>OCTX014546759.1_pt1 | contig 163181 bp, 126 predicted proteins | sample 1539691 | NCBI WGS metagenome assembly OCTX01 (sample SAMN02144231, study PRJEB22623) | gut metagenome | biome: sheep rumen | host: Ovis aries | place: New Zealand
GTCAACATTCGTTGCATCTTCGATGCATTGATAAGATTCGTCTTATTCGTTAAATTCGTTGTTGTAGAAAACAACCGAAACTTCAGTAAAATAGTAATAGTTCGAGTGCCCTCTAGCAACACAGAGGGCACTTAAACTTTCCGACCAATACGCCGACAAGCGAAGTGCGTCATTGGATTTCATTTCATGGACTCTTCGATGAAAGCTAGGGGCAGCAACTGGCGGACACCATCCATGACGTAAACGCCCCGCTGTCCGTAGAGCAGAATGCGCATAGGTTGGGCGTGGCGTTGCTCTGCTTCGAGCATCACTTGGCGGCAGCTGCCACAGGGCGACACAGGATCGGCCACAAGTTCTCCCTGCTCGTTGCGGGCAGCGATGGCAATGGCCACGATGGGCAGGTCGGGGTGTTGCACCTGGGCGGCAAAAATGGCCGTTCGCTCGGCACAGAGTCCCACGGGATAGACAGCATTCTCTTGGTTGGCACCAAGCACATGGGTGCCGTCGGCAAGGCGCAGGCAGGCTCCCACGCTGAAATGGCTATAGCGCGAATAGGAACGCGAGGTGGCTTCGACGGCTCGCTCTATAAGTTGCTGGTCTGCTTCTGCCAATTCTTCTTTTTGGCAGAAAGTGATGCTGGATTTCAGGTCGAGTGTTTTCATAAGCGTCAGTTTTTTTTTATATTCCATGGAGTACAGGCTCCATGGCAATGGTTCATGGCTGTTGGTCGAGGGGTTCCTCCAGTTCAAAACACCCCATGTCGGGATGTTCGTCACGGCGGTATCCATATCGGTCGGTGGGCAGTGAATGGGCGGCATCAGCGGCATTGACGGCCTGTGAGACCTTGCTCAGCCGAAAGTCATAGATGAGGTTGTCCGTATCGATGTTTGCAAAGTTCTTGTGAGCGGAGGTGAGGGTGTCCTTCGGGTCCTCGTAAATGACGTGTGCATAGAAGATGCTGTCGTCGGTTTCCACCTTGGGCGTTCGCAGCAGGCAGTGGTCGAAGAGATAATTGAAAGCCAGTGAGTCGGAGGGCTCGCCCATGAGCACATCGTCAGCATAGCCGGTGATGATGCAGTTGCGGGCCATGAATTGCTCGAGTGGGCAGGAGTCCGAAAATCCTTCGAGCAGGTTGGTCAGACGGAGGGCTGCTCCGCGGTTGGAGTCGAATGGATAGAACTGTGCCAATGTGGAATTGCTCAAGCTGACATTTCCGCCACATACCGAAAGACAGTCCAAGAGGGTGTTGGTGATTTCGCAGGTGTTGATGGTGACAAGGCTGTTGCGGGCGAGCAGGCCATAGCCTTGCATATTGTGGATGGTGCTGTACTCAAGGATGAGTTTACTGCGGTCGGTGGCCGACGAATCGCAAACAATGCCGTTGGTACCGCTGTGCATGTGGGTGTGGCGAATCTCGTTGCCGAAAGACGTATTATGGAGCACGATGCCCTGCCACTGGCCCGAAACACGGTCGTAGGGCAGATAATCGAACATGTGGTCAAGGCGGTCACCACGGAGAATCGTTTCGCGTCCGTTGTCAGCGTCGCAAATGAGTGTGCCATACACATCGATGCCTGCATCGGCATGGAAATAGAGCGTTGTGCCGAGCAAGCGGAGGGTTGCTCCATGGGCCACTTCTATGCCGCCACTGACCAGTATCGGACGTGTTGAACAGATGGTGGTGTCGCGGTCCACCACCAGGTGGCCAACATCTTCGGCATCCCAAGTAAAGGCGCGCAAATTGACTTTCTGCTCCACCCCACTTTCGAGTGTGAACACCAGGTGGTCTTCAAGCAGCTGGGGAGTGTCATGGTTGTTAAGAGGAGATGTCAACTCAACGAACACGCGGAGACTGTCCTTGTTGCGCACCTCGATGTCCGAGCTTTGGTAGCCTTCGGTTGCACCCAGATAGATGCCGTCAACATTGACGCGGAAGCCTGTCTGGTTGCCCTGTTGCAAGCGCACGTTACTGCATCGGATGCCATCGCCCGAATGGTTGAACACCCAAAAGGTGCGCGTTGATGACGGTACCCTGGAGAACACGGTATCGAACATCACAGTATCAACCGAGAAGGCTAGCCTGTTGGACGACGAAGTGGTGAAAGAATCGTTGTCGGAACAGGCTTCAACCAGCACGACGGCCAGCAACAGCAGAAGGTGGAAGATTTTTTTCATCTATTCTTAATAACGCAGCAAAGAACTTTTTATTGCATTTTTTCTCCAACCTGAGTATTCACATGGTTTTCTCCGAACCAATAAAGTCCACGCAGGCCAAGCTCCCCGCTTACATGACCAGAACCACTACAACGACTCCAGTTCATTCAGCCAAATGGCACTGGAGGCATCGCTTGGCATGCGCCAGTCGCCCCGCGGAGAGAGGCTCACACTGCCGACCTTCGGACCGTCGGGCAGACACGAACGTTTGAACTGCTGGCTGAAGAACCTGCGAACAAAGGTGGTGAGCCACTTTTTGATGGTTTCGTCGTCGTAAGTAGCATCAGTTCCCGTACTCGATTGGAAAGCGGCCTGTGCAAGGAGGAAAATCTTGCGCGGTGAGAAGCCGAAACGGAGGAAATAGTAGAGGAAGAAGTCGTGCAGTTCATAAGGTCCTACCAAATCTTCGGTCTTCTGCTTAATGTTGCCCTGTTCGTCGGCGGGAGTCAATTCGGGGCTGATGGGTGTGTCAACGATGTCGAGCAGCGTGTGGCGCGAAGCATCATCCACCTCGTTGTTGGCAACGTAGCGCACCAAATACTGTATGAGGGTTTTGGGGATGCTGGCGTTAACACCGTACATGGACATGTGGTCGCCGTTGTAGGTAGCCCAGCCCAAAGCAAGTTCTGAGAGGTCGCCCGTACCCACCACGATGCCGCCAACCTGATTGGTGAGGTCCATCAGAATCTGTGTGCGCTCGCGGGCCTGGCTGTTTTCATAGGTCACGTCGTGCTGGCTGGGATCATGTCCGATGTCCTCGAAATGCTGCATGACGGCCTTGGCAATGCTGATTTCACGAATGGTGATGCCCAGCGACTTCATCAAGGCCATGGCATTATGGTAGGTTCGGTCCGTGGTGCCAAAGCCAGGCATGGTGACGCCCACTATGCCCCGGCGGTCGAGCCCGAGTTTGTCGAAGGTCTTCACACACACCAGCAACGCCAGCGTTGAATCCAAGCCGCCGCTGATGCCCACGACCACGGTCTGAGCGTTGATGTGGGTGAGTCGTTTGGCCAGTCCCCCCACTTGGATGTTGAATATCTGGTTGCAACTGTCGGCCATTTCTTCGTCAGAGGGAATAAAAGGGTGTGGATTGATTTTCCTCAACAGTTTGAAGTCGCGCGGCGTATAGCTGTGGCAGTCAACATGGCTAACTGTTTTCTGTCCGTTGACCAGACTCCATTTCAGGTTGCGCTGGGCGTTGACGTAGGTGCTGTTGGTACGACGCTCCGAACGCAAACGCTCAACGTCAATTTGTGCCGTTGCCATCTGCGACTCCAGCGAGAAGCGTTCGCCCTCGCTGAGCAAGTGTCCATTTTCGTAAATCATGGAATTGCCGCCATAGACCACATCCTGGGTGCTTTCGCCGAAGCCGCTGCCGCTATAAACATAGCCCGTCATCGTACGTGCGCTCTGTTGGGCAAGCAGACTCTGCAGATACTGGTGCTTGCCTATGAGTTCGTCGCTTGCCGAGAGGTTGAAGATGATGTCGGCACCAGCCAATGCGAGCTGATTGCTGGGCGGTGTGGGTGCCCACACGTCTTCGCAGATTTCGATGCCGAACATCACTCCGTCGCATGTGCGGAACAACATGGGGTCAGGACTCACCATGATACGGTTGCCGGCAAAACGTATTTCCGTTGGACGAAGGTCCTGAGCGGAGGCAAACCACCGTTTCTCGTAGAACTCGCTGTAGTTGGGCAGATAGGTCTTGGCCACCAGCCCCAGAAGCTCGCCTCTCTGAACGACGGCTCCACAATTGAGCAGCAGGTCGCCCACCACCACTGGCAGTCCCACGATGGAGATGATGTCCAACTGGCGGCTAAAGTCGAGCAGTTCCAGCAAGGCCCCCTCTGCCGCATCAAGGAGCTGTTGCTGCCTGAACAGGTCCTGACAGGTGTATCCCGTGAGGCTCAGTTCTGGAAACACTATAATCTCAACGCCCTTTCCTTCTGCCTGGGCAATCTGGTTTTCTATTTGCTGAACATTGAAGCGGCAATCAGCCACTTTCACCACGGGCACGGCAGCAGCCACAGTTATGAATCCGTATTTCATAGCTAAAAGATGATTTGTATGTTTGTCGAATAAATCGTTTCGTTTGTTGTCTAGAATTTTTTTGCTCGCGTTTACGAGCAATCTACTTGATTGTCACCTGGGTAGCTCCATAGCCATACTCCTGGAACGAGGCGTCCTGATAGGAATGTTGCTTGTAGCGATAGTTCAACTCGTTGACAATGGCGTGGCGCAACACTCCATCGCCCTTGCCATGGATGAACACAATGCGCTGGCCTTTTTTGCCTGCGTTGGCAGCCATCACCTCGTGGAACTTCTTCAGCTGGTACTGCAACATGTCTGCGGCCGAAAGACCTGCCGTGGTGTCGAGCAACTCGCCTATGTGCAGGTCAACCACCAGCACGTCCTCGTCGCCGCGCCGCTTGACAACGAAAGGGTTGCCCTGCTTGTCACGCCTGTCCTCATAACGGCGCACATAGGTATTGTCGTTGGGATGGACAGTAGTGGGATTACCCTGCCTGTCCGTCTTTCCGCTGCCATACATTTCGGATTTCAGCCTTTGGGCGTCAATGACCAGAGGACGAGCGATGCGGTCGTTCTCCACCAGCGTATATACCAATGCAGGCTGCTCGAAAAAGTCGTTGTCTTGGAAAGTGTGCAATTTGTAGAACTTGGTTCCGTCAATGCGCAATTGCACATCAACCGCAGGTTTCAGCAGGAAACTCTTGTCGCGCTTGTAGGCCAACAATTGTACGGCCACTCGCTCGAGTTCGCCAAGCTGCTCGCGTCCGAACTCCTCAATGAAAACCTTTGTGTTAGGTTCCACTTCGCCCGTAGCCCGAAGCCTGTAACTGTTGCCCTCGGCACTGTAATATGCAAAACGCAGATAATAGTTGCAGTCGTTCACCAGATAGGCCTCGAACGCAGTCTTGGTCACTTCATGCAAATCGATGGGCACGAATGCCAGGTAGGCCGACAACTGGTCGCCCCCCTTGCGCTCCTCTACGGGAGCGCGAAATGTCACCGGGCGTTCATCGTCGTCATCTTTGTCAGTGGCGGGTTTGCTTGCTGGCGAAGAATTCTTGGTTGCCCCCATTGCCTTTCCCTTCGGCCAGCTACCGCTGGTTCCTGCAGTCGCGGCAACAGGTTTGTTCTTCCCCCTGCCACCAGTAGAGGCACTGGTGTGTACCTTGGCAATGTTGTAGTCGTCGGTGTCAACCACCACCACCTCACGCCGAAGCGTGGGTATCTCGAATCCGTCCTCGTCTTCAACCAGCACGATGTCCTTTCCCCGAAAGCCCGACACAACGCCTCCTCCCGTGGAACTGAGGAAACGCACTTTGTCGCCTACTTTTATCATATCACTCATGTTTTTTATGTTTTTTTTACATCCAATATTATTTATTCAAGTTTCGCTATCGCTCAACTTTTTGGAGTTCAAGGAGTTCATGGAGTTACAAGGAGTTGCAACTCCTTGTTTACTTAACATGCGAAAGTTAAGTTATTTATTATTGAGTTAGCCCCCACCGTCCCACCACGTAGGGAGGCTTCCTGTGCGCCGGCCTTCCCCCCCAGGGGGGATGAGAGGGGGGCTCCCTTCTGCGGGGATGAGAGGGGGGCTCCCTTCTGCGAGGCTTCCTGCGCGCCGGCCTTCCCCCCCAGGGGGGATGAGAGGGGGGCTCCCTTCTGCGGGGATGAGAGGGGGTCTCATCTGATTCTGTACGACACTCCAAGGGTCCCATAGATGGGATAGAGCGTCTGTTCTATGGTGTGGAAGTCGCTCTTGAAGATGCCGTTCAACCCCCAATTGAGGTCGGCAAAAATGCCAATTCGCTTGCTCAGCTGCCAATCACACCCCACGTCCACACCAAACTGCAAATTGCGCATGTCATCGTTGAACTCGTAGGTGGCTCGCTCGCTCTCTTCTATTCCCATCGACACTTTCGGTCCGGTAGGGTTGCCCTGCCGCAGGTATCCGTCATAGACATAACCGCTAAAGTCCTTGTCAACGAGCAACGAGACATAAGGGCCAGCCTTCAATTGCACCTTCTTTCCAATGCTGTAAGTCAGCTGGACGGGCAGCGTCAACATCCATTCTCTCACCTTCTGTCTGACGTGGCCCGTATAGACTCCATTCATAACACTTTCCCCTTTCTTCACCTCCATGCGATAGGACTTGGTGGTGACCTCTGCATCCATGCCCTTGTTCTCGAATCGAAGGCCTACAAGTAGTCCCAATCCGTTTTGAATGGGCATTTTCACGTCCACGCCAGCCATGAAAGAGGGGGTCATGCTGTACTTGTCGATGCTGCGGATGGTGGCAGGAATGCCGATGGGTGCCGTACCACCTATGTTGTAGCCCAAACGGGCTTTCATTTCAAAACCTTCTGGCAGGTTGCCTGCCACGGCGTTGCCCTGTCCAAGCATGACGGCCATTAGGGCAACTATAGCTATGATTCTTTTCATTGTGCTTTTTCTGATTACAGTTTCAAGTTTCGCTGTCGCTCAACTTTTTGGAGTTCAAGGAGTTCATGGAGTTGCAACTCCTTGTTTACTTAACATGCGAAAGTTAAGTTTCGCTTCGTGCCGTTCTTTCACTTTTCTTTATTCTTTCTCCAACGAAACAACTACCTTATCTATATACAACGTGCTCCCAATGGCACCACAAAACTCAGCCCCTCTCTTGCTTGAGGAAAACACGAGAGCCAAGTTGTAGCCAAACTGATGCAGCGTTTGTTCATCCACGGGGGCCACATCCTCAAAGAACATTTCGAAAGGCTTCCACTCGTCCGTGGGAGCCAGCGACTTCACTTGAGCCTTGCTGACAATATACTTGCTGCTCAGCACATTGCCGCCATCAAGCACCACCGGATTACCTGAATCGTCTTTGTTGCGATAGAGCACGGCGTAAATGTCGCCCTCGTCAACCATTCCAGGAACCACCTCGTTGTTCTCGTTAGTGAACTCTGCACCCGGGCGATACTTGTAGTAGCCCGTCACTTTCACCGGCTCGGCGGGGAAGGCGTTGTTCTTGCCCATCAGCGTTGACTCGAGCGAACTTGTCATTGCCTTGTCCACATCAAACTCACCGATGAACAGGTTGCCGGCGGCAATATATTTCTTCAAAGCGGCAGCCATTTGGCCTGCGCTTTTGGTCTGCATACGCACACAATAGCCATCGTAGCCGTCCTTGTCGGGCACGGTGGGATATTCATCAGCACTCAGACTGCTGTTGCCCATGCCAAAACCCTGATTGCCAGTAGCCCAAATGCTCTTCTTGTTGCCGTTTTCGTCCTTCTCGTACCACGAATAGTAGCTGTACTTCATGATCCACATATCCACTTCGTTTGTCTCGAAGTTCTCAAAGTTGTATTCCAGAGTGGGCAGTTCGGGCTCCTTGAACTCCACCTGATACTGGCGGTGCCACTGGCCGTCTTCTGAGGTTACCGTATAGGTGACGGGGCCTTTGCTGAAATCCTGAACCGACCCATTGGCCGGCTCGATGGTTGCCCCGGGAGTAAGCGTGAAATGCAATGGAATGTTGGGCAGCGAAAGGATGGACTTGACGGTGAAAACAATCTTATCGTTGCTAAGCACAAGATTCTCCTTGCGCATGTCCGTTTCGGGCTGGAAGAAACAATCCTTGAACTGGTCGTCCACCCATGTACTTAGAATATCACATTCCGAGTTTAGGGGTTCTTCCTTGATACACGAAGTCAGCAACAAGGCTACGATGCTTAAACAAATGAAACAATACTTCATAAACAATCCATAAATATATATATTATAAAAACAGGTACAAAAATAAAAAGAAAATCTCAAATAAGGGAAACATTCATCAGAAAAATACATTTTCATGCTTTTATTTTGATTTATATCGGGCTATCTATAACGAGCAGCCGCATATACAAAGGCTTTTTGTGAAATAGAGCATAAGATCTTGGCCTTAGGCCAAAATCTTTTTACACGCGATGCTATAACAATACAAAAAAAACCAAACAAAGCTGTTGCAATGTTTGGTTTCTTTGTGACTCCCGCGGGATTCAAACCCACAACCTTCTGATCCGTAGTCAGATGCTCTATTCAGTTGAGCTAGGGAGCCATCCTTTTCGTTTTGCGGTTGCAAAGGTACACACTTTTTTTTTTCTGCCAAAATTTTTCGCACTTTTTTTTCGAGAAAGTGCGTTTTTTATACATTTTCTGTATTTTCCGGCTCTTTTTTCTCTTGTTTTTGCCTCAAAAGGGGCAACGAAAGATGGTACTGAACTGCCAAAAGACGTATGGCACACACCACGAGGAAGGTGACAATGGATGCTACATGAACCCCTGCCCCCAACACATCGAGCAGATAGTAAACCACCCCGCCACAAACACAGGCCATGGCATAGATTTCCTTGCGGAAGATGAGGGGCACCTCGTTGAGCAATATGTCGCGTATGACGCCTCCGGCTGCTCCAGTGATGCACCCCATGATGATGGCCACCCAATAGGGTTGACCGAAAAGCAGGCTTTTCTGGATGCCCGCAATGGTGAACAGGGCAAGCCCCAGGGTGTCGAAGATGTGGAGAAACATGTTGTAGATGCGGTTGACGTGTTCCTCGAAGAGGATGACGATGACAAGGGCCAAGGCTGTGCAGATGAGGTAGTCGGGGGTGGTCATCCAAAATGGCGTGGTGCGCAGGGCCAAGTCGCGTATGGTTCCCCCGCCGATGGCAACGGCAAAGCCGCAACAGTAACCGCCAAACCAATCGAAGTGTTTGGCGGCGGCCATACGTATTCCCGAAATGGCGAAGGCGAAAGTGCCCACAAACTCGATGAGTTGTTGCAGGGTGGCATAGTTGGCAGTCATTCTTCAAATCGTTTTCCCCAGCACTGCACCATCTGCCTGTAGAGTTTCTCCTCGGCTGGCGAGTGTTGTGCGTGCCAGATGCGTTGGTCTTTGAGTTGGTCGGGCATATATTGCTGTTCTTTGAAATGGCCGGGATAGTCGTGCGGATAGATGTAGCCGTCGGCATAGCCCAGCTGGCTCATCAATTGGGTGGGTGCGTTGCGCAAGTGCAGAGGTACGGGCAGGTTGCCGGTCTGACGGACCAGCTGCAAGGCGTTGTCAATTCCCAGATAGGCAGAATTGCTCTTGGGGCTGGTGGCCAGATAGACAGCGCATTCAGCCAGGGGAATGCGTCCTTCGGGCCATCCTATCTTTGCCACAGTGTCGAAGGCGGCATTGGCAAGGAGGAGTGCATTGGGGTTGGCCAGTCCGATGTCTTCGGCGGCACTAATGACCAACCTCCGGGCGATGAATTTGGGGTCTTCGCCCCCTTCAATCATGCGCGCCATCCAATAGAGGGCGGCATCGGGATCGCTGCCTCGTATGCTCTTGATGAAGGCCGAAATGATGTCGTAGTGCATCTCGCCGTCCTTGTCGTATGCCAAGGGATTCTGCTGAAGACGCTCCTCAACTAGTTTGTTGGTAATGGTGACCTCGTTGCCGCTCTCCGAATCGACCACCAATTCGAGGATGTTGAGCAACTTGCGGGCGTCGCCACCGCTGAAGCGCATCAGCGCTTCTGTCTGCTGGAGTTTGATGGTGCGTTGTTTGAGCTCCACATCGGTTGTGATTGCACGTTGGAGCAGTTTCTGGAGGTCGTCCTTCTCAAGCGGCTTGAGCACGTAGAGCTGGCAACGCGAGAGCAACGGCCTGATAACCTCGAACGACGGGTTCTCGGTGGTGGCGCCAATGAGGGTTACAACCCCCCGCTCGACAGCTCCGAGCAACGAGTCTTGTTGGCTTTTGGAGAAGCGGTGTATTTCGTCAATAAATAATATAGGTGAAGCCTGAGAGAAGAAACGGCTGTTCTTGGCCCGCTCAATGACATCGCGTACGTCCTTGACTCCGCTGGTGACGGCACTGAGCGTATAGAAAGGCGTTTCCAGACGGTTGGCAATGATTTGTGCCAGGGTGGTTTTGCCTACACCCGGCGGCCCCCAAAGAATGAACGAGGTGATGCGCCCAGAATCGATCATCTTGCGCAGAACGGCACCTTCGCCTACGAGGTGCTGCTGACCTATGTAGTCGTCGAGTGTGCGGGGGCGGAGTCTTTCGGCTAACGGTTGTGACATTTCTAATGCTATTATGCCGCAAAATTAAAAATATTATCGCAATTACACAAAAATTCCATCAGAAAAACTTGTGAATTACAAATTATGTATTACCTTTGCCCCCAGATGTGAGCAAGATAACAACAATCAACATGAAAATAACCCTGCTGCAGTCCGACATCCATTGGGCATCCCCAGCGGCCAACATCGCCAATGCCGAACGGCTCATCGAGAATGCCGGCCAAGCAGATTTGTTTGTCTTGCCCGAAATGTGGTCAACAGGATTCGCCACCGAGCCCGATGGCATAGCCGAAACGGAGGGAGGAACGGCGCTGGAGTGGATGGTGAGCACCGCTCAAGAGAGAGATGCGGCGGTGGCCGGAAGCATTGCCGTCAGGACAGAGGACAACCGCTACCGCAACCGACACTACTTTGTGCATCCTGACGGTTCATACGACTATTATGACAAGCACCACTTGTTTACTTACGGACACGAAGACCAATTCTACACGGCGGGTGAGAAACGCACCGTTGCATGCCATGGGGGAGCAAGATTTCTGCTTGCCACATGCTACGACACCAGGTTCCCTCTCTGGCTACGCTGTCAGGACGACTACGACGTTCTCGTCATCGTGGCCAATTGGCCTGCCAACCGACAGGTGGCTTGGCAGACATTGGTCAGAGCACGGGCCATTGAAAACCAGTGCTACGTGCTGGCAGTCAACCGAACAGGCACCGACCCCTACTCCACTTATATAGGAGGAAGCTGCATCATCGACGCCTACGGAAACACGGTAGCACAGGCCGAAGGCGATGGCGAACAGACAGTCAGCGCCACGCTCGACTTGGAGCGCCAAAAGCATTTCAGAGAAAAATTCCCCGTGTTGCACGAACGCGACAGAACAGACCTCTCCGCCCTTTACAACGACCACTCCATTTCATTAACAAAAGAAACGAAAAAAAGAACCGAAATATGAAAGAAACAACAAACAAAGCATTATCGCTGAAAACCCTTACCAAAGGAAACGTGTGGGACATTCAGGAGAATGACATTTTCCGCATGTGGGAAGTGGCTGAGAAAGACTCCGACATGAAGGACAATTTTCGTCATTACACAGACATTATCAGAAGTGCCTTCGAAATAGAAGAAGTGAAGATAGACAAACCCGAAGTCATCAAGAAATACGAAGCCCGCGGATTCAAGGTGGGACAAGTGAGAATCGACGACTCAACCAAGGCGAAATGGGCCATCAAGAAACGTCCCATCATGCGGGTGACCGACCTCACCTACGAGAACATTCGACACATCAGCGCCGCCAAGTTGCTCGAAGTCATCGACCGCAACTTCGGTGGAGGGTGGGACTCGCTCTCGCAAAGCATACAAGACATCATACAGAGCGGATTCGACATCAGCACCACCACGCTGCCCGCCGACAGGCTGCACAAGCCCGGAGGCATGTATGAGAAAAAGGTGGAGGACGGATTCGAGGTGCTGGAGATTCCAAAAGGCTCGTGGGTGGAGGCCATCTTCGCCAAGCTGAAACCCGAAATGGAGCGTCCAAAGACCAAATTCGACATTGACGAAAATGACAATCTGGACAAGGATGACGATGACGACGATGAGGACGTTATCGTGGAAGACCACTACAACGACCGCGACGAGGACGACGAATACGACGAGGACAAACTCACCGAAGAAAGCTATCGCACCACCTTCGAAGAAAATCCCGACGACCTCAATCTAGACACGGTTGACGTGGCCGATGACGAGTATTAAGTTAGGAGTAAGGAGTTAGGAGTTAATAGTTAGGAGTTAGGAGTCAAAAGTAAGGAGTTAGGAGTAACGGGTTCGTGAAGAAACTCTCCATTCTGTGGCTGTTGTGCCTGCTGGCAGTCCACGTTGCGGCACAAAACAAAAGCGTTGAGCCTGCCAGAGAGAAGTCTGCCAAGCAGAAAACTGCCAGCCGGCTCGACAGCATGCAGCACATCAAGGAAGTAATCGTAACGTCGCAGTTGCAACGTACCATTATACCTGTGCAACGGCTTGCTGGCGACGAGCTGCGACGGCTGAGCGTCCATTCTGTGGCCGATGCCATGCGCTATTTCGCTGGTGTGCAAATCAAAGACTTTGGAGGCATTGGCGGACTCAAGACGGTCAACATACGTTCACTGGGAACGAACCACACTGGCGTCTTCTACGACGGCATCGAACTGGGCAACGCCCAGAATGGTGTGGTTGACTTGGGACGGTTTTCGCTCGACAACATGGAGAGTGTGCAACTCTACAACGGACAGAAATCGAACATCTTCCAACCGGCCAAGGACTTTGCCTCGGCCTCGGCGGTATATATGCAGTCGCGCCTGCCCCACTTCGGCGAGGGCAAGCGCGACAATTTGAATGTAGCCATCAAGGGTGGCTCGTTCGACACGTTCAACCCTTCGCTGCTTTGGGAACACAAGATGGGCAAGCACTTGCGTAGCCAACTGAGTGCTGAATGGATGACCACTTCGGGAAAATACAGGTTCCACTATGCAAAGCGCAACGGATACGACACCACCGAGGTGCGCCGCAACGGCGACGTGCAAGCGCTGCGCGCCGAGGCGTCGCTCTACGGCATTCTGAAGCGTGGCAACTGGAAAGCCAAGCTCTATCTCTACAACAGCGAACGCGGGTACCCGGGCGCCGCCGTGCGCGAGGAGCCTGGACGCTTCAGCCATCAGGACCGCCAGTGGGACACCAACATCTTCGGCCAGGCATCGTTCCGACAGAACTTCAGCGACTTCTACAGCCTGCTTCTCAACGCCAAAGCCGCCTACGACTATCTGCACTACCTGAGCGACCCACGGCTCGACATCACCACCATGTTCGTGGACAACACCTACCGACAGACCGAACTCTACTTTTCGCACGCCCACCTGCTGAACCTCAAGAGCTGGTGGAACCTGGCACTCAGCAACGACATCCAATACAACTATCTGGATGCCAACCTCACCCATTTTGTCTATCCTCACCGCGTAGGGGTGCTCACTGCGCTGGCCACCTCTGTACAGTTGCCGCGATTCAATGCTCAGGCCAGTCTTCTGCACACCTACGCAAACGACTATACCAACGAGGTGGGAGGCACTACTGGCAAATACACGAAGTTCACACCCACGCTGGCCATCAACTACCGCCCTTTCGAGAACACTGGCAACCGGTTGTTCGACCAGCTTTCGCTACGCGCATTCTACAAGCGCGTGTTCCGCTTCCCTACATTCAACGACCTCTACTACACCTTTGTGGGCAACAAGACACTCGAGCCCGAAACCACCACCCAATATGACGTGGGGGCTACGCTCAACCTCGACTTCAACGCCAAGCCTATATGGCTGCGCCACGTCATGCTCTCAGTGGACGCTTATTATAATACTGTTGACAACAAGATAGTGGCCATTCCCACCAGCAACCAGTTCCGCTGGACGATGATGAACTTTGGCTACTGCCAGATTCTCGGCCTGGATGTCTCGGCCAAGCTGCAATGGCGACTGGGAAAGGTGGACTGGGCCACTCATGCCACCTACACCTACACACGCGCCAAGGACAAGACCGAACCACAGAGCGAGTTCTACGGAGGACAACTGCCCTACATTCCCTGGCACAGCGGGTCGGCCATAGTCAGCGCCTCGTGGAAACAGTGGACAGCCAACTACAGCTTCATCTACACAGGTGAACGCTACGAGTCGAGTGCCAACATTCCCGAAAACTACACAAAACCTTGGTACACAAGCGATTTCTCGCTTTCGCGCCAGTTTCCCATCAAGTCCTGGCAGGTGCGCATCACGGCCGAGGTGAACAACATCTTCAACCAGCAGTACGAGGTGGTGAAGTGCTACCCTATGCCCGGCACCAACTTCAAACTGAAAGTGAACTTCATTTTCTAAACTCCGATTACCGAAAATAGAACTTTGAACTTAATGAGTGCTTTATCCAAATTGTCCGCTTCGTTCGTGGCAGTGTCTATAGCCTGTCTGACCATTTGCGCCAGCTGCCGTACTGACGACGAATGGAGCGTTCCATCTACACGCGAAGTGGTTGACACCTCGACAGTGGCAACCGATGCTGACGTTGTAGGGTTCTACCTGCTCAACGAAGGCAACATGGGCATGAACAAGTGTACGCTCGACTACTACGATGCCATCACGGGCGAATACCACCGCAACATCTTCAGCCAGATAAACCCAGGAGTGGTGCAGGAGCTGGGCGACGTGGGCAACGACCTGCAAATCTACGACGACAAACTGTGGGCCGTGGTCAACTGCTCCCACTTCGTGGAGGTGATGCACCAGCAGACCGCCCGCCACATCACACAAATATCGGTGCCCAACTGCCGTTACATCACTTTCAAGGACCATTACGCCTACGTAAGCAGTTATGCCGGGCCTGTGCAGATTGACCCCAACGCCCGCCTGGGCTATGTGGCCAAGATAGACACCCGAACACTACAGCAAACCGACACATGCAATGTCGGCTACCAGCCAGAGCAGATGGTTGTGGTGGGAAGCAAGCTCTACGTGGCCAACTCGGGCGGCTATCGTGTGCCCAACTATGACCGCACGGTGAGCGTCATCGACCTCAACACCTTCCGTGTAGTGAAAACCATCGATGTGGCCATCAACCTACACCGCATCTTGGCCGATGCCTACGGCCAGGTGTGGGTATCCTCGCGCGGCGACTACTATGGCGAGGGTTCCCGCCTTTTCTGCATCAACTCGCAGACCGACACCGTCACCGACTCCGTCAACATTGCCACCAGCGGCATGACGCTTGCCAACGCGCAGTCGGACTCGCTCTACATTTACGGCGCCGAGTGGAACTACGCCACCAACCAGTGGACCGTCAACTATGCCGTCGTCAACGTGCGCACCCACGAAGTGCTCACCCGCAACTTCATCACCGACGGAACGGAGAAAACCATTCAGCAGCCCTACGGCATCAGGGTGAATCCCGACAATGCCGACATCTACGTCACCGACGCGGGCAATTTTGTCACCCCCGGCTATCTCTACTGTTTCTCGGCCGACGGCAAGCAGAAATGGAAAGTACGTGCAGGCGACATCCCCGCCCACATAGCCTTCACCAAGAAACCCCTGCTCATGCAACCATAGCGTCCAGCCCTGTCCGTGGCTCCGCTAACTCCTAGAAAGTGGAGCTTTCGAAACTTGAATAACAATTATTAATACCAAATAATTTTCCGTTCAGAATATTCTTCGTACCTTTGCAGCGTTTATAAACATAACCCATAAATATTTAATTATTATGAAGATTTCACACATCGAACACCTGGGAATTGCAGTCCAAAGCATAGAGGAAGCACTTCCCTATTTCAAGAACGTTTTGGGCCTTGAGTGCTACGCCATCGAGGAAGTTGCCGACCAGAAAGTAAAAACCGCTTTCCTCAAATGCGGCGAAGTAAAACTCGAACTGCTCGAGCCAACATCACCCGAGAGCACCATCCAGAAATGGCTCGACAAGGGCAACAAGGGTGTACACCATGTGGCTTTCTGCATTGAGGACGGTGTGGCCAACGCGCTGGCCGAGTGCGACGGCAAGGGCATCCGCCTCATCGACAAGGCTCCGCGCAAGGGCGCTGAAGGACTCAACATCGCATTCCTCCATCCGAAAGACACTTGCGGCATTCTGACCGAGCTCTGCGAGCATCCGGAGTAAAAAAACAAACATAGATGGACAACGCAGACAGCACAGCATGATGCTTTGCCAACTGCCCGAATCCATATCAACAGACAATATCAACATTGCAAAAAAGAAATAATGAGCAAACAATTAGAAAAAATCAAGGCACTGATCGCCAAGCGCGAACAGGCACGTCTGGGTGGCGGTGAGAAAGCCATCGAAAAGCAACACGCACGTGGTAAATATACAGCGCGTGAGCGCATTGACATGCTGCTCGACGAAGGCAGCTTCGAAGAGGTGGACATGTTCAAACTGCACCGCTGCACCAACTTCGGAATGGAGAAAAAGCAGTACCTGGGTGACGGTGTGGTGGCCGGAAGCGGCACCATCGACGGACGTTTGGTATATGTCTTCGCACAGGACTTCACTGTGAACGCCGGTTCGCTCTCGGAAACCATGTCGCAGAAAATATGCAAAGTCATGGACCTTGGCATGAAGATGGGCGCCCCCGTCATCGGCATCAACGACTCTGGCGGTGCTCGCATTCAGGAAGGCATCAACGCACTGGCCGGCTATGCTGAGATTTTTGAGCGCAACATTCTGGCATCGGGAGTAATACCTCAGATCAGCGGCATTTTCGGCCCCTGCGCCGGTGGAGCCGTCTATTCGCCTGCACTCACCGACTTCACCCTGATGATGGAGAACACCAGCTACATGTTCCTTACAGGACCTAAGGTGGTGAAATCTGTCACTGGCGAGGACGTTGACCAAGAAAGCCTGGGCGGTGCCAGCGTACACTCTACAAAGAGCGGTGTCACCCACTTCACGGCCAAGACCGAGGAGGAAGCTCTGGAGATGATCAAGACTCTGTTGAGCTACATCCCAAGCAACAACATGGAAGAGGCTCCACGCCGCGAGTGTAACGACCCCATCAACCGCATGGAAGACTCGCTCAACGAAATCCTGCCCGACGACCCCAACAAGGCCTACGACATGTACAAAGTCATCTCGGCCATCACCGACAACGGAGAGTTCTTCGAAGTGCAGCCCAAGTTTGCCAAGAACATCATCGTGGGATTTGCCCGCTTCAACGGCCAAAGCGTCGGCATCGTGGCCAACCAGCCTAGTTGCTATGCAGGTGTGCTCGATGTGAACGCTTCGCGCAAGGGGGCCCGCTTCGTTCGGTTCTGCGATGCTTTCAACATTCCCATCGTCACACTCGTCGATGTGCCCGGATTCCTGCCTGGAACTGGCCAGGAGTACAACGCTGTCATCCTGCACGGAGCACAGTTGCTCTACGCCTTCGGCGAGGCTACCGTGCCAAAGGTGACCGTCACCTTGCGCAAGAGCTACGGCGGAAGCCACATCGTCATGGGATGCAAGCAGCTCCGCACCGACATCAACTATGCTTGGCCCAACGCCGAAATCGCAGTGATGGGTGCCAGCGGTGCCGCAGCTGTGCTCTACGCCAAGGAAGCCAAGGCCAAGAAAGAGGCCGGCGAGGATGTCCGCGCCTTCATTGCAGAGAAAGAGGACGAGTACAACGAGCTCTTCGCCAATCCGTATCAGGCAGCCAAGTATGGCTACATCGACGACGTGATAGAACCTCGCAACACCCGCTTCCGCATCTGCCGCGCTCTGGCTCAGCTCTCAACCAAGCGTGAAGGTTTGCCTGCCAAAAAGCACGGAAACATTCCTATGTAAAGTATTATCACATGTTTGCTGTTTAGTGTTGAGCGCAATCGTGCAACCTTGCCGTTGCATGATGCACTTGGCACTAAACACAAAATGACTCAACATTGAACGCTATGAAGACAAACGAAATTTACGCTGCCATTGTATTGGCGCTGCATGAGTTCAAAGGAAACAACGTGCATGATAAGGAGTCGGGTATCATTACCATCAAGCCTCATCACACCGAGTGGAACGGTCATTTCATATCAATGACAGAAAATCCTAATTTCTAATAAACACACACACGACCAAATGAAAGAATACAAATATACCATTAACGGTACGAAATATGAGGTTGCCATCGGCGACATCGTAGAAAACATAGCATCTGTAACCGTCAACGGAGAGGAATTCAAGGTTGAAATGGAAAAAGAACCCGAGCCCGAGAAGAAGAAGGTGGTGGTGCAGCCCGTTGCCGCCGCTCCCAAGGCCGACGCCGCTCCCAAGGCTGCAGGCCCTGTTGACGCAAAGAATGCCATCAAGGCTCCGCTACCCGGCGTGATCACCGAGATCAAGGTGGCTGTAGGCGACGAGGTGAAGGCTGGCGACACCGTAGTGGTGCTCGAAGCCATGAAGATGGCCAACAACCTCACCACCGACCGTGCGGGCAAGGTGACTGCCGTTTGCGTGGGCGTAGGCGAAAGTGTCATGGAAGACACTCCACTGGTGGTAATCGAGTAAACAGACGAGTGTTTCTGATAATTTAGAGAAATTCCGATTATTCAGAGCTTTCCGATTATTCAGAGCTTTCCGATTATTCAGATTTCTCAGATTATTCCGAAACTCCGATTGTCATAAAAAAAAGTCTCCCTTCCTCATTATTGAGAAAGGGAGACTTTTTTTATGTCTATTTTCAAACAGCAATTCTCGCCTACTCCACTTTGTTGTTCCTAGGGAACACAACGCTGGGAACAAAGTGCTTGGCTTCCTCAAAGTCCATCAGCGCATAGGAGATGATGATGACCACATCGCCCACCTGCACCTTGCGGGCAGCGGCTCCATTCAGACAGATGCATCCTGTGCCGCGCTCACCTTTGATGATGTAGGTCTCGAAGCGCTCGCCGTTGTTGTTGTTCACAATCTGCACCTTTTCGCCAGCAATGAGATTGGCGGCATCCATCAAATCCTCATCGATGGTGATGCTTCCCATGTAGTTGAGGTTGGCTTCAGTCACCGTAACGCAATGAAGCTTGCTTTTCAGTACTTCTATCTGCATTTCTACCTGACTATTTGTACTTTATATGGTCTATCAGACGAATGGGTGTCTTACCGCAATAAACAGTGATACAGCCCACCACGTGCTCAGCATCGTCCCAACTTGCCACGGGCAGCAATGTGTCGCCGTTGACAATTTCGAAATACTCCACCTCCAAACCGTCCTTGGCGTTAATCTCGGCCACCACGCAATCGTGCGTTTCGACCACCGTGTGGTTCTTGGCATAGTCGATGCTCTTTTTCAGAGCCTCGTAGATGGCCGGTGCGATGGCTCGCTCGTTGGGGGCCAACAGCGTGTTGCGGCTACTTTTGGCCAATCCGTCGGCATCGCGCACAATGTCGCACTCAACAATATCGATGTTCATGCCGATGTATTTCACCAGCTGCTTCACCACGGCTATCTGTTGCCAGTCTTTCTCGCCGAAATAGGCACGGTCGGGGCGTACGATGTAGAACAACCGGCTCACCACTTGGCAAACACCGTTGAAATGTCCTGGGCGCTTGGCGCCCTCCATCACGGTCGAAACAGGTGGGAACTCAAACTGGCGCGTGTCGGGAACAGGATACATCTCCTCAACCGAGGGAGCCAGCACATAGTCGGCACCAACGCTCTCGAGCAGTTGGCAGTCAGCTTCAAGTGTACGCGGATAGCGGTCCAAGTCACCCTTGTCATTGAACTGGGTAGGATTCAAGAATACAGAAACAACGGTGACATCGTTTTCTGAAACACTCCTTCGGACCAGCGAAGCGTGGCCCTCATGCAAGGCTCCCATGGTGGGAACCAGCCCCACCGACTTGCCCGCCTTGCGGTCGTCGAAAAGGGCATTCTGCAACGCAGCGATTTTGTTGAATACTTTCATTTCTTTGGTTTAAGTTGTGGGAATTACCCCAAAATCGGCCTGCAAAATAACAACTTTTTTCTTAAATAAGAAAGAATTATTTTAAAAATATGCGAATATAAGTGTGTTTTAGCGTTTTTAAAAACAAAAAACACCCCAAATACAACTTTTTTTCGTACCTTTGCACAAGTTGGGCGCATCAACAAATGCCCTTACATCCAGAAATAACACATTTAAAACCAAAAAGAAAATGGCCAAGAAAGTATTGTTCATCAATCAGGAAATAGCACCTTTCGTGCCCGAAAGCGAAATGTCCGTCATGGGCAGAGACCTGCCTCAGGCCGTCCAGGAAAAAGGATTCGAAATACGCCCATTCATGCCGAAGTGGGGAAACATCAATGAGCGCCGCGGACAGTTGCACGAGGTGAAGCGCCTTTCGGGTATGAACCTCATCATCGATGACACCGACCACCCACTGGTCATCAAGGTGGCATCGATACCCACATCGCGCATTCAGGTGTATTTCATCGACAACGACGACTACTTCATGAAGCGACAGATGGAAACCGACGAAAGCGGCGAAGACTATCCTGACAATGGTGAGCGGGCCATCTTCTTTGCACGGGGTGTCATCGAGGCCGTCAAGAAACAAGGCTGGGCACCCGACATCATCCAGTGTCAGGGATGGATGGCGGGCGTCATTCCCTTCTACGTGAAGGAAGCCTGTAAGGACGAGCCCTCGTTTGCCAACACCAAGGTCATCACATCGCTTTTCACCACCAACCTCAAGGGCGAGTTCGGCCCAAACTTCAAGAAGTGCGTGGAATATCGCGAGGCAAAGGCAGAAAAGCTCGACAAGTATGACGACAAGTTCGACTTCATTCAACTTGGCAAAATGGCCATCGACTATTCCGACGGAGTGGTGCAGGCCAGCAGCGAAGTCAACGCCGAGCTGCTCGGCTATGTGGCCGAGAAGAACGTGCCGCTGCTCCCCTTCCCCGGCGAAACGGATTACGGGCAGGCTTATGCTGACTTCTACAACCAGCTGACCGACGAATAGTTTTACACACTGATTTCCAACACATTCAAATAAAGAATCAATTCCCTCATTCACCTCTTTCAAACTTCCAAATGAAAAATAAGGTAATGGCTGTTATTGCCATCGCGGCAATGACCTTTTCATCATGCGACGATACCACCGACACCATCGGAATGTCGCTCACAAACAACATGGACAACCTGCAAATCTCAACCGACTCGTTCGATGTGCAGTCGCGATCCATACTTGCCGACTCGGTGCTCTCGAAAACAAGCGTGGGCTATCTGGGAAGAATCAAAGACCCCGAAACTGGAGCTTATCTTACAGCCGACTTCACTCTCCAGCTCAACACACTCGAAAACTACCACTTCCCCCCAGCAAATGACATTCGAAGCAAAGACTCCAACAATAACATTGTGGCCGACTCGTGCGACATCAGGCTCTATTTCGCAGCTTTCTTCGGCGACTCGCTTTCAACCATGAAGGTTACGGCCTACGAACTTAAGCAAACACTCGAGGAAGGAAAGCTCTACTACTCCAACTTCGACCCAGAGCAGCAAGGGTACATCTGCACCGATGGGCTGCAGCAAGACAAAACCTACACACTCACCGACTTGGGCATCAGCCAGAAAGTGCGCAACGGAAGCAACTACGACCCCTGCATTCGCATCAAACTCGACAAACCCTACACAGACGCACAGGGAAACACCTACAACAACTACGGCACATACCTCATGCGCAAGTATTACGAACATCCCGAATACTACAAAAACTCCTACGCCTTCATTCACAACGTCTGTCCCGGATTCCACTTCAAAATGAAGGGCGGACTGGGCAGTGTGGCCTACATCACCACCACCCAGCTGAATGTCTATTACCGCAATTACAATGCGAAGAAAGACTCGGTCATGAAGGTCTCGACCACCTTTGCCAATACCGAGGAGGTGCTGCAGTCAACCAAGATTTCAAACGACGCCAAGTCGCTCAAGGCTATGCTCGATGACAACACATGCACTTATCTCAAGACGCCAGCCGGCATCTTCACCGAACTGACGCTGCCCGTGGACGAAATACTGCAGAAGCACAAGAACGACACGCTCAACACGGCAAAGATAACACTCACACGCGTCAACAACAACACGCAGAGCCTCTATAGCCTCAACGTACCCAACTATCTGCTCATGGTACACAAGGACAGCCTCTACACCTTCTTCGAGAAAAACAGTCTGCACAACAACAAGACTTCCTATCTGGTGCAACGCGACAACACCACCAGCAACAAGATTGTCACCTACAAGAACACCTACACCTTCAGCAACATTGCCGGACTGATCCGAGCCATGGGCGATGCCAAGGAAAAAGGCGGGGCCAACTACACCACCCTCCACCCCAACTGGAACAAGGTGGTGCTCGTGCCCGTAACCGTAGCCACCACCACCAATTCGTCGGGAACGTCCGTCTATAGCAAGGTGACCAACGACATGTCGCTCACAAGCACACGGCTCATTGGCGGCTCAGGCAACCAACGCGACAAAATCAAGGTGAGCGTCATCTACAGCAAGTTCAAGGGGCAATAGCGCCCGTTTTCATTCCCATCCACCCATGGCCGACAACTATCTGGAGCGTCATCGCGAAGACTACGAGCAGCGCAAAGCCCAATGGCTGCGCAAGCGGAAACATCTGCCAAAAACCGTGCAGCGCAACATTCCGCGCCCTGACGACGAATCGCTGTAGCCGGACTTTCGACCGCAAACGCCCAAGTGGAAAAGGAATGAATAACGTCGGGAGATAAAATTTCATTGTCGGGAGACACAAAAATAACGTCGGGAGATAGAATCAGATTTTCTAGAGAATTTGATCCTATCTCCCGACGTTATTTTTGTATCTCCCGACGTTATTTTTGTATCACTCGGTTTTCAGCCAATAATCTTGAAGCGGGCAAACTTCAGCAGCAGCTGTTTGGTGCCCGTATTGCGAAACTCCACCGTGGCCTTGGTGTTTTCGCCCTTTCCCTCTACGCGCAGCACTGTGCCGACGCCGAAACGCTCATGCTCGATGACGTTGCCCTCGGAAAGCACGGAAGATTGAACGTTGAGAGCGGATTGGTGGGACCCATTTGTGACGTTCGGAGAGCTTTGAGTGCTCTGAGCATTCTGACTTTTCAGAAAGGACTGTTTGGTTTTCGAACTTTCCAGGAGCCGTTTGAAACGCGGCGACAACGGCTCGACGGGGGCCTCCTCGCGATGCAAGGCCACACGAGGTTTGGGGTCGGCACGAAACTGCGAAGCCACCGGACGGCTGTTCTGGAAACGTCCTCCCCCACTCTGTGTGCGGAAATTCTGAAAGTCTGACGCTTCGTCATCATAGGCATAGCGGCCAAGCCTGCCTGCCGACTCGCGGCCGAAATAGCGGCCCGAGCGGTCGTCGATGTCAGTTTCCGACTCGATGACCAACAGGGCTGGGTCTATGTCGTTGATGAAACGGCTGGGGGTGTCGAACTCCATCTTTCCATAGCGAAAACGATTCTTGGCGCAGGTCAGTATGCAGTGCTTTTCAGCGCGGGTGATGGCCACGTAGAGCAGACGGCGTTCTTCTTCGAGTTCGCGCTTCGAGTTGGCAGACATGGGGCTTGGAAAAATGTTCTCTTCCAATCCCACGATGAACACAGTGGGAAACTCCAGTCCCTTGGCGCTATGAACCGTCATGAGCGACACGCGGTTGGTGTCGTCACCGTTGTCGCTGTCGAGGTCGGTGAGCAGCGACACTTCCTGCAGAAAGTCGGCAATCGACACTTCGTTCTCCCTTCCCTCCTCGCGCCGGGTTTCCACAAAGTCCTGCATGCCACTGAGAAATTCCTCGAGATTCTCCTGTCGCGAAATGCTCTCGGGAGTGGTGTCTGAGTAGAGGTCGGCACTGATTCCGCTCTCCTTGATGATGTCGCGTCCCAGGGTGTAGGCATCGTCGGTGACAAAACGCAGGATGAACGAACTGATCAGCTCGCGAAAGGCCGTGAGCTTGGCCAACGTGCCCTTGTTGACGTTCATTCCATACTGCAAAGGATTGCCCACCACTTCCCAAAGGCTCACGCCAAAACGTCCTGCGGCATCAACAATCTTGCCCACGGTGGTGTCGCCAATGCCACGGGCAGGATAGTTGACGATACGCTTGAAGGCCTCCTCATCGCTTGGGTTTGCCACCAAACGGAAATAGGCTATCATGTCCTTGATTTCCTTGCGCTGATAGAAACTCAGTCCACCGTAGATGCGATAGGGTATGTTCTGCTTGCGCAGCGTCTCCTCGAACGATCGGCTTTGCGCGTTGGTGCGGTAGAGAATGGCGAAGTCGCTGTACTGTCCGTTTTCCTTCTGACGTATTTTTTTGATGTCGTTGCACACAATCATCGCCTCTTCCTTGTCGCTGTAGGCATGCTTCAAGACGAGTTTCTCCCCCATGTCGTTGCGGCTATATACGTCTTTCTGAATCTGCCGCTCGTTCTTGCGTATCAAAGAGTTGGCAGCCTGGACAATGCGTTGGGTGCTGCGATAGTTCTGCTCGAGTTTGAAGAGGCGCGCTCCGTCGTACATCTGCTGGAAGTCCAGAATGTTGTCGATGTTGGCGCCGCGGAAAGCATAAATGCTTTGTGCATCGTCGCCCACCACGCACACGTGCTGGTGCCGGCGGGTGAGCTGCACCACGATGCGCTGCTGCACCGAGTTGGTGTCCTGATACTCGTCCACCAACACATACTGGAAATGCTCAGCATACTGCTGGAGCACGTCCTGATGGTCGCGGAAAAGAATGAACGTATAGACCAGCAGGTCGTCAAAATCCATGGCATTTGCCTTTCGGCAACGCTCGCAGTAGATGGCATAGACCTGATGAAACTGTGGCATGCGAGTCTCTGCATCGCGCTGCAAGGCACTGCGGTCGTTGGCATAGTCGGTGGGCAGGATGAGGTGGTTTTTGGCCATGCTGATGCGGCTGTGTACGGCTGCTGGCTTGTAGATTTTGTCGTCGAGTTTCATTTCCTTGATGATGCTCTTAACCAATGAGCGCGAGTCACTTTCGTCGTAGATGGTAAAGTTTGAGTTGAACCCCAGGTGTTGGGCCTCACGGCGCAGGATGCGCGAGAACACCGAGTGGAATGTGCCCATGTTCAACCGCCGTGCCGTCTCCAATCCCACCAGCTGCCCGATGCGCGCCTTCATCTCGTTGGCCGCCTTGTTGGTGAAGGTCAGCGCCAGGATGTTCCACGGCCGCATACCCCGTTGCAACAAGTAGGCTATCTTGTAGGTCAGCACACGCGTCTTGCCCGACCCCGCACCGGCAATCACCAGCTGAGGGCCGTCAACATATTCCACAGCAGCCCGTTGGCTGTCGTTGAGCTCATCAAGAATATTCACGATATTGATTTTTTTAAAGATTTTCTTTTTCTTACTCCTTCACTCCTTACTAACTCCTACCCTCACAGCAGTTTCTTCATTCCTTATATATACCCCCTTTCACGGTGTTGGGATTGATGTCCTCTCCCTCTTTGGGGAATTTCGGTATGAACTTCATTTCGTGCTGAATGCGTTTTTGGCGCTTCAGCATGTAAGCGCTGGGCGACTTCGACGAGAATTGCCGCGGATTGGGCAATGTGGCGGCAATGAGCGCACAGTCGGCGCGAGAGAGGTCGGCAGCAGTGGTGTTGAAATTATATTCTGCCACTGCATCCACCCCGTAGAGTCCGTCGCCCATTTCGATGGAGTTGAGATAAACCTCCATGATGCGCTGCTTGCTCCACATCATCTCGATGAGCGCAGTGAAATAGGCCTCCAAGCCCTTGCGCACCCAAGTGCGGCCTGGCCAAAGAAATACATTCTTGGCCGTCTGTTGGCTGATGGTGCTGGCACCGCGTTTCCGCTTGCTGGTCTTGTTGCGCTCGGCCGCCTGTTCGATGGCCTCGTAGTCGAACCCGTGATGCAAGAGGAATCGACTGTCCTCGCTTGCCATGACGGCCACCGGCATGTGGGGCGAAATATGGTCGAGCGACACCCAGTGGTGGTGCCAACGTAGGCTTTTGTGCTCTTTCAGCTGCTCGGCTGTGCGTATGAACATGAGCGGCGTCACATAAACCGGGACAAAACGATACGCCACAACAGCGAGGATGGTGGAACCGAAAAAGGCGACCAAAATCCATCGAATGATGTGGCGTATCAGCTTAAAAACTAAACTCAAGGTCTTACTTTCTTAAATCAAAAAGCGGAGTAAGGAGGGGCTTGCCTCCTTACTCCTTCATTTTATGTTTCAATTACTATTGTCCGCAACAGGATTACTGCAGAGTGCCTGCGTTGGCGGCATCGATCATGGCCTGGCTGGCATAGAGATAAACCTCCACACGGCGGTTGAGGGCCTTGCCGGCAGCAGTAGAGTTGTCAGCTACGGGGTTGGCCTCGCCGAAACCGTCAACCGACTTGATCTGTACGGGATTCACACCGAGAGACAGCAGATAGCTGCTGACCGACTGGGCGCGCTGCTGCGACAGGTTGAGGTTCTTCTGGGCACTCTGCTCGGGAGTAGAGTTCTTCCAGCCGGCATTGTCTGTATAGCCCTGAATAGCCACGTCGGCATCGGTGTTGCTCTTCAGCACATTCGAGAACTGGAGCAGCGAATTCTTGGCAGCAGCCTGCAGCGTTGAGCTACCGGTAGCGAAAAGAATGCCAGAATCGAAGGACACCTTGACGGCCGAAAGACCATTGGCATCGGTAACGGCTTCCACCTGGGCGTTCTCAACGGCCTGAGCCTGAGCCTTCACCTTGTCCATGTGCTTGCCGATAAGGGCACCGGCACCAGCACCTACAGCACCACCAACGGCAGCACCAACAGCTGTGTTACCAGCAATCTTACCAACGATAGCACCCAGCAGAGCACCACCACCAGTACCAATCAAGGCACCATTCTTTGTAGCTGAACCACAGCTGACAATCATTGCGAGACACATACCAAGTGTCATCAGTTTCATTTTCTTCATAATTACTATAATTTTAAAAATTAATTGATAAAAAATTTCATTTACATCAGTGCAAAGATAATTCTTTTTTTCCTATCTTGCGCGTGTTCTCAACATTATTTTGTAATTTTGCGGCAAATTTACGGATTTATGCCTTTCCATCGGTGGGGAATTTGCCTAAAATGAAGTATGGATTTCCCTATTTTCGGACAAAACACCTTCAAAAAAGGCCTCTGCGAATGGACATAAACACGGAAAACGAAACAAAACTATCATAAAAAAAGTTATGGCAAAAGAATTGAAAGAACTCACCAAGCGCGCTGAAAACTACAGTCAGTGGTTCAACGACTTGGTTGTGAAGGCAGACCTCGCTGAGCAGTCTGCCGTGCGTGGTTGCATGGTCATCAAGCCCTACGGCTACGCCATCTGGGAAAAAATGCAACACCAGCTCGACCTGATGTTCAAAGAAACCGGCGCACAAAACGCCTATTTCCCCCTGCTCATACCAAAGTCGTTCCTCTCGCGCGAGGCCGAACACGTGGAAGGCTTCGCCAAGGAGTGCGCCGTGGTGACCCACTACCGCCTGCGCGCCAAGGAGGACAAGAGCGGAGTCGAGGTGGACCCTGCCGCACGGCTTGAAGAAGAACTCATCGTGCGCCCCACGAGCGAGACCATCATCTGGAATACTTACAAGAACTGGATTCACTCGTGGCGCGACCTGCCACTGATGTGCAACCAGTGGTGCAACGTGATGCGCTGGGAAATGCGCACACGGCCCTTCCTGCGCACAAGCGAGTTCCTCTGGCAAGAAGGACACACGGCTCACGCCACGCGCGAGGAAGCCGAGCAAGAAGCACAGAAAATGCTGAAGGTATATGCCAAGTTTGCCGAAGAGTGGATGGCAGTGCCCGTAGTGCAGGGCGTGAAGAGCGAAACCGAGCGTTTCGCCGGCGCACTCGACACCTACACCATTGAGGCCATGATGCAGGACGGCAAAGCCCTGCAGAGCGGCACCAGCCACTTCTTGGGTCAGAACTTCGCCAAGGCCTTCGAAGTGACCTACCTGAACAAAGAGAACAAGCCCGAATACGTGTGGGCCACCTCATGGGGCGTGAGCACCCGACTCATCGGAGCGCTCATCATGACCCACTCCGACGACAACGGACTCGTTTTGCCGCCGCGCCTGGCTCCCATACAGGTGGTCATCGTGCCCATCACCAAGGGCGCCGACCAGTTGGCCGCCATCACCGAGCGCCTGCAGCCCGTCATCGAGCAGCTGCGCAAGGCTGGCATCAGCGTGAAGTATGACGACAGCGACAATAAGCGCCCGGGCTTCAAGTTTGCCGACTATGAGCTGAAAGGCGTGCCCGTGCGTCTGGTCATGGGTGGACGCGACCTGGAAAACGGCACCATCGAAGTGATGCGCCGCGACACGCTGGAGAAGGAAACCTACCCCATCGACGGCATCGTGGAGCACGTGGAGCAACTTTTGGAGGACATCCAGAAGAACATCTTCGAGAAAGCAAAGACCTATCGCGACGCCCACATCTACGAGTGCGACAACTACGACGAGTTCAAGGAGCGCATCAAGGACGGCGGATTCTTCCTCTGCCACTGGGACGGCACCGCCGAGACCGAGGCCCGCATCAAGGAGGAAACCCAGGCTACCATCCGCTGTGTGCCCTTCGGCGTAGAGCAGACGCCCGGCGTTGACATGGTCAGCGGCAAGCCTTCGAAGGCGCGCGTCATCATAGCCCGCAGCTATTAAAGCTCATTATGAATGATGAAAGCATAAAGCCTTCTCATCAAACAATTTACGACAACGGCCAGCATCGGTTTTCGATGCTGGCCGTTGTCGTAATACCAATTGCAGCTGCAATTCTACCTTCTGAACTTCAGCGGGATGCTCGGTGCCATCAGCGGGTGGGCATCTGCGGCCATCTCTAACGGCCTTCGGTGACGGTGGTTCACCTTGTATGTTCGTTCTAAAGAGAGGATGTATGGAGTCCAGGAAGAAGACGGGCAGCCTTACTCCACGGTCACCGATTTGGCGAGGTTGCGGGGCTGATCGACATCCTTTCCCTTGCACACGGCCACGTGGTAAGCCAGGAGCTGCAAGGGAATGGTGGCAATGAGCGGTTCGAGACACTCGAGCGTGTCGGGCAGCTCGATGACCTCGTCGGCTATGCGGGCGATGGTGTCATCGCCCTTCGACACGAGGGCTATCACCTTGCCACGTCGGGCCTTGATTTCCTGTATGTTGGAAAGCACCTTTTCGTACATGGCATTGTGGGTGGCAATGACCACCACGGGCATGTCGCTGTCGATGAGGGCAATGGGGCCGTGCTTCATTTCGGCTGCGGGATACCCCTCAGCATGGATATAGCTGATTTCCTTGAGTTTGAGTGCGCCTTCGAGTGCCACGGGATAGCTGAAGCCGCGTCCTAGATAGAGGAAGTTGCTGGCGTAGGTGAAGATGCGGCTCAAATCGGCGATGCGGTTGTTGAGCTTCAGCACTTGGCGCATCTTGTTGGGGATGTCGTTGAGCTCCTTAACAATCTTTACATACTCAGAGTGGGCAATGGTGCCCTTGGCCTGCGCCAACGCAAGGGCCAGCATGGTGAGCACGGTCACCTGTCCGGTGAAAGCCTTGGTGGAGGCAACACCAATTTCGGGGCCTACGTGGATGTAGGAGCCGGTGTGGGTGGCGCGCGGAATGCTAGAGCCGATGGCGTTGCAGATGCCATAGATGAAGGCTCCGCTCTTGCGGGCCAACTCGACGGCAGCCAGTGTGTCGGCGGTCTCGCCGCTCTGCGAAATGGCGATGACCACGTCGCTCTCGGTCACCACCGGGTTGCGGTAGCGGAACTCGGAGGCGTATTCCACTTCGACGGGTATGCGGCAGAGGTTCTCGATGACCTGCTTGCCGATGAGCCCGGCATGCCACGACGTGCCGCAAGCCACAATGATGATGCGCTTGGCGGCAAGCAGCTGGCGGCGGTAGTCGATGACAGCACTCAGGGTGACGTTGTCGGCCTCAACATTGATGCGCCCGCGCATGCAGTTGGTGATGCACTCGGGCTGTTCAAAAATTTCCTTGAGCATAAAGTGGGCGTAGCCACCTTTCTCTATCTGGCCAAGGTTGATGTCAACGGTCTTGATTTCGGGAATGAGCTCGTGATTGTCGATGCTGACCACATGCAGGTCGTCACCGCGACGGATGACGGCGATGTTGCCGTCTTCGAGATAGACCACCTTGTCGGTGTACTCCACAATGGGGCTGGCATCGGAGGCGAGAAAGAATTCGTTCTCGCCAATGCCCACCACCAACGGGCTCTGCTTGCGCGCAGCAATAATCTGGTCGGGGTTGGACTTGTCGAGCAGGGCGATGGCATAGGCTCCGATGACCTGATGAAGGGCCACCTGGACAGCCTGCAACAGGTCAAGATTGTTGGACTTCTGGATGTACTCAACCAGCTGGACAAGCACCTCTGTGTCGGTTTCGGAACGAAACTTCACACCCTTTTCCTCGAGATTGCGCTTCAGCTCAGCATAGTTCTCGATGATGCCATTGTGGATGATGGCCAGATTCTTCGACTCGGAGTAATGGGGATGGGCATTCACCGACGAGGGCTCGCCATGGGTAGCCCATCGAGTGTGGGCAATGCCCACGGTGCCGCTGATGTTCTTGTCGGCACAATACTCTTCGAGACCGGCCACTTTGCCTTTGGCCTTATAAACGCAAAGCTCCCCATTCTCATTAAGGAGAGCAACGCCGGCCGAGTCGTATCCGCGATACTCCAGCCGCTTGAGGCCCTTAATCAGAATGGGGAACGCATTTTGATTACCTAGATAACCTACTATTCCGCACATTTTTTGTAAAATGAATCTTTGTTTGTGTTGTGTTTGTGTCGTGTTGTGTTGTGTCGGGCGAGTTGGTTCATGTCCCTATCGGAGGATGTTGACCAGCAGCGAGGCCACCGATGTGGCGATACTGATGAACGAGAACCAAATGGTAGTGGAAGAACCGATGTCGGAGTTCTTTGCCTTCACGGTGTTTGGCTCAACATAAACGATGTCGTTCTGTTGGAGATAATAGAGCGGCGAGTTGATGAGGTTGGCATCGTTCAGGTTGATGCGGTACTGATGCTTCTGTCCCACTTCGTCCTCGCGGAGCAGCAGCACATTGTCGCGTTTGCCATAGATGGTGAGGTCGCCGGCCTGTGCAAGTGCCTCGAGAATGTTGATTTTCTCCTGAGCCACCGAGATGGAGCCCGAATGGCCCACTTCGCCCAACACCGTCACCTTGAAGCTGGACATGCGCACGGTCACAAGAGGATTCTCGGTTTTGGCCATGTAGGGAATGATGCGCTCGCGAAGCATATCCTCGCACTGACGCTTGGTGAGTCCCATGACATGCACTTTGCCCAAGATGGGGAAATCGATGTCGCCATCGTTATCCACCAGATAGCCCAACAAACTACCGCCCCCAGTGGAAACGGAGTTGTTGGAACCGAGGCTGTGACGCACCGTGAGGTTGAACGGCTGCGAAGCAGCGGGGTCGGTGGTGTGTACGGTGATGGTGAGCACATCCTTGGGCATGATCTTGGCATCGTAAAGTCCACGCGAAGCCGCCAGGCTGATTTCGTCAATATTCTGGAAATAAGCAACTTTTTTACTGCTACCACAACTGTTGAGGAGCAATGCCATTGCAATGATAACAACGGAGAACAATACTTTCTTCATATCTTAATAACGTTATGTATTTTCAACAATCAAGTTTTGGATTTTTATAAAAATTTGTGCAAAGATACGCCTATTTTTGCATACTGACAAATAATTCGGTATTTTTATTTCAATTTGTGTCCACAAAAATAGCGACAGAAACCCCAAAGGGCTCTGTCGCTTGTTTTTTATTGTCCCCCAAAGGGGCTTTCTGAAGGGGTCAGAAACGGTATCCCACGGTGAAGAGCAGCTGATGGCGCTTGAAATCCACCTTCACCTCGTTGGCAATGTTGTCGTCTTCGGCATAATCGTTGTCAACATAGCTCATGAAAGGCGAGAAGTTGCCGCTCGTGGAAGAATACTGGTAGGCCAGGTCGAGGTTCAACTGTCCGATGGTGTAGCCAAAACCACAGGTGATGCGATTGGTGGCTTTCCAGTTGGTATAGTCGGTGGCCGAACTATAGTAGGAGCCGTCGGTGTCGAGAGCACCATCCTTGAAACCATTTTCCTTGTACATGGGACTCACGTAGTTGTATCCCAGCCGGATGGCGAAGTCCTTGTCGGGCTTCAGCTCGGCACCCACCTTGAGTGTGCTCACGCCTTTCAGCGTGTTTTTGGTGTGCTCGTTCATCACCTTGTCGCTGGAGCTGCTGCTGTAGTAGCTGTCGTACCAATAATCGTAATATTCGCCCGTGTTGTAGCGAGTGTCCAGATGTGCATAGTCAGCAAACTCGTAGCTCGCGCCAATGGCCAACATGTTGCCTACGGTGTGGCCCATGCTGACGCCAAACTTCCACGGGGTGTAGAGTTTGAAATCATATTTCTCGTCGCTCGAAACTGAAACCGAGTTGCTGCTCACCGTGGTGTAGTTCTGCGTGGTCAGGTCGTACCACACGGGAGTAGCCACGGAGAATCCGATGCGGAAAGGCGATGCCTCGACAGGACGGAATATCACGCCGGCCTTGAGGTCGTAGCCCTGTCCGTCGATCTTGCGTTCGTCGGCAACCGTCAGGCTGAATCCGTCAAGTTGCTCGGTGTATTCGCTGTAGTGGCGATAGTTGACATCGTGGAAACCTACGGTCAGGCCGAGATAGACTCGGTCGTTGATGTTGCCGCTGATGTTGAAGTCAATCTGCCCGACATATCCCTTGTGGGCACGGTCGAACATGTAGCTTTCGGCATTGTTGTAGTACCAGTTGTTGTCGCGCGTGTCGAAGTTCAGATTGCGCGCATAAATGTCGTCCAACTGGCTGCAAGTGACTAATGGATAGCCGAAATCGGGGACATAGCTGCCGTCTGAAGCCTCATCAGTAGAATAGAGCAATCCGTTTTTGGCCTTTGCATAGGTAAGTTTGTTCTGCGAAGCGTTGCCCAGGCGGTCGCTGGCTGAAAGAATCATGTCGAAGTTGCGACTCTTGTGATAGTTGAGCGCAAAGTTCAGGAATCCGTTCCTGCCCGAAGGATGCGAATAGACGAATCCCACCTGGTCGAAGCTCATGTTGGTCTTGTTGCCGTCGGCGAAGCTCTTTGCATCCTGTTGCATGACGGCACCAAACGACACGCTGGCCACCGACGAACGAAACATTCCAATGCCTGCAGGGTTGGAGGAGATGGTGGAGATGTCGGCGCCAAGCGCCTCCATCGCACCGCCCATGCCCACATAGCGGGCCGTACCGTTCAGGTCTTCGGCTGAGATCTTAGCGTTTTCGTATGTTTCTTGAGCTGCCGCTGGCAGTGCAACCAGCAAGAGAGCAGCCATCAAAAGTTGGTTCTTTTTCATATTGTCGTAATGATTAAACTTTTCTTGTCAATATTGCTATAAAAACAATTCGCTTACATTATTTTATATATGGATAGGAAGGCTAGTGATTTCACGAGCAGTTTGCCGACTATCGACGGCCACCGAAACTACCGCCGCCACCTGAACGGCTGCCGCCAAAGCTGCCACCACCTGAACGACTGCCACCGAAGCTGCCGCCACCACTGGAACGGCTTCCACCGAAGCTGCCAGAACCGCCGAAGCTGCCAGAACTGCGGGTGCTACGGGTGCTACTACCCCATGAACTTGAGGACCTGGACGAAGAGGAACCAGAGCCATACGACGAGCGGCTGCCGGCGAAGTTGCCATTGCGATTACGCACAGTGGTGTAGGAACCCGACGAACGGGTGCCGCCTGCAGTGCTTCGGGAGTTGCCAAAACTGCCTAAGCTTCGTGAACCGCCGAAAGTGCCATGGGCAAAAGTGTGGGTTCGACCGTTGGTGGTACCGACAGTGCGGCCCGAACCTCCAGCAATATATCCATGATGCTGGCTGCCGGTGCGGCCATTGTAGGCATAGACGGGATAGGAGTAACCCCAACCGCCATACCAGCCTCCGTAGTACCAAGGTGAATACCAGCCGTAATAGTAAGGTGAATACCAGCCATAATAGTAAGGTGAATGCCACCCATAATAATAAGGTGAGTACCAGCCGTAGGTGCCAACAAACCAAGGATCGTACCATGGGTCAAGCCAAGGGTCGTACCACGAGCTGTACCAACCGTAGCGGCTGTACCACCAGGGGCTGTGCCAATAGGTGCCATAAAGCCAGGGATCGTAGAAACCGTCCCAGCGGCTCATCATGCGGCTGTAGCGATAATCATCGATATCGTCCTCGAACGCCATTGAAGGCCCAGCATAGACTGTGTCGGCGGGCTGTCCGTCGGCAGCGTGAAACTCAATGATATCGTTGCCAACAGAATCTTTTCCGACCGTCTCATAATAGCTGCGCAAACCACGGCGGTTGTACTCATCTACGTTTCGGATGCTACTACCATCGAGGGATTCCACGCTGTATTCAGGGAGCGTTCTGTCCACGCGCGAATCGTTTCCGCGCTCAACACGGGTGGCTGTCTTATCCACCTTCTTGGGGATGAAATAGACATCATCCTGAGCCATCATTGACAAAGGAATCAACCCAACCAGAAATGATAATAGGATTCTCTTTTTCATATTGCTTTCCATTTTAAAAATGTTGTTTTCATACGTTTACAATGCAAAAATACCACCATTTTGCATACAAAATTACGGAAAAACCCTAAACCGTGATAGGTTTTTCCCTATTTTTATTAAATTTGCAGAGAATTTTAACACATTTGCCATGAAATACCTGATAGCGAGATTCAATCTGAAGCCCAACACCGAGGTTGTGCGTGACTTGCTGGCAGATGCAGCAGGCGAGGCTGGGTTTGAAACATTCGAGGAAACCGACTATGGACTCAACGGATATGTTCAGGAACAACTCTTCAACCGCCCAATGCTCGACGAAGCCATTGCCAACTTCCCCATCGACGGCGTTGAGATAACCTATTCGATGGAGGAAGCCGAAGACAAAGACTGGAACGAGGCGTGGGAAAACGAGGGCTTCGCCCCCATCGTCGTGGGCAACCAGTGCATCATCTACGATGCCAAACGCCCAATGCCCGATGTCGGGCACCTGGCATTTTCGTCAAACGCCGTCAGCATCGCCATTGATGCCCGCCAAGCCTTTGGCACCGGCACCCACGACACCACCCGCATGATGGTGGAGGCCATGCTCGATTTGGACATGAAGGACAAGCGCGTGCTCGACTGCGGCTGCGGCACTGGCATATTGGCCATTGCCGCTTCAAAGATGGGCGCCAAAAGCATCGTGGCTTACGACATCGACGAATGGAGCGTGGAGAATGCCCGCCACAATGCCGACATCAACCATGGAGACAACATCGAGGTGCTGCATGGAAATGTCAATGTGCTGTCGCATGTTTCGGGAATGTTCGACATGGTGCTGGCCAACATCAACCGCAACATTTTGCTCGCCGACATGGCTGCATTCAAAGACGTGATGGACTCGGGCGCTCACCTCATTGTCAGCGGATTCTACGAGGAGGACGTGCCAATGCTCGTCAACAGAGCATCCGAACTGGGGCTGGAATACACTTTGAAACGCTCGTCGGGCAACTGGCGTTGTCTGGTATTCAAGTAGAACGAAATGCCCACCCAACATTTCCCAACAGCCTAAAACAAACAACACCCTATAACACAATGAAAGACAAACTGATTCTGATTACCGGCGCATCGTCGGGCATCGGCGAGGCATGTGCCCGCAAGTTTGCAGCCAACGGCTGCCGCCTGATACTCAATGCACGCAGTGTGGACAAACTGCAGGTTCTGAAGAAAGAACTTGAAGAAAGATATGGCATCGACGTGCTGTTGCTGCCCTTCGACGTGCGCGACTACGACTTGGCGCGCCAGTTGCTCTCCAATCTCCCTGAAGGCTATCGCAACATCGACGTGCTAGTGAACAATGCCGGTCTGGCTCTAGGCACCGACAAGGAGCACGAAGGCAGCATGGACGAGTTCTTCACCATGATAGACACCAATGTCAAAGGCTTGCTCAACATCACCCGCACGGTGGTACCGACCATGGTGGAGCGCGGTCAGGGCCACATCATCAACATCGGTTCTGTGGCTGGCGACATGGCATATCCGGGCGGAAGCGTCTATTGCGCCACAAAGGCTGCCGTAAAGACACTCAGCGACGGACTGCGCATGGATTTATACGACACGCCCATCCGCGTGACCAACGTGAAACCCGGACTCGTAGAAACGAATTTCTCGAACACGCGCCTGCATGGCGACACGGTTGCCGCCAAGAAACTCTACACGGGCATCGAACCTCTGCACGGTGACGACATCGCCGAAGTGGTTTTCTTCGCTGCAGCGGCTCCATCCCATGTTCAGATAGCCGAAGTGCTCGTACTGGCCACCAATCAGGCATCCGCCCAAATGGCCTACAGAAAATAAGAGAAAAAAGAAACCATTAAAGGAAAGACTATGAACAAAGGATTAGCAATCATCATGGGGCTTTTGGGACTCCATGTCACCACGGCATGCAGCCAACAGAATTTCAGCAACGCTGACACCGAACAGTTTGAGACTCTCATTGCCAGCCCTGAAGTGCAACTGCTAGACGTGCGAACTGCCGCAGAATTTTCAGAAGGCCATCTCGCCGGTGCCATCAACATCGACTTTAAACAAAACAGTTTTCTGGAGAATGCCAAAAAGCAGCTCGACAAAACCCATCAAGTGGCCGTCTATTGTCGCAGTGGTCGCCGCTCTGCCGATGCCGCCAGCCAACTGGCTGCTGAGGGTTTCAAGGTGACCAACCTGCTGGGAGGCATTGTGGCATGGAAGGCCGCCAACAAACGAGTGACCACCGACAACTTTGAAGTCGATGTGTTTAAGACAAAAAACGGAAAGACAGTCAAGATATACGCACTGATGCATGCCAGCATCCGTATGGAAATCGACGGTAAGCAAGTGCTCATAGACCCCGTAAGAAAATTGGGCGAACGCACCGTGGATTACTCCACCATGCCGAAAGCCGATTTCCTCTTTGTCACCCACGAACATGGCGACCACTTCGACAAAGAGGCGCTTGCACAGCTTTCGAATGAGGGAACCGTGCTGGTGACCAACCGTCGATGCGCCGACATGTTGGGCAGCGGACAGGTTATGGCAAACGGAGACAAAAAACAACTTTCTGACATTCTTGCTGTTGAAGCCGTTCCTGCCTACAACACCACCGAGGGGCACACCCAGTTCCACCCCAAAGGACGAGACAACGGATATGTGCTCACCATCGACGGGCTGCGCATCTACATTGCCGGCGACACCGAGGATGTTCCAGAAATGGCTCAACTGAAAGACATCGACATTGCTTTCCTTCCTTGCAACCAGCCTTACACCATGACTACAGACCAGTTGCTACGCGCAGCACGCGTCATTAAACCACAAGTGCTATTCCCCTACCATTACAGCCAGACCGACGTAAGCGGAATAGGTGAACAGCTGAAGGCAGACAGCATAGACGTTAGAATAAGGAAATATCAATAATTGGAAAAAGGAAAAACAGTTGTCGGGAGTTGACGAGCTTCATACTCGTTAACTCCCGACAACTGTTTTTTCGGTAAAAGCCTATTATTGAAGTTTCGGTTGTTTACTACAACAACGAATTCAACCAACATGTCGAATATGAACCAAGGCATCGAAGATGCGACGAATGTTGTCGAATGCTACGATTCGAATGATTCGTTGGCCGACTGCGGCCATTCGCGTTGCGCCGTGGTTCTATTCGGAGAATTCGTGTTATTCGTTGTTTCAGAGATGCCATGGCGTGGCATCTCTGCTCCAGAAACTTCAGCCAACTATTGCTTTTCAGCATCGATCCAACAGAGGAGACTCACCAGCGAGGCATTCCAGTTGATGGCAATCTCGTTTGATGCATACGAGCCCATGTTGTCAATGTACGACTCGTCTGGATAGTTCGACGGATAGACCAAACCAGAGCCTTTGTCCTGCTGTCCGGGATTGGGACCACCCACCAGCATGCCTGGGAAAGGCTCAACGATTCCGTCGGCCTCGGAAATACGGTGGTGTGGATGCATGGGACTCTTTGTGCCGAAACCCGTCACGTAGCAGTAGCCTGTTGCATTGCGGCCCAGCAGGTAGTCAACATCCTGCAAAGCATAGCGCCTGTATTGCCCCTTATCGACATAGCGGTCGGCATAGAGCAAAGCTAAAGCACTACAGCAGCAACCCTCGGCCAAACACCCCCATCCGAAGTCGGTGGCTTTGTTGCCAAATGGCGACTGGAAACACGATGTGGGCACGAGAGCGACCACACCATCGCAATAGTCTTTCAGCTGGTCGAGCATGGCTTTACGCACATCGCAGTCAGAGGCTGCCAACCAAGAAAAGGCCCCTAAACCAAAAACATTGCCCCACGTAGGCACAGAGAACTGCTGGGGTTGGTAAGCGCGAACGTCCTTCAGGTAGTCATCGCTGGATGTCAGCCGATAAAGTTCGGTGGCAGCCCAGAAAAATTCATCGTTGGCCGACATGTCACCGTAGGTGCCCGTGCTGACAGCGGGTTGGAAGTCACGACTGAGCAAATCCTGACGATAGAAAGCAGTTTTATTGGCTTTGGCCCACTCGTAGGCATTGCGGGCTGCATCGGCTGCCTGTGCGGCAAAGTCGCTATAGTCGCGGTTGTTCTTCAGCAACCGGGCCATCTGCGCCATGACGGCTGCAAAGTCGAGTGTAGCTGTGACGCTCTTTGCTACCACGTAACGCGGTTGATGGCAATCCTGTGGCATGACAAATCCTTCGAAGTTGGGGGTGGTGAGTTTATGATAAACACCACCGTCGTTGGGATCCTGCATGGTGAGCAACCACTTTATGTTGAACATGATTTCGTCCAGCAAGTCGGAAGTGCTGTTCTTGCTTTCGGGAATGTTGGTGTCCAACTGGTCGAAATATGTTTTGTTCTGCTCGTAGGCCGATAGCATCAACCCTATGGAGAACGCCGAGTTGACCACATATTTATTATAGTCGCCCGCATCGTACCATCCCAAAGGCGAACTGATGATGCTCTCTGCTGGACGCATGGGGGTGGCGGCAGAGGGATGAATTTTCACCCTTGTGTCAGCATGGCCCACCGGACGGGCAAACTTACCCGCATAGACCTCGTCAACAGGCACTCCTGAACGGATTAGGTAGAACAGTTTGAGTGAGGCAACAGCCACGTCGTGGAGAACACCGGGAGCTACATTGAAGGCGACATCGACACCCTTGCCTTTCAGGACATACTGCCCCGGCTGCTTGATCTGGCTCACATCCACCAGCATGCGTCGTTTTTTCGACCACGGCGAAACAGCCGAGCGCACAGGCTTGGTAGTAAGCAACACGTTGCCCGAAGCATCCATCACCTGTAGTTTCTCCTTAGTGCTGATGCCTTCCATCACCACCACTTTTTCTTCGTCGGGGTAATAGCCCACTTGATTCAGAAATACGCTGACCTTGCCGCCAGCCTGAGCCGACACTGAAGCGCTGACTGCCAGCATCAGCAATAGAGTCTTTGGTTTCATTTTCATAGTCATTTAGCCATTTTGTAAATTTGTTCCATGTCGGCAGCCTCAAGCACCTTGAAGCATCCCGTAGTGGCAGTGTTGTCACGACTGCACTTGCGCACCATTTCCTTTATTTCCTCGTCGGTGATTTCACGGCCGATTAGTTCGTGAATGTTTACAGGCATGCCGATGCTGCGGTAAAAACGTTCCATGGCCTCGATGCCCTTCAGAGCCGTTCCTTCGGGGTCAGTGAAATCATTTGCCACTCCCATCACGTTGACGGCAAAGCGTACGAAACGGCTAACGTTCACCTTATACACATAACGCGCCCAGCTAGGCCAGATGGCAGCCAAGCCTGCACCATGCGTTACGTCAAACATGCCGCTCAGTTCGTGCTCCAGTTGGTGGGTGGCCCAGTCGTCGCTGATACCACAGCCAGTCAGTCCCCAGTGAGCTACGCTTCCACCCCACATGATTTGTGCGCGGTGACGATAGTCCTCGGGGTTCTTCAACACCTCATAGACGCTGTCTTTCATGGTACGAAGCACAGCCTCGGCCAGTTCGGTGGTAAGCGTCATGTCGTCGTCGTTGGTGAAATAGCGTTCCATGGTGTGCATCATCATGTCGGTCACTCCCGCCGCCGTTTGATAAGGTGGCAGTGTGAATGTGCGCACGGGATTCATGATGGCGAACTTGGGGCGTGAAATATCGTTTGAATAGCCCAGCTTTACACCACCGTCCTCGTTTGTCACCACGCTGGCTTCGCTCATCTCGCTGCCTGCAGCAGGAATGGTCAACACCGATGCAACGGGCAGACAAGCCGTAGCCTGCGCCCGGCCAAGGTAGAAGTCCCACACGTCGCCGTCGTAACAAACACCATAGGCAATACCCTTGGCAGAGTCTATCACACTGCCACCTCCAACAGCCAGAATGAAGTCTATTTGCTCTGCACGGCAAAGGTCGATGCCACGTCTGACAAGCGACAATCGTGGATTTGGCACAACACCGCCCAACTCAACCACATAGAGTCCTTCCTCGCGAAGCAAACGTGTCACTTTTTCAAGCAATCCCGAGCGACGCGCACTCTGGCCGCCATAGTGAACTAGTACACGCTTGCCACCATACTTCTTCACCATCACAGCCACCTGTTCTTCTGACTCTTTGCCAAACACCACTTCCGTGGGTGCATAATAAACAAAATCTTTCATCGTTCTTTTTTTGTTTTTCAGGATAATTGTTTGTAATCAATAAAAAGTTCTTGCGTTGAAATAACTATTTTGCCGCAAAGTTAACCATTAGTTTTGGCTTTTGCAAGAAAAGCTCTCGTTTTTTGCAGCCATTACACCTACAAGTAAAGAGAAAAACGCCATACAAAATTCCCCCAAAAAGCTCAAATCCACAAGATTGTTATGCCAATTATTGCAAATACCGAAAATATCTATTATTTTTGCAAAAGAAAAAGGGGTACGCAAAGTGCGATGCCCCATTCTTTTGTGAGAAATCTCTCGAACGACAAAAATGTTTTAGCCATGAATAAATTCCTGAAACTGTCTGTATGGTTTGTTCCGCTGCTAACTGTGGCCATGGTATTGCTCTTGCTGGAGCGCGACTTATTGTGGAAGGTACAGCAGCTCAACCTGTTTCTTTTCACCCCTGAGTTTTTCAAAGAGCAAATGGTAGTGCCAGGTGGACTGCTGACCTATCTTGGCACATTCTTCACCCAATTCTTCTTTCAGACATGGCTGGGGGTTCTGATTTTGTGTGCATGGTGGTGGCTGCTGATGTGGCTCACCAAACGGACATTCTGTTTGTCCGACCGCTGGAATGCACTGCCGCTCGTACCCGTAGCACTGCTTATAGTGGCCAACATGGACGCAGGCTACTGGCTTTACGTGCTAAAGTTGCGCGGATATTTCTTCGTGGCTACCATCGGAACCACCCTGGCCGTCAGCCTGCTGTGGGCTTACCGCCTACTTGGCGAAAAGAAACCGTGGTGGCGCTTGGCGTTGTTGGTGCTGACTGCAGCAGTGGGCTACCCGCTCATGGGCATTTACGCACTGGCAGCGGTTTTGTTAATGGGGGTATGGACATGGAGACTTGAGCAGAAACGATGGGCAGCGGCAACAACAACAGCCTTGGCATTGTTGATGGTGGCAGCCGTGCCACTGATTTACTACCGATATGTCTTTTACCAGACCAACTTGTCGAACATCTATAGTGCAGCATTGCCCATCTACATCTTTAATGAAGAATACCACATTTACTACCTACCGTTCTACCTGCTGGCAGCATTCTATGCAATGCTCGCAATGGCTAACTGGCAACGCGAGGACAAAAAAGGGAAAATGAACAAACGCAGCCTGTTAGTGCAATGGACAACCGTGGTGATAACGGCTTTGGCTGTGGGTGTCTTTTGGTATAAAGACGAGAATTTCCACCATGAACTACGCATGCAACACTGCATTGAACGACTCGACTGGGACGGTGTACTGCGCGAAGCCATCCGCCAGAAAGACGAGCCCACTCGTGCCGTGGTGCTCATGCGCAATTTAGCTTTAGGGCGCATTGGCAGACAGGGGGACGACATGTACACCTTTCCTGGGGGCTCGAAAAAGAGCAAAGCACCCTTTACGGTGCTGATGGGACAAGTGGCTGGCCATCTTTTGTACTACAACTACGGACTGTTGAACGAATGCCACAGGGTGTGCATGGAGGAAGGCGTTGAGACGGGATGGAGAGCAGAACACCTGCAATACTTCGCTCGTTGCGCACTGCTCAACGGAGAACGTCAGGCTGCCCGCAAATATCTTGACCTGCTCAGCAAAACGCTCTACTTCGGACGTTGGGCACGATGGCTGTATCCCATGGTCAACGACCCGAAGCAAATGGAGAAGGCACCCGAAATGGCTGCCGTAAAACACATGATGCACTACGAGAACTGTCTGGGTTCGGACAATGGATTCATTGAGAAATACCTTATGCAACTGCTCGCAGAACAGGAGAGCGACGACCCTGTGTTTCAAGAGCAAGCTCTGCTGGCCACCCTATGGACCAGAGACTCGAAACTATTTTGGCCACGCTTCGTCAAATATGCCGGCCAACACCCACATGACCGCATACCACGCCATTTCCAGGAGGCTGCCTATTTGTTTTGCAATCTCGAAAACCGTCAGGACATACAGCAGGCACCGTTCAACAAGGATGTAAAACGGACATACCACGCATTCATGCAGGAACTGAAAAAATGCGACGGTATGCCAATAGAACAAGTGAGAGCAAAGCTCTACCCCGCATTTGGAACAACCTACTACTTTGAGTATTTCCTCATGAAGGGCATCACGCTCGCATAACAAAAAGTATCACCGCCACTCAACGATAAAGATAATATGAAACAGAACACTTGCCACCAGCTTTCTCTGCTGTTTGTGCTGTTGGTGTTGACACTGACAGCCTGCACTGATCGAGTTCCAACAGATTATCAGCAATCAGACAAACTTCCCAGCATTTATCCTGATTACACCAATGTAACGGTACCTGTCAACATTGCACCGCTGACATTTCAATTGAACCATGATGTCCAGGAAATGGTTGTACGTTTCTCTGTGGGGACCGACCAGTGGGTTTGTGGTGGGCAACAGGCCCAACCCGACATGAAGACATGGCGCACCATGATGGAGAAGGCGCGGGACAAATCCATCAGTGTAGAAGTGTTTGCCCGCTACGAAAGACAATGGACACGATACAAGCCTTTCTCCATCTACGTGTCTAAAGACTCGATCGACCCCTACATTAGCTACCGATTGATATCCCCCTCGTTCGTCACCTATGAGGAGCTAACCATCAACCAACGCTGTCTGGAGAACTATGAAGAAAGTGTGGTCTTCGACAACATGCTCTGTAGCACCGAAAAGGAAGGACAGTGCATCAACTGCCACCACTACCAAAACTACAACCCTCAACGAATGCAATTTCATGCTAGACAGAATTTGGGGGGCACCGTCATTGCCATTGACGGAAAAATAAGAAAAGTGAACATGAAAAACGACTCCATCCTCTCTGCAGGTGTTTATCCTGCATGGCACCCTAAGATTGACTTCATTGTCTATAGCACCAACATGACCCATCAAACGTTCCATACTATCGACCCAAACAAGATTGAGGTGTTCGACGATGCCAGCGACCTCATTGCCTATGACATCAACAGCAATGAAGTAACCAACATTGAAAACCGCCGCGACGAGTTCGAAGTGTTCCCCTGCTGGTCGCCCGACGGAAGATGGCTCTACTACTGCTCAGCTCATTTTGAGATGCCAGACACTGTAAAAGACAAGGGTATTGAGGTTATTCGCCATGCCTACGACATCAAATATAACCTTTATCGCAAATCATTCGACCCAGTTACCAAACAGTTCGGAGAGCGTCAGCTGGTTTTGGACGCAGCGGCTATGAACAAAAGCGCCACACTTCCACGAATCTCACCCGACGGTCGTTACCTGATGTTCACCATGGGGGCATTCGGCGTGTTCCACATTTGGCATCATGATGCTGACATTTGGCTCATCAGCCTGAGGGACGGCAAAGCTCGCAACATGAAAGAAATCAATTCGCCTGACACGGAGAGCTACCATTCATGGTCAAGCAATGGGAGGTGGGTAATCGTGAGCAGCAGAAGAACTGACGGATGCTATACTCGCCCATTCATAGCTCATGTGGACAGGCAAGGACGAGGCAGCAAACCTTTTGAATTGCCTTGCAAGAACCCAGACCGCCACAGACAGCTTATGAAGAGCTACAACATTCCCGAATTCATGCGAGGGCCGGTCACCATAAAGCCACAGCAATTTGCCGACGTGTTGAAAAGCGACGGAGATCCTGTAAAATACGTGAAGAAAAACATAAAGGGAAAATAAAAAAGCAGTGAAAAAATCATTTCACTGCTGCTGTATCGGGATAAATGGATGAAAGATCCTCCATCTTGAGCAATTGTTCGTAGGAAACCTTCGGATGGCGGTGCATGTATCGGTCGATAATGTTCACATAGCGCGAGTTGAAAACCTGACGCGCCATCACCCTGTTGACAATCCACATCACCTTGCCCATGTGCAGGTCGCGGTCCATCTGGGGACGCTCTTCATAGTTCTCCATAGGATAGAGGCTGATGAGGTAGAAACTCATACAATCAGGCACGATGTATTCACGCGTCATAGTCTGACGTTGCTGCTCACTGTAGTCATAGCGTTGATAGAGGGGATAATTCTTGCCGAGATATTTGTCCAGTGAGATACCTATACTGCCGTCGCCAACAACGATGCTTTGGGTGAGTGCTCCAATCTGTGCATAGACTGCGGGAACAGGAAACTCAGGAATTTGCATCTCCAGTTTCGTAAAGGCATCTGACAACTCCTTGTTAATGTCTTCCATACTGGCATACTGTGCTTCGGCATCCGAAATGACCACTTGCAAAGTTGTATCCTGATAGAATTTCAGAAACTTGCTGTTTATTTCCGGATCATCCACCGTGCCGATATGAAGCATTTTCTCAATGAGGGTACGAGTCTCCATAGGGTAGCTCGTGTTCATTTGCTGTAGAGCAGAAAAGTCGCCCGTTTGCAAGTACAAACTCTGAAGACGGTCGTAGCGGTTGACTTCAACACGGGTCTGACGACTGTCTTCTTCCTCCGAAGCGCGCAATTTCCATTCACATCCAGAAAGCACGATCACACATACAAAGAGGACGAGGCTACTAAAGATTCCACGAATATTGTCCATAAAAACGTTGCAAAAATACTACAAAAAACTTTTTTAACCAAATTTTAAGATAAAAATATTAAAAATACAGGGCAAAAAAGTGCATTTTAACTTTAAATTGGTAAAAACGAGCCAATAAATACGAAATTCTTTGTCAAGAAACATTTTTCATGTATATTTGCAAAAAACAAATCCTATCCCTAATAAAAAAACATGAAACCAACCAAACTACTTGCACTGCTCATGTTGCCATTGGCCATGCCTTGCCTGGCACAAACACAATTTGAAGTCGAAGTGAGCAACCCTATGGACATCGTACGTAAGGATGCTCCTGTCACATGTCGTGTTACAAACGATGTGCGCTCTGCACTCGTCACCCTCAATGGCAATGAAATACCATGCCAACTTGACGACATCAACGGTGACGGACTCATGGACGAACTCTTTTTCTTGGCCGACTTGGCTCCTAAAGCCAAACAAATCTACAACGTAGAGCTATTCGTTGAGGGGGAGCCACGTCATTATCCTGCACGGGTATATGTCGATATGATGCTCACCAACAAGAAGATAAAGGAAAACAACAAACAAGATCTTTACATCTCACAACTCACTGTTGACCGTGGAGTAAACCCTTATTGGATGCTTCATCATCATGGGGCAGCCTTTGAGAGCGAACTGGTAGCATACCGTATTTACTTCGACCATCGGCAGACGGTGGACATCTATGGGAAGTACCGACAGGGACTTGAACTGCACGACACACAATTCTATCCTGACAAAGCGCAGAAAGAAGCTGGTTACGGAGACGACGTGCTTTGGGTCGGCAATACACTCGGTTTAGGCACTCTTCGCGGATGGAATGGCCAACATCCCACCATGGTGCAGGACGTGGAGCATCGCTCGCAGCGCATCGTCAGCCGTGGCCCACTGCGCACCATTGTCGAAATGAAAGTACAGAGCTGGATTCCAGAAGGTGGCACAGACCCAATCGACATGACCGAGCGCTTTACACTTGTTGCAGGCCACCGTGACTGTGCCGTAGATATCAGCTTCAGCCCCAATGCCGCCCAATATCAATTCGCAACAGGACTCATCAACGTTAAGAATTCTACCGAGTGTTTCGACAAGAGGGGCATGCGCGGATGCTGGGGTACAGACTGGCCTGTGTCGGAAAAAGACTCAGCCGGACACAAGCGCGAAACTGTGGGACTTGGCATCAGTGTACCCTCAGAAAACATTGTAGGACAAGTACCTGCAACCAATGACAACTACGCCTTTTTGGTGAAGCCCCGCAGCAACGCTCTACACTACGACATCGTGTTTGGAAGCGATAATGAAACATTTGGCTACCATTCGGAAAAAGAGTGGTTCAACTTCCTGAAAGAGTGGAAACAGCAACTACTCAACCCCGTACATGCCGAGGTAAAAAAGTAGAGAGTTATAACTCCGAATAGTGTTTTTTCCCTTTGACATAATACTGCCATAGAACAGAATAAGACTTACGTTCAGGAATGCTTGCCACTTGGCGAGCATTCTGTATTTTCAGCCGATCGGATGCGAAGTTGCTGCGCCATTTCTTGAATGCCCACCGGGCCTTCACTACAGCCTTGAACTCGCTCCAATTCTGTTCAAGGATGAGCATCTTAAATGCAGCCAAATAGTCGAGCCACCAACGTACTCGCATCACATGGTGCAAATCACTGTCAGGCAGGTTTTTGTAGAGCATGGTCAGATTATTGCGGAAATTAAGGAATGTCTTCATCGGACTGCCTTTCGGCAACGTTCCACCTCCTAGATGAAAAACCACGCTCTGAGGCAGGCATACAATACGTCGTCCCATGAGCCGCAAACGCCAGCATAGGTCTATTTCCTCGCAATGAGCAAACAAACGGCCATCCAAACCGCCACAAGTCCAATAGTCAGCAGAGCGGATGAACAGACAGGCTCCTGTAGCCCAAAGTACATCGCAAAGTGTGTCATACTGTCCAAAGTCTTTCTCTACGGTGTCAAACATACGCCCGCGGCAGAACGGATATCCATAGCGGTCGAGAAATCCACCACAGCCTCCAGCATACTCGAAAGAATCTCTGTCGGCCATGGCATGCAGTTTCGGTTGGCATGCGGCGACGTCAGTATGGGAATCCATATAGTTCAAGAGGGGAGCCAGCCAGTTGGCTGTCACTTCAACGTCAGAATTGAGCAATACGTAATATTCTGCTTCCACCTGCTGCAGAGCTTTGTTATAGCCTTCGGCAAATCCCCAATTCTGGTCGAGGACAATCAGTTTCACCTGCGGGAAATTCTCACGAAGTAGTTGCAAGGAATCATCAGTTGAGGCATTGTCAGCCACAACGACTTCTGCCAAGTTTGCAGAGTGTTCCAAAACATTGGGCAGATACTGGCGCAACATGTCGGCACCATTCCAATTGAGAATGACGACAGCCACGCGCTTGGGCAGAATTATGTTTTGTTTTGGCATTTCTTTCATCATTTTTTTTCTTTTTTCAGGTCAGCAACTCTGCTATCAGAGCCGTCTTGTCGTGGTTAAATGCACATAGCTTAACATTCATCAGCTGATTGTCATATTCATCCTTGGCAAACGCGGCTGGTAGTTCTACCCTGATGTAATTGCGTGTGAAACCGTGCATGGCTTTACCTCTTGGTGCTTTTTCGAACAAAACCTCAGCAGTCTGGCCAATGTGCGAAGCATAGAAAGCTTGAGTTTTTTGGTCGGATAGAGCCAACAGCCGCTTGCTTCGCTGTTTCTTTTCCTTATCGCTTACAATGTAGGGGATTTTCAGTGCCGCTGTGCCGGGACGTTCTGAGTACGGGAAGACATGGAGCTGAGTCACGTCGAGCTCTTTTAGGAATTGATAGCACTGCTCAAAATACTCTGGCTTTTCTCCACGTGTACCCACCATCACGTCAACGCCAATGAAGGCTTCGGGCATGTATTGTTTAATTAATTTTATCTTGTGGGCAAAAAGAGCCGTGTCGTAGCGACGGTGCATCAGCCGAAGCACTTCGTCACTGCCGCTTTGCAATGGTATGTGGAAGTGGGGCATAAAGGCGCGACTCTTGGTACAATAGACTATCAACTCATCGTCCAGCAAGTCGGGCTCAAGGCTGCTGATGCGGTAACGCCGGACGCCCTCCACCTGGTCGAGTGCCTTCACAAGGTCGATGAAACGCTCGTGGGTGGTGCGCCCGAAATCACCAATGTTCACGCCTGTGAGCACAATCTCCTTGCCACCTTCGGCCACCGCCTGCTCGGCTTGTGCCACCAACGAGAGGATGGTAGGGTTGCGTGAGAATCCGCGAGCATAAGGAATAGTGCAGTAAGTGCAAAAATAGTTGCAGCCATCCTGCACTTTAAGGAAAAAGCGTGTACGATTGCCGCGTGAGCACGATGGAGCAAAGGTTTTGATATCCTTCGTCTGGACCGAATAAAAGGGAGTCTTTCTTGATGTTGTCGGATTGGCATTGCCTTGCATGACATCTCCAACACCATCCTCTCCCACTCCATTGGAAGTCTCATTTTCTTTCAGATGCAACCGCTCACTCCACGCTTCAGATAAATATTGTATAAGGTTGGCTTTTTCATTGGACCCCAACACCAAGTCAACCCCATCAATTCGGCTAACCTCTTCCGACTCCAGTTGGGCATAACATCCCGTCACCACAATGAAAGCACCCGGATGCTGACGGACCATGCGATGGATAGCTTGACGGCACTTGTGGTCGGCCACTTCGGTCACCGAACAGGTATTAATAAGACACAGGTCAGCTTTCTCACCCTTGGCAGCAGTACGCACACCAAGGTTTTGAAGCATCTGCCCAAAAGTGGATGTCTCTGAAAAATTCAGTTTGCAACCAAGTGTGAAATAAGCCGCTATTTTGCCCTGAAAGGCTGAAGAATCTATCATCTATTACTATAAAATCTGTTAACTAAGCCTTATATGAACATAGGTGTAACAAATCCGACGAAATGCGGAGCCTGTTCAAAACAGTTTGCAGCAGAATGTCGGCGACTTGTTTACGCCCACAAAGGTACTAATATTTATGGCAAAACTACCAGTTTTATAGGACATTTTTACAAACAAAAATATTTTAACATTATTTTAATATTGGTAAACACTTGACTATCTGCACTTTACAAAAAAGTTACAAAAACACCTCAAAAAAAGTTCTAAAAAAATGAACGCCGTATCAAAAAAATACTTACCTTTGCAACGTTTTAATAAACAAATGATTGTTTTACAGATTTAAAAAGCAAAGAAAATGAAAAAATTAGTTTTAATGTTTGTAGCTATCGCAGCTATCTCTTTCGCATCTTGTACAGACCAGAAGGCAGCTCCTGCCCCCGAGGCTGAGACTCCCGACACTGTTGCTGTTGACACTGTAGAGGCTGCTGCTGACACAGCTGCTGTTGATACTGCTGCTGCTCAGTAATCGTTAGCAAACACGAAAAAAGAGAGAATTACCGCTAGGTCTCAGACCTGGCGGTTTTCTTTTTTATTGACCTTTCCCCAACAATGGCAAAACCTACTACACACTTGGAACTAACGACAAAGGTTTCATGAGGACTACAGCGACTATTTCTCAGCCCTCACCCATGAAACCTACATGGCTTTACACTTAACGAAAAAGCTACAAACGGTCGTGTCCTCGCCAATGACCTTATGCTAACCGACGGATGACTCGGCAGGGATTTCCTACAGCCACCGAATCAGACGGAATGTCATTTACCACAACACTGCCAGCTCCTATGATGCATCGATCGCCTATCTTCACTCCTGGGCAAACCGTTACGCCTCCACCCAACCAGCAGTCTTCTCCAATTGTTATCGGAGAACATCGTTCTATAGGCTTGCGGCGTTCAACATAATCAATGGGGTGGTTCGGAGTCAGGAATTGACAGTTTGGGCCTATTTGAGTGTTGGAACCGATGGCAATCGTTCCGCCGTCGAGCATGGTGCCATTATAGTTGATGAACACATTCTCTCCGAGTTTAATGCCATGTCCGTGGTCGCAATGAAATGGCGGTGCCACCGTAGATGATTCAGGAATACCAGGAATCAGGTCCTCTATAGTCTTCCTGTATTCTTCATCCACCACAGTCATAGTTTGCAGTTTTGCACAAATGTGCTTGGCTCTATAATAACTAGCCAAGCATTCTTCGCTCGTAAAGTCGTAGAACTCTTCACTGCGCATTTTTTCAAATTCAGTCATTTCATTTACTTTTTTTGCACCCATTCAATGTTACCTTTTTCATGCATTGCCATCGACCAAGCTTAAAGAGAAAGAATAATCAACAAGCTACGAGTTCCGGTTGCACCTCAATGGGATAAAGGGGAGCATGCCCCGAAACTCGTAATCTAAATTCATTATCCGTGGAAACTTCAAACCAGTTCCACCTTATTGATGTCCTGCTCCATCTCGCAATAGTGACACTTCATCGTGCCCCGCTCTTTGTCAACAATGTTGAACACCGTGTCCATGGGCTCGTTGTTGGTGATGCACTTGGGGTTGTTGCACTTTACTATGCCCACCAGTTTGTCGGGTGTTTCCACGGTTTTCTTTTCCACCACCTCATAGTCTTTAATGATGTTGAGCACCACCTTGGGAGCCACTACCGAGAGCCGGGAAATCTCGTCGTCGGTGAAAAATTTGTCCTCTACTTTGATGATGCCCTTCATCCCTACCTTCTTCGAATACAGGTTGTAGCCTATGGTGACGTGGGTTTTCATCTTGTCGATGTTCAGCAGATTGACCACTTGAAAGGTCTTTTCGGTGGGAATGTGGTCTATCACGGTGCCATTCTGGATAGCTGCCACCAACATCTCTTTCTTTGCCATTGATTCTTTGTCTTTATTTTTTTAATCTGTCATTTTTAACTTCATCCAGTGTAATGCCCAGCACATCACAGAAAATGGCCTCGCGGGCATAGAGTCCATTTCGCGCCTGCTGAATGTAGTAAGCGTGTGGGTTTGCGTCCACGTCGTAGGCTATTTCGTTTACTCTAGGCAACGGATGGAGAATGCGCATATTGTCGCGAACGCTGCCGAGCATGCTGTTTCGAAGTATATAGACATTCTTCACCCGCTCGTACTCCATGAGGTCGCTAAAACGTTCTTTTTGCACTCGCGTCATGTAGATGATGTCTGCATCTGCAATGATTTTCTCGTTGAAGGCAGTGTGCTCAACAAATTTGATTCCGTGCTCACGGCAGTATATCTTGTATTCGTTGGGCATGGCCAGTTCCTTGGGAGCTATAAAGTGGAAAGTGGGGTTGAAGTGGCGCATGGCCATGATGAGCGAGTGAACAGTGCGGCCATACTTAAGGTCGCCCACCAAATAGATGTTCAGATTCTCCAAAGTGCCCTGTGTCTGGTAGATGGTGTAAAGATCGAGCATGCACTGTGAGGGATGCTGGTGGGCACCATCTCCGGCATTGATTATGGGTATGGGAGCAATCTCGCTGGCATACTGTGCGGCCCCCTCGATGTAGTGGCGCATGGCAATGACATCCGCATAGTTTGAAACCATGAGAATGGTGTCCTTGAGTGTTTCGCCCTTTGTGCCACTGGTCACCTTTGGGTCAGCAAACCCAATCACTTTCGCCCCAAGCCGGTTGGCGGCAGTTTCAAAACTTAGTCGGGTACGGGTGGAAGGCTCAAAGAAGAGTGTAGCCACAATCTTCCCTTTCAGAAGTTCTCTATTGGGTTGTTTTTCAAATTCTTGCGCCATCTCAATCAAGTAAAGGATCTTCTCTCTCGAGAGGTTCGCAATGGTTACAAAATCATGTTTTTCCATTATGAAGAGGTTGTAGGTTTTTAAAATTCGACCGCTAAATTACAACTTATTTTCGACTTACTGGTGAGATTTCATGAAAAAATATATATTCGGGCAAAAAAAAGACATACACTGCCGTCGTAAAACTATCGCGACAGCAGTGTATGCTTGACAAAAAGACTTCCTGCCTGCTTGAACTTGACGGAAGCCAACTCCCGCTAACTCCTAGAAAGCGGAGCTTCCGAAACTTGAAGAAACTAATTGATCAAGAATATCTTGGTCAAACCCTTATAGGTACATTTCACGCTAGCACGTCCAGCGGTTATGGGCGACACCTCGGCGGGTTCGGGTGAAATGACGTTTATTTGGGAATTTTCCTTCAAGGGGGCATATACCTGGTAGCGAATGGCATCAGTCAGCCCGTTGGCGTTAGAACATCTGATGGGAGTGTCAGGAATGTTGAGACGCTGGCCATCCACAATGATGGACACCTTGGGCACTGTGGGAGGTTGGCAAGCGGCACCCTTTTTCGAAAATCCCAATCCGTGAAGATCGAAAAGACCCTCAGGACGTTGTGGCTGCATGCGAAGCCGCCAGGGATTGTTGACTTTGGGCTGCTCCACCTCGGGGCCTTCGGCTACCAAGAAGATGGCGTGTTTGCCCTTCAGCCCCTCAACAGCCGGTACGGCTACGGTGAAGGAGGTTGCTTCGCGGGCTGCATCCGCCGGCACTTCAACCGTAGCTATTTCCTTTCCCCTCCATACATCATTGGCGTATGGACCGTCGAGCATCACGTGAATTTTGAATGCTCCGTGCCCTCCAGGAGTGAGGTTGAGGTTCAGCATGGTGCCGTCTCCTTTCTTGGTTCCTTGGAATGCAGGCACTCCCTTGGCAGTTTTGGCCAAGCCTCCGAATCCGAAGTATTTGAAACCCACGATGCCACGGTTGGTGATGCCGGCCAAATCCATGCTGTTGTTCCACACATCATGGTTGTCCTGCAACCAGTCGTTTCCAGTCATGTAGCAAGCCAGTCCTGCCGAATAGTACTGATAAGGTGGCAGCCCAAAGATTTGGAAACCTTCGCTGGTCACTTCGGCACCCGTATATTCATTGCCGTCGGAAGCCTTGGCCGTCCATCGACTGTTTTTCGCGTAGGGGTCGTAGGCTGTGATGCGAACGGTGCCTCCCTCGGCCACCTTCTTCGAATCCCACTCTATCTTCACTGGAGCCACCATAGCTTGCCGGGCGTTGCCGAACCCGCGTGGCGGCCGATGGTAGAACACATACCACTGGTCGTTGATGAGTTGCAAGGAGCCGTGGGTGTTGTGCGCCGCATTCGTAGTGGTCAGTCGAGAACCATCCTCGTTGGGCACCACACCACGCGAATCGACAAGCACGCCACCCGAGCGCCAGGGCCCAAGCGGTGAGTCGCCGAAAGCATAGCGAAGGGCCGAGTTGGTGGCATCGAGCCCATACTCCGTGCCACTATATCCCGAAAACACCATGACGTACTTGTTGCCAACCTTGCGGATGCTGCTGGCCTCGAAAAAGTTGAAGTCGAGCGGATCCTGCCCATCGAGGAGCGCCTTATAGACACTGCCCTCTTTGTCGAGCAGTTTTCCGTCTCGGCTGCTGGCCGGAATGAAAGGGTCGATGAGCTGAGTGCCCGGGCGCTGCGAATACATGGTATTGGGGTCAAGCTCACAGGCAGTGGAGTGCTGGAATCCGTAGAACACGTATGCTCGGAAGCCTCGGTCGTAGTCAGGGTCATTCTTGTCGGTGATGTTCTCTACAAACACCGACGGATCGAAGTCGATGAGCGAGCCAGGCAAACAGCTCAGTCCGTCGTCGGTCAAATTGACCGGCGTAAACGGACCGTCGGGGCGTTCACCTTTGCAAACCATGCCCACTCGCTGCCACCCACGAGAATGGGGATAAAGCCAATAGGTCTTCTTGCCCGTGGTGCGGTCTTTCACCTCTACCAGATCAGGCGCAAACATAGTGTCCCACAGTCCGGCCACGTAGTAGGAAAAGATGGGCCCCTCATCGCGCCACTGCGTAAGGTCCTCCACAGGAGCCGACCACATGCGGATGTCGTTGCCGCAGTAAGCGGAATAAGTGATGTCGTGCGAGCCGATGATGTAGGCACGGTACTTGCCAGGTTGGTCGGGATCTTCAAAGACACGCGGCTCGCCGTCGGGCAGATGCTCCCACAATGGTAGGTAGGGGTTCTGAGCCTGGGCCGCCAGGGCCACCAAGACCAACGCAAAGGTGAACAACAATTTCTTCATTTCTTTTTAGGAATGTAATGGTTAATGACAATTAAATAAATTCTGTTGCAAAAGTACAACAAACCCATCAAAAAAGCTTTTCGATATGTTTCCAATACTTTCACACAAGTTTCGCTCCAAGCTTTTATTCACGGCCTTTGGCGCAGCCCAAGACGCTCACGCTCGAAAAAGTCCAAATAAATTTGGCTTTTTGCTCACTTAATCGTATCTTTGCACCACAAAAACCAGTATTTTCATTACTATGAGAAGAAAATTCATTCGCTGCCTGTGGATTGCCCTGGCATCCATCGTTGGCATAGCATTGCTGGCATTCATCGCCATCTGGTTCGGGTGGATTGGATATATGCCCCCCGTAGAAGATTTGCAGAACCCCATCAGCCGCTCCGCCTCACAGGTCTATTCGGCCGACGGAAAAGTGATGGGCACCTGGAACTTCAACCGCGAAAACCGAATAATGGTGAACTACAACAGCCTTTCGCCCCACCTTGTGCAGGCACTCGTAGCCACCGAAGACGAGCGTTTCTATGAGCATTCCGGCATCGACTTCATCGCCCTGGGACGCGCCATCGTCAAACGTGGAATCATGGGCAAGGCCAGCGCCGGCGGCGGATCCACCATTACCCAGCAGTTGGCCAAGCAGCTCTACTCAGAGAAAGCACACAGCACACTGGAGCGGTTGCTCCAGAAACCCATCGAGTGGGTCATCGCCATCAAGTTGGAGCGCAACTACACCAAGGAGGAAATCATCACCATGTACCTCAACTATTTCGATTTCCTCCACAACGCCGTGGGCATCAAAACCGCCTCGAACACATATTATAATAAAGAGCCCAAAGACCTCAACCTGAACGAATCGGCCACACTCATCGGACTCTGCAAAAACCCCTCCTACTTCAACCCCGTACGCCACCCCGACCGAAGTCTGGAACGCCGCAACGTGGTGCTCGCCCTCATGTACAAACACGGAAAAATCACCCGCGGACAGTACCTCCTGTGCAAGGACGAACCCATCAAACTCAACTTCCGACAGACCGACCACAAGGACGGAACGGCCACCTATCTGCGCGAATTCCTCCGCAAATACATGATGGCCAAGAAACCCGCCCCAAGCGACTACCCCTCGTGGAACAAAGGGCAGTACTCCGTCGATTCCAACGCATGGGTGAACGACCCGCTCTACGGATGGTGCAACAAAAACAAGAAGAAAAACGGCGAACACTACAACATCTACACCGACGGACTGAAAATCTACACCACCATCGACACACGCATGCAGAAATACGCCGAAGAAGCCGTCTATCAGCATGTGGCCCGCTACCTCCAACCAGAATTCTTCAAGGAGAACCGACGCAAACCCAACGCCCCGTTCACCGACGCACTCACCAAGGAGCAGGTGCGGCAAATCATGAACCGCTCCATGCTCCAAAGCGAGCGCTACCGGGCCATGAAGGCCGCCGGAAAAACCGACGAACAAATCAGGGCCGCATTCCTCAAACCCATCGAAATGACCGTGTTCACCTACCACGGCGACCTCGACACCGTCATGACCCCCATGGACTCCATACGCTACTACAAGTCGTTCCTGCGCTCAGGACTCGTCAGCATGGACCCCAAGACGGGTGCCGTGAAAGCCTATGTGGGCGGACTCGACTACACCCACTTCATGTACGACATGGCCATGCTGGGGCGCCGCCAGGTGGGATCCACCATCAAGCCCTTCCTTTACTCGCTCGCCATGGAAAACGGCATGTCGCCCTGCGACTATGCCCCTAACGTGCAGCGCACCTACCGCGTGGCGGGCAAACCATGGACGCCGCGCAACGGAAGCCGCAGCCGCTACGGACAGAACGTCACCCTCAAGTGGGGGCTCGCCCAGTCAAACAACTGGATTTCAGCCTACATCATGAGCAAGCTAAACACCCAGGACTTTGTGCGCATTCTGCGCGAGTTCGGCATCACCTCACCCGACATCCACGCCTCCATGGCCCTCTGCCTAGGACCGTGCGACGTCTCGGTGGGCGAGATGGTCAGCGCCTACACCACCTTTGCCAACCACGGCATCCACTGCGCCCCCATGTTCGTTTCGCGCATCGAGGATAACGAGGGCAACGTCATCGTCAACTTCCAGCCGCGCATGAACGAAGTCATCAGCGAAGAGAGCGCCCTGAAGATGCTCGACATGCTCAAGGGAGTCGTCGAGCACGGAACGGCCCAGCGCATGCGCTCAAAGTACAATGTAAACTGCGAAATGGGAGCCAAGACCGGCACAACCAACCGCAACAGCGACGCCTGGTTCATGGGATTCACACCCGAACTGGTGACAGGCTGCTGGGTGGGCGGCGAGGATCGCGACATCCACTTCGACTCCACCCGCATGGGCCAGGGCGCCACCATGGCCCTCCCCATCTGGGCGTACTACATGCAGAAGGTTTTTGCCGACCGGTTGCTCAACTACGACCCCGAGGCCAAGTTCGAAGTGCCCGACGACTTCAACCCCTGCGCCGCCGAAAAGTACGACAGCGAATTTGGCATAGAAGAAGTTTACGAATAAAAAAAGCCCCCCGAGGGGAGGTGACAGTTTACGGTTTACAGTTTACGGTTGACAGTTTACGGTTTACGGTTGACGGTTGACGGTTGACGGTTGACAGTTTACAGAAGGGGCGTCAACTGTCAACTGTAAACCGTAAACTGTAAACCACCTCCCCCCTGGGGGAGATTAGAGGGGAGCCTGGGGCTCCCCTTTCTTTTCACGACAGCGTGTGGCTTTCGAAATAAGCCAGCACCTCCTCCTTGTAGCTGTCAGAAATGGGAAGGAAAGTGTTGTCAAACACGATGCGCTGATGGTCCACCACGCTCACCTTGGTCATGTGTACGATGTAAGAGCGGTGAATGCGCATGAACTCTGGCTTGGGCAGGTTCTCCTCCAGCCTCCTCATGCTCATGAGCGACATGACGGGGCGCGCACCGTTGTCGAAATATACTTTCACATAATCCTTCACACCTTCTATATAGGAAATGTCCGAAAGACTGACGCGAATCAGCTTGTAGTCGCTTTTCAAAAACAGGAATCCGTCTTCCTTGATAGGCTTTGCGGCATGAGCCAATGAGGTGGACTCTGGCTCGGTGAACAGTTGCAGGGCTTTGTTGCAGGCAGACTGAAATTCCTCGAAGGCAATGGGCTTGAGCATGTAGCCAATGGCATTCACCTTGTAGCCGTCGATGGCGTATTGGCTGAACGCAGTGGTAAAAATAATCTTCGTACGTTGAGGAAGAATCTTGGCAAATTCGAGTCCGCTGAGTTCAGGCATCTGAATGTCAAGGAATATCAAATCTACAGGTTTCTCGCGCAGTTGCTTCATGGCGGTTACGGCACTATTGAACGTGCCACAAGGCTCCAGAAAAGATATTTTCTGAGCGTAGCTTTCGAGCAAGGCAGCAGCCAAAGGCTCGTCGTCGATGATAGCACAGGTAATAATCATAGCTTTTTAAGTTATTTATTGGTTATTTCTATTTTCGATTGATAGGTCTTGCCGTCGGCCGAAGGACCTTTAATCCAACTGTAGCGCTGTGGATAGATCAGTTCCAGTCGGCTGGCCACTTGTTGCAGACCAATGCCGTGGCCGCTATGGTCTTGTTCGGATTTCGGGAAATTGGTGTTCTCGATGAAACAAATCAGCCGTTGCTCATCGGCAGAGATGTTGATGTCGATAAAGCTGGGCTTGGTGGGACTCACTCCGTGTTTGAACGCATTTTCAACCAGCGAGATAAAGATGAGCGGAGCCACCTTGGCATCAGTATTTTCCAAATTGACATTAAAAGCCACGCGCACGTTGGTCGGCAACCGAAGCTTCATCAGATTGACATAGTTTTCGAGAAACTGTACTTCGTCAGAAAGACTGACCATCTGCTCCTGATTGTCGTAGAGCATGTGGCGCAACATTTTACTTAACTCCTGGATCGCTTTTTGGGCTTCTTCCTTATCAAACGCAGTAAGTGCGTAAATATTGTTTAAAGTGTTGAGCAGAAAATGCGGATTAATCTGCGAACGAAGATTTCTCAGTTCAGCCTCCTTGCGCTCAGCCTCCAGTTTCAACCGTTCGTCCTCCGACTGGTGCCACCGTTTGGACAGCACGATGGTAGAGGCGATGGCCGCCGCAATGCCTAGATTGAAAATGTTTCTGAGCAGAAACAACACATGAGCTGGAGGCATAGGCCGCGGCGGACGGTTGGCAGCACTCTGCATGAGTGTGTGGGCATAGCTCAGCCAGAAATGCTGCGCAATGGCCAAGCCTACGACCAACACCACATTGACCACCCAATAGACACGGCGGTCGCCCTCGACATAGAACTTTGGCGTCAGCCAGAAGTAGTTGAGATAGAACACGAACATCAGCAACAACGTCACCACGCCGTAGGTAGCGACGCGCATCCAGCTGATGGTTTCGTCGTGGTGAACCATCATGAGCGGCATGAGGAAAAGTCCCAGCCACACGCCAATGTGCAACAATACCGTGATGTGCTTATTCATGGCGGATGGCTTCAATGGGATCCATGTTGGCTGCCTTCTGGGCGGGGATATAGCCAAAGAGCACACCGATGCAGACGCAAACGAGGAACGAAACGTTGATGGCCCAGAGAGGTACGCTCGACGGCATGCCGAACAGGGGCACCACAAACTCGCTCACGCTGCAACCGACCAGTATGCCGAGCAACCCTCCCGTCAGACTGATGAGCACCGACTCGATGAGGAACTGCAGCGAAATGACCAGTCCCGTGGCTCCCACGGCCATGCGCAAACCAATCTCCTTGGTGCGCTCGGTGACGCTCACCAGCATGATGTTCATGATGCCGATTCCTGCCACCAACAGCGAGAAGGCGGCAGCCACCACCAGAATGATGGTGACCGTGTCCATGGTGCTCGACATGGTTTCCATCATCTCGGCCTGCGAACGAATGGTGAAGTCGTCTTCGGCTTCGCCCTTCAGTTTGTGGTTTTCGCGCAGAATCTGCGTGAGTTCCTCGATGGCAGCATCCGACAGTTCTTCGGTCACGGCAGAGCAGACAATGCTCGAGAAGAAGGTCTGTGCCGCAATGCGTTTCATGACCGTGGTGTATGGAGCAATCATCACGTTGTCCTGATCCATGCCCCACGAGTTGTAGCCCTTCGACTTCAGCACACCCACTATGCGCATGGGAATGCTCTTGAAGCGCACCGTCTTGCCGATGGGGTCAACGCCTTCGCCAAACAGCTCGTCAACGATGGTCTTGCCCACCACCACCACCTTGGCCGCCTTCTTGATGTCCTCGTCGGTGAAACATTCGCCGTCTTCAATGGTCCATTGCTTGATGTCAAGGTAGTCAGTGCTCTCGCCATAGACCGACGTGTTTGTATTGTTATTGCCATAAATCACTTGTCCGCTGGCGGTCACCTCGGGCGACACCTTGGTAACGAACTTCTTGTTGGCGACGATGCTCTGGTAGTCGGCCATCTTCAGCGTCTGCATGCTCGACGGGTCCTGACGGACACCGCCACGCATGTCGGCTCCCGGCCGAATGGTCAGCAGGTTGGTTCCCATGGTGGACAGCTCCTTGCGTATGCTCTCTTTCGAGCCCTGTCCGATGGACATCATGATAATGACCGCGGCCACACCGATGATGATGCCCAGCATGGAAAGGAACGAGCGCATCTTGTTGTTGGCAACCGCCCGCAGGCTAACTTTGAAAAGATTCAGTATATTCATAGAGATATGAACTTTGAACTGTAAACTGTAAATTCTTATTCGTTCAGACGCCACGCTGTGACGTCTCTACAACCGTAAACTGTAAACCGTAAACTATAGACTGTAAACCGTAACCTCCTAATCGTCCTGCGGCATGGGCAAAGCAGCCAATGCATCTGCCGCCGACTTGATGTTGGTATTGATGGTGTCCTCGCGAATTTTCCCGTCGCGCAGATTGATGTTTCGGCTACTGTATTCGGCAATCTCCGGGTTGTGGGTCACAAAGATAATGGTGTGGCCCTGCTGAAAGAGCTGCTGAAACAGCACCAGCATTTCAAACGACGTGCGCGTGTCGAGATTACCCGTGGCCTCGTCGGCCAGCAGCACGGCGGGATTGTTCACCAGCGCACGGGCAATGGCCACACGCTGCATCTGTCCACCCGACATCTGGTTGCTCTTGTGGTAAAGCCTGTCGCCCAGACCTACGGCCTGCAGAGCCTTGATGGCCGCTTCGCGCCGCTCCTTGGCATTAAACTCGCTGTTATACATCAGGGGCAGTTCTACATTTTCCACAGCCGTGGTCTTGGCCAGCAGGTTGTAGTTCTGAAACACAAAGCCAATCTTTCGGTTTCGCAGGTGGGCGCGCTGGTTTTTCGACATCAACCTCACCGGAATGCCGTCCAGAATATATTCGCCGCTGGTTGGTGTGTCCAGACATCCCAACTGATTGAGCAACGTGGATTTTCCAGAGCCCGATGTGCCCTGGATGGTGACAAACTCGCCCTCGTAAATCTTGAAACTCACGCCGCGCAGAGCCTTCACCGTTTCGCTGCCCACCTGGAAGTAGCGCTTTACGTTCTGCAATTCAATGACACATTTTCTTTCTTCCATGTCTTGACTTTTGTTGGATGGTTATCTGCGCTGCTGTCCGCCGGGAGCGCCACCGCCGTTGCTTCCGCTGCCGGAACCGTTGGCCGAACCGCTGCCCTGAGTGCTCTTGGTCTTGTTCTTGTTTCCGGGCCGTTTGGGCATGAACGGATTGCTGGCCTGTTCTTCTTCATCGGGTTCTTCACCGCCACTGATCTTGAAGTCCACCAGCACTTCGGTGCCTTCCTTCACGCCGCTCACAATCTCGGTCATCATGCCGTTTGAGGTGCCAATCTCCACCTTATGCGCTTTAAACGTGTTGCCCTCGAGCGTCCACAGCTTGTGGTCGCCCTGGCAGTCTTCTATTTTCTGCTCTTTGCTCAGCAGTGCTTCGTTGGGGGTAAACCGCAGCGCCTTGGCAGCCACGGCTAGCACATTGTTCTTTTCGAGCGTATAAATGGTGACGTTGGCCGTCAGTCCCGGTTTCAGTTTCAGGTCGTTGTTTCGCGCCGAGATGACCACCTCGTAGGTGACCACGTTGCTCTCGGTGGTGGCCTGCTGTCGCACCTGGGTGACGCGGCCCTCGAACGAGTCGTCGGGGAAGGCATCTACGGTGAACGACACGCGCTGACCTTCTTTCACTCCACCGATGTCGGCCTCGTCGATATTGGCAATGACGCGCATGTCGGTCAGGTCCTTGGCAATGACAAACAGTTCGGGCGTGTTGAAGCTGGCGGCAACGGTCTGCCCCTCCTCCACCGCTTTCGAGAGCACCACGCCGTCGATGGGCGAAGTGATGGTGGCATAGCCCAGGTTGGTCTGCGCCCGGTTCACGTTCTCGCGCGACTGTGCCACCTGCTCCTTGGCCTGCAGATAGCTCAGCCGGGCACTCTCATACTCGTCGGCACTGACCAGCCCCTTGTTGTAGAGTGTCTTGTAACGGTTGTAGTTGGCCAGCTGGTAGTTCATCGAGCTCTGTGCGCTCGATAGATTTGCCTTAGCCGTGTTCAGTTCGCTCACCAGGTTGGTCTTGTCCAGTTCGGCAATCACTTGGCCGCGTTTCACCACGCTGTTGTAGTCAACGTACAGCTTGCTGACGATGCCCGACACCTGCGTACCCACGGTGACGCTGGTCACTGGCTCGATGGTTCCCGTGGCCGTGATGCTGTTCTGAATGTCGGAAGCCTTGACGGTGGCCGTTTCGAACGACACCTGCTCTTTCTTCTTGCCACCCGACAGCAAATAGACTCCCAAGCCGACTGCCACCAATGCAGCAGCCACTCCTATCCATATTATCTTGTTCTTCTTCATTTTTAGGGGATTGATTATGTTTTTGGTTGTTTTTTCTGGTTGTTTCCGGCTATCGCGAACAGCGGGACGCTCTGGCCGTTCGTCGGGAACGCTTAGAGCCCCATTTCCTCGCCCTGATAGAACTTCAGCAGCAGAATGTTCAGGATGGTGAGATATTTGCTCTGCAACTCGTTTTGCTGAGCGGTGAGCAGTTTGTCCTTGCCCGTCATCAGCTCAATAATGTTCTTCAGCCCCAGACGGAACTGCTCGCTCAGCAAGTAGTAGCTCTGCTGTTCGCTCTCCACGCTCACGCGCGCCGCCTTGAACTTGTTCTGGTTGTTCACCGCCTGTAGCCAGTAGTTCTCAATGTTGCTGTAGAGTGTGGTCTGCTTGTCTTTCAGGTCGAGCAGAGCCTGTTTGCGCTGCAGCGATGCCTTGTTGATGGCAGTCTTGGTTTTTCGCCCGTCAATGAGTGGGATGCTCAGGGTCACGCCTCCGCCCACGTCGAAATTGGTTTTCAGCTGTGTCCCCCATGTCGTGCTGCTCATGCTGGTGGTGTTGGTGCCAGCCGAGGCATTCACGCCCACGGTGGGCATTTTTCCGGCCTTGGCTATCTTCATGCTCAGTTCGCTGTTCTCGATGGCCAAGCGCGAGTTTTTCAACTCGGGCCTCTGCACCAACGCAGCGTTATAGACCTCGGCCATCGAGGGGATTTCGGCCAGGGCCTGCGCGTCGGTGGCTTCAGGTATGGCCACGTCAAACTCCACGTTGTCAGTGATTTGCAGCAACTGCTTCAACTGCCGCTTGTAGTTCTGCTTATTGCTCTCTGCCGCCACGATGTTGTATTCGTCCTGAGCGCGCTGGGCTGTCAGCTGGGCCAAGTCGGCTTTCGACATCTTGCCCACCTTCACCATTTCCTCGCCGCGCTCCTCGTTCTTCTTGCTCGTGGCATAGCTCTCCTTGCTCACCCTGATGGCCTCGTGGCTATAGAGAATCTGCACATACAACTGGGCTATCTGCTCCTGCAGACTGTTGGCAGTGATGGCCGAGTCGAGCACAGCCTGCTCGGCTGCCAGCTGATTTTGCTTGATGGCGTTGCGGTTCTGGTTGCCGTTCCACACCGTCCAATTCATGTTCACGCCGTAGCTGCCGTTGTAATAGACCTTGTCCACGCTCGACTGCACATAGCCGTTGGCCACGGTGCTCATGCCGCTCGCTACCCACGGGCGGTAGGCCACGTTCTGCGACGTGCTGGCATTGAGCGAGGGCAGCAGGGCGGCTTGGCTTTGCAACACGTCTTCCTCTGCCGACAGGCGGCTGATGCGCGAACGCTGCAACTGAATGTTGTTCTTCAGTGCGTAGTCGATGCAGTCTCTGAGCGACCACACCGAGTCGTTGCCCTGAGCCATGACCGACGTCACGCCTACGAGCAACGCAAATGCTATGATTATCTTTGTCTTCATCATTCGTTTTTTGAACAGATTTTTGCGATTTACATTATGCAAAATTAATAATTCTCAGGCAAATGATAAAAAGAAATAGATTTACCTTACAGTTTAATAGAAAAAAGCGATTGTTTTACCGACAATCGCTTTACAAATTAACATTTATTTTGAGCTTTTCCCGCGCCGGGCAGCAGTCTGTTCTTATTTAAAATCCTGCAATCGGGCGATATATTTTCCCAGGATGTCGAATTCAAGATTCACCACCGAACCCACACGGATGTCGCAGAAATTGGTGTGCTCCATGGTGTAGGGGATGATGGCCACCTGGAAGGTGCTGTCGGTGGGGTTGCACACGGTCAGAGAAACGCCGTTCACCGTCACGCTGCCCTTATCCACGGTGAAGTATCCGCGCCGCGCCATTTCGCGGTCGGCGTCGTAGGCAAAGGTGAAATAGGTACTGCCGTCGGCATCGTCCATGGCTACACAACGGGCCGTTTGATCGACGTGGCCCTGGACGATGTGGCCGTCCAGCCGGCCGTTCATCAGCATCGAGCGCTCAACGTTCACTTTGTCGCCCACGCAGAGCAGCCCTAGGTTGGAGCGCAGCAGGGTCTCCTTCATGGCGGTGACGACGTAGCGGTCGCCCTCGATACTCACCACCGTCAGGCATACACCATTGTGGGCCACGCTTTGGTCAATGCCAAGTTCGCCCGCAAACGAGCATGTCAGCGTGAAATCGATGTTCTCGCCGTATTTTTTGATGGCGACGACGGTTGCAAACTCTTCGATGATTCCTGAAAACATTTTTTGTTTGAAGATTTTTTTTGAGGTTAAACAAATTCGGAGGTCGAAAAGAAACGGGTCGTACCGTGATTGTGATGAAAACTCCGAGTAGAATATGAGTTGAGCGCTCTCCGTCGTTGTAATCCACCGGCATTACTGCTATTCTCCTTGCGGAGAACGTGGCCCGCCATTGGCAAGAGAAGCCTTCCCGGTTTTTCTGATTATTTGATGAGTATCCCGATCTAACCGATACGACCCTTGTTTCTGGATGCAAAGATAAGGCCTGGCAATGGATTTTCCAAATTTTGGGGCCGCTTTTTCAGTTTTTTTAGTGGATGGCCCCCTCTGGGGGGGAGTTTACGGTTTACAGTTTACGGTTTACGGTTAACAGTTTACGGTTTACAGTTTACGGTTTACAGAGAGGCAAAATCCGTAAACTGTAAACCGTAAACTGTCAACTATTCCCCCCAGGGGGGATGAGAGGGGGGCTGGGGGCTTCCGTCCCTCGCGGGGTGACGCCCGTCAGTCGTTTGAAATATTTGCAGAAGAACGAGGGGTTGGGGAAGTTCATTTCTTCGGCTATTTGGGCAATGCTCTTGTCGGAGTGGCGCAGCTCCACCTTGGCGCGGGTGATGACGGCGCGGTCTATCCACTCCTTGGCGGTGGTGCCGCTGGCCTGGCGCACGACGGTGCCCAGATAGCGGGGGGTGAGGCACATTTTGCGGGCGTAGAACTCGAGCCGGTGCTCGCGCTGGCTGAACTGGTTGACCAGATAGATGAACCGGTCGAAGATGGTTTGTTCGCGGCTGAGGGTGCGCTCGTGCCGGTCGGCCTGCTGGCGGAACATATTGTCGTAGTGGTGCATGAGTGCGCCCACGAGGGCGGTGGCCGTGGGGCGATGGTAGTGGGGCTGCTGGACGAGCTGGAAGAGCGTTTCGACGATGCTGCGGGCCAACTGTACGTCGGTGTCGCCGACGTGGAGCTGGAAATCGCGCGTCTGGCCGTTGAATGCTGTGGGCATTTGTCCGGCTGCAAAGGGCATGGGGAAGTTGCGGAAGAGTCCCACGCCATAGATGCGCAGATCGTCGGAGAAGGAGTGGGGACTGATGATGGTGCCGGGCCCGAAATAGACCAAGGTGCCGGCCGTGATGTGTTTCTCCACCAGATTGATGTTGGCATGCAGCTCGCCGGATAGCACCACGCCCATGCGGTGGTCGTCGATGGAGAATGGGGGTCCCTGCCGGATGGCCATGCGGAACACTGTGGTGTCGCCATAAACAACGGCCAGCTCGCTGTTAATGAAAAAAGGAACGCGCTCGCGCGAGACGAATCGTTTGTTGGCTTCGACGATGCCCTGCATGCGCGTGAAGTTCATCAGTTTGGGTTGTTTGCTCATGGGGTGAAAGGTTTGCTCATACTGCTGCAAAGATAACAAAAAAAGCCAAACAAATGGCTTTTTATCCTACAAATCGAACAAAAAGAACATTTTTCCATGCTACAAGATAACAATTCTCTCAATCTTTCACCGTAACTTTGCAGCACAAAACGAACAACACCTGAAGGCAACATGAAAAGAAGAATCCTCATAATGACCCTCGCCATGACGGCACTGAGCCTCGGCGCACAGACATTGGCGGAATGCCAACAGGCCGCCGAGCGAAACTACCCACTCGTTCGGCAGACCGACCTCATCAGACAAACCACGGGGCTCACCTTGGAGAATATACAGCGCGGATGGCTGCCACAGATCTCTGCCACTGCGCAAGCTACGCTTCAAAGCGACGTGACGGCTTTCCCCGATGCCTTGCAGTCGGTCTATCAGCAGTTGGGCATCGACATGAAGGGCCTGCGCAAAGACCAATACCGACTGGGAATTGATGCGGCTCAGACGCTCTATGACGGCGGCAGCATCAGGTTGCAGAAAGAAGTGGCCAGGCGGCAAGGCGACGTGTCGGTGGCTGAAAACGAGGTGAGCCTCTACACCGTGCGCAAGCGCGTCAACGAGATGTACTTCGGTCTGTTGCTGCTCGACGAACAGATCGCCCAAAACAAAATCCTGCAGGAGGTGCTCAACGCCAACGAGCAGAAGCTGGCCTCTATGTTCAAGCACGGAACGGCTGCCCAAAGCGACTACCTCGCGGTGAAGGCCGAGCGCATGGGGGCTGCCCAGCAACTCACCAACCTGAAGGCACAGCGGCAGACGCTGCTGAACGTGCTCGGCGCTTTCTGCGGAATCGAAGTGAGCCAGCCTACAAAGCCCGAGGCCGAGGCCTCCCTCTCATCCCCCCATGAGGGGAAGAGCCAACGCCCCGAACTGCGGCTCATCGACGCTCGGCTGAACCTGGCCAACGCTCAGGAGAAGACGCTCGACGCTGCCATCAGACCGCGGCTCAGCCTGTTTGCCCAAGCTTTCTACGGCTATCCGGGCTTCAACCTGTTCGAGGACATGATGAATCGCCGCTGGTCGCTCAACGGAATGGTTGGCGCCCGACTCACTTGGAACATCGGCGCGCTCTACACCCGCAAGAACGACAAGGCCAAGCTGCAGCTGCAACGACTGGCTGCTGAAAACAGCCGCGACGTGTTTCTGTTCAACAACCGCCTGGAGCAGATGCAACACAACGAAAACATAGAACGGTTCAGGAAGTTGCTGGCCGACGACGCCGAAATCATCAACCTGCGCACGTCTGTCAGGAAGGCCACAGAGTCGAAACTGGCACACGGCATCATCGACGCGAACGACCTTGTGAAGGAGATCAACAGCGAAAACTCGGCTCGGGTGGAGCAGTCGGTCCACGAGATTCAGATGCTCAAAGAGATGTATGACCTGAAATATGCCACCAACCAATGACCACGGTATTATCCACACCTCAACTATCGTTTGTCAGGAGTTATCTGGAGTTAGCGGAAGTTAACGAGCCTTTGGCTCGTGGAGTTAACGGACGATACCCCTCTAATGGAGAACTAATGTCAGCTAACTCACAATAACTCCCCTTAACTCCCGCTAACTCCTAGAAAGCGGAACTTCCAAAACTTGAAATCCCCACACTTTAAAAAGGACACCAACAAACATACAGCAACTATGAGAAAAAAGATATGGCTCTTGGCCGCCAGTGCATTTCTGCTGGCCGCCTGCGGAAACAAAGAAAAGGAATATGATGCCACCGGCACGTTCGAGGCAACCGAAACCACGGTGTCTGCCCAGCAGACGGGAAGCCTCGTCAGGTTTGCCCTGAACGAGGGCGACCAGGTGGAGGCCGGCAGCGAAGTGGGGCTTGTCGATACCACCCAACTGCGGCTGAAGATTGAACAGTTGCGCGCAACAAAGGAGGTTTATGCCAGCCAGAAACCCGACATGCAGCGGCAGATTGCCGCCACTCGCCAGCAGCTGGCCAAGGCGCAACAGGAACAACGCCGATACACCGAGCTGGTGAACGACGGTGCCGCCCCCAGCAAGATGCTCGACGACGCGCGCAGCCAAGTTCGGGTGCTGCAGAAACAGCTGGAAGCACAGATTTCGACGCTCAACACCAGCACCCAGTCGCTCAGCAAGCAGATGGCTGCCACCGACGTGCAGGTGAGTCAGCTGCGCGACGAACTGCGCAAGTGCCACATCACGGCCCCCATCGGAGGCACCGTGCTGGAGAAGTATGTCGAACAGGGCGAGTTTGTGGCCTTGGGCAAACCGCTGTTCAAAATTGCCGACACTGCCAACATGTTCATGCGCGCCTACGTCACCTCGGCCCAGTTGCAACACATCAAGGTGGGACAGAAGGTGAAAGTGTTTGCCGACTACGGCAGCGGACAGAAGAAGGAGTATGAGGGCACCGTAAGCTGGATTTCCAACAAATCGGAATTCACACCCAAGACCATCCTCACCGACGACGAGCGAGCCGACCTGGTTTATGCCGTCAAGGTGGCAGTGAAGAACGACGGCTATATAAAAATAGGTATGTACGGCGAAGTGAAGTTATAAGTGTTACGGGAGTTAGCCCCCCTCTCATCCCCCCTGGGGTGAGGCCCCAGCGCACAGGAAGCCTCCCCTACGGGGGGAGGTTTGGTGGGGGCACCTCCTCACATCATTCTAACCACCAAGAACAATGAACGCAATAGAAGTTGAAGCCATCAGCAAGAGCTACGGCAAGGTGAAAGCCCTGTCCGACGTGTCGTTTGCCGTTGAGAAAGGCGAAGTGTTCGGTCTCATCGGCCCCGACGGCGCGGGCAAGACCTCGATGTTCCGCATTCTCTGTACGCTCCTGTTGCCCGACGAAGGCACGGCCCGCGTCGATGGCTTCGACGTGAAGACCCAAGCCAAAGACATTCGCAGCCGCGTAGGCTACATGCCGGGACGGTTCTCGCTCTACCAGGACCTCACCGTGGAGGAGAACCTGCAGTTCTTCGCAACGCTGTTCGGCACCACCGTCGAAGCAGGCTACGACAGCATACGCGCCATCTACTCGCAGATAGAACGGTTCAAGAACCGCAAGGCGGGAGCCCTCTCGGGCGGCATGAAGCAAAAGTTGGCCCTCTCGTGCGCACTGGTCCATTCGCCCAGCGTGTTGTTTCTCGACGAGCCCACCACGGGTGTCGATCCCGTCAGCCGTAAGGAGTTCTGGGAAATGCTCGCCATGCTCAAGGAACGAGGCATCACCATTGTGGCTTCCACACCCTATCTTGACGAAGTGCGCCGCTGCGGCCGCGTAGCTTTTCTCGACCACGGAATCCTACGCGGCATAGACACTCCTGAGCTGATTCTCGACCGCTTTGCCGACATTTTCAACCCGCCAGGCATAGCACACGAAAAGAACCGAGAAAACGACAACGACAACGTCATAGAAGTGTCTCACCTGGTGAAGGCCTTCGGCACGTTCCACGCCGTAGATGACATCAGTTTCACGGTGCGGCGGGGCGAAATCTTCGGTTTTCTGGGAGCTAACGGAGCAGGAAAGACCACAGCCATGCACATGCTCACGGGGCTCAACCAGCCAACAAGCGGCACGGGAACAGTTGCTGGTTTCGACATCCGAACAGAGCACGAGCAGATAAAAAAGCACATCGGATACATGAGCCAGCGCTTTTCGCTCTACGAAGACCTCACCGTGGCCGAAAACATAAGGCTTTTTGCCGGCATTTACGGAATGGACAACCGCACAATCAGGCAAAAGACTGACGAGCTGCTGGAGCGGCTCCACTTTGCCGACCACAAGAACGACCTCGTCGGTTCACTGCCACTGGGCTGGAAACAGAAGCTGGCTTTCTCGGTCAGTATCTTCCACGAACCGAGCGTGGTATTTCTCGACGAGCCCACCGGCGGTGTCGATCCTGCCACGCGGCGGCAGTTCTGGGAGCTCATCTACGAAGCAGCCGCCCGCGGCATCACCGTGTTCGTCACCACCCACTACATGGACGAGGCCGAATACTGCGACCGCATCTCCATCATGGTGGATGGAAAAATCAGTGCCATCGGCACCCCCGACGAGCTGAAACAGAAATACGACCAACCCGACATGGACCACGTTTTCACTTTTCTGGCTCGAAAAGCAACCCGTTCAAGCGAATAAACGTTTTCTTATGAAACAGTTTCTATCATTTGTCGTCAAGGAAGCCCGCCACATTGTGCGCGACCGACGCACCATGCTCATATTGTTCGGCATGCCCGTCGTACTGATGCTCATCTTCGGCTTTGCCATCACCAACGACGTGAAAAACGTACGGGTGGTGGCGGTCACCTCGCACATGGACCATCTCACACGACAGGCCATCGACAGGCTGGCGGCATCCGAATACTTCAACATCACAGCCACAACCCCCACCAGCCAGCAGGCCGAGCGTATCATCCGCAACCAGAAGGCCGACATGGCGGTTGTGTTCGGCAAAGACTACTCTGCCAAACAAGTCCGCGCACAACTCATCATCGACGGTTCCGACCCGAACATGGCACAACAGTGGGCCAACTATGCCCAGCAAACCATGTCTCCGCTGGCAATCCCCATCAATATGAAACTGCTCTACAACCCACAGATGAAGTCAGCCTACAACTTCGTGCCCGCCATCATGGGCATGCTGCTGATGCTCATTTGCGCCATGATGACCTCCATCTCCATTGTACGCGAAAAAGAGCGCGGAACCATGGAGGTGTTGCTCGTCTCCCCCATCCGTCCGCTGATGATCATCGTGGCCAAGGCCATACCCTACCTCGTGCTCGCATTTGTCATCCTGATCACCATCTTGCTCATGGCCCGCTTCGTGCTTCAAGTGCCTCTGGCCGGCTCGCTGTTCTGGATCATCGTGGTGAGCATCATCTACATTCTGTTGGCGCTCTCGCTGGGGTTGCTCATCTCGAGCATCGCCTCCAACCAACTCATGGCATTGCTCATGTCGGCCATGGTGCTGCTCATGCCCATCGTGATGCTTTCGGGCATGATGTTCCCCATCGAGTCCATGCCTGTTGTCCTGCAATGGATTTCGGCCATCGTTCCGCCCAGATACTACATTGAAGCCATGCGCAAACTGATGATCATGGGCGTGGGCATTGGCGAAGTGCTGCCCGAGGTGACCATCCTCACGCTCATGACCGCTGTGCTGCTGGTCATCTCGCTGGCGAAGTTCAAAACACGACTGGAATAATTGAAATTTGAAAAAGCAGACTGAGCCATGATAAAGTTCCTCATACAGAAAGAGTTCTTGCAGATAAGGCGCAACTCCTTTTTGCCTAAGCTCATACTCGTGTTCCCAGTGGTGATGATGTGCGTCATGCCATGGGTGATGAACATGGAGGTGAAGAACATTAGGGTGGTCGTGGTGGACAGTGACCGCTCCACCCAGACACAGCAACTGGTCCACCGCATTGAGGCATCGCGTTACTTCGTGTTCAACGGACAGAAGTCCACCTACGACGAGGCACTGAAGGAGGTGGAGAAAAGCCGCGCCGACGTCATCCTGACGATTCCGCGAGGATACAGTCTCGACCTTGCCCAAGGCAACTACCCGCAGATACAGATTGCCGCCAATGCCGTCAACGGCACCAAGGGAGGCATGGGCAGCAGCTATCTCTCACAAATCATTGCCAACCAACTGCTTTCCGCTGCCAGCGCGAAGGTCTCTCCTTCGTCGGCGGCATCCAACGGAGCAGCCACTCTCTTTCTCTACAACAAACATCAGGACTACAAAGTGTTCATGATTCCGGCTCTCTTTGCCATTCTGATGATGCTCATGACAGGATTCCTGCCTGCCCTCAACATTGTAGCCGAAAAAGAAACGGGCACCATCGAACAAATCAATGTGACACCCGTTTCCAAATGGTCGTTCATCCTGGCCAAGCTCATCCCCTACTGGCTCATCGCAATGCTTCTCATCACGGTGTGCCTGGTGCTCTCGTGGCTGGTTTATGGCATAACGTGCCAGGGGCCGCTTTGGCTCGTTTATGTGCTGGCCATGTTGCTGGCCTTGTTCTTCTCGTCGTTCGGGCTGGTTGTGAGCAATTTCAGCGACAGCATGCAGCAGGCCATCTTCGTGATGTGGTTTTTCGTAGTGATGATGTTGCTTCTGAGCGGCCTTTTCACCCCTACCCGCTCGATGCCTTCGTGGGCCTATCTCACCACCTACGTCAATCCCATGCACTACTTCATCGATGCCATCCGAACGGTGTTTGTCCGAGGCGGCTCCTTGGCTGACGTCGCCCACCAAGTGGTGTCGCTGCTGGCTCTTGGCTCCTCGATGGCCGTTTGGGCGGTGGCCAGCTACAAAAAGAATTCTTAGCGACCACAAGTTTACGGTTTACAGTTTACAGTTTACGGTTTACAGTTTACGGTTGACAGTTTACAGTTTACAGTTGACAGTTTACAGTTGACAGTTTACAGTTGACAGTTTACAGTTGACAGTTTACAGTTGACGGTTTACGATTTGCGCCGCTTCTGTAAACTGTAAACCGTAAACTGTAAACCATCCTCCTCTACAGGTGTCATTCAACCCTTATTATTCTCACGGGGCCGTTGAGTCCGCTGGCCAAAGGTCTCCAGTCAGTTGGCAGGGGGGCATTTGCCTTCCCCTTTTGGGGAGCATTGGATGGGGACTTGAGTTCGTGGATTCGGTTGGCCGCCAAGTTCGTCACGGCGATGCTCACGGTGTTGCGCCCCTCTACGAGCACCGACTTGTCGAACCAGAGCACAAAGGGCACGGCCCAAGCGCAACCCACGTAATGGCCGTTGATGCTGACGCGGGCGCTCTCGCGCACGTCGCCCAGGTCAATCTGCCACGTGTGGCTGCCGTTGAGCTGAAAACGGTTCACTTCGAAGGTGTTCTCGTAGATGCCGGTGCCCATGAGTGAGCGCGTCGATTTGTCGAGGGTCTCCCATGTGCGCAAATGCCCGGGCTTGAATGTCTTCTTGACGGCGGGCTCAGAATCCTCGAAACGCAGTTTCCAGCCCCGCTTCAGCTCAATGCAGTTTCCTTCGGTCAGGTTGGGCAGCGCGGGGCGTGGCTTCAGCTGTTGTTTGCCCATGAGTTCGGTGATTTGGGGTTGCAGACGGTCGAACGTCTGCAGCACCATCGACTGACCTGAGCGCAGCCTCACCTTGAGCCATTTGTCCTGCGTTTCCACGGCCAGTGTCTCGCCCGTCATGGGGTCGTACCAGAGGGCGTCTTTGCACTCGACGGCAGGCATCACCCATTCGTCAATGTCGGCCTGTGTGAGGTTGGCCATGAAATAATGGTGGCCCGAGGGGTTGCTCCTGCGGATGAGGTGGAGATGGAGTTCGGCCTTCATGGCTTCGGGCTGTGCGGCTCGGGCCATGTCGGTCTGCTCCCAGCCTCTTATGACGTGTGCCCCGCCCTGCTCCAAGCGGTCGATGTGGTGGCGCACTTCGGGCGGCATTGTACAGTCGCCAGGAACTACGAGAGCCTTGTATGTGGTGCCGGCGGCGGTGCGCAGCCGGTGGCCGTCGAATTGCGTAGCGAGCAGCTGGGAGTCTGACGTGAAGTCGCAGTCGTAGCCCAGACTGTCGATGGCGAGCAGGGCGCGAATGAAATCCGAAGCCTTCGGGTCGGCTATCTGCTCGTCGGTGGCCATGAGCAGTTGGGGGGTGTTTTGCGCCCACAGGTTGCCCACGGGCAGATAAACAAGGAAATCGTTGTCGGGGTTGCCCCATTGCAGATAGTTCTGGCAACGCTCCACATACTTCATCAGGTGGGGGGCGTCACGCCACAGAGGGTTGCCCGGCGAGAGGTCGATGCCCTCGGGAACCTGACCTTGCGGCCACGGCTCGTCTTGGTGGCCGCTGCAGGCCCCTTGGAAGAAAATGCGGTTGACGCCAGCGCAGAACAGCAGGTCGATGTTGGGCTTCAACTGCGAAAGTGGGATGGCGTAGGGATTGGCAACGCCGCTGAAGGCCTGGCTGCTCGTGAACCGTTTGCCCGTGATGTGGGCGGCGCTCGACGCATACTTGAGCCGGGCGAGGCTGCCGCCGCTTTCGCGGGCCATGCCCTCGAAGGTTTGCAAGCCTTTGATGCCGAAGTCCATCAGCGGCGCACCGCCTGTTTCGGGCACATCCACGGCGGCATACATGTCAATCAGATTGCCGGGTGCCCCTTGCATCTGGTTGCGCACCAGCACACCGTGGCTGTGGCACCATTGAGTCCACTGACGGGTGAAGTTCTCGTAGAGCAACTCGGACATGGTCTGTCTGTAGTCAGTCAGCACCTTGGCATTGCCATTGGCCAAGGCGGGCAGGTGGTTCTCTATGCGGTAGCCTCGCCGACGGTGGAACTCGTCGAGCAGCGTGGGTGTCCAGTCGGCTCCCTTCAGCCCGTAGTCGATGGCTATCGTGCTGGGATGGGCAGTGCCAGTCTGGCTGAAGGCGCGCTCAAGGCGCTCAATGCTGTGGGCCACGGCAGCAGCGTCGAACACATCGACGGCATATCCCCCGCTGCCCGGCACGGCATGTTCGGCACGTTGGCGAGTGGGACTCTGGTAAAGGGCTATCACGCGGCGGTAGTCGTGCTTGTTCACGGGGAAGTCGCGCTGCACCAGCAGTTTGGCGTATGGTTTCTCCTCTTCGTCCACTTCGAGCACCAAATCCTTGGCCACCTTCGTGGTGACCACCGTGTCGAGCAGTATCAGCTTGCAGGCTGCCGCCTCCAAAACCACTTCAGGCTGGCCCGCCCCCCCTCTCATCGCCTCCATAGGGGGAAGTCCGGCCCCGCTGTTCACATCGACCTGGATGTGGTGTTTGTCGGCCATGGCCCTGACATCGCGCAAGGCCTCCATCCATTGGGGCGAAAGGAAAGAGAACTTGCCGCCCTGTCCCTGGACGTTGTCAACGGGCATGAGTTCAACGGCACCGATGCCCACTTTGGCATACTCGTCGATGCAGTGCTGCAGGGCGGTGCGCCCCTCAGACAATCCTGACCACCAGCGTATGCCTGCTTTGGCCGTGATCATCGATGGCGGCGACGTCTCCACTGGGGCAGCATTCTGTGCGGCTGCCTGCTCCTTCACTTGGCTGGAAGTGTGCTGCGCACTCAAGGGCAATGCCATGAAAGACGCAAGGCATGCCAGAAAGAGGATGGCGTAATTTTTCATTGCTTTTTCACAGTTCTGGAATCTTTCCTTCACAGTTTATGGTTTCTTAGTGACTTCTAATAACTAAAAGTTATTCGTCTGTTTTGCAGTAGGAGATGACGTGTCTCGCGTCACAATCCGTGAATTTGTGACGTGAGACACGTCACCTCCTACTTGGACACTGCAAAAATAGCAAAAACAACGCATAAAGCCACACAAAAAAACGATTTTTTTGCCTTTCCTCGCTTGCTTTGCCCATTTTTTCGCCCGTCCACGCCAACGCCGGGCCAAGCGTGGACAGTCTGTCGTTAGACGTTTCGACACCCTCTACGGATGCAGTTTCAAATTCTCTAGAAAATTTGATTGTAACGTCGGGAGATAAAAAAATATTGTCGGGAGATATTTTTCTATTCCTCGACAATATTTTTTGATGGTTGGTTGAACGCTCCGCGTCTTTAAAAAAACCAATAAAAACCAAAACGGACAAGGAAAAACAAGTTTTTATTTGTTTGTAAGACTCCCTGTTTTTGTTGGTTTTTCTTTGTTTTAATTGGTTTTTTGAAAAAACGCGGAGCGTTCAACCAACTTTCTCTTCTAGTATATTTCCCCTAAAACAACATATTTGGTGGTACGACCAGCGGATAATCATACTATTATTTTATCTCCCGGCACTTTCCCCAGACTTTGGCGTGAGAGAAAAAAAACAAATAATTCCGCCGAAGGGCGGATTATTCACGGATTTTGTGTAATTTTGCACCTGATTAATCAATAATAGCAGTTTTGACAGAAAAGCATATAGTTTTAGAAGATATAGACCCACTTGTGTTCTACGGGGTGGGCAACGCCCATTTGCAGATGGTGAAAGCCCTCTACCCGAAGTTGCGCATCGTGGCGCGCGACAACGTGTTGCGCGTGTTGGGCGACGAAGAACAGATGGCACAGCTGGAGGAAAGCGTGGAGCGCATGCGGTTGCATGTGCTGAAATACAACTCCATCACCGAGGAGGACATCCTCGACATTGTGAAAGGCCGCCAGACGAGGCTCGACGGGGTGAAGGGTGTGATAGCCTACAGCATCAGCGGACGCCCCATAAAGAGCCGGAGCAAAAACCAGCAACGGCTGGTGGAGGCATACGACCAGAACGACATGGTTTTCGCCATCGGCCCAGCAGGCACAGGAAAGACCTACCTGAGCATCGCCCTGGCCGTGAGGGCGCTGAAAGAGAAGCAGGCCAAGCGCATCATCCTTTCGCGACCAGCGGTGGAGGCCGGCGAGAAGCTGGGGTTCCTGCCTGGCGACATGAAGGACAAAATCGACCCTTACCTGCAACCGCTCTACGACGCTCTGGAAGACATGATACCCATAGTGAAGCTGCAGGACATGATGGAAAAACACGTCATACAGATAGCGCCACTGGCCTTCATGCGCGGGCGCACACTGAGTGATGCGGTGGTGATACTGGACGAGGCACAGAACACCACAGCGGCGCAGATAAGGATGTTCCTCACCCGCATGGGATGGAACACGAAGATGATCATCACGGGCGACCTGACCCAGATAGACCTGCCCAAAGGGCAGCGCAGCGGACTGCGCGAGGCTTACGACCTGCTCAGGGACATCGAGGGCATTGCATTCGTGGAGATGGACAAGGGCGACATTGTGCGCCACAAGCTGGTGACACGCATCGTGAACGCCTACGAACAGTACGACAAAGACAGAAAAGACATAAAACAGTATCAGAACAATGAAAGCACTGACGAGAACTGACTTCATGTTTGAAGGACAAAAAAGCGTGTACCACGGAAAGGTGCGCGACGTGTATAACCTGGACGACGACCTGCTGGTGATGGTAGCCACCGACCGCATTTCGGCCTTCGACGTGGTGCTGCCCAAGGGCATCCCCTTCAAAGGACAGGTGCTCAACCAGATTGCCGCCAAGTTTCTTGACACCACCACCGACATCTGCCCCAACTGGAAACTGGCCACGCCCGACCCCATGGTGACCGTCGGGCTGAAGTGCGAGGGATTCCGCGTGGAGATGATCATCCGCAGCATTCTCACCGGCTCGGCCTGGCGCGAATATAAGAAAGGTGTAAGAGAGCTTTGCGGCGTGAGGTTGCCCGAGGGCATGCGCGAGAACGAGCGTTTCCCCGAGCCCATCATCACACCGACAACCAAGGCAGACGAGGGGCACGACATGAACATTTCGCGCGAAGAAATCATCAGCCAAGGAATTGTCTCGGCCGAAGACTACGCCGTGATGGAAGACTACACGCGACGCATATTCCAACGGGGACAGGAGATAGCCGCCCGCCAAGGACTCATTCTGGTGGATACGAAGTATGAGTTCGGAAAGAGAGACGGGAAAGTATATCTCATCGACGAAATCCACACCCCCGACTCGAGCCGTTATTTCTATGCAGAGGGCTACGAAGAGAAACTGGCCAAGGGAGAACCGCAGCGCCAGCTGTCGAAGGAGTTCGTGCGCCAGTGGCTCATTGAGCACAACTTCATGAACGAGCCCGGACAGGTGATGCCCGAAATCACCGACGAATATGCAGAAAGCGTCAGCGAACGATACATTGAGCTGTACGAGCACATCACCGGCGAACGCTTCGACAAGGCCGAAACCACCGAAGACATAGCGGCCCGAATAGAAAGAAACGTCAACAACTGGCTGGCAAACAGAAAATAAGGAAAACTGGTTCCAGAGAACCTGGAGCCCCGGAAAAACCGGAGAAACCGGGGAATCCGGAAAAACCGGAAAAACCGGAAAATCCGGAAAATCCGGGGAAACCAGAGCCGCTGGACAATCCAGCCCAAAACAAGCATGTACCAGCAAGAAAAGATAAAGCCCTACAACGACGGCGAGAAAGCCTCGCAGGTGGAGCAGATGTTCGACAACATCGCCCCTTCATACGACAAGCTGAACCACCGTCTGTCGTGGGACATCGACAAGGGGTGGCGACGAAAAGCCATCAAGCAGTTGGCTCCATTCAAGCCACAGACCATGCTCGACATAGCCACGGGCACGGGCGATTTTGCCATCCTTGCCGCGGAGATGCTGAAGCCCCAGAGACTCGTCGGGGCTGACATCAGCGAGGGCATGATGCAGATAGGGAAGCGCAAAGTGACAGCGCGAGGGCTGGACGGCATCATCAGCTTTGCACGTGAGGACTGCATGCAGCTGTCGTTCGACGACAACTCGTTCGACGCGGTGACGGCGGCCTTTGGCATACGCAATTTCTCTGACCTCGACAAGGGGCTCAAGGAGATGTGCCGCGTACTGAAGCCGGAAGGACACCTGAGCATTGTTGAACTGACCGCACCCGTGAGTTTCCCCATGAAGCAGCTGTTCAAAGTTTACGCCCATACGGTGCTGCCCGTCTATGGACGGATGATTTCGAAAGACCCCAGCGCCTACTCATACCTGACCAAGACCATCGAGGCATTCCCTCAGGGAGAAACCATGATGGAAGTGCTCAGAAAGGCGGGGTTCAGGCAAGCGTCGTTCAGAAGGCTCACTTTCGGCATCTGCACCATGTATTTTGCAACGAAATGAGAAGTCTTCAGCGCATTTTTTGTGATAAAACTTATAATTTCAGAATATGGACAAGTACGGATTAATTGGCTACCCATTGGGGCACTCGTTCTCCATCAGCTACTTCAACGAGAAGTTTGCCAACGAAGGCATCGACGCCCAGTACATCAACTTCGAAATACCAACCATCGAAGCTCTGCCTGAGGTGCTGGCCTCGAACCCTGAGCTGAAAGGGCTCAACGTGACCATACCCTACAAGGAAAAAGTCATTCAGTATCTCGACCATATAAGCCCGGAAGCCCGCGCCATCGGTGCGGTCAACGTCATACGCGTCGGCCACAAAGGCAACAAAGTGGAGCTGAAGGGGTTCAACAGCGATGTCATCGGGTTTACGAAGAGCATTGAGTCCATGCTGGAAAAACACCACAAGAAAGCACTCATCCTGGGAACAGGCGGTGCATCGAAAGCCATCAACTACGGCCTGCACTCGCTGGGAATAGAAACGGTTTTCGTGAGCCGCTACGAACGCCCCGACACCATCCAGTACAACAAGATAACGCCCGAAGTGGTGAAGGAGTACAACGTGATTGTCAACTGTACGCCCGTGGGAATGTATCCGCACAGCGACGAATGCCCTCCCCTGCCCTATGAAGCCATGGACAGCCACACCATCCTGTACGACCTCATCTACAATCCCGACATGACCATGTTCATGCGACGCGGCGCCAAGTATGGAGCCAACGTGAAAAACGGCCTCGAAATGCTGCTGCTGCAGGCTTTCGCCTCATGGGAGTTCTGGAACGAAGAAGCATTGTAATGCCAATGAGGATGGACAATGAAGAATGTATAACCAAATGAAGACCAAACGCTGAAAACAAAGACAAGCATGAACAGCAACAACCGATATATGATGCGCGGCGTGAGCGCCGCCAAGGAAGATGTTCACAACGCCATCAAGAACATCGACAAAGGCATTTTCCCACAGGCTTTCTGCAAAATCATCCCCGACATACTGGGAGGCGACCCGGAATACTGCAACATCATGCATGCTGACGGCGCAGGCACCAAGTCGAGCCTGGCCTACATGTACTGGCGCGAAACGGGCGACCTCAGCGTATGGAAAGGGATAGCCCAGGACGCCATCGTGATGAACACCGACGACCTGCTCTGCGTGGGGGCGGTTGACAACATTCTGGTGAGCAGCACCATCGGCCGCAACAAGATGCTCGTGCCGGGCGAAGTGATTTCAGCCATCATCAACGGCACCGACGAACTGCTCGGCGAACTGCGCCAAATGGGCATCGGCATCTGGCCTACAGGGGGCGAAACGGCCGACGTGGGCGACTTGGTGCGCACCATCATCGTTGACTCTACCGTAACCTGCCGCATGCGCCGTGACGAGGTCATAGACAATGCCAACATCCGACCGGGCGACGTCATCGTGGGGCTCTCCAGCACGGGGCAGGCCACCTACGAAAAGCGCTACAACGGCGGCATGGGCAGCAACGGGCTCACCTCGGCGCGCCACGACGTGTTTGCCAAATACCTGGCTGAAAAATATCCGGAAAGTTTCGACCATGCCGTGCCTGAAGAACTGGTATATAGCGGCAAGTACCAACTGACGGAGGGCGTCAACAGCACCGACGAAAAGTCGCAGGCGGCAAACTCTCTCACAGTCGGGCAGCTGGTGCTCTCGCCAACACGCACCTACGCCCCCGTCATCAAAAGACTCCTCGACGAGATGCGACCCGAGATTCATGGCATGGTGCATTGCACCGGCGGAGCACAAACCAAAGTGCTCCATTTCGTGGGCGACAATTGCCGTGTGGTGAAAGACAACATGTTCCCCATCCCTCCACTCTTCCACATCATTCACGAATGCTCAGGAACAGATTGGCGCGAAATGTACCAAGTGTTCAACATGGGGCATCGCATGGAAATCTACGTGAGGCCCGAGATGGCCGAGCAAGTCATCGCCATCTCCAAGTCGTTCAACATCGACGCACAGGTGGTGGGTCACATTGAGGAAGGACAAAAGAGCCTCACCATCAAGAGCGAGTTTGGAGAATTCCATTATTGAATCAAATTCTAAAGAGTTCTTCCACAACAACAGGCAGAAATACAATGTCCAATAGAAACGCAAAGATGCCCAGAGCGTCAAAAATCGCCCTACACCTCTTGATGGTTTCTATCCTGTGCTGTTCGTGCGACATCATAGCCGAGTCAGTGGTTGAAAATGCCATCTACGATTCGTACAGCGGCTCCAACAAAGAAATGAACAAGGCGGAAATGCAGGAGTACAAGACCAAAGAGGCCAAGGCAGAAGCAAAGAAGCGCGAGGAACTGAAGAAGCAAGGCCGATGCCCATCGTGTGGAGACATTGGCAAGACGCCCGACGGAAGATACACCTGTGCCACCTGCAACGGGACAGGGAAATACACAGAAGAGACAGAAAAACGACAATAAGAACATCAAAAGCATAATGGAGAACAACAGCATCCTGCAAAAACTCGACGGACTGGAAGCCCGATTCGAGGAGGTGTCAACCCTCATCACCGACCCCAACGTCATCAGCGACCAGAAACGATTCGTGAAGCTCACCAAGGAATACAAAGACCTGGGAGACATCATGGATGCGCGCCGCCGATACATTGCCTGTCTGAACGGCATCAAGGAAGCCAAGGACATCCTGGCCAACGAGGACGACCCCGAAATGAAAGAAATGGCCCGCGAAGAACTGGCCATGAACGAAGAATTGCAACCCAAACTGGAAGAAGAAATCAAGATAGCGCTCATTCCCAAAGACCCTGAGGATGCCAAAAACGTGCAAATGGAGATTCGTGCCGGCACGGGCGGCGACGAGGCATGCTTGTTTGCAGGCGACTTGTTCAAGATGTACAAGAACTACTGCGAGTCGAAAGGATGGCAACTCAGCATCACCGACTTTAACGAAGGGGCCGTAGGGGGATACAAAGAAATCGACTTTGCCGTCAGTGGCGTTGACGTCTATGGAACGCTGAAATACGAAAGTGGTGTCCACCGTGTGCAACGTGTGCCCGTCACCGAGTCGAACGGACGCATGCAGACCTCGGCCGCTACGGTGGCCGTGCTGCCCGAGGCCGACAAGTTTGAAGTAAACATCAACGAGGGCGAGATAAAGTGGGACACCTTCAGAAGCAGTGGAGCCGGCGGACAGAACGTCAACAAAGTGGAATCGGGTGTGCGACTGCGCTACATGTGGAAAAACCCCAACACTGGCGAAACCGAGGAAATACTCATTGAATGCACCGAGACGCGCGACCAGCCAAAGAACAAAGAGCGCGCCCTCTCCAGACTCTACACCTTCATCTACGACAAGGAGCACCAGAAATATGTCGATGACATCGCGTCACGACGCAAAAGCCTTGTTTCCACAGGTGACCGATCGGCCAAGATACGCACTTACAACTTCCCACAAGGACGAGTGACCGACCATCGCATCGGCTACACCACCCACGATTTGCAAGGTTTTCTCGGTGGCGACATTCAGCCAATGATTGACGCGCTGACCGTAGCCGAGAATGCGGAACGCATGAAAGAGGCTGAACTGTAAGGAGTTGGGAGTTAAGAGTTAAAACAACGTTTTTATAATAGTATTCACTATGAACAGACAGGAATTAGTAGAACAAATCATTGCCAAGAAATCGTTTCTTTGTGTAGGCCTCGACACGGATGCCAAGAAAATACCCATGCATCTGCTCGACCTGCACGACCCGCTCTTCGAGTTCAACCGTGCCATCATCGACTCCACCGCCCCTTACTGTGTGGCCTACAAGCCCAATCTGGCCTTCTACGAGGCTTTCGGCCTACAGGGCATGAAAGCATTCGAGAACACCGTGAAGTATATCAAGGAGCACCACCCCCACCACTTCATCATTGCCGATGCCAAACGAGGCGACATAGGCAACACTTCGAAAATGTATGCACGCACTTTTTTCCAAGAGTACGACGTCGATGCACTGACCGTCGCTCCGTATATGGGCGAAGACTCGGTGACCCCCTTCTTCGAATACGAGAACAAATGGGTCATTCTGCTTGCACTGACCAGCAACAAGGGATCGAACGATTTTCAACTCACCGCCGACGCCAAGGGTGAACGGCTTTTCGAACGGGTGATACGGCAATCGCAGCAATGGGGCACCACAGAGAACATGATGTACGTTGTGGGAGCCACGCAAGGCAAAATGTTCGAGGACATCCGACGCGTTGCACCTCGCCACTTCCTGCTCGTTCCGGGAGTTGGCGCTCAGGGAGGTTCACTCCAAGAGGTCTGCCGCTACGGCATGACCGACGATTGCGGGCTGCTGGTGAATTCTTCACGCGGCATCATCTATGCCTCCAGCGACGAGAACTTTGCAGAAATAGCAGGCAACAAGGCTCGAGAACTGCAACAGCAAATGGCTGTAGAACTTGAAAAACGAGGACTTTAGCCTTCATCTCAAACCACGCTTATGGCAACAATCAAAGACATCTATTTGGCGGGAGGATGCTTCTGGGGGACGGAGCACTACTTCAAGCAAATCGACGGAGTGACGGATACAGAGGTAGGCTATGCCAATGGCATCACCGAGGACCCAACGTATGAGGATGTTTGCACGGACAAGACTGAATATGCCGAGACAGTCCACGTGCAATACGATGCCGAAAGGGTGAGCCTCCGCTTCCTTCTGGAAATGTACTTCAAGGCCATCGACCCAACGAGCGTCAACCAACAGGGACATGACGTTGGTACACAGTACAGAACGGGCATCTACTATACCGACGAAACCGACGTCCCCTTAATAGAAGACGTTTACGGCAGTGTGCAAAAACAATACGACATGCCATTAGCCGTTGAGAAAAAACCGCTGACAAACTTCCACAAAGCCGAAGAATACCATCAAGACTATCTCGACAAGAACCCGCAAGGCTACTGCCACTTGCCCAAGGCCCTCTTCGAGTTTGCCCGCAAACAAAGCAGGAAGTGAAGAGTAAGCTAGGGGATACGCTGCAATGCCTGACGAAGAAAGGAGACCTATAAAAACAGTCATGAACGACAACAAGACCATCATCGACCCGGTGTTCGGGTTTATCAAGATTCCACGCGGACTTTTGCTCGACATTGTGAAACACCCGTTGATTCACCGCCTGACACGCATCAAGCAGCTGGGATTGGCATCGTTTGTCTATCCGGGGGCTCAGCACACGCGTTTTCAGCATTCAATCGGGGCTTTCCACCTGATGAGCGAAGCCATCCTTTCGTTGGAGCAGAAGGGCATATTCATCTTCGACAGCGAGGCCGAGGCTGTTCAGGCAGCCATCTTGATGCACGACATCGGACACGGCCCATTCTCGCACGTGCTGGAAAACACACTCATTCAGGGCATTTCACACGAAGACATTTCGCTGCTGATGATGGAAAAAATCAACAACGAAATGAATGGTGCGCTGAATCTGGCCATCAGAATCTTCAAGGACGAATATCCCAAACGATTCCTGCACCAGCTCATCAGTTCGCAACTCGACATGGACCGACTGGACTACCTGCGCCGTGACTCTTTTTTCACGGGGGTCACAGAGGGCAACATCGGGTCTGCGCGAATCATCAAGATGCTCAACGTGGTGAACGACCAGTTGGTGGTTGAGTCAAAGGGCATCTATTCCATTGAGAACTACCTGACATCCAGGCGGCTGATGTATTGGCAAGTTTATCTGCACAAGACAGCCGTCGCCAGCGAGAAGGTGCTGGTAAACGCCCTGCTACGGGCCAAGCACCTTGCCCGCCAAGGCAAAGAGCTGTTTGCCCCGCCGTCGCTCCACTACTTCCTCTACAACGATGTCAACCGCGAATGGTTTGAAACCCACGAAGAAGCGCTCAGAAACTACGAGCTGCTCGACGACAACGACATCTGGAGTGCCATGAAAGTATGGATGAGAAGCGACGACAAGATTCTGTCCATCCTTGCCACCGATCTCATTACACGGCGAATCTTTCGCGTGGAAGTACACGACAAGCCCATCAGCCAAGAGTACATGGAACAGCTGGCCCGCCAAATGGCACAACAGGCAGGCGTAAGCGTGGAGGATGCCGAATACCTGACAAGCAGCACCACCATCGAGAAAGACATGTACAACATTGACGACGACCACATTGCCATTTTGTACAAAGACGGCAGCATAAAAGACATAGCGGAGGCTTCAGAAATATTAAATGTGAGCCTATTATCTAAAAAAATACGTAAATATTACCTCTGCTATCAACGATTCTGAAAAAGTTTTGCTATATTTGCACACTAATATCATAAAAAAAGTTTTTCAATATGGAATTTAGTGCTAAACAGATTGCAGAATTCATTCACGGAACCGTGGAAGGAAACGAAAATGCAATCATTCATACTTTCGCAAAGATTGAAGAAGGACAACCCGGAGCCATCTCTTTCCTTTCGAATCCCAAATACACACACTATATTTACGAAACGAAGTCGAGCATCGTCATCGTGAACAACGACTTGGTGCTTGAAAAACCTGTCAGCACTACACTCATCAGAGTGGCAAACGCCTACGAGAGTGTGGCTCAGCTGCTGCAAATGTACGAATCGATGAAGCCACGAAAAACGGGCATACACCCGCTTGCATCCATAGCGGAAAGTGCCAAAGTGGCCGACAATTGCTATATAGGGCCTTTTGCCTGCATTGGCGAGAGGGCTGAAATCGGTGAAGGGTGCCAGATCTATCCCAACGCAGTCATTGGAGACAGCGTGAGGATTGGAAAGAACAGCGTGGTTTATCCCAATGTCACCATCTACCAAGGTTGCGTTCTGGGCAACAACGTCACCATACATGCCGGAACAGTCATCGGCAGCGACGGGTTTGGTTTTGCTCCCAATGCCGACGGCTACGACAAGATTCCACAAATTGGCATCGTAGTGATTGAAGACAACGTGGAGATTGGCGCCAACACATGCATCGACCGTTCCACCATGGGAGCCACCGTCATCCATAAGGGTGTCAAGCTGGACAACCTCATCCAGGTGGCCCACAATGTGGAGATTGGAAGCAACACGGTGATGGCCGCACAAGGCGGCATTGCAGGAAGCACGAAGATAGGAGAATGGTGCATGTTCGGAGGCCAGGTGGGAATGGCAGGTCACATTTCCATTACCGACCACACCACTGTGGGAGCACAGGCCGGAATCACCAACAGCATAAAGACCAGCGGGCAAACCATCATTGGCTCACCTGCCTGGGATGCCAAGGGATTCATGAAGTCAGCTGCCGTCTTCCGCCACTTGCCCGACATGTTTAAGCAGATAAAGGACCTGCAACGGCAGATTGACGAGTTGAAGAAAGGCAACAAAGAGCAATAGGCGTTGAACTCCTTGAACTCAAAGAAATAGAATAAACAACAAAATATTATGCTGAAACAAAAGACATTGAAAGGCAGTTTCTCGCTTTGCGGCAAAGGATTGCACACAGGACTGAGCCTCACCGTAACCTTCAATCCTGCCCGCGAGAATACAGGCTACAAAATACAACGCATCGACCTCGAAGGCATGCCCTTGATCGACGCGATAGCAGAAAATGTAGTGGACACACAACGAGGCACCGTGCTCGGATCGGGCGAAGTGCGCGTCTCCACCGTTGAGCACGGTTTGGCAGCCCTCTATGCCCTGGGCATTGACAACTGCCTGATACAAGTCAACGGCCCCGAATTCCCCATTCTCGACGGTAGCGCCAAGATGTATGTTGACAAGATTAGAGAAGTGGGCACAGAAGAGCTGAACGCTCCCAAAGACTGGTACATCATCCGCAAGAAGATAGAAGTGAAAGACGAGAAGAGCGGCTCGTGCATCACCATTCTTCCCGATGAAGAGTTTTCGCTTACAACCATGTGCTCGTTCGAATCGAAATTCATCAACAGCCAGTTCGCATCGCTCGACAATGTGGAGAATTTCGCCACAGACATCGCCCCCGCACGCACCTTCGTGTTCGTCAGAGACATTGAGCCGCTTCTGCAAGCCAACCTCATCAAAGGGGGCGACATGGACAACGCCATCGTCATCTACGAACGCCAAACCACCCAGGAACGTCTCGACATGCTGGCCGACATGCTCGGAGTGGAGCATCGAGACGCCAACGAACTGGGCTACATCCAGCACAAGCCTTTGGTTTGGGAAAACGAGTGTACGCGCCATAAACTGCTCGACATCATTGGCGACATGGCACTCATCGGGAAACCCATCAAAGGACGCATCATCGCCACACGCCCGGGACACACCATAAACAACAAGTTTGCCCGGCAGATGCGCCGAGAAATACGCAAGCACGAAATCCAAGCCCCCATCTACGACCCGAACGAAGAACCGATAATGGACAACAACCGCATACGCGAACTGTTGCCCCACCGCTACCCCATGCAGCTGGTTGACAAGGTGATTTCGCTGGGTGCCACCAGCATTGTTGGCGTAAAGAACGTCACCTCCAACGAACCTTTCTTCACCGGGCATTTCCCGCAAGAACCCGTCATGCCCGGAGTGCTCCAGATTGAAGCCATGGCACAGTGCGGAGGCTTGCTGGTGCTCAACACGCTGGAAGAACCCGAACGCTGGTCAACCTACTTCATGAAGATCGACGGTGTAAAGTTCCGCCAGAAAGTGGTACCCGGCGACACGCTCATCTTCAAGGTCGATTTGCTCGCCCCCGTTCGCCACGGCATAAGCTCCATGAGAGGTTACATCTTTGTGGGCGACCATGTTGTGGCCGAAGCAACATTTACGGCTCAGATAGTAAAGAACAAATAGTCCCACACACAACAGACAACAGAAAAAAGCATCCTTTCACTAAAACTTTCTTCGATGAATCAGATCAGTCCTTTAGCATACGTACATCCTGAAGCCCAACTCGGAGACAACAATGTCATCGGGCCCTTTTGCTACATAGACAGAAACACCGTCTTGGGCGACAACAACATACTTCAGAACAGTGTCACCATCAACTACGGTGCCCGCATTGGTTCGAACAATGAAATCTTCCCCGGCGCAAGCATTTCCACAAAACCGCAGGATTTGAAGTTCCAGGGCGAGGACACCATTTGCCAGATAGGCGACAACAACAGCATCCGAGAGAACGTAACCATCAGCCGTGGAACGGCCTCGAAAGGCACCACCATCGTGGGCAACAACAATCTGTTGATGGAGAACATGCACGTAGCCCACGACTGTGTGATAGGCAACGGGTGCATCATTGGCAACTCCACAAAGTTTGCGGGCGAAGTGGTCGTTGACGACTTTGCCATCATTTCGGCCACCTGCCTCTTCCATCAGTTCTGCAGAGTGGGAAGCTACATCATGTTCCAGGGCGGTACGCGCACAAGCCAAGACATCCCACCCTACGTCATTGCCGGAAAAGAACCCGTGCGCTATGCCGGCGTCAACATCATCGGACTGCGCCGCCGGGGATTCAGCAACGAGAAGATAGAGCTCATCCACGAGGCTTACCGACTGCTCTACTCCAAGGGCGTGTTGAAGGAAGGCATTGAGGAGATTCGCCGCAATCTGCCTGAATGTGAGGAAATCAACAACATCATCACCTTTGTTGAGAGTTCCAAGCGAGGCATCATTCGCTAAGAATAGTGTAAACAAGGAACTCCTTGCAACCCCTTGCAACTCCTTGAACTCCTTGAACTCCTTGCAACACCTTGCAACCCCTTGCAACTCCTTGAACTCCTTGCAACTCCTTGAACTATGCCCAATTGGCTCATTGTCATATTAGGTCCGACAGGCGTCGGCAAGACAGAACTGTGCATTCGTCTTGCCGAACATTTTCATCTGCCCATTGTCAACGCCGACTCCCGCCAACTCTTTGCAGAGATTCCTGTCGGTACTGCCGCCCCCACCCCAGAGCAACAGGCCCGGGTGAAGCACTTCTTCGTGGGCAATCTGCACCTTACCGACTATTACAGCGCTTCAAAATACGAGGCGGACGCCACCGAGCTGCTCGAAAGACTCTTTGCCGACAAGGACAACCACGCGCACATGGCACTGCTCACCGGAGGCTCAATGATGTATATCGACGCCGTATGCAACGGCATTGACGACATACCCACCATCGACGACGCCACGCGCAACCTTATGAAGACCCGACTGGCCAACGAAGGATTGCCCGCACTGGTGGAAGAACTGAAGCGCCTGGACCCCGAGCACTGGGAAATTGTTGACCGAAACAATCCACGACGGGTCGTGCATGCCCTTGAAATTTGCCACATGACGGGCAGGACGTACACCTCGTTCCGCAAAAAGGAACAGGATTTCAAGAGAGGACAAGACGGCACGGCGCAAAACCTGCGACCCTTCCGAACGATAAAGATTGGCCTTACGCGTCCTCGCACACAACTCTACGAACGAATCAACCGGCGGGTATTGCAAATGGTGGAACACGGACTCGTGGAAGAAGCCCGGAAGGTATATCCCCTGCGACATCTCAACGCGCTCAACACCGTGGGATACAAAGAGCTTTTCGAACATTTCGACGGTTTGACCACGCTCGATGAAGCCATTGCCAAAATCCAGTCGAACACCCGCCGCTACTGCCGAAAACAACAGACATGGTTCAAGCGCGATTCCCAAATCCACTGGTTCGACCTTTCGCAAATGGGCGATGACATGCAAACAGCAAGCGAAAAAATTATAAAATATATTGAATCTATCGTTTAATACTACATTTTTAATTACTTTTGTACTCCCAAAAAACAGTTTTTCAAGATTATGTTCAGTATCGAAAGACCTTTCACAGCCTGTTGGCATGGCATAAAAAGATTTTGGAATTGGTATAAGTCGCTTTATCGTGGCCGCAAATGGTACGTCAAGACCCTTTCCGCCCTGCTCACGGCCGTCATCGCCTTCATCCTCTACCTGGGGGCAGTCGATGTCAATTTCCTCTATTTGTTCGGCAAATCGCCCGGCTACATGTCGGGCCTGGAGCCTCAAATCAGCCAAGCCTCCGAAATCTACAGCGCCGACGGCAAACTCATTGGAAAGTATTTCAACGAGAACCGCACACCGGTGGAATACGGCGATGTGAATCCAAACTTCTGGAAAGCCCTCATCGACACTGAGGACGAGCGTTTCTACAAACACATTGGCATCGACCCCATCGGAATGTTCGGCGCAGCCAAAGACGCCCTGCTGCGCCACGATGCCCGTGGAGCATCCACCATCACACAGCAGTTGGCAAAAAACATGTATAAGATGCGCACCAACAACTCACCCGGGTTGCTCGGAAACATCCCCGGCCTGAAGATGCTCATCTTGAAGACAAAGGAATGGATCATTGCCTGCAAACTCGAGACCATCTACTCCAAAGAACAAATCCTCACCATGTATGCCAACACCGTTGACTTCGGTTCAAACGCCTTTGGCATAAAAACCGCCTGCAAGACCTACTTCAACAACAAGCCCAACACCCTCACCACCGAGCAGGCAGCCGTCTTGGTGGGCATGCTCAAAGCCACCACTTTCTACAACCCCATCTCCCACCCCGAAAACAGCTTGAAGCGGCGCAACGTCGTCCTGGCCAACATGGTGGCCAAGGGCGACCTGACTCAAGCAGAGTGCGACTCGCTCTCGAATTTGCCCATCAAGCTGGACTACAGCGTCGAAACCAACTATGACGGACAGGCAAAATACTTCCGCGAGGCAGTGGCCGAACATCTGCAGGATTGGTGCCAGGAAAACGGCTACGACCTCTACAGCAGCGGTCTGAAAATCTACACCACCATCGACACCCGCATGCAGAAATACGCCGAACAGGCAGCCATCAGACAAATGCGCCAGGTGCAGAAAAACTTCGACAGCCACTGGGGCAACGAAGAACCTTGGCAAGACGAAAACCACAAAGTCATTCCCAACTTCATCGAAGGCATCGCCCAGAAGCTGCCCGTCTATAAGGCCCTGCAGGCACGGTTCCCCAACAACCCCGATTCGGTCGCAGCCCATCTTAACCGACCGCACAAGGTGAAACTCTTCGACTACGAACAAGGCACCATCGAACGCGAAATGTCCACCATGGACTCCATCCGCTATATGGTCCACTTCATGCACTGCTCGTTTGTGGCCATGGAGCCCCAAACAGGAGCCGTGCGCGCTTGGGTGGGCGACATCGACTTCAACTCGTGGAAATACGACAAGGTGACGGCCATGCGCCAACCAGGCTCCACATTCAAGCTTTTTGTCTATACAGAAGCCATGAACCAAGGCCTCACCCCATGCGACAACCGACGGGACGAGTACATCAGCATGCAGGTGTACGACAAAATAAAGCAAGAAGAGGTCACCTGGACGCCAGGCAACGCCAACGGCTACTTCTCGGGCGACTCCATGCCTCTGAAGAGCGCCTTCGCCAAAAGCATCAATTCAATAGCAGTGCGACTGGGGCAGGAAATGGGCATCAGCAACATTGCGCGCACAGCCATGGAAATGGGCATCAAGAGCCCCCTCGACGAAACGCCCTCGCTGGCCCTGGGATCGTCGGACGTCAACCTGCTCGAACTGGTCAACGCCTACTGCACCGTGTCAAACAACGGCATGCACCACGAGCCCGTCCTGGTCACAAAAATACTTGACAAAGATGGCGAGGAAGTCTATCTTGGCCCCAGCGACAGCCAACAGGTCATCCCCTACAAGAGCGCTTTCCTCATGCAACAGATGCTTCAGGGAGGCATGCGCGAACCGGGCGGAACCTCACAGTCGCTCTGGGGATATGTGGGCAACTACGGAGACACCGAGTTCGGCGGCAAGACCGGCACCTCCAACAACCACTCCGACGCATGGTTCGTGGGAGTCAGCCCCAAGCTCGTGTGTGGCGCCTGGGTGGGGGGCGAATACCGCTGCATCCACTTCCGCACGGGAGCTCTCGGACAGGGAAGCCGCACGGCATTGCCCATCTGCGGCTACTTCCTCGAAGCCGTGTTCCGCGACCCCGCATTCAAGCACTATCACGCACGGTTCGACAAACCCAAAGACCCCGACATTACGCAGGACATGTACACCTGTTCAGGATACTCCCGCTCGCAACGCAAGGACACTACCGACATAGACAGCACGTTCATCTACGAACAGGAAATAGTGCTTGACGAGAACGGCGTGCCCATCACCCAACCTGCCCAGGAAGCGCCCAGCAACGCCACCGAGGAGGAGGAAGAGGAAATCATCCTCGATCCCGAAAACATGTAGTCAGAAAAAAGAAACGCTACCCCACAACATTGCAAGAAAACATTGACCTTTCGAACCCGGAGCTGCAAAACGCGCTCCAACTCATACAGTTTACCCGTCGCTCGCTCTTTCTCACAGGAAAGGCGGGGACGGGTAAATCAACATTCTTGCGATACATTTGCAAAAACTGCAAAAAGAAGCACGTGGTGCTCGCACCCACTGGCATAGCTGCCATCAATGCGGGCGGCTCCACCCTTCACAGTTTCTTCAAGCTGCCCTTCCACCCCCTGTTGCCCAACGACCGGCGATACTCCGTGCGCCACATCAAAGAAACGCTCAAATACAACAGCGAGAAAAGAAAACTCATTCGCGAGGTCGAGCTCATCATCATCGACGAAATATCCATGGTGCGCGCAGACATCATCGACTTCATCGACCGCATCCTGCGCGTCTATACCCGCAACATGCGCACACCCTTCGGCGGCAAGCAACTGCTCCTCGTGGGCGACATCTTCCAGCTCGAACCCGTCATTCGCGAAGAGGACCGGCAGTTGTTGCAGCCCTACTACCCCTCCCACTTCTTCTTCCACGCCCACGTCTTCAGAGAAATCCAACTTGTGAGCATCGAACTGAAAAAAGTCTATCGGCAGAACGACCCCTCTTTCATTGGATTGCTCGACCGCATTCGCACCAACAGCACCATGCCAACCGACCTGCACATGCTCAACGCCCGCGTGGGGGTGGCGCTCGACCTGAGCGGCGCCAATCTGGCCATCACGCTCTCTACCAGACGCGACTCGGTGGATTTCATCAACCAACAGCAACTCGACAAACTGCCAGGCGAAGCCACCCTGTTCATGGGGAGAATCATCGACGAGTTCCCCGAGAGCAGCCTCCCAACCCCCATGGAACTCCTCGTAAAACCCGGAGCGCAGGTCATCTTCATCAAGAACGACATGGAACGACGATGGGTTAACGGCACACTGGGCACCATCGAGGCCATTGACCAGGAGGAAGGAACAATCTACGTCATCGACGAAACAGGACACGAACTCGAAGTGCAACGAGAGCGGTGGAGCAACATGCGCTACACCTTCAACGAAGAAGAACAGAAAATCGAGGAAGAAGAAATAGGAGTCTATATACAGTTCCCCCTGCGGCTGGCATGGGCCATCACCGTACACAAAAGCCAGGGACTCACATTCCGGCAGGTGAGCATCGACTTCACAGGAGGGGCCTTTGCAGGCGGACAGACCTACGTCGCCCTGTCACGCTGCACCTCACTGCAAGGCATCAGCCTGAAAGAGCCCATCCGGCGGTCTGACATCTTCGTACGAGCAGAAGTGCAGCAGTTTGCCCGCCACTACAACGACAACAACCAAATAGCCGCTGCCCTGCAAGAGAGCCAAGCCGACAAACAGTACCACGACGCGGCAGAAGCCTTCGACCGTGGCGACATGGAAGCTTTCCTGCAACACTTCTTCCGCGCCATCCACAGCCGATACGACATTGAAAGGCCCTCCGCAAAAAGACTCATCCGCCGCAAACTCGGCATCATCAACCGACAGGCGGAGGAAATCCGCCACTTGCGCCAGGAAAAGAAACAACAGCAGGACTTTCTGCGCCGCCTGGCCACCGAATATGTCGTGCTGGGAAAAGAGTGTGAAGCCGAACACATGAATGATGCCGCCATTGCCAACTACGAGAAGGCCATCCAGCTATGCCCCGAACATCCCGAAGCTATACGCCGACTCAAAAGGCTGAAAGGAAAAGGGGAATAAGGAACAACTAGACTATTGCTCCCTTTACTTCTCCAAGAGAGGATGCCACACGGGATGTGGGTCGAAATCTTCGCCTAGGGATTTCACGAATTTTTCGCCCTCGGCTTTCGGCATGGGCTTTTCGTTCTTCTGGAATTCTTCTTCAAGCACTTCGTCTTCTCCCATGCCATACTGACAGAACCAATTGACCACATCTCCGGGCTGGCTGTCCTTCAGCGTGAAATATTGAGAGAGTTGGCAACCTGTGCCGCAACCGCCCGACTGCTGTACTACTCCCTTGTAGAACGTAATGGACGAATGGTAGTTCTCGGAGAGCAGCAGCTTTGCTTGGCCATCCTTGATGGCATAGATGCCTCCATCTTCTTCGTTGTTGCTTCGGAACCACAGTTCGGGATTGCCATCCTGGTCGATGTCTATGAGTGCGTACTTGACGAACGATGGGTTTTCGGACTTATACATGTCTTCGTGGTTGAGAAAGAGAGTGAACATTTTGTCAAAATCGTCAATCTTGCTGCCTGCCAACTTGTGCTTCGAGCCTTCGAAACGGAAGGTGTGGGAGATGTTCTTGCCCCACCCGGGCACAAACTCGTTGACCAACACGTCCTTGCCTTTCTGTGGCAGACTGTACTCGAGTATGTTCCCCTGGAACGAGGGTTTCAGTTCCATCACATCGCTCTTGGCTGGCGTAAGCACTCCCGTGGCCGGGTCGTAGTCGTAGAACATCACCACGTTGATGGTGGGGTCGATGGGCTGCCCAAGGGTGACGGCAAACAAACGGTGGCCGTTGGGCAATTTCCACAGGCAGGCCTGCTGGTGCTGCCCTTCTACGGTAGCCGACAGGAACCCATTGGCGGCATCGACCTTCTTCTCGCCCTGGCTGGCCTGGGTGGGCCATGTGGCATTGAATGCCTCGACCAGCTGTTCTATGCCGGGTGAGGCTACTGCTTTGGGCAGACTGATGGGCTTTTCCTTCCATTGGCTTGCAATGGAGGCCACTGCCACTGTGTTGTCTTGGTCTTTTTCAACGCGCTGAACCGTCTGTTCTGCTTTCTCGTCGGCGGCACCTGCGGCTGTTTTCCCCGAATTGCCACAGGCTGCAAGCATGGCTACCGATGCCATAACCATTAAAATCTTGATTTCTTTCATTGTTTGAGTGTAGTGTTGGTTAGTAATATGAACTGTAGAAAAATAATACTGCACAAAAATAGCAATTAATTGACAATCTTGCAAGAAAAAAAGAAAAAAAAGGCTGGCCCGGCGTCAAAGCACTCTGGCCAGCGTTTCTTTTTGGTAGTCGGTGAGCGATGTGGGGAGTGTCACCTGGTAGTTGATGATAAGGTCTCCATTGTCTCCATTTGGCCGGACGTTGCCCTTGCCACGCAACCTGACCTTGCTCCCGTTCTGTGTGCATGGTTTCACCTTGAGTTTGATTTTCGACCCGGTGGGCAATTGGATGATGACGTCGCCGCCGAGCAACGCTGTCTTCAGGTCGAGATTGACCGAAACCTGGATGTCGGCACTCGCGCTGCCGAAATCTGCGAATCCGCCGCTGAAGCCGCCCGAGCCGGCTGCGGACTGACGACTCTTGCTGCGCCCACGGTTGCCAAACAGCTGTTCGAAGAAGCTGCTGAAGCCGCCACCAGAACTGCCAAACGAACTGAAATCGAACCCGTCGAAGGGACTCTCGCCCCCACTCCACTGGCCACCGAATCCGCCGCCGGCCTTCTCGTAGGCTTCGGCCTGACGCCACTGTTCGCCATACTGGTCGTATTTCTTGCGTTTCTCGGGGTCGTTGAGCACATCGTAGGCCTCATTGAGCGCCTGAAACTTGGCTTTTGCCTTTGGATCGTCGGGATGCAGGTCGGGGTGAAACTGCTTGGCGCGTTTCAAATAGGCTTTCTTGACATCCTTTTGCGGAATGTCCCTGCTCACTCCCAAGATTTTGTAATAGTCTATAAATGCCATAATTCTTGTCCTCCTTCTTCTTTCTATTTGCTTTCATGCAAAAAACGTGCCGAAAGAAATGATTTTCTCAATAAAAATGAGTAATTTTGCCACTCAATAGAAATAACCTATGAAAAAACTCATGACAATCCTCACGGCTGCGCTCTGCTGCAGCATGCCGACCACGGCAAAGACAAACGCAAAGACGGTTGAAATCAGAGTGATTCAAACCAGCGATGTACACGGATGTTTCTTCCCCTACGACTTCATCGCCCGCAAACCAAAGGAAGGCTCGATGGCTCGGGTCTGCTCGTATGTGAACCGGCTGCGAAGCGACTACGGCGACCGCCTGCTGCTGCTCGACAACGGCGACATCCTGCAGGGCCAACCCACATGCTACTATTGCAACTACGTGAAGCCCCACATGCCCAATGTGGCCGCTGAGGTGGTCAACTACATGCGCTACGACGCACAGACCATCGGCAATCATGACGTGGAAACGGGCCACGCCGTCTATGACAAATGGATTGGCGAGGTGGAGTGCCCCATGCTGGGTGCCAACATCGTTGATACGCAGACGGGCAAGCCTTATGTTGAACCCTACGCCATCTTCGTGCGCGACGGTGTGAAGATTGCCGTCCTGGGCATGCTCACACCCGCCATTCCATACTGGCTGAACGAAGAGCTCTGGAGCGGCATGCGCTTCGAGGAGATGGTCGGTTCGTGCCAGAAGTGGATGGACCGCCTCCGCAACGTGGAACATCCCGACGTGGTCATCGGGCTGTTCCACTCGGGACTGGACGGCGGCATAAAGACTGCACAGTATCAAGAGGACGCCGCTGCCAAAGTGGCACAGATGGTGGAGGGCTTCGACCTCATTGTCTATGGGCACGACCACGCGAAATATGAGGGAACGGTGAAAAGTGCGCAGGGAAAAGACGTGCTCATGCTCAATCCGAGCAGCAACGCCCTGTACGTGGCCGACGCCAGAATAAGCGTCACTAAACAAGGCGGCAAGCTCATCGACAAGAAGGTGGAGGGAAAACTGGTGGATATCCGCCAGGAGCAGCCCGACCCGGCCTTCGTCAGCCGCTTCCAGGCATCGACGGACAGCGTCAGCGCCTACGTGAACCGAACAATAGGCACCTTCACCAATGACATCCACTCGCGCGACTGCTATTTCGGCCCTTCGGCCTTCTCGGACTTCATTCACGACTTGCAGCTCAAAATCACCGGCGCAGACATCTCGTTCAACGCCCCCCTCACGTTCGACACCCACATTCCGGCGGGGCCCGTCCGCGTGAGCGACATGTTCAGCCTCTACCGCTACGAAAACCAAATCTACGTGCTCAGAATGACAGGCCGCGAAGTGCGCGACTTCCTGGAATTGAGCTACAACAGGTGGGTGAACACCATGCAGACGCCCGACGACCACATCATGCGTCTCAGCCCCTACACCAGCCAAGGCCAGCAGCGCATGCGATTCACCAACTTGGCTTTCAACTTCGACAGTGCCGCCGGCATTGACTACGAGGTGGACGTCACCAAGCCCGACGGCCAGAAGGTGCGCATTCTAGGCATGTCCAACGGACAACCCTTCGACGAGGACAAGTGGTACAACGTGGTGATGAACAGCTACCGGGGCAACGGCGGCGGTGAGCTGCTCACCCTGGGTGCGGGCATCCCCCACGACTCCATCCCGGGCCGCATCGTCTTCCAGAGCGAGCACGACCAACGCTACTACCTCGCCCGCGAAATAGAAAAGGCGGGAACACTCAGCCCCAAGGCGCACAAGAACTGGCGATTCGTGCCCACCGAATGGACCGAAGCCGCCATACGCCGCGACCGCGAACTGCTGTTTGGAAATGATTAGCCACCAACACTCACCCACTCTCTCTGACATCATGAAACATAACGCCACCTATTGGTTCGTGTTCAGCAAGAGCGACCTGCTGCTGCAGAAGCTCGGACCCGACCTCTACACCATTCCCTCGGGCGACACTCCGCCCACCGCTCTCGAGCCCAACACCACCATCCACACCATCAGCGTGCCCATGCTGGGCGACGCCCAAGCCAAGGCTTACTCCATCGATTCGAACGTCGCTCTGGACAGCGACATGGAGATGTGTGGCCTGCGACCATCGTACTACAAATTGCCGCGCGCCTTCTACTTGGCCGCGGGCAAGTGCCGGGAAATCATCCACTGGGACCAGACCACCCGCTACTGCGGCACATGCGGGTCGCCGATGCACCTGCACACCCCCATCTCGAAGCGCTGTCCGCACTGCGGCAACGAAGTGTGGCCCCAACTGGCAACGGCCGTCATCGTGCTCATCCACCGCGGCGACGAGGTGCTCATGGTTCATGCCAACAATTTCAGAGGCAAATTCTACGGGTTGGTGGCTGGATTCGTTGAGACGGGCGAAACGCTCGAAGAAGCCGTCGTGCGCGAAGTGAGCGAAGAAGTGGGTATCACCATTGAGGACATCCGCTACTTCGGCAGCCAACCTTGGCCTTTTCCTTGCGGACTGATGGTGGGGTTCACAGCACAGTATGCGGGTGGCGACATCAGGCTGCAGCGCAGCGAACTGGCCTCTGGAGGCTGGTACCACAAAGACCACTTGCCCCAGCTGCCCGAAAAACTGTCCATCGCCCGCCAACTCATCGACCACTGGCTGGAGAAACGACAACAGAAACAAGAATAGAAAAAGAAGATGATTGTCCGCATTGGTACCACCCAATACGTTGTTTTAGGGAAGATTGCTAAAAGAGATTGTTGGTGGAACGCTCCGCGTCTTTTAAAAAACCAATAAATACAAAGAAAAACCAACAAAAACAAGGGGGCTTTACAAATAAAAACCTGTTTTTACTTGTCCGTGTTGGTTTTTATTGGTTTTTTGAACGACGCGGAGCGTTATTCTTCCATCTATGTGAATGTTGCTAAGCTACAAACACGTTGTTTTAGGGATTATTGCTAAAAAAGATTGTTGGTGGAACGCTCCGCGTCTTTTAAAAAACCAATAAATACAAAGAAAAACCAACAAAAACATGGGGGCTTTACAAATAAAAACATGTTTTTCCTTGTCCGTGTTGGTTTTTATTGGTTTTTGAACGACGCGGGGCGTTATTCTTCCATCTATGTGAATGTTGTTAAGCTACAAACACGTTGTTTTAGGATTATTGCTAAAAAAGATTGTTGGTGGTACGCTCCGCGTCTTTAAAAAAACCAATAAATACAAAGAAAAACCAACAAAAACATGGGGGCTTTACAAATAAAAACCTGTTTTTCCGTGTCCGTGTTGGTTTTTATTGGTTTTTGAACGACGCGGGGCGTTATAAGCCTCTCCCCCCAGGGGGAGCCGGAGGGGGCCTGAGCCGGAGGGGGCCTGAGCCTGAGTCGGTGTGGGGCTATTGCTTCACCTCGACGCAGAGTGGGCTATGGAGATCTTCGAGAAAACTGTCAATGCGCTGGTTCCACTCGCTGAAGGTGCGCACGTCGTTCTTGCTCCAGGCTGAACCAAAATAGTAGGTGTATTTCTCGCCCGGGTTGAGCGAGTGCAGTCCTACGGCATGTCCGGCATTGCCATTCTCGGGCTTTGAGTTCATGAGCTGACGCGTGGCGCTGACACCGTTGGGGAAGAGTGCGGCCACGTAGATCTGGAAGTTTTGCTTGGCGGGGTTGTCGGTGGGGTCGGCGTAGGCCACGTAGTCACGACCCAACCGTATGTCGGTCAGGTCCTCGGCATGCAGCACCACGCCGGCGGCCAGTGTTTGGGCCTTGGTGAGCCCTTCATACCACACGGTCATGCGGTTGAAGTTGGAACCCTTGTCGAGGCTCAGCTCACGGTGCTCCACCACGCCAGCCTGGCCATTGACGGTGACGGGGTTATAGGCCAGCCGCACGGTGAAGCGCAGGGGGCCGTTGTCCAAAATTTCGTAGTCCTTATAGCAGTAGGGCAGCACGAGCTGACCGTCATCGCCCATCAGGGCGGGGGCTCCGCAGCCCAGCGTGGGCCCCACCTTGTAGCAGTCCAGCCCGTAGCCATGGTCGTAGTGGTAGGTAGTGGCCTGCTCCACGGCGAGTGCTTCGGCAAGGTTGCCCTTCTCTTTGAGCTTCACGATGCGGCCGTGGTTGGCCAGCTCGGTGGAGTAGCGTTTCTCCACCTCCAGGTCGGGCGTGTTCTTCACCCACACGTCGATGCCGAAGGCGCGCTCGCCGCTCTTCTGCAGCGCTGGGCCGTAGAGGCGGTAGGCCGTGCGGTCGTTCTCCCACGCGATGTCGTCAACGCGCTCGGGGTATTGTCGTCCGCAGACGTAGGTGGTCATGGGCTGGGGAGTGCCCGTGGTGATGGTGAAAAGGGCCTCGCTCAAAGGACGCACGGCTGCTTCGATGAGCAATTTGCCGTCGTGGGTGAGTTGCCAGGCCACTTCCTGTCCGAGTGCGTTCTTCACCACCAGGCTGGAGGCTTTGTTTGCGCCGAGGCGCTCATAAACGGCGGAGGCGTCCACCTCGACGAGCTGCTGCCGCTGAGTGCGGGTGGGGTTCTTCACACTGACGGTCACATCGGTGGCGGCGGCAGCCAGGGGCACCAGCAGAGCCAGGGCAGCGATGATTTGTTTTGTCTTTGGCTTCATGATTTTTTTCTTTTTAGTATTTTAAGTTTCGCTTGTTTTCAACTTTTCGGAGTGCAAGGAGTTGTTTCAAGGAGTTGCAAGGAGTGCAAGGAGTTGCAAGGAGTTTCAAGGAGTTTCAAGGAGTTTCAAGGAGTGCAAGGAGTTGCAAGGGGTTCAAGGAGTTGCAAGGAGTTCAAGGAGTTGCAAGGAGTGCAAGGCAATCCACCCCTCTCATTCCCTCCGGGGGAAGTTCTAGGCCGCGGTTCTCTCCCTCCGGGGGGAAGTCCTAGGCCGCGAAAGGTCTCTCCCCCCAGGGGGAGCCGGAGGGGGCCCCAGAGAGTGCCCCCAAGGGCCTCACTTCATTTCGTTGGCAAAGAATTGGGCAATCTGGCGGAGCAGATGGTGGCGCGTGTTGCCTCCATAGATGCTGTGGTTGCGGTTGGTATAGACGTTCATCTTGAAGTCCTTGTCGGCCTGCACCAGCGCCTCGGCATATTCGAAGGTGTTCTGCACATGTACGTTGTCGTCTGCCAGTCCGTGGCAGAGCAGCAGCGCTCCACTGAGGTTGTTGGCGCGGCTGATGGGGTTGTCGTCGTATCCCTCGGCATTCTCCTGGGGTGTGCGCATGAACCGCTCGGTGTAGATGGTGTCGTAGAATCGGTAGTCGGTGGGTGGTGCCACGGCTACGCCAGCCCTGAACACGGTGCGCCCTTCGCTCATGCTCATGAGCGTGTTGAATCCGCCGTAGCTCCAGCCCCAGATGCCGATGCGGTCAGCATCGACGTAGCTCTGCCGGGCGAGCCAGAGGGCTGTCTCCACCTGGTCACGGGCCTCGAGGCTGCCTAGGTGCAGATAGGTGCATTTCTCAAAGTCTGCACCACGTCCGCCCGTGCCTCGGCCATCCACGCACACCACAATGAAGCCCTGTTCGGTGAGATAGCTGTCGTAGAGGGCGCCCTGCCCCATCGACCCCAGGTTCCAGGAGTTGACCACCTGCTGGCTGCCGGGGCCGCTGTACTGCCACATGATGACGGGGTACTTTCTTGAGGGGTCGAAGTTGGCGGGCTTCAGCATGACGCCGTTCAGGTGGGTGCCTTCTGAGGTGGTGAAGCTGAAGAATTCTCGGCTGGCCAAACCGTAGGCAGCAAGTTTTTGGCGCAACTCGGCATTGTCGAAAAGCGTGGCGAGCGTCTTGCCGCCATTGTCGCACGAGGCATAGACAAAGGGGGTGGAGGCATCCGACCATCCATGAATGAAATACTTGAACCCGCGACTGAAAACAGCTGTGTTCCAGCCCTCTTTCTGAGTCAGACAGGTGGTTTTTCCTTTGGCGTTCACCACATAGACTTCGCGGTTGATGGGGCTGACGGCATCGGCCTGATAGTAGGTGTTGCCCGTAGCGTCATCATATCCGTAGGCGGCGGTCACGTCGAAGTTGCCGCTGGTGAGCTGGCGGTAGAGTTGTCCGTTGAGCCCGTAGAGATAGAGGTGCATGTGTCCGTCGCGGTCGCTGGGCACGAGAATGTGCTTGTCGGAAACCTGGATGCCGCTGACCACATCGTCCTTGATGTATTTGGGCACGCTCTCCTTGATGAGCAGCTGGCATACGGTGGTGCGAGGGTTCGCCGCATAGATGTTGAGCACGTCTTGGTGGCGGTTCATGGTGTAGAGCAGTATTTTGTCGGCTTCGACGGTGGGGACGATTCGGGGTATGTATCCGTCGGCGTCGAGCGGAAGGTCGATTTTGCGCGTTTGTCGGCTCTTGATGTCGAAGCTGTAGGCGGCCACGGTGGCGTTCACCTGGCCAGCCTTAGGATATTTGTAGCTGTAGGCGCCAGGATAGAGTTTGTAGTCATTGCGGGCAGGATGTGAACCGCGGAACAGCTGCAGGGCGTAGTTGCTCACTTGCCGCTCGTCGTAGCGAATCCAGCAGAGCATGGTGCCGTCGGCATTGAAGGTGAGAGCCGTGCTGAACCCAAATTCCTCTTCGTTCACCCAGTCGGGCACACCGTTGATCACTTCGCCCTGCTTGCCGTCCTGGGTCACTTGGCTCTCGGCGTTGTCATAGAGCAGCTTCACCAGGAAAATGTTCCCGTCGCGCACAAAGGCTATCTGCATGCCGTCAGGGCTCCATACGGGCGACTGCTGGGGTCCATAGTCGGAGAGCCGTTCGAGTTTGCGGGAGGAAATGTTGTAGATGTAGTGGACGGCGCGGAACGAGCGGCGATAGATGCGCTCGGTCTGCGTCTGTATGATCATGCGTTTTCCGTCGGGGCTGATGATGTAGTTGTCAAACGAGGTGATGGTCTCACCCTGGGTGTGGCCCACGTCGAAGAGCACCCCTGTGGGTTTGCCTGTCTTGAACGAATACTGCACAATCTGTCGCCGGTCGTCGCTGATCCGGGCATAGTTTTCGCCGTCGGCCAGCGGCGTGACGGTGCTCATCGTCTCGGCGGCAAAATAGCCGCCCGTGATGTCACGGAGTTTCAGGTTTTCGGTTGCCATGGTTGTTAGGGCGGCGAGCAAAAGAGCCGCCAAGAGAGAGATTTTCCTTGATACCATTTCGAAACTTGGTTTTTATTGTTGATTTTTCGTTTTTATAGTGCAAAGTTACAAGTTTTTCCGTACTTTTGCAATCTATTCGGACATAAAGACAACAAAAAGTGCAACTTGCATTGAATATTCCATCATGACCTTCTACAACGACTACGGTTCGTGGCTCCGCCGCCAGCTGCCCTTCAAGGTGCAGAAACTCTCGCTGGATGCAGGCTTTTCGTGCCCCAACCGCGACGGAACGCTCTCAACGGGGGGCTGCACATTCTGCGACAACCGCACGTTCAACCCCGCTTTCTGCAACAGGCAACTCAGCGTCAGCGAACAGCTGGAACAAGGCAAGCGGTTCTTCGCCCGCAAGTATCCTCACATGAAATACCTGGCCTACTTTCAGGCTTTCACCAACACCCACGCACCTCTGGCCCGTCTGCGCGCCCTCTATGAAGAGGCGCTCAGCGTCAGCGATGTGGTGGGCTTGGTCATCGGCACACGCCCCGACTGCGTCAGCGACGCCCTGCTCGACTATCTCGAGGAGCTCAACCACTCCACCTTCCTCATGGTGGAATACGGTGTGGAGAGTGCCAACGACCAGACATTGCGCCGCATCAACCGCGGCCACGACTTCGCTTGCAGCCGCGACGCCATCAGCCGCACCCACCGGCGGGGCATACGCACAGCTGCCCACGTCATACTGGGACTGCCCGGCGAGGATGCCAACGAAAGTCTGCGCCAGGCACCCCTCATCTCGTCGCTCGAAATCGACGTGCTGAAAATCCATCAGCTGCAGGTCATACGCGGCACACAGCTCGCGGCGGAGTATGCCCGCGCACCTTTCCACCTCTATACGGTTGACGAATACATCGACCTGCTGGTAGGCTACATCAAACTCTTGCGCAAGGACATTGTCCTGGAACGCTTCGTCTCGCAGTCGCCTGCCGACATGGTCATCGCTCCCCGCTGGGGACTGAAAAACTATCAGTTCGCCCATCTGCTCAACCGCCGTTTCGAAGCCCTGGCCCACGAACAGCAAGACGCCGAACAATCTATGCGTCGGGCTGCTGCCCATCGTGGGCCTTCCACGCACACTCGGTGATTCTCATGTCCGAGAAGCGGGCGACGAAAGTCGATTCCTCGGGCGAGCAGGCATAGACGCCGAAACTCACTTCCTCCCCACCCTTCTGCATGTGGCAGATGCGCATCTGGCTGAAGTCCTTGCCGTCGGCCGAGCATTCTATGCAGAAGTCGTCCTCACGGCGCGAGAAACGGTACCACATGGTCTTCACGTCAGCGGGAATGGCCGTAGTCGCCCAGTCAGAATAGCCGCCGTTGGTAACCACGCTGCCCAGATGCTGAAACTGCTCGTTTTCATATTCCACCGAGGCTTTCAGCCAGTTGGCACTGTCCAAATACATCACCACGCCACACTGGTCGAACCGGTGGTGGCTCTGCGTGAAGTCGGTCTTCACCACGAAGCTGAAGAACCGCTCACGAGTTTTCATCTGAAGCACAGGGGCATTGTCGTTCTGGAAGTGGTAGTAGGTGCGTTGCCACAGGTCTGTGTGGGGCGCAGTCGTCACCTCCAACGTGTCACCCTTCACGACAAAGGCTGCCGGTTGGCGTGTCCACTGGAGCACGTTCCAGTCAACGCGTCCACTGTCGGCCAGTGCCACTTTCACGTTGTCAACGAAATCCATATTCTTTTCCTTTTCAGTTTGCGGGCCGCATGCCGTCAGCAGCATGCCAAGGCCCAACAGCACAATAATGTTTTTACGCATGGTTCAATTCAGTCTTGTTCCTAATCGTTTCTTGCAATGATGCTTCTATCTAACTAAAATTAATTCGTCTGTTTGGCAATAGGAGGTGACGTGTCCCACGTCACAATCCGTGAATTTGTGACGTGGGACACGTCACCTCCTACTTGGACACTGCAAAGTTACGGAAAGTCGAGCGCAGAACAAAATAAAATGAATTTTATTTTTTATGATTATCCGTAATCGTACCACCAAATCCTTCGTAGCTTGAAACAGCCACACAGATGGACGAATAACGCTCCGCGTCGTTCAAAAACCAATAAAAACCAACAAGGACAAGGAAACACATGTTTTTATTTGTTTTGTAAGACTCCCTGTTTTTGTTGGTTTTTCCTTGTTTTTATTGGTTTTTTAAAGACGCAGAGCGTATTCTTTTCTGATGAAGAAACGGAACTGGAAAAGACGCAGAGCGTATTCTTTTCTGCTGAAGAAACAAATGAGACTACTAATGTAGCGTGGGGAAATAAAAAAACACCTCCCAACAATAAAAACAGCGCCTCCGACTATGCGAATAGCCGGAGGTGCAAATTATGTTTCTCCTTACAGAGCCATCAGGTCCTTAGAAGTTCACACCAACATTGGCGAAGAAGGCGTTGCTGTGAACCGTATAATCATCTTCCTTGCTGATGTTGTTAAGACCAAACTGATAGCCAGCCTCAACATAAAGGTTGTTGAACTCAAGACCGCATCCCAGTTTCAAACCCATGTTGAAACGCTTTACGGCACTCCACATCTTCTCGTCGAAAGTACCGAACTTCTGGCCATCGATGGTAGTCTTGCCGCTAACGGCCTGAGCAAAATAGGGCCCCAGGAAAGGAAGGACGGCCAGGTCGCCAGCCTTGATGCCGTATTTAATCAGAAGGGGAATTTCAAGGTTGTTGTAACCCACCTTGTCCTTGCCATCCTTGCCGCCGCGCTCTGCATAGTAGAGGCCGCTCTCAAGGAAGAGAGGAGTGGTGGGAGAAAGGCGCAAACCAATGACACCACCGAGATTCAGGCCCAACTTCATGCCTGAAACTTCAGCGTCACCAGAAAAATTGCCTCCCGAAACACCAATACGCACACCGTAATAGAGGTTCTCCTTGTCGAGGTCGAAACCACCACTGCTGAACTGAGCAAACGTAGGAAGGGCAAACACCATCGCTACAATAGAAACTAAAATCTTTTTCATAATCTTTTTCCTTTTTTTTATGGTTACTGAATAATGATTTTTCGTTTGAAAACTTTTGCAAAGTAACAATTTTTTTCGCATACATCCAAACTTTTCTGACAAAAACTGTCAACACGGGCGGTTAATTGACTTAAATCATCAGCATTTCCACTCAAACGTTTACACTAAAAAAACACCCCGAAAGTGAACAACTCAACACAAAAAACCATATCTTTGCAAACGAAAACAAACTCTTCGTTCAAATTTAGTTGCAGAAACACCTCGCCGTGCCCCCTGCACAAAGAGTTCAGAAGAAGCAAACTGTCAAAAACAAAACAACATCAAAAAAACAAACAAAAAAAGTCATGAGCAAGAAATTTGTCATTGGAGACCGCGTGAAAGACGAGTGGATCTCCGTTCTCAACACCGAGAAGAAACAGCTTGAGTTCACCAACCACCTGGCCAGCGCCAAGGAGTATCTCAACGAGGACAACGCCCGCGCCGACCTCAAAGCCATTCAGGAAACAGGCTACTTCAGCGACCTGCTGGTCTATATGAAAGAGGAAGGCAAAGCCTACCGTCCCGACGAGCGCGACTCTTTCCACATCTGATTCACCATCCATGCTTCGCACCCGCGCAACTTCTGCTGTACCACAGATTACGCTGATTACGCGGATTTCTATGAGGCACATGGCTATGCCATAGATTTCGAAAAAACCTACGAAAACAAAGAAGGCTTGTTCCACCAAAACAATTATGTCCGAAGGACAGTGTTTGGTGGAACAAGCCTTATACTAAGATGCTTCCAACGAATCAGGATTTAAACCACACTATTCGTCCCACACTCTCTGTAGAGTGAAAGGCTTAGATTCAGGGTCTTTTGTTCCTTCTTCGTCAACACCACCATAGCCAATAGTACCGTCTGGGGTATCTCCTGTCACTCCGCTCGTTTGAAGCAATTCTGTTTCTGTTCCTAAGCTCATCTTTATCTGAGCCTTAACATACTTTTTCATCATATTGTTTTCTCCTGTTTTCTGTTCAGTCTGTCATTTTACTACAAATTTCTTTCCGTTTCTGATATAAACGCCTTTTTGCAGGTTTTTGTCCGATAGGTTTCTACCTACTAATTGTCCATTCAAGGTATAAACCGCACCATCCAGTCTGGCACCCTTTGTCAGCCCTTCTATTGAAGTCTCTTCGTTATCGATAAAGAAAGCTATTTTCGCACTGAAGTTGGTATTCTTATTCAGAACAGCACCCAGTTCAAACCATCCACGGAAGGCTTTTATGTTAGTCTGTCCTGTTGAGTACCAGAATTTATTGTCATTGATGAACAGCCCATTTTCGGGAACAATTGTTTTAACTAGCGAACCTGTGAATTTTCCGTTGGTACCCCATTCATCGGCTTTCGAAACATCGGTTACTGCGTTGGCCAGCGTTACCTCATCGGCTTCAAAGCTCTCCATGTCTTTGGCGGTCTTAATGAGAAACAGTTTGCCGCCAGTCATGTTTTTGCGCGCAGTCATGGTATAGGTGCTGAAATGAATCTGGATAGCATCAGGAATCACATCATTATCATCAGAATATTCAGTGGAGAACCCGCTGAACTCTGCCAGCTGCATGTCACTCCCAAACACAGTTTCCGCCTTTTCCTTAGTCAGTGTGAACGGCAGCACTATGGTGCTCCAGTTCCCTGCAGTCAGTTTGCGTTTCATTGCCACATTGGCTTTCTCGCCAACGGTGTAGTTAGGCAGGGTGGCAGAACTCTCGTCAAAATGCAACCTGCCGTCGCCCTTATCTTCGATAGTCAGAACACTTTCTATTTCGTCTGTTTTGTAATACTTACTGATATCCGTTTCAGTCAGAATGATATTCTTGAGCAGTACCGTATAATCACCGCTAACAGCATCTTCACTGACATTCACCTTCAGACTGGCTATTTCACCTTCGTTGCCTGTGAAATTCTCATCGTAGAGCGAACTGCAGAGGAACCGAATGGCACCGTCAGACTGTTCTTCTGTAATGAGTGTGTGCTCGTCGTCCACATCAAGTCGTTCTGACGATAGCGAGGCGATGATTCTTCCTTTTTCGGTTTTGGCAACAGTAACACCCTCGGGCAGATACAAGTCGAACTGGAAGCCTCTGATGGGTGCAGAGTTCTTCATGCAGATAGACAGGTCTGTTTGTGTGCCTGCAGTAATGGTAGCATCGGCTACGTATGCCACGTTGTCCAGCGAACTGAGGTCAACGGGTGCAGATGCCTTCATTTTATCCATCGACCGTTTAACAGGCGAATGGTTGCTGCCGATGGTGCTCGTCATAATGATGTTGGCGATACCCGTGTAGTCTCTAACGTCAATCTCGCCGTTCTCGTCAATGTCACCAGCCTTCATGACGAATCCTTCCGGCGTATTTCCCATGATGTGATTGGCCACACCTGTGTAGTCTCTCACATCCACTTCGTCGTCGGCATTGATGTCGCCAAGCATGTACGAAGAAACAGCCAAAGTAGATTTCACGTAATCAGTGATATAATACCTGCTGATGTCGGTCTCGGTGAGTCGGGCATTTTTGATTTCAAGGGGATAGTCACCGTCCTCCATGTCTTCGGCAACGTTCACCGTCAGCGAAACAATCTCGCCGTCGTTGCCCATGAAATTCTCATCATAGAGCGAACTGCTCAGGAATCTGATGCCTCCGTCTGCCTGCTCAGCGGTGGTCAGCGTGTGTTCATCATCGTCACCTAATCGTCCAGACGACAATGAAGCCACTATTCTTCCTTTAGAATTTTTCGCGGCAGTCACACCGTTGGGCAGATACAGATCGAATTGGAATCCCCTGATGGGTGCCGAATTCTTCATTTTTATCGACAACACTGCCTGGCCTCCTGTTTTAACTTCAGTCCGGTCTATGTAAACCACGTTGTCCATTTGCGAAATGTCTGTGTCAGCATTTTCGTCGCTTATTGAAACATTGATGGTTACATCCATCTTTCCTGCAACGCTGTTGTCTGTATCATACATGTATGTAATCACCTGTGGCTTGGCAGACGAGCTGAAACTCAGCACCCCGTTCTGAACAGAAGGAGTAACAGACACACCATCCACCTTGAACTCAGAAATCTTCGAGCCATTCACACCTGTACCCACATTGATAGAATACATATTTCCATTGGATGAAGCAAAAAGATTCAATGTCTGGGTGGAAATGTCGCAATAACCACTTTGTAATCTGGTACAGTTACTGAGATTAAGGTTTGTAAGCTGATTGGAATTACAGTTCAACCTGTTTAAATATGTATTTTGTGTGACATTGAGGTTTGTTAATTGGTTTCCAGCGCAATCTAGTACTCCTAAATATGTGTTTTGGGAAACATCAAGGCTAGTCAACATATTGTTTGCACAATACAAACCTCCCAAGTTGTTATTAGTAACATCTAACCTTGTAAGCAGATTATTTTCACAATGTAATGTCCCTAAAGCTGTGTTCATAGAAACATCAAGGGTAGTCAGTTGGTTGTCTCCACTATACAATTCTCTCAGTGCTGTGTTATTGGTTACATCAATACTCGTCAGCTGGTTGGCACCACAATACAATGAATTCAGAGCAGTGTTTTTTGAAACATTAAGGTTAGTCAATTGGTTGCCTCCACATTGCAACGTTGTCAATGCTGTATTATTTGAAACGTCAAGACTGGTCAGCTGGTTGTATCCACAATTCAATGATTGTAGTGCAGTGTTATTTGAAACATTAAGACCGGCTAACTGATTGCCTCCACATGACAAAGCTTGAAGCACCGTGTTCTTTGAGACATCAAGACTTGTCAGTTGGTTGTCTCCACATGACAACACTATCAGTGACGTGTTCTTGGAAACATTAAGGCTAGTCAGCTTATTGTGATAACACTGTAAGACCCTTAGTGCCGTATTATGTGATACATCAAGGCTAGTCAAATTGTTGTAATAACAATACAAATCTGTCAGAGCAGAGAAAAACTCTATTCCTTTTAATGATGAAACAGAATTTTCAGGTACTTGAATTGCTTCTACCTCCAGCAGTTTCTCCTCGCTGATAATATCATTCTCAGCCACGCCCGTAAGATTTGAAATATATGCACGGAACGTGGCATCTGGGAAATTGGTGGAATTCAGCACAACACCTGTGATAACGGGGGCATCTGGGGCATTCACATTGATAGTTACACCCATCTTCCCTGCAACACTGTTGTCTGTATCATACATATATGTAATCACCTGTGGCTTGGCAGACGAGATGAAACTCAGCACCCCGTTCTGAACAGAAGGAGTAACAGACACACCATCCACTTTGAACTCGGAAATCTTAGAGCCATTCACACCTGATCCAACATTTATAGAATAAAGGTTTCCATTGGAGGATGCGGAAAGAGTAGAGGACTGGTGATTTATATTTTTATACGCTAATTGAGTGTTCTTGCTCAAATATAGGCAGGTCAGATGATTATAGCTACAATACAACTCAGTCAGTGCCGTGTTCTTGGACACGTCAAGGCTAGTTAAGAGACTGTAGGAACAATCTAAATATTTCAATGCCGCGTTCTTGGACACATCAAGATTGGTTAGCTGGTCGTTACTACACCACAACGTTGTCAGTGCCGTATTCTTAGATATATCAAGGCTGGTCAGTTGGTTTCCGTAACAATACAAAGTTTTCAACGCGGTGTTCTTCGACACGTCAATGACGCTCAACTGATTGTTACTACACCACAACTTTGCCAGTGCCGTATTCTTAGATACATCAAGGCTGGTCAGTTGGTTTCCGTAACAAACCAACTCTGTCAGTGCCGTAAAGAACTCCACTCCTTTGAGAGATGTTATACCACATTGGTCAACAGAAAGAATATTCACAGACAAGAGCTTATCTTCACTAATCGTGCCATTCTCAGCCACTCCCGTAAGATTTGAGATTTTTGCCCGGAATATTGCATCGGGGAAGTTCGTTGAGTTAAGTATAACTCCTGAAGGATTGTTTGTCTCAATGGCCAATGCTTTAGCTCCAACCATGCTCATGAGCACGGCGAGCAAAATTGTAATGTGTAAGTGTTTCATATGACTTGCATTTTTATCTGTCTACGGTGAAGTATAATCATTCATAAGATTCCCCTCTTTGGTTTTCAAAAATAACACCTTCGATCTTGGTCTTTTGGTCAAAAAAGAGACTTATCAACCCTGTAAACACACAAGTTTTAATTATACCTATCATAGATAGATTCTCACTATTTGGATAATAATCTTTTATACAATAGTAATCGTTATTTTTTTCTATGTTGTAATGAAAAAAAGAATTTCTTAAATGCCTGAAAAAACAAGCAGCTTTATTTCCTTTATCTTCCTCCGAAAGTGTTAATAAAACTCTGTCGTTTTCTATTGTAGAAAGCATCTGCCCTTTTTCTACTATGCCCACTGTTGTTCCATTCTTCTTCAAATAGTTTTCAATTTCTTCATTCCACTCATAGAAAGAATGGTAAGCTGTTTCTCTGTCAAAACAGATGTCGTAATAAAATAATCGCAAATCAGTTGATGAAAGATAAGTCTTTCCATGTCCATCCAAATACTGAAAGTCAAGAAACTGTTCCATAATGTTTTTTTCTTGTGCCTACTCGCTCTCCCAGCCTTGGCTGATGAATAATAGTAAGTACTGAATGGAAACAAAAAAGACGTGGGAGAAACTTTCCATCGCTTATCCCGCCGTAGGGCTCTCGCATTGCCTTGTCCAGGATAAGCAACTCGAGATGACCCACGTCGTGATATATTGTAGCAGATTTCCCTATTTACAAAAAATAGAGAAAAGATTACAATACACACTAAGTGGACGTTCGGTTGCGTTTCTTCTGGACTTGAATTTGCGAGATTCTACGGCCGAAGATAACGTTTAGAAAACGTCCTTTTGTGCTCCTTTTTTGGCGAAGTAGGCTGCGCGAGCCTAATGTCGCGGCTGCAGAAGCACGTTCCATCGAAAATACGACTCACCCGCCACCGAATGGGCAGGCTTGTCGGTTGCAAATATATACAAAAAAATTGAAAGTTGTTGCGGTTGAGCCAAACTTTTTTAAAACAGAGGCAAAAAAAGACAACAGGGACAACAAAGACAACAGTATAAATGAAGAATAGTCAAAAAGGAGCTAACGGGAGTTAAGAGGTCTTTGACCTCTGGAGGAATGCCTTGAGCGAAACAAAAAAACGGATATAATTCTGCTAAATTCCGCTAACTAACACTAATTCCCTTCAACTTCAAATAGTGCTGTCATGGTAGTAGTTTTTTGAGGAGAGTAGTATTAGATCCTTGATAAACATTATTTCAGCATGTCGATAAACTCGTCGAGTGTAAGAATGCTGAGACGGGGGAATCGAATTTGCTTAAGGTGATTAAAATGACTATCTTCTGTAACGATATAATCTGCTCCGGCAGTAATGGCACAATCAACAAATTTGTCGTCATCCTTGTCTATATTAGATAGCAGGTGAAAACGGTAGTATGATTCACGATAGCGGGTCTGCGGGTGTCGGGCTATGGCCTCAACAACATTATGCGCCACTTCGGGAGATGTGTGCACGGCAAGAATCTCCTCGTACTCAGTCAGTATCTCATTGCTTACGCACAAATGGTACTTACCCGCGAGAAAATCAGTCCAAATCTTGTGGTACTGGCTTCGCGTGGGCAAAGATTGAATAAGAGCGTTGGTATCAAGAACAATGTATAGCATCATTAGTGACTCTTGTAAGGTGTGCGAAGATGCTGTCCGCGCAACTCGTCAAGTTTGCGCTGGTCGAAAGTCCCTTCATCCCACATTCTGTCTATCGCTTTCTGAGCCCGCTCTGCAAAGAAGAGCGAGAGTGTCAGGCGCAGAGCATCAAGGTCTTCTTTCGAGGTGATGTTAACTGCCGCATTCATCAGCTCCAATTGTGCCATTTCTGTGTAGCTCATAATCTTGTCAATTTGATTGTTATGGTGCAAATATATAGAAAAAAAATGAAAGTTGTTGCGGCTTTTCCTTTTTTTTTGCATTAGTTGCGAAAAAACGGAAAAATGAGCAGAAAAATGTGCAATAAGAAACAGGAAAGGTTCACGCCGAGGCGCGGAGGTTATAATAATAACACCGACATGGCCTGCCATTTTGGAAGAAACAACAATCGTTTGAGGTTCAAACAAACGGGACAAGAAAAACGGGAAGACGTTGCTGAAAGCTCAGCGGACGTCTTCCCGTAAATGTTATGGTACTCCTGCCTGATGCGAGGAGCCTGCCGGCAAAGACTTACTCTTTGTCGAGCAGAATGTTCATCATTTCAACGGCAGCCTTGGCCACGCTGGTGCCGGGACCGAAGATTGCGGCCACACCGGCCTTGTAGAGGAAGTCGTAGTCCTGGGCGGGAATCACACCACCGGCAATGACCATGATGTCCTCGCGACCCAGTTTCTTGAGTTCCTCAATAAGCTGCGGGATGAGGGTCTTGTGGCCAGCAGCCAGCGACGATGCACCCACAATGTGGACATCGTTCTCTACGGCTTCGCGGGCGGCCTCCTCAGGAGTCTGGAACAAGGGACCCATGTCCACGTCGAAACCACAGTCGGCATAACCTGTTGCCACCACCTTGGCTCCACGGTCGTGGCCGTCCTGACCCATTTTGGCAACGAAGATGCGCGGACGACGGCCTTCTTTCTTTGCAAACTCTTCTGTCAACTGACAAGCGAGCTCGAAGTCGCTGTCGTTCTTGCTTTCTGAACTATACACGCCTGAAATTGTTCTGATTACTGCTTTATAACGGCCTACGATTTCTTCGCAGGCATCACTGATTTCACCCAGGGTACAACGCAGCTGTGCAGCCTTGACGGCCAGGTCGAGCAGGTTGTTCTCCGACTTGCGACCCTCGTTGAAGTCGCGCACACACTCGGTGATGGCCTTCAGGGCAGCCTGACAGGCAGCCTCGTCGCGCGATGCACGAACCTGGGCAAGGCTCTCTTCCTGCTGCTTGCGCACTGCGGTGTTATCCACTTCGAGGATGTCGATGGGGTCTTCGTGCTCCAAACGGTACTTGTTGGTGCCGACGATGGTCTGGACGCCCGAGTCGATGCGGGCCTGAGTGCGGGCTGCGGCCTCCTCGATGCGCATCTTGGGAAGTCCGGTCTCAATGGCCTTGGCCATACCGCCGAGCTTCTCGATTTCCTGAATGTGCTCCCAAGCCTTGTGGACGAGCTCGTTGGTCAGGGTCTCCACATAGTAGGAACCTGCCCACGGGTCGATCTGCTTGCACACCTTGGTCTCGTTCTGGATGTAGATCTGGGTGTTGCGGGCAATACGGGCTGAGAAGTCGGTAGGAAGGGCAATGGCTTCGTCGAGGGCGTTGGTGTGGAGCGACTGGGTGTGACCCAGCACGGCAGCCATGGCCTCAATGCAGGTGCGGCCCACGTTGTTGAAGGGGTCTTGCTCGGTGAGCGACCAACCTGATGTCTGCGAGTGGGTACGCAGGGCGAGCGACTTGGGGTTCTTGGCACCGAAGGACTTCACAATCTTGGCCCAAAGCAGACGGCCTGCGCGCATCTTGGCAATCTCCATGAAGTGGTTCATGCCGATGGCCCAGAAGAACGACAGACGCGGTGCGAAGGCATCGACATCGATACCTGCATTGACACCGGTGCGCAGATAGTCCATACCGTCGGCCAGGGTGTAGGCCAACTCGATGTCGGCCGTAGCACCAGCCTCCTGCATGTGGTAGCCGGAGATGGAGATGGAGTTGAACTTCGGCATCTTCTGCGAAGTGTATTCGAAGATGTCGGCAATGATCTTCATCGAGAATGCAGGTGGATAGATGTAGGTGTTGCGCACCATGAACTCCTTCAGAATGTCGTTCTGAATGGTTCCGGCCATTTCCTCGAGCTTGGCGCCCTGCTCCAGACCAGCCACGATGTAGAAGGCGAGGATGGGCAGCACGGCACCGTTCATGGTCATGGAGACCGACATCTTGTTCAAGGGAATGCCCGAGAAGAGCACCTTCATGTTCTCTTCGTTGCAGATGCTCACACCGGCCTTACCCACATCGCCCACCACGCGGGGGTTGTCGGGGTCGTAGCCACGGTGTGTAGGCAGGTCGAAGGCCACGGAAAGTCCCTTCTGGCCAGATGCCAAGTTACGGCGATAGAAGGCGTTCGACTCCTCGGCCGTAGAGAATCCGGCATACTGGCGGATGGTCCAGGGACGGAACGGATACATCATTGAATAGGGACCACGCAGATAGGGAGGAATACCGGCTGTGAAGTCGAGATGTTCCATTCCTTCCAGGTCTTCTTTAGTATAAACGGGACGCACCTCGATGTGCTCGGGGGTCTTCCAGTTTTCTACAATACCATTGTCTTTTATCCACTTGGCACCGTCTTGAGCCTTGATGCCTGCATAAATGTCAATGTCTTTAAAATTTTTACGCATAATTCAAGTCCTCCTATGTTTTAGATGCCAAGTTTCTGATTGTATTCTTTCAATGTTTCGAGCACGTTGCAACGAACGTGAACGAAGTTCTCAATGCCGGCGGCCTTGAGGTCGTCCATGCAGGCGGGAGCACCAGCCACCACGAACATGGCACGACCGTCGAGATATTTGAAGGCAGGAATGGCATACTCTGCATACTCGTCGTCGCTGGAGCAGAGCACCACGATGTCGGCATTGGCCTTGAGGGCAGCATCGACGCCTTCTTCAACGGTCTTGAATCCGAGATTGTCAATCACTTTATAGCCAGCACATGCAAGGAAATTGCACGAGAACTGAGCACGAGCCTGACGCATGGCCAGATTGCCGATGGTCAGCATGAAGGCTACAGGAACCTTCGTCTCCTCGGTGTGGATGCGCAAATCCTCGAAGTCGGCGGCCAGACGAGTGCTCTTGATGGTCTTGAAGGCAGGCTCGTCGCACTGGGCGGCATTGGTGTTGCAACCGCAGGCACACTGCTTGGCGCGCTTTCCGTCGCTCTTCTCTGTGAAATTGGGGAACTGGTTGGTTCCGAGCAGGAACTCCTTGCGCTTGGCGGCGTCGCCATGACGCTTCACGTTGGTGGCGTTGATGTCGTCCTGAATAGTTCCGGCCTTTGCAGCGGCGAGGAATCCGCCCTCTTCCTCCACCTTGAGGAAAATCTTCCAGGCTTCCTGAGCCAGTGCGTCGGTGAGATGCTCAATATAGTAGGAGCCTGCACCCGGGTCAACAATCTGGCCGAAGTGGCTCTCCTCTTTCAACAGCAACTGCTGGTTGCGGGCAATACGCTCGGAGAAGTCGGATGGCGTTTCGTAGGTGACATCGAACGGTGTGACCACCATGGAGTGGACGCCGCCGAGCGAAGCACTCATGGCCTCGGTCTGCGAACGGAGCAGATTAACATAGCTGTCGAACAGCGTCTGGTTGTAGGTGGAAGTGGTGGCGTTGACAATCATCTTGCAAGCGCATTCGCACTTGGGTTCGTACTGCTTCACGATTTGAGCCCAAAGCAGACGAGCCGCACGGAACTTGGCCAGCTCCATGAAGTAGTTCTCGCTCACACCCATGTTGAACTTGATGCTCTTGGCAGCCAAGTCAACATCGACACCGGCATCCACCAGTTCCTGCAAATACTCGTTTCCCCAAGCCAGTGCGTAACCCAGCTCCTGGACGATGTAGGCTCCAGCATTGTTGAGAGCGTCGGAATTCACGTTGATGCAACGGAAGTTGGGATAGTCCTTCAGCACCTCCACAAGTTGGGGAGCCACCTCGAGAACGGGCGTCACATCCTTGCCCTTCATGAGAATCTTTTCGATGGGGTCGAAGTTGATGCTGCCCACCACCTTCTCCTTGTCGTAACCTTTCTTCTCGAAGTAGGCCACCAGTATCTGAGCCAATTCGAGAGCGTGGCGCGGACAAGTGGTGAAGTTCACTTCCACGATGTCGCAGTATATATTATTTAATAAGGTGTCAACCAGCTCAGCACTCACCTTATTGCCTGCAATCTTGAACCCCAAGGAGTCAATGCCTTTGTTGAGGATGTCAAGAGCCTTTGCATTGGCGTCTGCAGGATTATCCACCAAAATGTTCTGGCGCACATACCACGTGTTGTCACTTTTCTTGTTGCCACGGACAAACGGAAATTCGCCCGGCAAAGAATCGGGTGTTTTCAAATTAGCCAAATCTTCGCGGCGGTAGAATGGCTGAACACTAAAACCTTCGTTAGTTCTCCAAACAAGTCTCTTTTGGAAATCGGCTCCTTTCAAATCGACTTGAATCTTGTCAAGCCATTCTTGAGTGGTTGGAGCCTGAAACTCGGTGAAGAGTTTTGCTTTGTTGTTTGACATAGTGTAAATCTAAAAAATATTATTATATAAGTTGTAAATGTATGCTACACATGCTTAAAAATAACGTGCAAATATAGTGTTTTTTTTTTATTCGGTAAAATAATTATGCAGAAAATAATTTTTAAACATAAAAAATTCAAAAACTTAAGGGGGTCAGTCTTTTTTTTTGCACAAAAATTATTTTTTGCGCATAATAATTGGTACCTTTGCACTCAATTTTCAGATATGTTATGAATTGGATTGTTAGCTTATTTACAAACACAGAATCTGTAGCCCACATCGCATTGCTCTATGCCATTGTGATAGCTATTGGCGTATATTTGGGCAAAATCAAGGTGGGCGGCATTTCGCTGGGCGTCACCTTTGTTCTTTTTGCCGGCATTGTGGCTGGCCATTTGGGGTTCACCGCTCCTACAGACATTCTTACGTTTATCCAAGATTTCGGCCTCATTCTCTTTGTCTTCATGATAGGCTTGCAGGTAGGCCCTGGATTCTTTGAAAGTTTTGGCATGGCGGGCATCAAGCTCAACGGACTGGCCGCCACGGGCATTCTGCTCAACATTCTCGTCATGTTTGCCTGCTACTTCATCTTCTTCGATACGTCCGACCCCGTCAACCTGCCCATGATGGTAGGTACTCTCTACGGAGCCGTCACCAATACGCCTGGTCTCGGAGCTGCCAACGAGGCGCTGGGATCCGTCTTCGAAAAAGGCAACACACCGCAGATAGCCTCTGCCTACGCCTGCGCCTACCCGCTGGGTGTGCTTGGCATTATCGGCGGCACCATCCTCATCCGCTACCTTTGCAGCATAAAGATGGCTGACGAAGAAAAGCAGCTGGAAGAGGGCGAAGGTGTGAAAGCCAACCAGAAGCCCCACAAGATGCACATCGAGGTGACCAACTCTTATTTGGAGGGCAAGACCCTGCTGCAGGTTCACGACTTCCTGAACCGCGACTTCGTCTGCTCGCGCTACTTGCACGACGGGCACGTAAGCATCCCCAATCGCCACACGGTGTTCCACAAGGGCGACCAGCTCTACATCGTCTGTGCCGAATCAGACGCCGAGGCCATCGTGGCCTTCATAGGCCCCGTCATCCAGGTGGACTGGGCACAGCAGGACTGCCCCATGGTGTCGAAACGAATCCTCATCACCAACCCCAAAATCAACGGAAAGTCGCTGGGCAGCATGCACTTCTCCAGCGTCCACGGTGTCAACGTCACCCGCGTCACCCGCCATGGACTCGAGCTGTTTGCTTCAGCCTCGCTGCCCTTGCAAGTAGGCGACCGCATCATGGTTGTTGGCCCTGAAGATGCTGTGGACCGCGTCACCAACCTCATGGGCAACTCCATCCGTCGTCTCGATGCTCCCAACATTGCCACCATCTTCGTGGGCATCTTCCTCGGCATCATCTTCGGCTCCATGCCCTTTGCCATTCCTGGCATGCCTGTGCCCATCAAGTTGGGCATTGCCGGCGGTCCGCTCATCATAGCCATTCTCATTGGCCGCTATGGCTACCGCATCAAACTGGTTACCTATACCACGACGAGTGCCAACATGATGTTGCGCGAAATAGGGTTGGTGTTGTTCTTGGCCTCGGTGGGCATCAAGGCCGGTGCCAATTTCTACGCCACAGTGGTCGATGGTGACGGTCTGCTCTTTGTGCTCACCGGTTTCCTCATCACGGTGATACCCATTCTCATCATCGGCCCCATTGCCCGCATCAGGTTCAAGTTCAACTACTTCACCATCATGGGTATGATAGCCGGTACCTACACCGACCCCCCTGCCCTGGCCTATGCCAACTCCGTATGCTCGAAGAAAGCTCCCGCCGTGGGCTATTCTACGGTCTATCCGCTCTGTATGTTCTTGCGCATTTTCACTGCACAAATCATAGTTCTTTTCTTCTGTGGAACCTGACACCACAGAAGAAAAGAATCCACAAACGCCTCTGTAACAACACAATAAACACCTGAATGACAACAATATAATCTATTCAACCTAAATAATTAATTAATAATATACACGCATGAAAATAATCGGTATTCTGCTTGCCGTATTGCTGACAGCATCCGCCCAAATGTCTGGCCAGGGAGCCAAGAACATACGCATCAGCGAGGTGCTCGTCAACAACACGGCCAGTATGCAGGACGAGTTCGGTAGGCACGAGCCTTGGTTGGAACTGGCCAACACGGCCTTCTCCACCTACAACGTTCGTGGAATGTTCATCACAACCGACCGCAGCGTTCTCGACAAGAAGCTCACAGCGCCTGAGCGCATCAGCCGCATGAGCATTATTCCTAACGGTGATGCCCGCACCATCATGTCTGCGCGGCAACATCTGCTATTCCACCTCAACAGCAACCCAAAGCAGGGTACACTCTATCTGCCTGTACCCATTGACACAACGCGAGCCAACTGGGTGGCAATCTATGACGGCAACGGCATCGACCTGATCGACTCGGTCACTGTACCCCGCCTCCGTGCCAATGAGTCATACGCCCTGCACAAAGATGCCCAGGGGCAGTATGTCTGGCGTGTGATGGAACCTGACATGGTGACCCCCAACATCGACAACGACCAGAGCGTCACCGAGTCGAAAGCAGCCCGTCTGAAGCGCGACGACCCACATGGATTCGGCATTACGGTGCTCTCCATGGGCATTGTGTTCTTCTGCCTGTTCCTGTTGTTTGTGTTCTTCAGCCTCTTTGGTAAGTTCATGGCCAAGAAAGAGCCCAGCGAGAAGCCTCGCAAGCGTCAGCCCACACGCGTATCGCCCGAGGCCGCCAAGGCCATGGCCGAAAAGGACGCCAATCGCCACAAACCCAACAACGAGGTTTATCTGGCAGTCATCGCCATGGCCCTCAAGCAGTATCAGGACGACATCCACGACGAGGAAAGCGGCATCATCACCATCCATCCCCACCACAGCAAGTGGACGAGAGTGTGAGTAGAGATGGAATAGTATTAAAACGAAAACAATTAAAGAACAGAATAAGAATTTACTATAATGGCAAACAAATATCAATATAAAGTGAAAGGCGTCGATTACGATGTCGAGATAGAAGAAGTAGAAGGCAACGTTGCCCACGTAACAGTCAATGGCATTCCCTTCGAAGTGGAATTGAAAGAGCCCGTCAAGGCCACCCACAAAGCACCCAAGGTGCAGCGTGTGGAGCGCCCAGCCTCACCCACAGCTGCCGCTCCTGCAGCTGCCGCCCCTGCCGCAAAGGCAGCTCCACAGGCCGGTGCCGGTCGTAAGGTGCAGGCTCCGCTTCCCGGCACCATCACCGAAGTGAAGGTGAAGGTGGGCGACACCGTGAAGGAAGGCGAGACCGTCATTGTGCTCGAGGCCATGAAGATGCAGAACAACATCGAAGCCGAAGCCTCTGGCACCATCACTTCGGTGCTGGTAAACCAGGGTGAAACCGTCATGGAGGGAGCCACTCTCGTCACCATCGAATGAACTGGACACTGATGATTTGAGTTATCTTGAATGATGAAATGTCCACTATGAATCAAGCATTTAATAATATGAATTGTTCATTATGAGTTTTACAGAATTTCTTGTCAGCAACTTCAATGAGTTTCTCACCTACACTGGTTTTGCCAATGCCACGGCGGGAAACCTCATCATGATACTGGTGGGAGCGCTTTTCATCTGGCTCGCCATCAAGAAAGACTTCGAGCCCCTGTTGCTCGTCCCCATCGGATTGGGCATCATCTTGGGCAACATTCCCTTCCGCGCCGATGCTGGCTTGGAAATAGGCCTCTACGAGGACAACTCCGTGCTCAACATCTTCTATCAGGGTGTGCGGCAGGGTTGGTATCCCCCACTCGTCTTCCTCGGCATCGGAGCCATGACCGACTTTTCGGCCCTCATAGCCAACCCCAAACTGGTGCTCATCGGAGCAGCCGCCCAGTTTGGTATTTTCGGAGCCTACATGACCGCCCTTGCCCTTGGCTTTGAGCCCAACCAGGCAGCCGGTATCGCCATCATCGGTGGTGCCGACGGCCCCACAGCCATCTTCCTTTCGTCGAAGACTGCGCCCAATCTGATGGGAGCCATCGCCGTTTGTGCCTACAGCTACATGGCTCTGGTACCCGTCATCCAACCCGTGCTCATGCGCATGCTCACCACCAAGAAGGAGCGTGTCATCCGCATGAAGCCCGTGCGCCACGTCAGCCAAACCGAGCGAATCCTCTTCCCCATCATCGGACTGCTGCTCACCACGTTCATTGTTCCCTCAGGTCTGCCCCTGTTGGGCATGCTTTTCTTCGGCAACCTGCTGAAGGAGTCTGGCAAGACCACCCGCCTGGCCAAGACTGCCGGAGCGGCTCTGAACGACATCGTGGTGATGCTGCTCGGTCTCACCGTGGGCTGCTCCACTCAGGCTAGCGAGTTCCTCACCATGAACACCATCTTCATCTTCTTCATCGGAGCCTGCGCCTTCATTTTAGCCTCGGCCAGTGGCATTCTGTTTGTCAAGCTGATGAACCTGTTCCTGCCGGGCGACAAGAAGATCAACCCGCTCATCGGCAATGCCGGTGTGAGTGCCGTGCCCATGAGTGCCCGCATCTCCAACAACCTCGGTTTGGAGTACGACCGCCACAACTTCCTGCTCATGCATGCCATGGGCCCCAACGTTGCAGGTGTCATCGGTTCGGCAGTGGCAGCAGGCGCCCTGCTCGGGTTCCTCAGTTAGTCAACAACAATCCCTATTCTTCAGCTATTGAAGACATTCCCCTTGGTACTCGCCACAGAGCTACCAAGGGGATATTTTTTTATCTTATTATCCCAAGTTTCGAAAGCTCCGCTTTCTGGGAGTTAGCGGACAATACCCTTCTAATGGAGTACTAATGTCCGTTAACTTCACAGCCTGAATTGAAAATGGCATTTCAGCCTTAAGATAAGACTCGGCAAGTCAAGGAAGCCCTATGCGTATAATAATAGGGAAACATTAGCAGTTCCGCTTCAGCAAAAAGAAACACCGAAGAAAAAAAACTATATTTTGTTTATATCCACGTAACCGTGCATGACGGCATAGATGGTAAGTGCTGACACAGACTTCATGCCCAGCTTGTCCATGATGTTCTTGCGGTGGGTGATGACGGTGGACAAGCCGATGTTGAGTTTGTCGGCAATCTCCTTGTTGATGAGCCCCTGCACGATGAGAGCCATCACCTCTATTTCACGGTCGGTGAGCACCTTTTCCTGCAACACACGCGGCATTGGAGGAAGGTTTTTGCCGCCGCTGTGGGCGTGCTGCTCCATCATGAGAATGCTCCTAACAAGCGTTTCTTCAGAAACGTTGATGCAGAGGCTGTGGAACTCGCTGAGCTGCGAACCGGCATCGAGCGAGAGTGTGAGAACAATGGTCTTGTTACGATGTTCAGAAAAAAACTGCCTGTTCTCCACCACGATGTTCATGGCCACGAAATAGTGGAAATACTCGTCGAGTTCGATGGCCTGCAATTCAGCAAACGAGCCGAAAATGTCCACCGTGGCGATGGGCATCACGTTGAGCAGAATGTTCTTCATCCCCAAGGCGGCTAGCGTATTGGGGTCAACGACAGCTATTTTGGGTCTTCCTTGCATCATGATTATCCTCTTTGTCTGCAAAGGTACAAATAAGTGAGCGAAAAACAAAATGAAAAACAAAAAAATACCTATATTTTGGGATTGTTTTTTTGCTAAAAAATTCATACTTTTGCACACATAATAAATAATAGGTAGCGAAGAAGATGAAAAATCAGAAAATGTACGAAGCTGACGATAAGATGATTTCGCTTATTGCCGACAATTACAACATACTGCAAAGTTTGGGCCGCTTTGGCATCAACCTGGGGTTCGGCGACAAAACCGTGCGCGAGGTGTGCGAAGAGCAGAACGTTGACACATACACCTTTCTGGTCGTGGTGAACTTCTCCATCAACGGTCACAAAGACCTTGACGAGAACGACCGACTTTCCATCCCCACCCTCATCCACTATCTGAAGGCAAGCCACGAGTATTATTTGGACTTCCAGTTGCCATTCATACGCAAGGAGCTGGTGGAGGCACTCGACGAGAACGACAATCTGGCACGACTGATTCTGCGCCTTTACGACGAGTACGCCCACGAGATTCGCGTCCACATGAAATACGAGGAAAAGATGGTGTTCCCCTACGTGGACAGTCTGTTGAACAACCAAGTGAATGCCGACTACGACATAGAAACCTTCTCAAAACACCACAGTCAGACCGACCAGAAGGTGCGCGAGCTGAAAAACATCATCATTAAATACCTGCCAAGCGACGGTTTGCGCAACAACCAACTTACGGCCACCCTCTACGACATCTACAACAACGAAGAATGGCTTTCACACCACGCATCGGTGGAGGACGAGATCTTCATTCCGGCCATACGCCGACTGGAACGAAAAATGAAACAGAACGACGTGTCGGTGAAGATTTCGAAGATGATCAGCCAGAACACGAACAACGAAATGCTGAGCGACCGCGAAAAGGATGTCATAGTAAGCCTGGTGCAGGGCATGACCAACAAGGAGATCGCCGACCACCTGTGCATCAGCATCAACACCGTCATCACACACCGCAGAAACATAGCCCGCAAACTGCAGATACATTCGCCCGCTGGCCTCACCATCTACGCCATCGTCAACAATCTGGTGGACATCTCGAGCGTGAAGCTGTAGTCATTTGAGCGGAGCCACAACAGAACAGAAGGGTGCGGGGGTACGCCAGCATGCTTTGCCAATGGAAATTCCATTACCAAAAGCATGCGCGTACCCTCGCACCTTTTCACAAGCGTACATCCACGCCCTTACATCTTTTATATAGAAGCAATTCGTCTGCTTTGCAGCAGGAGGTGACGTGTCTCACGTCACATATTCATGGATTGTGACGTGAGACACGTCACCTCCTACGTCACCTCCTACTTGGACACTGCAAAGAAAAGTTTAAAAGCGTTTGCTACTTTGAAAAATTTTTACTACTTTTGCGCCAACAACATCCCACACCAGGCTTAGCCGCACCCTAAACACAGACTTTGCATTCTATGATTAACATCAAACATACGTTCATGTCATTCCTTTTCCTACTCTGCATGTTGAGTTCACATGCAGCAGCAGGATTGCATTTCGAACATATCGACACGCGCGGGCACACTGTCCATTGCATCTTCCGCGACGCCGACGGAGTGGTATGGGCCGGCACCTCCAACGGTCTGACCACCATAGCGCAGCTGCAAAGCAATTTCGCATTCAACTACGTGCGCAACGAGGCTCTCAACGAAACCATCGAAGACATCCGCCAGGACAATCTCAACCGCCTGTGGCTGCTCAGCAACACCGACCAATGGTTCATCTACGACCCACGCCGAAACCACACCATCAGCGACATGGCCACCTACTTCAGAACCATCGGATTGGCCCATTGCCGCGAACAACTCACCACCATCGACACCCTGGGCCGTCTGTGGACCAGCAACGGGAAGGATGTTTTTCTGTACAATTTCAAGAACAAAAAGAGCCGCATGTTCAAGCTGCCCCAAAACAGCGGCAACGTCGTGTCCTTCCACACAAACCATCGGGAAATGCTCGTGGCTACCTCCAACCACATCTACGCCTTTTCCATCGGAGCTCCTGCGCCCAAGCTCATTGCACCTACTCCACTTCCACTCCGCAACCACCACACCATCATTGTGAGCGACCAGACCGGCAACCTGTGGCTGGCGGCAGAGAACAAACTGTTCTGTCTCGATGGCAAGACGCAACAATGGAACAACATAGGCAACGTCCACCACGTGAAGGCCATCGTGGTCGCGCCTACGGGACAGACCTACATTGCCACCACCAACTATGGACTCTACGCATTCGATCAGGGCAACTACAGCGCGCCTGTCAACCTGAGGCAAGCGCCCCCCAACACCGACGGGCTGCTGAGCAACCACATAGAGAACCTCTATTTCGACCTTTCGCGACAAGCACTCGTGGTGACCTACAACAAAAGCAACCTGAGCATAGGCACCCCGCTGAGCACCAAATATGCCATCCACAGGCTCGCAACGGCTGCCAACCAGTTTCAGCCCGAGGACATCATCAGCTTTGCGGCGCCAGCCGACGGTCGCTCGTTTTGGGCCGGCTCAGAGGACGGGGGACTGTTCAGAGTGGAGGCCACCGACAACTACCCCGTAGTGGAGAACAACTACCGAGGCCACACCATCAGTTCGCTCTTCACCGACAACCGAAACCAACTGTGGACAGGCATCTATGCCGAAGGACTCCGCTCTCCCGACGGGCGGATGCTGCTGCAAGGCGAATCGCCCTACGCCATGGTGCAGCCCATCCCTGGCGGACGCATCTTCGTGACCCTGCTGGGCAAAGGCATCGTTGCCATCGACCCTCAGACAGGACGCACGGATGCCATCGAAACCGACAATCCCTGGATACAAGACATCGCAACCACCAACGGACACGTTTTCGCCGTGACCAACAGCTACATCTACAGCATTGACGCCGCCACGCTGGCCACCAAGCGCACCGCCCTCAGCGTGTTCGGCTCAGCCAACAGACTCGCCGAAGGCCACCGCGACCTCATGGCCGACCGCCGTGGATGGCTCTGGGCCGTGAGCAACGTCAACCACTCGCCCCTCTACATCTACGACACCCGCACAGGCAAGACCCACACGCTCAGCGAAATGGAGAAGTACATCATCTACTCCATCTGCAACGACCACAGCGACAACATCTGGTGTACCACCAACCAGGGGCTGGTGCGCATCACCACCGACGGAAAGAAGTTCGCCTACAGCCGCTACATGTTCAACATTCGGCGCGACTTCAACTACAATGCCCGAGCGCTCTTCGCCCTGCCCGACGGTCGTCTGGTGGCCGGCACCAACCGCGGATTCATCAGCTTCAACCCCAGCCAGCTGACCGAGAGCACACAGACAACACCGCCCAAACCACCCATCATCACTCTGCTGCGCATCAACTCCGAACTGCAGGTTCCGCCGCAGCAAGGCCTGGAGAACAGCCACAAAGGCATCAGCGGCATAGACGGCGACATCATCTACACGCGCCAGCTGGACCTCAGCTACGACGAAAACAATTTCCTGGTGGAATGCCGTCCACGCGGATTCATGACCGAAATGGCCTACCAGTACTATTACCAACTGAAAGGCTTCTCCGACGCATGGACACCTCTCAACAACTACATGCTGACGCTCTCCAACCTGCCGCCAGGCAAGTACGACCTCTACTTGCGCACGTCGCCCGTTTCTGACGAGACGGCATCGGTGTTCCACATGCTCCACATCAACATCCGTCCACCCTTCTGGCTCTCTCCATGGGGCATTGCTCTGTGGACATTCCTGGCTGCCATCGCCCTGCTGGGACTTTATCTCTATGCCAGAAACCGCCAGAAATTCCTGCGACAGATTCTCGAAATCGAACAGCAAAAGAAACAGGAGGAGAAGCTCAACGAAATGAAGACACGCTTCTTCACCAATGTCAGCCACGACCTGCGCACACCGCTCACCCTCGTCATTGCCCCCACCGACGAACTCATCAAGCGCTTCAGCAAAGAGCCGCCGACCGACAACACGCTCTTCATGCTCAATACGGTCAAGCGCAATGCCGACCGGCTGCTCACGCTGGTCAACCAGATTCTGGACGTGCGCAAACGCAGCTGGGGGAAGGAAACGCTCTACATGCAGCCCACCAACGTCTCACAGTTGCTCAACGAACAGGCCACCCAGTTCTCGTCGGTGGCTCAGCAACGCGCCATCAGGCTGAACATCAGTTTGCCCGAGCAGCCCATCACCATAGTCACCGACAAGGAGAAACTGACAAAAATTGTCAACAACCTGGTTTCCAACTCATTCAAGTTCACTCCCGACGGGGGAACCATCGACATCATCGGCGACATCTGCCCAAGCGAAGAAGGCAGCAAATTCACCCTGACCATCGCCGACACGGGAAAAGGCATATCCGCAAAGGATCTACCCCACATCTTCGAACGTTACTATTATTCACGCCAACTCCACAGCAGCCACGAAAGCAGCGGCATCGGCCTCAACATCGTGAAGGAATACACCGAACTGATGGGGGGCACCATCAGTGTGGGCAACAACCGTCCCAGCGGCACACGCTTCACCATCGAGCTGCCTTGCAACGAAGCAGCGGCCATGCCCGAAACAAGCGCCCCCACCAGCACAACCCAAGCCACCGCAACGGCAGCCACCACAGCAGCCGACTCTGCACCCTCCGAACGGCCCACCGTACTGTTGGCAGACGACAACGCCGACCTGCTCAACTTCATGGTGACCTCGCTGGCCAACGACTTCAACCTGCGCACCGCCACCAACGGCGAAGAGGCACTGCAACAGCTCAACAACGAAAACGCCAACATCGACGTGGTGGTGAGCGACATCATGATGCCCGGCACCGACGGGCTGGAATTGACTCGGCGCATCAAGCAAAACGTGAACCTCAGCCACATTCCCGTCATTCTGCTCACGGCCAAGGCACTCGAAGACGACCAGTTGGAAGGACTGCAAATGGGAGCCAACGACTACATCACCAAACCTTTCAACGTGGAGATTCTGCGCCTGCGCATCAAGGCTTGGATGCAACGCCGCCAGGTGGCCCGCGACCAATTCAGCAAGCAACCCGCAATAGAACCCGAAAAGCTCACCATCACCACACTCGACCAACAACTGCTCGAGCAAGCCGTCAGCACGGTGAGCCAACACATGAGCGATCCCGACTTCAACGTCGATCAGCTGGCCTCGCTCCTCGGCATCCACCGAACAGGCCTCAACCGCAAGCTGCAATTCATCACCGGGCTGACACCGTTGCTTTTCATCCGCTCGCTGAGGATGAAGCGCGCCCGCCAAATCATGGAGGACGACCCTGTGCTGCCGGTATCGCAGGTGGCCTACCAGGTGGGCATCAACAACCCCAAGACTTTTGCCCGTTATTTTCAGGAAGAATTTGGCATGAAACCCAGCACCTTCATCCGCGAATTGCAGGACGGCAAACAGCCCACTCCATGAACAAGGGCAGCGTCAGAAGGGGCAGGTTTGAAGAAAAAGAGGGTATCATTTGAAGAATACCCTCTTTTTTTGCGCCCTATTGCTTGGAAGCCTGAAAGGAATGAATTATATTTGCAAAAACAAAAAAGGTAAAAAAAAATTCCTAACAAAATCCATATCTGAAAGCGCAATGCTAAAGTAAGCCAATGAACATCGTTAGAAAGTAAAAAAGAGTACTGTTTGTAAGCCATAACAAAAAACTACATGAGAACACGTTCCTCAACCAACAAAAAATAAACTTCGAGATATGGAAAATGGCAATGAGGGAATACCCAAAAATAGACTTTACAAAAGTCATACCCAATAAGTTTTAGTTTTTTGCAAAATCGCATTTATTTTTGGTTTGAAGGTCATCCCTAAGTAGTGATACTGGCAGGGATGACATTTTTTTTGCCAGAAGGTGGTCTGCGCAAGGTCAGTTTTCCGGGAGGAGGCCTCCAGCCGGCTTTTTGCGGAAGGCACCAAAAAAAGGAGTTTATCTATCACAGACAAACTCCTCAGGAAAATGATAAATATAGATTAAAATTACTAGTTTGCTATTGCTCGCTGCAATAACAGTGGCAAAATTACAAACTTTTATTGATAAACGGCTCATAAAAGCCGACAATTTTCTTAAAAAAACAAAAAAAGGCACAATTGTCAGCGTTTCATCGACAATTCGCACTTAAAAATCCTGCAATTCGGCATAAATGCGCTGCACGGGCAGTCCCATCACGTTGAAATAACTGCCCTTGAGAGCCGTCACGCCAATGTATCCAATCCACTCCTGTATGCCATAGGCTCCCGCCTTGTCCATGGGGTGGTAGCGGTCAACGTAGTAGCTGATTTCCTCTTGGGTGAATTTCTTGAAAGTTACGTCGGTGGTAACGCCAAAGACATGCTGCTTTTGGCGTGTGGTGAAGCACACGCCCGTAATCACCTGATGCGTTTTGCCGCTCAGCTCGTTGAGCATGCGGATGGCGTCGGCCCTGTCAACAGGTTTGCCCAACACCTCCTTGCCTAGCACCACCACGGTGTCGGCTGTTATCACCAGTTCGTCGTCGGCCATGGTGGGCAGGTAGGCAGCGGCCTTGACCTTGGCAATGTACTGTGGAATCTCCTGCACGGGGAGCGTTGGCGGGTAGCTCTCGTCAATACAGTCAATCACCCTCACTTCAAAAGGAATGTCGAGTCCGGCCAGCAGTTCTTTTCTGCGTGGCGAATTGCTCGACAGCACAATCTTGTATTTCATGTTCGTTCACTTTTTTGCAACTTTGGCCTTTGGGCATATCTTCGCCCAGGCCTCCGCTCTTCATTCTTCTCACCACCCGAAGGCTTCGGCGTCGCTGAGCCACATGCCCTGAGCGCGCATCACCTGTTCGAGCACGTCGCGGGCGCATCCCATGCCACCGTTGCGGTGGCTCACGTAGCGCGAGATGGCTTTAATCTCCGGGCATGCGTCGGCAGGACAACAGGGGCAGCCACACCGTTGCATCACTTCGTAGTCGGGGATGTCGTCACCCATATAGAGCACTTCGTCGTCGGTCAGCCCATACTTTGCCAGAAAAGCGTCGTAGGTCTTTATTTTCACGGCCGAGCGCATATACACGTCTTCCAGCCCCAACCGCTCGTAGCGCATGCGCACACTGTCGGTGTAGCCTCCCGTGATGATGGCCACTCGCAGCCCTTTCTTTTTGGCCAGCTGCAGTGCATAGCCGTCCTTGATGTTCACGGTGCGCATGGGGTCGCCGTCGGGATGCAGCGGGATGGTCTCCATGCTCAGCACACCATCGACATCGAACACCACCGCACGTATTTTCTTCAAATCGTAGTCTATCATTTTTCTCCGTGTTGAGTTGTATAGTATTACGGTCCGTCATTGCTGAGTCATTTGGTGGATGCTCCGGCTCATCAGCTCGTACATCTGCTGCCATTGGCCATGCTCAGCCAACAGCTGTTCATGGCGCTGGATGACGTTCTCGTCGAATCGCACTGCAGGCCCCGTCTGCGCCTTGGCTGGCGACATCTGGTGAACTTTGCCCACGGTTTCGTCGATGAGCGGCAGCATCACGTCGAAGGCCAATCCGTGCTCCTTCAGCAGCTGTTCGCTCACGGCAAAACAATGGTTGGCAAAGTTGCAGGCAAAGACGGCCGCCAAATGAAGGTATTTCCTGTCGGCGGAACTGAGCCAGCTGACGCGGCGCGAGACACTCTCGGCCAGTGCTCCCACCACCTCGCGTGTACGTTCGTCGGAGGCTTCCACGAAAACGGGTATTTCGCTGAAATCCACAGTCTTCTGCTTAGAGAACGTCTGCATGGGATAGAACACGCCGTAGTGGCGCGCACTGTCGGCAAACACATCCATGGGCATGCTGCCGGCCGTATGGAAGAAAACGCCGTCGGTACGCAACGGGCACACTTGGCGGATGACGCTTTCCAGGGCGGAGTCTTTCAGCGCGAACACGTAGGCGTCGGCCTCCATGCTGATGGCACCGACATCGGTCAACGCTTCGGCACCCAACTGAGCGGCCAAAGCCGAAGCCGAGGCTTGTGTGCGCGACCATACCTGCGGCACGTCGTGGCCGGCTTCAACGAGTGCGCGCCCCAAATGGGTGGCCAGATTGCCGGCACCTATCAATACTACTCTCATGCCTACTCTCCTACCACTTGCCTACGTGTACGTTCTCCCACTTCAGCCGGTCCTCGTTCTGAGGCTTGCGTTCGTCGGCCTTATGGCCGAAGCCGATGACACAGAGCACACTGTAATTCTCGGGAATGTCCAGAATGCCACGTATCACGGTGTCGGCACTCGTGCCGTCGCTCAGTCCGCGGCCCCTCATCTGGGCCCAACACGAACCCAGCCCCAGGTCCTCGGCCTGCAACTGCATGCTGATGGCCGCAATCGAGCCGTCCTCCACCCAGCAGTCGTTCTGCATGGGGTCGCCCAGCACCACAACCACCAAGGGTGCTCCCTTGAGGAACTGGGCACCCATATCCTTCGCATCGCTCAGCTTCTCTATGTCCGTGGGATCGTCAACCACCACGAACTGCCATGCACGCTGGCTTTTCGATGTGGGCGACATGAGGGCGGCGCGCAGTATCAGCCGCACGTCCTCGGCACTAATCTCCTCGTCGGTGAACTTGCGGTGGCTGCGGCGCAGCTGCACCAAATCTTTGAATGCTGTCATTTTTCTTGTCTTTCTGTTTGAGTATTCAATGGTTTCAACTTTGCAAAGTTAATGCAAAAAAACGAGAATGCGCAACAAGAACAATAATTTTCTAGAAAATTTCGTAGTAAAGCACGACAATAAAAAATTATCTCACGGCAATAAAAAAACAATGATTATCCGCAATCGTACCACCCAATACGTTGTTTTAGGGAATATACCGAAAGAGATAGTTAGTTGAACGCTCCGCGTCTTCCAAAAAACAATAAAAACAAAGAAAAACCAACAAAAACAAGGAGTCTTACAAAACAAATAAAAACCTGTTTTTCCTTGTCCGTTTTGGTTTTTATTGGTTTTTGAACGACGCGGAGCGTTATTCTTCCATCTAGGTGGATTTTTTTAAGCTACAAAAGATTTGGTGGTACGACCAGCGGATAATCATAAAAATATCTCCCGACAACAGAAAAATAACTCCCGACAACAGAAAAATATCTCTCGACAACAGAAAAATATCTCTCGACAATAAAAAAATATCTCCCGACAATAAAAAATTATCTCTCGACAATAATTCCAAATTTTCTAGAGAATTGTGAGCAAGGCAAAGTCCCGAGTTCCGGATGCCTGCAAACAGGGGTGCAGCACGCGACAAGCGGGCAGCAAAACAGAGTCACAGAAAGGGCGACTGACAGGATGCGCTGGAAATTCTTATCGGTGGGCGAAACCTTTTTTATGGCCAAAAATTTGGAGAGAACCATTTTATGAATTAACTTTGCAAAAAAGAACGAAGCCACACAGTCTGCAACCATGGCTAATACCCCCGTCAACGGCATCACCATCGACATCGTCACCCGCAGCGACAAGCTGCCTGCCATGTCAGCCCACAACTTCTTCCACAGTCCCGAGCTGTTCAGGATTGTGGAGCAGACGCGTGGCCAATGGCCCTACATGGTGGTGGCCATGCGTGGTGGCCATGCCGTGGCCCACATGCTGGCCGTGCTGCGCCGCAGGGGGTCGCTCATCCCTCCCTATCTGTTCACCCAGGGGCGCGTCTATGGCGAGGGCGAATACGACGAAGGCGAACCGCGCGAAGAGCTGTTTTGCCTGATGCTGCAAGCCATCAGCCGCAAGTTGCACCGCCGCTTGTGCTTGTTCATAGAGTTCAGCGACTTGAGCAGCAAGATGTTCGGCTACCGCCATTTCAGACAGCAGGGCTATTTTCCGGTCCACTGGATGGAGATTCACAACTCGCTGCACTCAATGCCTCCCGAAGAGCGGCTGACGGAAAAGACGAGAGAACGCATAAGCAAGGGCTACGAGCAAGGCGTGGTGACGAAGGAGGTGGACGACTACGACGAGTTTCGCGACTTCTACCGCATGCTGAAGCGTTTCTACGCATGGAAGATACGCCGTTTTCTGCCACCGGAGCGGCAGTTCTACGAACTGATGAAGAGCGACCACTGCCGACTCTACATCACCCAATACAAGGAGAAGACCATCGGCGGATGCGTGTGCATCTATACGGGCGGCAACGCCTATCTGTGGTACCTGGCGTCGCGCCGCAAGCGCCATCCCCTGCTCCACCCCGACACCATGACCGTGTGGAACGCGCTGAAGGAGGCCCACACCGACGACATCCACCACTTCTACTTCATGGATGTGGGTTTGCCATTCCGCCGCCACTCGCAGCGCGATTTCATCCTCAGTTTCGGCGGCAAGCCCGTGGGCACCTACCGCTGGTTCAACTTCACCATTGGTTGGCTGAACAAGATTGTCTCTTGGTTCTACAGGGAATAGCCCGAAGCGGAAAGGCAAAGGCCCGACAAGTTTCTGCAAGTTTTTGCGCGAAAATAATAATCGACCGTTTCTTGCGTTATAATTAAGTAATGAAACGATTGTTCCTACTATATATAATAATGTGTGTGGGTAGCCTGGCCGTCCACGCACAGTCGTTCACGTTGCAGGGCAAGGTGATGGATGCCGACATGAGTCCACTGGAACTGGCCACGGTGAGCTGCGTGAAACAAGGCAAAGCCGTGCTGACCAACCTGAAGGGAGAATTCAGCATGGAGCTGCATTCGGCTGACAGCGTGGTGGTAAGCTTCTCGATGATTGGCTACAAGACCAAGACGCGTGTACTGCGCAACCCGCGGGGCAAGCAGACGCTGCAAATACAGCTGTTCGACGACGACTACGTGCTCGACGAAGTGACCGTCACCGAGAAGAAGCGCCAAACGGGCACCACGCAAAGCATCGACGTGAAGGACATAAAGGCCACCCCCTCGGCCACTGGCAATGCCGTGGAGGAACTCATCCAGCAGCAAGCTGGCGTATCGACCCACAACGAGATGTCGTCGCAATACAATGTGCGCGGCGGCAGTTTTGACGAGAACTGCGTATATATAAACAATGTGGAGGTGTATCGCCCCTTCCTGGTGCGCAGCGGCCAGCAGGAAGGACTTTCCATCATCAACCCCGACATGGTGGAGAGCATCGGTTTCTCAACGGGCGGATTCGAGGCCCGTTTCGGCGACCGCATGTCGTCGGCACTCGACATCAAATATCGCCGCCCCACACGCAAACTGGAGGGGAATCTCTCGGCGAGCCTGCTCGGCGGAAGCATCTATCTGGGAATCAAGGGCAAAAACTTCACATGGAGCAACGGACTCCGCTACAAGACCAACCGCTACCTGCTAGGCTCGCTCGAAACCAAGGGCGAATACGACCCGACGTTTCTTGACTACCAAACCTACCTGAGCTACCAGCCCAACAAACGCTGGACCATCGACTTCATAGGCAACATTTCGGACAACCACTACAACTTCAAGCCCAAGGACCGCGAAACCAAGTTCGGCACCATGAAGAACGTGAAGGACTTCCGCGTCTATTTCGACGGCGAGGAGCGCGACTTGTTCCGCACCTTCTTCGGTACGCTCAGCATCACCCGCCACCTGGGCGAGAACACCCACCTGTCGCTCATTGCATCGGCCTTCAACACCAAGGAACAGGAAACATACGACATACAGGGACAATACTGGCTCACCCAAACCGAAACCAGCGAAAATCTGGGCGTGGGCACCTATATGGAGCATGCGAGAAACTACCTGAAGGCCAACGTGGAGAGCGTAAAGCTGATGCTCAACCAGAAAACCCGCAAGCACAACGTGGAGGCGGGCGTCACCTACCGAATGGAACAAATCACCGAGCACAACCGCGAGTACGAAATGCGCGACTCTGCGGGCTACTCGGTGCCCCACACCGGACGCGACCTCTACCTCATCTATTCGCTCAACGCCCACAACCGGCTGAACGCCAACCGCGTGGAAGCCTATGCACAGGACACCTACAAATTCAGCACGGGCGGAACGAAAGATGAGAACGGAGACGAAGGCGGTGGACAGACATTCTTCACGCTGAACTATGGTGTGCGCATGGCACATTGGAACTTCAACCGCGAAACCATTGTCAGCCCACGCGTCAGCCTGGGCATCGTGCCCGCCTTCAACCCCGACATGACTTTCCGCGTGGCAGCCGGCCTGTACTATCAGGCACCTTTCTACAAGGAGCTGCGCGACACGACCACCACGCGGGGCATCACCACTGCCACGCTGAACAGCAAGATAAAGAGCCAACGCTCCATCCACTTCATCGCCGGATGGGACTACCGCTTCCGCATCAACGAACGCCCCTACCGATTCTCGGCAGAGGCGTACTACAAGGCGCTGTCCAACCTGGTTCCCTACAGTGTGAACAACGTGAAGATAGTGTATTACGGCAACAACAGCGGCAGCGGCCACACCGCCGGACTGGACCTGAAGCTTTACGGCGAGTTTGTGCCCGGCACCGACTCGTGGATCAGCTTCTCGCTGATGAGTACGCGAATGAAACTCAACGGACGAAACATGCCACTGCCCACCGACCAGCGCTTCGGGGTAAACCTGTTCTTCACCGACTATTTTCCCGGCACCGAACGGTGGAAAATGTCGCTCAAGCTGGCATACGCCGACGGGCTGCCTTTCGGACCGCCCCACCGCGAGCTGGAAATGCAGAGTTTCCGCGCCCCGGCCTACAAGCGCGCCGACATTGGCATGAGCTACCGCGCCTTGAGCAACGAGCACCACGAGCACAACACCTTCCTGCGAAACATCTGGCTGGGTGTTGACTGTCTGAATCTGCTGGGCATCAACAACGTCAACTCCTACTACTGGATAACCGACGTCACCAACCAGCAATACGCCGTGCCAAACTACCTCACGGGACGACAAATCAACGCCCGCGTTTTGGTTGAATTCTAAAAAAACAAGGGAACTGCTTGTTTAAAAAGAAGAATGAAGAACCGGTTGTTGCTCTTTTTCATAGCAGCCGATTCTTCATTCTTTTGTTGTGCATTGTTCATGGTTCGAAATGAACGACGCCTTGTTCAATAGACTCTCGGTCCGAAGATGGTGGTTCCGATGCGAACCATGGTGGAGCCGTGGCGCAAGGCGATGGGATAGTCGTCGCTCATGCCCCAGCTGCGCTCGCAGAAGGCAGGGTCGTCGGCAAAGTAGCGAGCTTTCAACTCGTCGAAGAAATCCTGCGCTTGCTGGAACTCGCTGGCTATCTGTTCCTGATTGTCGGTGAAGCTGGCCATCATCATCAGGCCGCAAATCTGCACATGCTCCATCTGTCGCCATTCGCCCTCTTCGAGCAGCTGGCGGCAGGCATCGGGCGTAAGGCCATACTTGGTGGCCTCGGCGGCGATGTGCAGTTCGAGCAACACACGAATGCGGCGGTTGCAGCGGGCGGCTTGCTTCTCAATTTCGCGCAGCAGACGCAACGAATCAACCGCCTCGATGGTGTGGATGTAGGGCACGATGTATTTCACCTTGTTGGTCTGCAGGTGTCCTATGAAGTGCCACTCGATGTCCTTGGGCAACTGTTCGTGTTTCTGGCGGATTTCCTGTTCGTGGCTCTCGCCGAAAATGCGTTGTCCGCAGTCGTAGGCAGCCTGAATGTATTCGTTGGGGTGGAACTTGCTGACGGCCACCAAACGAACGCCCTCGGGCAACGAGGCCCTGACTTCTTGTAGATGTTTCTTTACATCGTACATGGCTCTCTCAGCTTTCAAATTCGGGTTTGTCTTCCGTTTCCTTCTTAGCGGCCTTGGCATACTCGAACACATCCATCAGCTGTGTTTCGGCAATGGAAGCAATGACATAGTCGATGAGCGTGCCGCCCATCACCTCGTCAATGTTCTTCACAGCACCGTTGAGTGTGGCAGCCTGAACCAGATAGTTCACGTTTGAGCGTTTCTCCTTCTCGGTTTTCTCGTCGATGGTGATGAACTGCAGTTTGGCCTTGTACCAGCGGTCGGCATTGGTGTCGTCGCTGAAAAATATCTCGTGATAGGCGGCCTTCTTGATGTCGCTCACCTCAAACTCACCGCTGATGTAGCTCGACATCTCCTCGGTGATGCGCTGTTCGGCCTCGGTGAAGCTCAGTGCATCCACAACGTATGCCTCGGTCACCTTCTTCTGCATGCCGTCTTCCATAGTTTTGTCGAACTTCACTTTCGTCTCAAACCAGTTTGCTGTTCTTGATTTCATACTTGTTTCTATAAATAATTATTGTTAGCTGTTTTTCTAATTTGCATTTCTGTTTTCGGAGTGCAAAAGTAGGCATTATTTCTGTATTTAGGAAATTAGGATAAAAAAAATTTGCAGGTTTGTCCTCTTTTTTTTATTTTTGCAGAACCAACCTAAAAAGAACCATGAAAGATAAGCTGATGAAAAGAACTTTCGCCTTTCTGACCACGACCTTGCTGTTGGCTCTCCCTGCCGGTGCGCAGAAAACCGAAAATGCCGAAGTGCCCGATACGGTGAACACTCACAACTCCATGCTCTCGGGCTCAATAGACAGAGTGACAGAGGACCGCATGAACAAGGGTTTGGTCATCAATTCGCTCGACGCACTCAATGGTCAGGCGGCCGGTGTGAACATCTCCAATGGCGCAGACCGCATGGCCATGCTCAGTTCGGTGCGCGTGAGAGGTACAACGTCGCTCACCGGCGGCAACGACCCGCTGGTGGTCATAGACGGCGTGAACAGCGACCTGGCCACCCTTTCCAGCATCTACCCTGCCGACATCGAGAGTTTCACCATTCTGAAGAACGCTGCCGAAACGGCTCCTTATGGCAGCCGTGGCGCCAGCGGCGTCATCCACGTCACCACCAAGAAAGGTCATGGCGGCAAGTTCCACATCTCCTACGACGGCAATGTGGGTATAGAGCATACCTACAAGAACATCCAGATGCTCAACCGAAATGAATATCTGCGCACAGCCAAGCAAATGGGGCTCTACCACATTGAGGGCGACTACGACACCAACTTTCCCGATGCGCTCACGCGCACAGGCCTCGTGCAAAACCACCACATTGCCTTCAGCGGCGGTTCGGAGGAAAGCAACTACCGCGCTTCGCTCGGATTCATGGATCACCAAACGGTCATCCGCGACCGGGGCAACCGCAACTTCATAGCCAAGCTCGACCTTCACCAGAAAGCTTTCGACAACCTGCTCAAGATTGACCTTGGCGTATTCGGCAGCTCACAGCTCAACAACGGCATTTTCGACGTGCAGAAGCTCTTCTACTCGGCGGCTTCGCAGAACCCCACTTATCCCAACGGACGCAATGACAACGGGGGATGGGACAAAAACTCCACCGCCAGCCAGATAGGAAACCCCATCTCACTTCTCGACCAGCAGGAGGACGAGAAGGCGCTCAACTTCAACTCACACCTGACACTCACCTTCGACCTCGCTCCCTCTTGGAAGTTCATCGCCTTCGGCAGTTATTCCTACAACAGTTTCGAAAACATGGAGTACCTGCCCACCTACACATGGGCACAAGGACAAGCCTACCGCGGCGAGAAAAAAACCGAGAACTGGCTCGTCAACGGACAGCTCATCTATAACCACAAATGGGGCGAACATGCGTTAAAAGGTGTCATCATGGGCGAATACCAGAACAACACACAGTCGGCCTTCTTCACCACGGCCAAAGGATTCACCACCAACGCCTTCGGCTACAACAACCTGGGAGCAGGAAGCCTGCGGCCCTACGGAGGCACCGGCAGTGGCTACGAAGAATCCTCACTAGCCTCGGGACTGCTCAGTCTGGAATACAACTACAAGGACACCTACACCCTGGCCGTCAACGTGCGCGCCGACGGCAGCTCCATGGTGGGAAAGAACAACCGCTGGGGCTTTTTCCCATCAGTATCAGCCACATGGGACGTGCTCAAATCCCTCTGGCCCGGCCGCACAACGGCCAGCAAACAGTTGCTCACCATGTTCAAAATACGCACGGGCCACGGTATCTCTGGCAACCTCGGAGGAATCAGCGCCTACAACTCGCTGGAAATGCTCAAACCTGCAGGCATGCTCCTGTGGGAAGGCACCCCCATCGTTACCATGGGCATAGTCCGAAACGCCAACCCCAACCTGAAGTGGGAAACCAAGAGTTCGAACAACTTTGGAGCCGACATGGGATTTTGGAACAACAGGTTCGTCGTCACCGCCTAATACTATTACACCAAGACCCGCGACATGCTCTACCTCTACGACGTAAGCGTACCCCCCTTTGCCTACGACAAACTGTTGGCCAACCTCGGCTCCATGAGCAACCAGGGTGTGGAGATTGGTCTCGGACTGACTCCCATTCTCCAACGCGACATGGAACTCAACGTCAACGTCAACCTGTCCTTCCAGAAGAACAAACTCATCTCGCTCAGCGGATACCATGACGGCAACTACATGACTGCATCAGACATCACGCCCATAGGCGAACTCAACGGCGCGGGATTCCACGGAGGCTACAACCACATCACTTACCAAATAGTCGGAGAGCCTCTGGGCGTGTTCTACCTGCCCCACTGCAACGGGCTCGTCATGGACGAAGACGGCACCTACTACTACGGCATAGAGGACCTCGACAACAACAACGTTGAGAACATCGAGGACGGAGGCGACCGCTACGTTGCCGGACAGGCCATGCCCAAGATGACACTCGGCTCAAACATAAGCTTCCGCTATCGCAACTTCGACGTGAGTCTGCAGATGAACGGTGCATTCGGTCATAAAATTTACAATGGCACCAGCCTCACCTATATGAACATGGGGTCTTTCCCCGACTACAACGTTCTGCCCGAGGCACCACAAAGCAACATCTACGACCAAACGGCCACCGACTACTGGCTCGAAAAGGGCGACTACCTCAACTTTGACTACCTCACCTTCGGCTGGAACGTACCCCTCGGGAAAACACGTTACATCAGTGCGCTCCGTCTGTCGCTCAGCGTCAACAACCTGTGTACCATTACCAGCTACAGCGGACTCACGCCCATGATTAACAGCTTCGTAGTCAACAACACACTCGGCATCGACGACAAACGCTCCTACCCCTGCTACCGTTCCTACGCAATTGGAGTAAGCATACAATTCTAGCAAACACCACCATGAAACATTACTTATATCTCATCACCATCCTCCTGGCAGCCACAACCCTGCAGAGCTGCCTCGACGAAAAGCCCCGCGACCAAATTTCTGAGGAAGAACTCTACTCATCGGCCGACGGACTCATACAAAACACTGTGGTCACTCTCTACTACTACATCGGAGGCGATAGCGACAGCCAAGGACTGCAAGGTACGGCACGAGGCGTTTACGACTACAGTGAATTCACCACCGACGAGGCCATCATACCCATACGCAGTGCCGACTGGTACGACGGAGGATTCTGGGAAGACCTTTATCTGCACACTTGGACAGCATCCGATGCTGCATTGCTCAACACGTGGAACTACCTCTACAAGATCATCGTGCTTTGCAACCGATCCCTACAGAGGCTACAACTCAACGCCCACCTGCTCAGTCCTGACCAACTGCAGGCCTACCAAGCCGAGGTTCGCGGACTGCGCGCCATGTACTATTTCTATCTGCTCGACCTCTTCGGCAATGTCCCACTGGTCACCTCTGCCGAAACGTCCATCGACGACGTTGCCCAAAGCAACCGCCGCGAAGTGTTCGACTTCGTCTTCAGCGAGCTGCAGGCCGTAGAGGGCCAACTCGCCGAAAGCCACAGCAACCAGAAAGGCGACTACTACGGACGCATCACCCGGCCCGTAGCCCACTTCCTCTTGGCCAAACTCGCACTCAACGCTGAAATTTTCACAGACAACGACTGGACCGACGACCAACGGATTGACGGCAAGGACATCTTCTTCACCGTGGATGGCACACGCATGAACGCCTGGAAGACCACACAGGCATACTGCAAGAAGATTGCTGACTGCGGATATGCACTCGAAAACCAGTACGAACGCAATTTCCAAGTCCACAACTCCAATTCCATTGAGAACATCTTTACCATCCCCATGGACAAGACCCTCTATACAAACCGCTTCATCTATCTCTTCCGCTCGCGTCACTACAGCCACGGAGATGCTTACGGGCTGGGCTCTGAAAATGGCCCGAGCGCCACGACTACAGCCGTACGCACCTACGGATATGGTACAGACCAGGAAGACAATCGCCTGAGAATCAACTTCTTCTGCGACACCGTAAAAGTTAACAATCAGCTCGTCTTCACCGACAGCGGCGATCCTTTGGTATATCGTCCCCTCGCCATCACCAAATTCGACATCTCCGGGTTCGAATACGAAAAGACTGCTGGTGCGCGCATGCACAAATATGAAATAGACGAAACGGCCTACGACGATGGCAAACTGCAAGACAACGACATCGTGCTCTACCGCTACGCCGACGTGCTCCTCATGTGTGCCGAAGCCATTGTCCGCGACGGCGAAGGCGATGCCTTCACTCCCTTCAATCGGGTACGCTCACGCGCCAACATGCCTCCTCGCGAGCCCACCCTTAAAAACATCATCGACGAACGACTCATGGAGCTTTGTTGGGAAGGATGGCGCCGTCAGGACATGATTCGTTTTGACCTTTTCCACCGTTCCTACGACCTGCGCACACCAATTTATGGTGAGGAAAACCGTTTTACCACCGTGTTCCCCATCCCCCAAAAAACTCTCAGCATGAACAAGAAACTCAAGCAAAACCCCGGATACTGAATCACAAAGCAGTCAATTCCACAAAGGTATATATACAGAGAAAGGGTGCGTCCCAAACGGGATGCACCCTTTCTCTGTATATGGCATGGTTAAACGATGACTTATTTGCCGAAATAGCGTTTGAGAAGACCAGCGAAGCCAGCACCATGGCGCGCCTCGTCCTTGGCCATCTCGTGGACAGTGTCGTGGATGGCATCGAATCCGGCAGCCTTGGCGTTCTTGGCAATACGGAACTTGTCCTCACAGGCTCCGGCCTCAGCGGCAGCACGCTTTTCGAGGTTGGTCTTGGTGTCCCAAACGCACTCGCCGAGCAGCTCGGCAAAGCGGCTGGCGTGGTCGGCCTCTTCGAAAGCATAGCGCTTGAAAGCCTCTGCAATTTCGGGATAGCCCTCGCGGTCGGCCTGACGGGCCATGGCCAGATACATACCTACCTCGCCGCACTCACCATTGAAGTGGTTGCGCAGGTCCTGAATCATTTCCTCGCTTACGCCGTCGGGCTTGCCGTCGCCAATGCGGTGCACGGTGGCATAGGTGGTCTCGCCGTCTTCTTTCAGTTCGCTAAACTTGCTGGCGGGTGCCTTGCAAATAGGGCACTTCTCGGGTGCCTCAGTGCCTTCATAGATGTATCCACAAACGGCACAAATAAACTTTTTCTTCATAATGTTTCTGTTTGTTTTTAAGGTTAAAGAATATATTTATCACTCACTTTTATATCGCTTATTTACATGCGCTTGCGCAGACAGCAGCCACCAGCTCGTCGGCACCGAGAAGCTGTTGCTCGCCGGTAGCCATGTTCTTCAACGTGAACTTCTGCTGAGCCATCTCGTTCTCGCCTGCCAGCGCCACGAAGGGCACCTGCTTGGCATTGGCGTAGCTCATCTGCTTTTTCATTTTGGCTGCATCGGGATAGATTTCTGTGCGTATGCCGGCCTGGCGCGCCTGTGCCACCACGGGCAGACAGTAGGCTGTTTCCTGATGGCCGAAGTTGATGAAGAGCAGCTGGGTGGTATTGACGGCGTCGGTGGGATAGGCATCGAGCGCATTGAGCACATCGAAAATACGGTCAACTCCGAAAGAGATGCCCACGCCACTCAGACCAGGCATGCCGAAGATGCCAGTAAGATTGTCGTAGCGACCTCCACCAGTTATGCTTCCTATCTGCACATCGAGAGCTTTTACCTCGAAGATGGCACCTGTGTAGTAGTTCAGCCCACGAGCCAAGGTGAGGTCGAGCTGAATTTCGTTGTTGAGTCCTACAGTACTGAGGGTATCAAGAATGAACCGTGTTTCTTCAACTCCCTTGAGGCCTGTCTCGGAGGTGCTGAGCACCTGGGTGATGGTCTGGAGTTTCTGCTCGTTGGTTCCCTCGAGAGCTATAATAGGCTGCAGCTTTTGTATCTGTTCATCGGTGAGTCCGTCAGCCCGCAACTCGTCGTTGACATTATCGATGCCTATTTTGTCAAGTTTGTCAATAGCCACAGTGATATCCACTATCTTGTCTGCGGCACCGATAGTCTCGGCAATGCCGGTGAGTATTTTGCGGTTGTTGATTTTTATCTGCACACGTACGCCGAAGCGGGTGAACACGGTATCGACAATCTGCATGAGCTCAACCTCGTTGAGTAGAGAGTCGCTGCCAACGACATCGCCATCGAATTGGTAGAATTCGCGATAGCGCCCTTTCTGCGGACGGTCAGCGCGCCACACAGGTTGCATTTGGTAACGTTTGAAGGGCAGTTGCAGCTCATCGCGATGCATGACCACATAGCGGGCGAAGGGCACCGTAAGGTCGTAGCGCAGTCCTTTTTCGCAGAAACGGGCAGCCAGACGAAGAGCATTGCGTTGCGCGAGTTCATCGTCGGAGACCTTGTTGAGGAAATCGCCGCTGTTGAGAATCTTGAAGAGGAGCTTGTCGCCCTCTTCTCCATATTTTCCCATAAGCGTCTGCAGATTCTCCATGGCAGGCGTTTCAATTTGCTGGAATCCGTAGAGGGCGTACACATCCTTTATTGTGTCGAAGATGTAGTTTCGCTTGGCCATCTCGAGGGGTGAGAAGTCGCGCGTTCCCTTGGGTATGCTAGGTTTCTGTGCCATAGTTCCTTTTTTATTTTCTGACGATGGTCTGTGCACGGTCGGGACCGATGCTGATGATTTTAATGGGTGTTTGGAGCTGCTCCTCAAGGAATCGTATGTACTGGTTGAACGCCTCGGGGAACTGCTCTTCGCTGGTGAAACGCGTCATATCAGTCTTCCACCCAGGCAGCTCAACATAGACGGGCTCGATGCCACGCTCGATGCTGTAGGGGAAATAGTCGATTTCCTTTCCATCCTGACGATATGCTACGCAGGCCTTGATGGTGTCAAACTCGTCGAGCACGTCGCTCTTCATCATGATGAGCTGAGTGACTCCGTTGACCATAATGGCATAGCGCAAGGCAACGAGGTCAATCCAGCCACAGCGACGCTCGCGTCCTGTGACGGCGCCATACTCATGGCCAAGAGCACGAATGCGGTCGCCAGTGGCATCGAACAGTTCGGTGGGGAACGGCCCTGCACCCACACGAGTGCAGTAGGCCTTCATGATGCCATACACTTCGCCGATGCGGTTGGGGCCGATGCCCAGTCCGGTGCAGGCTCCTGCACAGATTGTGTTGGACGAAGTGACAAAGGGGTAGCTGCCAAAGTCAACGTCGAGCATGGTGCCCTGTGCGCCTTCGCAAAGCACACTCTTCCCGCTATTGAGGATATTGTTGATTTCGTGTTCGGAGTCAACAATGGGGAACTGCTTCATATAGTCGATGCCCTCCATCCACTTACGCTCCACCTCGGTGATGTCGTAGTCGGTGTAGTTGAGCGAACGGAGTATGGCCTCATGGCGAGCTTTGTGGGCTGCATACTTTTCCTGGAAATTATCAAAGATGTCACCCACGCGCAAACCTGTTCGCGACACTTTGTCAGTATATGTGGGACCAATGCCCTTTCCGGTAGTTCCCACTTTGCTCTTGCCCTTTGCAGCCTCGTAGGCCGCATCAAGCAACCTGTGGGTAGGCATGATGAGGTGTGCCTTGCGCGAAATGTGCAGACGGTTCTTTAGTTCGTGGCCACTCTTCTCAAGGTCGCGCGCCTCGTCCATGAAGAGGTCGGGAGCGAGCACCACGCCGTTACCTATGATGTTCAGTTTTCCACCCTGAAAAATGCCCGAGGGAATGCTTCTCAGAACGTACTTCTCGCCTTCGAACTCGAGGGTGTGCCCCGCATTGGGACCTCCCTGGAATCGTGCAATCACATCATATCGGGGGGTCAGCACATCGACAACTTTTCCTTTACCTTCGTCGCCCCACTGCAATCCGAGCAGGACGTCAACTTTACCTGTTTTCATTTTCAAAGATATATTGTTGTTGTTTTCTATTGTAAATACTCACTTATGGATTGTTGGAGCAGGAGTGGAGGATGCAAGAGTGAAGAAATGTGGGAGTGAAGGTCCACTGTACTTGAAAGGTTGTGGACGCACTCACGCAGATACTAACTCTATTGTCCGTTTTTCTCCCTGAGTCTCCTCAGACGGGTCTGCTTGGCCAAACAGGTGCTGCATACACCGTAAATATACATCGAATAGACATCCTTGTGGAATCGCCGCAGATGTATTTTCTCCAGAGCCTCCGTGATTTCGGCCGATTGCACCGCAGTTGTGCGACCACAGAATGTACATATTTGGTAACAGTGGCTCGTACTGTCGTAGCATCCCTCGTAGAACGTTCCTTCAGCCATGCGGTGGCGCACCACCAACCTCAACGTGAGGAACAGGCGGATGGTATTGTAGAGTGTGGCCCGGCTGACACGGAAGTTACGCTGTAGAAGCAGCTGGTCGAGCGTTTCAATCCTGAACTGCCCCTTGATGCTGTAGATGGCGTCAAGTATGGCATAGCGCTCGGGAGTGCGGCGCAGCTTGTTGGTCTCCAAATAGGAGGTGAGAATCTGCGTCACCGTCTGTTTTACATTCTCGTTCATGAGGCTCCAGGCTTTTTTAATCGCACAAAAGTACAACTATTTGCTGACATTCGCCACATTATTCTCCTAAAAAAAATCTAAATATGCGCTTTTGAGTGCGCTGTGAGCTATCAACCGATGGTTTTCGCTCATGTCGGCAAACTTTCGCAGGCACGAGAGAGCTGCATGACGCACCGACAGGCTCTCTCCTTGAAGGGCGGTGACAGCCTGGTCAATGAATTCGTTGATGCCACGGTCGTTGGGCTGCTGTCCCCGGCTGAACAGCCGTGCAAGCAGGTGGAATCCCGCCATCTGATAAATCTCGCGCTCGTCCGCCATCCACTCATAAGCCAGAACGGGTGCAAAGTCCAAATGCTGGTAGAGGTGAAACACAGCTTGTTCAACCAACTCCTGCGAGTGGGTCTGTTCCATCCATACATCAACGATTTCGGGCAGCATGCGCTCAGGAGGCATGATGATGGTGGCCATGATTTTGCACTCGCGGATGTTCTCCTTCCACAGTTGTATGGCCAAGTCATAATCCTTTCCGTATTCGGCTGCAAGTTCCTGTATGTCAGCCATCGACAATCCCCAGTTAATGTGATAGTCAAGTCCTTTCTCACGCATCGACTGCGATGCCACACCATTCATTCGCAAGCGGAACGAACGCTTGATGGCTTTCAATTTCTCATTTGTTTCCATACGTTCTTTTTGTAACATCAGAACACCTTTATTCCGAAAACCCTAAACTCCCCTATTGTGCTCCTACACCCCTATACTGTATTCTCTGCTGTAACGCATCATCTGTTCGGCGTAGCCCTCGGTATAGTCAAGCGCGATGTCGATGACATTTCCGTCGGCATCATGTACGGGAGTCATGACAGGGTTGATGAAACCCTTATACGGCGCCAAATCAAGGCGCTCGTAGCGTTGGAGTATCTCCTGGTGCAAGGCGGCATCTACACGTACGCCGTATCGTTCGACCAGTTGGCGGGCGGCCTCGTAGTCGCCTTCGCTCTTGATGCGCTGCACTTCGGCTAGCAACCGGGCAAACAATTGCCGCAGTTGCTCGTAGTCGTTGATGCGCACGTAAGTTTTCCCTTCGCGACGAACCATCTCCAACGCCGTGCCCTGAGCAAAACACCAGTGGGCAATGAGTGCGCGGTTGCGCATGTGGGCCTCCTCAATTTGGTGTCCAGGTTTTATGCGAGTGAGCTGAGTCATCAGCCCATTCATGATATATGTGTAATACTGTGACTTGTAGGCCTCGCCATCGGGCAGCAGCCCCAATTCAACGAGCTTAGGGTCGGCAATGTAGTAAAGACCAAAGAGGTCGGCACGGGCCTCCTCAATGGTGCTGGCGTAGGCTTTCAGCGCATCGAGCTTCACGCCGGGCAGCATCTGTCCGCTGCCATGCCCCAGGCACTCATGCAAATCGGTATGCAGGTCGTCGCAGAGGTCACCGTATTTCTCTATCATACTGATTGTTTCGGCACAATCGACAAACTCTTCCTTGAATCCATTTCCGTGGGCGGCCTTGTTGTAGGCTTCGGTCAGATTGCCAATGGTGACGCTCTTGCTGCCATAGCGCGCACGAATCCAGTCGGCATTGGGCAGATTGATGCCAATAGCCGAGGCGGGGTATTCGTCGCCGCCCAGCATGGCAGCACAGATGACGTGGGCCGAAACGCCCTTCACCTGAGGCTTGCGGAAGCGTGGGTCAACAGGCGAGTGATCCTCGAACCATTGTGCGTTCTGGCTGATGGTCTGTGTGCGGCGCGTGGCTTCCAGGTCTTTGTATTCAACAATGCCCTCCCACGAACCTTTCAACCCCAACGGGTCACCATAGACCTCGATGAACCCGTTGACGAAGTCCACCCTGCCCTCCTGCTCCTGAATCCACTCAATGGAATACCGGTCGAAAGTGCGCAAATCGCCCGTTCGGTAATAATCCACAAGCAACTCGATGACGCGTCGCTGGCGTGGGTTTTCGGCATACAGCATGGCCTTTTCCAGCCAATGGGTGATGTGGCGGATGGTTTCGCCGTAGCGGCCTCGTTCGCTCCACACGTCCTCCTCCACCCTGCCCTGTCGTTTGCGGACCGTGGAGTTGAGCCCATAGGACGGCGGACAAGGGTCAGAAGGGTCTTTTCTGGCGGCATAGAATTGCTCCACCTCCTGCTGGCTTACCTCCTCGTAGAAGTTGCAGGCCGAGGTCTGCACCAAGTCGTCGCCGTCGGCCTGATTGACGCGCTTGGGCAACACGTCGGGATCGAAGATGACGGGGAACAGTTCGTCGCACATCTCGTCAACGCTCTGCCCGTGCAAGGGCAACAGCGAATCATCGACCGAATGGAGCACACCGCGCAAATAGGCAGCGCTGAAATCGGGTTTAAACTTATCGCACCCGTAGTGATGGTGGATGCCACTGGAAAACCACACGCGCTTGAGGTAAACCACCAGCGCGCGGAACTCGTCATTGTCTCGTTGCCCCTCATAACAACCAAATACAACCTCCAGCATCTTGCGGATGCGGAGGTTGTATTTGCCAAACTGGTCGAACGTGATGTCGCGCCCCCAAAGCGTGGCTTCAGACAGGCAATAAACCAGTTTTTTCTGTTGCAGGGTCAGACCGTCAAATCCGTTCAAGCGGTAGCGCAACATCTGGATGTCGGCAAACCGCTCGTCGGAAAAGTTGAAATCAAGCTGCGTCATCTTTCTTGTTTAATACTTTTTTCTTGGGCTTGCGACCCCGTTTGCCAGGTTTCTTGCCCTTGTCGGCTGCTATCGGTGCCATGTGCTGCAACCGATACTCGCGGGGAGTGATGCCATTGATCTTGTAGAACGAAGCATAAAACGACTGACGGTTGGCGAAACCCACCATCTGGCTGATGTCCTCCATGTTGGAGTCCATATAGCGGCGGTCAACAAGCAAGGCCATGGCTTCCTCAATGCGATATTTGTTGACAAGCGACGTGTAGTTCATGTGAAAACGTACGTTCACCACTGCCGAAATATACCGCGTGTTCGTTCCTAACTCCTCAGCCAATTTCTTGGCGGAGTAATCTCTGTCCTTGTATTTTTTCTGAAACAGAACGATGTCAAGGATTTTTTCTTTAAGCTCGTCCATGAGCGTTGGATTCACCAAACTCCGATAAGCAGCATCTTTGTCCCGTTTTTCCGTAATATTATATTTTGCCATACCTGAAAATTTAAAATACTTTTAAACATCAAACACATCTTCTTTTTTTGCAAATATAATATATAATTGTCGGAAAATCAAGAGATTAATCTATATTTTAACGCTTTTTACGCTTTTTCACGGTTTTAACATATATTTTAAGAAAATCCACAAATTTTGCAATCGTTTTGAATTGCACACTACCGAATATAATGTGCATATTTTCCATATTCCGGCCTTTTTTTGCCAACTGGACAATTGGTGGAATTGTCACCAAAAACACAAAAACCGCCAAGAATGTACTGCAGACACTTATGCAAACGTTTTCGTTGTTTTTGCGCAGGAAAAACAGCCAAAATCGCTGAAAATGAAGTAATTTTGCAACATCAACAAAAACATACTAAAACAAAAACAAAAACCATCCAGAAATCATGATGAAAAGATTACTTTTTGTGCTCTGTTTCGGTGCCCTGACGATGATTGCGTGGGCCGACGACACACAAACCGTAACATTCAATGGGGCAACCATTGAAAAGAACGTTACGCAGATTACTTTCGAGGGCGGTTACATCGTTCTCCACTTTGCCGACGGAACCACCGAACAGACCGAAGACCTGGCCTCGGTGAAGATTGAGTTTTCCGTGCCCAGCGCCATTCGCTACCTGAACCGCGACCTCAGCGACGCGTCAGTGCAGGTGTTTGACCTCTCGGGCAAGCACGTCGCCACCTACAAGAATCTTGAGAACACACAGCTCGAATCGCTCGTAAAAGGCGTCTATCTGGTTAAAAAAGGAACAAAAACCGTTAAACTCATCAAGAAATAGCCACCTACCGTCATGAAGAAATATTTCGCACTTTTCGCCCTGCTGATGGCCGCTATGGCCGCCAAGGCACAACAGACATGGGATTTCACCGCCACCATCGACGCCGACGTGGCTGCTCTGAGCAAGGCCACCACCGAGTGGACCTACACCGCTGAAAGCAACCGCTATGAGAGCAAGAAAGCCATTGACGGCCCGCTCAAGGCCGGAAGCACCGAGCTGCAGCTCACCCAAGGCCTGAAATTCAAGGCCGCAGAAAAGAAAATACGCATTGACGTGGGCAAGCGCATTCAGCTGGCCGGCAAGAATGTGGTTGTCAACATCCCCTCACTGAAGAAGGGACAGCAGGTGACCGTCGTGTTTGCTTCTACCGGCGACACACCCGTTACGCTCGACGTACTCACCAACTTGGGCAGCACCAGCGGATTCGCAGCCGCCGACAAGAACACCACCCAGACCGGAACGGGCACCGTCAGCCAAGACGGCGACGTGACTTTGGCCTGCTCGGTAGGTTCGATAAACATTTTCTCCATCAGCGTGTCTGAAGCCCCTGAGGGTGGCACCGAGACGGGCACTGAAACGGGCAACGACGACGAGGTGAGCAACAACGTGCCCATGAACCTCAATCAGAACCAGGCCATTCTCACCCTGCAGTCGAACGACGTGAAATACTACAACACCGACGAGCTGGCCAGCATCGACATTGACGAACAAACCAACAAGGTGACCATCAACACCCTGGCCGACGCTCAGGACGTTTTCAACGGCTCGGTAAAGACCATCGCCTTCAGCAAGGCCGCCGAACAGGGCGAGCAGGGCGACATCAACAACGGCGGCGTGGAAATCACCGAGTCGAAGGGATGGTTCGAGTCGCTCTACGCCAAGTGGAAACCCTTCGAGGGAGCCACCAACTACCATGTATATATAAAAGGTGGAAAATACAGCGACTGGACCAAGATTGACCAACAGCTGGTGCGCAACTACGGCACCTATGGACGCGCCGACGTGGTGGGTCTGGTGTCGGCCAGCGACTACGAGCTCAAGGTGGTGCCCGTGGTCAACGAAACAGAGAGCACTTCAAACGCAAGCACCGTAGAAAACCTCAACGTGAGGAACTATCCGCGCGAAGGATTCGCCTTCAAGGGCGGCTATGCCCCTGGTGCATACAACAACGACGGTTCGCTGAAAAGCAACGCCGTGGTGATTTATGTCACCAGCAAGAATGCCAAGAACGTAAAGGCCAATCTCAGCACGGGAACCTTCACGGGCATCCAGGCCATTCTCGACGCCTACCAGAAGAAAGGTGCCAACCATCCTTCCAACCCATTGGCCGTGCGCATTCTCGGCACCATCAATGCTGCCGACGTGGATGGCTTCAGCAGCTCGGAAGAGGGCATTCAGATTAAGGGAGCTGAAAAAGACCAGGAGCACAGCATCACCATCGAGGGCATTGGCGAAGACGCCACCATCAAGGGCTTCGGATTCCTGGTGCGCGACTGCAAGGGCGTTGAGTTCCGCAACTTCGCCAGCATACGCTGCATGGACGACGGTATCTCACTCGACACCGACAACTCGAACATTTGGATTCACCACTTGGACATGTTCTACGGCAAGCACGGCAGCGGCGACCACACGAAGGGCGACGGAGCCATCGACGTGAAGGCTGATTCGAAGCTCGTCACCGTGAGCTACTGCCACTACTGGGACACGGGCAAGAGTTCCATGTATGGAATGAAGAGCGAAAGCGGCCCCAACTACCTCAGCTACGACCACAACTGGTTCGACCACAGCGACTCTCGCCACCCGCGCGTTCGCACCATGAGCGTTCACGTGTGGAACAACTACTTCGACAACGTGGCCAAGTATGGCGTTGGAGCGGCTACTGGCGCAAGCGTGTTCGTTGAGAACAATTACTTCCTCAACACCAAGAAGCCTATCCTTTCCAGCTGTCAGGGAACTGACGCTCTGGGTTCAGGCACGTTCAGCGGCGAGGACGGTGGCATGATCAAGGCATATGGCAACTACTTCGACCGCTCGGCCAAGAACTTCCGCTACTACACGCAGAACAATCCCGCATCGACGGGCTATGATGCCTACGAAACCCAAACTCGCGACGAGCAAGTACCCGCATCAGAGGTCACCAAGCAGGGCGGCACCAAATACGACAACTTCGACACCAACAGTTCGGTAATGTACGCCTATACTCCCGATGAAGCTACCGACGTGCCCGCCATCGTGACTGGCTACTACGGCGCAGGACGTCTGAACCACGGTGATTTCCAATACACCTTCAAAGACAACATTGGTAGCGACGAAGCCGACTCAGAATACGACACCGACCTCGCTAATCTGATTGACAACTACAAGTCGTCGTTCGTAGGCTTCTTCGGCGAAGATAGCCAGGGTGGCGATGAACCTGGTGGCGGCGACGAGCCTGGCGGCGACGATCCTACCGGCACCCTTCTGGTGAGCTTCAACGATTCACCCTCCAACGGCATGTTCAACGTGAGTGGTGACTATGGCGACGGAAAAATCACCTACGACGGAGTTTATTACAAAAGAGGCGTAAAGACCAACTCTAAATCTTCCATCACCTTCACTCCGAAGCAAGACTACAACATGACCATCGTCATGGCTACCGCCAAGAGCGGACGTGACGTAACGCTGAACGGAGCACTGACCAATGCTGGAGGAACAGAAAACAAAGAAGGTGCCTACTATGAGCTGAATCCCATTGCCATCAGTGCCAACACCCAATATGTTATCACTAAAGGCACAGCAAGCGAAGGCATCGTGATGCTCATCAAGCTCGTACCCGTGGAATAAAGAACACCCCATCCCGCCTCTCTCCCACACTTTGGGTCGGGTTGGTGCGGGTTCACCCCAAAAAACGATTAACGGCGACTGTACTCACTACAGCCGCCGTTTTTTTTGTTGATTAAACTAAGTATTTTCTCTCAAAAATTTCCTAAACAAATCTTTTTACCTTATTATATATATTATCATTTACCTATAATCATCGTGTCATGAAAACTAATGCAAAGTTAATGCAAAAACGGCGTTTTTTCATTACACGATAAAAAAATAAGCCCATATAAGTAAAATTTTTGACTTAAATCAAAACATCTTTCAACTTTTTTTGTATCTTTGCCAAAACAAAAAACCTTATCTGGCATTTCACAATAACTTAAAAATCTAATAACACATTTTCATTTATGGTTCTAATGATTGTCGAGTTGCTGGTAGTACTGCTGGCGCTCTATGTAGGATCCCGATACGGAAGTCTTGCCTTAGGAGCCATTTCCGGCATCGGATTAGCCCTGCTTGTTTTCGGTTTCGGCATGAAACCAGGTTCTCCACCAACGGATGTGATCTATATCATCATTGCAGCCGTCACCTGTGCTGGCATCATGCAGTCCTCGGGCGGTATGGATTGGCTGATTCAGATTGCAGAAAAGATGCTTCGCAAGCATCCCGACCGCATCACATTCTTGGCTCCCCTCTGCACCTTCTTCCTGACGGTGCTCGTAGGAACCGGCCATGTGGTCTATACGCTGATGCCTATCATCTGTGACATTGCCATCAAGAAAGGCATCCGTCCGGAGCGTCCCTGCGGGGTTGCCTCCATTGCGTCACAGGTAGGTATCACCTGCTCGCCTATTGCTGCTGCCGTTGTGGCCTTCGTCACCATCTCAAACGCCAACGGCTTCGACATCAGCATCCCTCAGGTGCTCATGATCAGCATCCCGGCATGTCTGTGCGGACTGATGGCGGCTGCCGCCGCCTCCTACCATCGCGGACTCGACCTCGACAAAGACCCTGAGTTCCAGAAAAGAATTCAGGATCCGGAACAGCGCGAATACATCTATGGCGGTTCGGCCACCACGCTCGACAAGGAAATCCCTCAGAGTGCGAAGAACGCCGTTTTCGTATTCCTCGGAGCCCTCATCATCATCGTGCTTTTCGCTATCTTCCAGGACGTGTTGCCTGAATACAGCACCGTGAAAGCCGTGAAAGACGCCCCCGACTTCACCTTCCCCGACGGCACCGTGGCCAGCGCAGCTGCCTTGGCTAAGGCAAAGGTCATCATCCCGGGCATCACCGAAGCCTCTACCGTCAAGCTCAAGATGAACGTCATCATCCAGATTGTGATGATTACCGCCGCTGCCATCATGATTCTCTTCTGCAAGGCCTCTCCTTCGAAGGCCGTCCGCGGAGCCGTATGGCAGTCGGGTATGGTAGCCGTCGTGGCCATCTTCGGTATCGCATGGCTGGCCGACACCTACTTCTCCAACTATACCGAAGAGATGCAGGTCATGCTGGGCGACATCGTGGCCAAATACAACTGGTCAATAGCCTTCGTCTTCTTCCTCGTTTCCGTTCTTATCAACTCACAGGGCGCTGTGGTTGTCTCTATGCTGCCACTGGCTTACTCGTTAGGAATCCCCGGCCCCGTACTGCTCGGTGTACTACCCAGCGTTTACGGTTACTTCTTCATTCCTAACTATCCATCGGATATTGCCACCGTGAACTTCGACCGTTCAGGTACCACCGTCATCGGTAAGTATCTGCTCAACCACTCGTTCATGATGCCCGGACTTATCCACGTTGTGGTAAGCACCCTTGTGGCCTATGCCTTGTCTATGATCATCTATTAAATCCTTACAGACTATGTTGATTATCATTATAGAATTATTAGTAGTTCTCCTAGCCCTCTATCTGGGTTCCAAGTACGGAAGCCTTGCGCTGGGAGCCATCGCCGGTCTCGGACTTGCCATCCTCGTTTTCGACCACGGTTTGAAACCGGGTACACCACCCACCGACGTTATCTATATCATTGTGGCCGCCGTCACCTGTGCCGGTGTGCTTCAGGCATCAGGCGGTATGGATTGGATGATCCAGATTGTGGAGCGCATTCTGCGCAAACATCCTCAGCACATCACCTTCCTGGCTCCGCTGAGCACATTCTTCCTGACCGTTGTATGCGGCACCGGTCACGTAATGTACACGCTGATGCCCATCGTCACCGACGTGGCCATCAAGAAAGGCATACGTCCTGAGCGCCCGTTGGCAGTAGCCTCCGTGGCTTCCATGCTGGCCATCGTCTGCTCGCCTATCTCGGCTGCCGTAGTGGCTTTCTCCACCATCTCTGGCCTGAACGGCTTCAGCATCAGCATCCCTCAGATTGTAGCCGTTACGATTCCGGCCTGCCTCTGTGGTATCATAGCAGCAGCCGCCTGGTCGTACAACCGCGGCCTTGACCTTGACAAAGATCCGGAGTTCCAGGAGCGCATCAAGGATCCCGCTCAGTATGCATTCGTCTATGGCAAGACGGCTACGACTCTCGACAAGCAGATTGACAAGAAGTCCAAATGGGCTGTGTATATCTTCTTAGCCGCCATCGTTCTGATTGTCATCCTAGCCTTTGCCCAGAACATCCTCCCAGCCTTCGACACCGTGAAGGCCATCGAAGGTGCTTCCGCCGTGGCATTGCCCACAGGCAAAACCGTCAGTCCTGCAGACCTGGCTTCTGCCGGAATCGTGATGGCTGGCGTGACCGAGGAAGTGCCCACCACCATCCACATGTATCTCGTCATCCAAATCATTCTCATCTCGGCTGCTGCCCTGATGATTATGATTTGCGGAGCCAAGCCAAAGGCTGCCGTTGCCGGCAACGTATGGCAATCGGGTATGGTGGCCGTGGTGGCCATCTACGGCATCGCATGGCTGGCCAACACCTTCTTCGGCGCTCACATGGCTGAGGTGGAAGAACTGCTCGGCGAAATGGTTGACAACTACCCGTGGACTATTGCCCTCGTATTCTTCATCTTCTCGGTGCTCATCAACTCGCAGGCAGCCGTTGTGGTGGCCCTCCTGCCCGTGGCCTACAAACTGGGCATTCCCGGATGGATTCTGCTCGGAGCCCTGCCTTGCGTCTATGGATATTTCTTCATCCCGAACTATCCTTCGGATATCGCAACCGTGAACATCGACCGCACAGGTACCACGAAGATTGGAAAATACGTGCTCAACCACTCATTCATGGTTCCGGGACTCATCAGCGTGGCTATCAGCACCGTTGTGGCCTACGTCATCACAAGTATATTCTTCTGATTTCTTTGACAGAGAGATATTTTTGACAAAGAGACAAAGAGAGGCTCTAATTTTTGTGCACAATATGTTCACTCGCAGTTTGTGAACATATTGTGCACAGTTTTTTTGTTTGACAGAGAGTTGTTTTTGACAAAGATACAAAGAGAGACTCTTTTTTGTGCACAATATGTTCACTCGCAGTTTGTGAACATATTGTGCATAGTTTTTTTGGATTTAACATTTGGTTTGTGAACATATTGTGCACAAATCGGAGCCACAGAGCCTGGTTTCGTGCAAATAACTCACGGCATTATTCGTATAAAGTATAAAACTACGGAAATAACGCTCGGCATTACGATAAAATTCTCTAGAGAATTTATCCGTAAAGCCATGCTTTATATTCGTAAAGGCAGCAATCACATTCGTAAAGCGCGGTGTGGCGACCACAAAACGCTGCATGGCAATCGCAAAGGGCAAGAAGAAAACTACTGATTTGCACATTTATTTGTTTTTTTCTAAGTCTTTTTCGCTACTTTTGCGTCATAAAGGTAAAAGTACAGAACAGAATGAGATTTTTTAGCCTCAACAGACACGATAAAACCGACGAATGGCAACGGCTGATGGCCTCGGAGCGGCAGCAAATGGTGCAGTATGCCTGCTACAGGCTGGGAAACCGCGAGGATGCCGAGGATGCTGTGCAAGATTTGTTCACAAAAATCATCCAACAGAGCCCCACGACTTCCTCCACGGAACTGCCGAATGGCAACAACGGGCAACATCAAACCAACGTGAAGAACCCGTCGGCCTATCTCTACCGCTCGCTGGCCAACCTGTGCACCACCCGACTGCGCACAGCCAACAAAATGCCCACGGTGCCGATTGAGAGTCAGGCAGAGCCAGCCGACACCAACGACGAGGACTTTGAGCAAGAATATTGCCGCATCAGCCAATTGCTGGACAGCATTCCCTACGAACAGGCCGAAGTCATCCGACTCAGGTTCTACGGCGACAAAAGTTTCGCCGAAATTGCCGATATCCTGGACGTGCCACTCACAACAGCCAAATCGAGGTTCGTCTATGGACTAGAGAAAATCAGACGAGGGATGCGCGCCCCTCAGCACGTTTAATCACTGAAAAAGAAGTAGAAAAATGGATTGCAAGGATTTCAGAAACATAGTGGCCGACCTCTTCGACAAGGAGGTGGACCCGCAGACCCAATGGTTGTGCGAACAGCATGCCGCCGAATGCGAGGCATGCAGGGCTTACTTGGACGAACTCAAGCAGACAGCCAACCTGCTGCGACCCAAGCACTCGCCCGTCAGCATGCAAGGCGACGAAGAAGCAACAACGCACGGACGAAAGGCCAAAGTGCGCCCCATGGGCCACGCATGGAGCCGCCAAGCAGCCATGTTCGTGGGCATATTGTTCACGGCGGGCATGGCCTTTGCCGCCATCCACATGGTGCGCCAGCTGAACCAGGCCAAACAGCCCACCACCGTCAGCACCACGGCAACCGACCCCAATGGCAAGGCCGCACAGGCAGCCCCCGCCGACACCATGGGCGGCGACAACACGGACATCGGCCAAGCGGTGGTGTTCGAGAATGCGCCGTTGGAGCAGATTCTCGATGCCATGGCCGCCCACTACGGGGCCAACGTAGAGTTCCGCAATGCCGACGCGCGCCAGTTGCGTTTCCACTTCGTATGGAGCAAGACAGAGCCGCTGCAGCGGCAAGTTGAGCGGCTCGATATGTTTGAGAGTCTGCATATTAGCACGAATGGTAAAACCATCATTGTGGAGTAATTGACCATGAAAAGAATCGTTTTTTCCTTCGTGCTTTGCCTCTGTGCACTGACCCTGCAAGCCCAGCGCGTCAGCGGCCAGTTCAACGACGTTTCGATGGCCGACGCTCTGCAACAACTGAGCAGCCAGACCGACGACTACGTGGTCAGTTTCCTCTACAACGACCTGGAGGACTTCCGCGTCACCACCAGCATACGACGCAAGCCGCTGCCCGACGCCATCCGCCAGCTCATTGGCTTCTACCCCATCCGCATGACCGTGGCCGAGGGAGAGATTGTGGTGGAATGCACCCACAAGACCGACCGCCACCTCTGGGGAACCATCGTTGACGAACACGACCAGCCCGTGGCCTACGCCAATATCGCCCTGCTTCATCCCGCAGACTCGACTGTGCTCTGCGGAGGCGTGAGCAACGAGAGTGGCGTGTTCGTCATTCCCGTGGAACAGCCCACGGTCATTGCCCGCATCACCTACGTAGGCTATCAGACCGTGTGGCGGCTGTGCAGCAGCGAGCAGGTGGGCACCATCCGTCTGCAGCCCGAAACCATGACCATAGGCGGCGTGGTGGTGAAGGGCAACCGCCGCATCATCAAACACGAAACCGACCGCCTGCAATACATTGTTGCAGCCGACGAGTTTGCCCGTGGGCTCACCGCACAGGAACTCATGCGGCGCGTGCCGCTGCTGGAAATCAAGGGCGACGATGTGGCCATGGTGGGCAAGAGCAGCACCCACTTCCTGCTGAACGGCCGCGAATTGCCCGACAACATGCTGAAGTCCAAACTGAGCACCCTCCGCTCGGAAGACATCGAACGCATCGAGGTCATCAGCATTCCGCCCTCGAAATACAAGGCCGAGCCCAATGCCGGCTATGTGAACATCGTGCTCCACCGCGACCAAACACTCGGCGTGAACGGTTCCATTGGCGGCAGCCTGATTTTCAAGGAGCGCACCAGCACCGTGCTCACCCCGACGGTGAACTATGCCAACAAACGGCTCGACATTTCGTTTTCGGGCATGATCGACCTGGCCCGCGGACGCAACGACCGATCGTGGGAGACCGTCTTTGCCGACCACTCGAAGACGTCGGAATCGGTAAACCGCTTCGACTGGACGTGGGGCAACGCCAACCTGCTGGCCAAATACCAGCTCAGCCACCGATGGACGGTGGGCTTTCTGGGCAGCGCCTCAACCATGAAGTCAAACATCGACGTGCAAGACATCACCCTGGAGCGCGACGTGCGCACCACCACCGACACCCATTCGCCCGACGACAAGAGCTACAGTCTGGCGGGCGAGGTGTTTGCCGACTTCCTGATTGACCCGAAGGGCAAAATGCTGACGCTCACCTACGACTATCTGAACAACTACCAGCAGCAGGACCAGCGGCTGGTGGCCGTCACCGAGCAACCCACCGCGGACACCCAGCAGCCAACCAACACTACACTGAACATGCTGAACACGGGCGACAGCCGCTACCGCATCGACGGCGTGAAGGCCGACGCCATGCTGAGCTATCCATGGGCCAACGTCGAAACGGGAGCTGCCTACACAAACATCAGCAACCGCTCCAAGCTCGACATTTTCAGCGATGCCACCGGCGTGTGGAAAAAGACGGACGGACAGTCGAACCACTTCGACTACAAAGAGCGCACGGCGGCGGCCTACGTGTCGGCCCAGCGCGACTTTGGCGGCAAGTTTTCGGCCAAGGCCGGCCTGCGCATCGAAAAGACGTGGACCGAGGGAACACTCGTCGAGAACGACCAAACCAACCGCAACCACTACCTCTACCTCTTCCCCACCCTGCACCTGCGGTGGAAACCATCGGACAAGGCCAACCTCGGACTGGCCTACACGAAAGGCATCAGCCGACCTGACTTCAACGACCTGAATCCCTTCCGCTACTACCAGACGCCCACCAGCTACGTCAGCGGCAACCCATTCCTGGCGCCGGGACTGACCGACAACGTGGAAGTGAACTTCAGCAACGGGCGCGGACTCTATGCCGTGCTCTACGAAAGCCACCAGCGCGACGCTGCCGGAATGCCCATGCTCTTTACCGCCGACGGCATGCAGAGCAGCGTGGCCGACAACTGCTTCTCCACCGACAAGGCGGGCTTGTACGTGGAGTGGCGCCGCAACCTGCTGAGCTGGTGGAACGTCCAGGTGGGCGCCGAGGTGTTCTACGCGCAGAGCCACGTCACCAAACCGTCGTCAAACCTGCAAGACGAACACCAGTGGAGCGGGAAGGCCGAACTGAACACCGACTGGTTTCTGAACCACAGCCACACGCTGATGCTCAACGCCTACTACACGCACCAATTGCCGCAGGTTGACATCTACGGACGCTACGAAAAGAGCTATGTGTTCTGCGGAGCCAAGCTGAGCTATCGCCTGCTGAACGACCGGCTGCTGCTTTCGCTCGCAGTGAGCGACCCTTTTCACCAGAATTTCTCGCGCTCTACGAACCACTACAACGGCTACACGGTTCACTTCAGAAACGACGCACGTGTGCAAAACGTGAACTTCTACGTGCGCTACTCCTTCGGCGGCAGCAAGGTGCGCCGCAGCTACCGCCAGTCGAAGAATACCGACGCTTCGCGAGCAGCCGCGCGGTAAGAAGCGCCTGCCCGTAGCCTTTCAAAAACAAATAAAAACCAATACGGACAAGGAAAAACATGTTTTTATATGTTAAGGCATGACGGTTTTTGTTGGTTTTATTTGTTTTGATTGGTTTTTGAAAGGCGCTTCGCGCTAAACAAGCAAACTGTAAAAAGCAATTCATCACAAAAGCGTACTTGGTGATACGACCAGCGGATGATCATAAAAAAAGGTGTGCCACCCGAAAAAACGGATGGCACACCTTTTTTCATGTGATTCTGTGTGTTTTATGTGATTCCGTGTGACAAAACACACGCAGAACGCGTTTTACTTGTCAAACTTGAAGTAGTTCTTGGCATTGTTGTAGCTGATGTCCTCCACCATGCGATAGAGGCTGTCGAGGTCGTTGGGCAGCAGACCCTTCTCCACGTCGTTGCCGAGCAGGTTGCAGAGCAGACGGCGGAAGTATTCGTGGCGCGGATAGCTGAGGAACGAGCGCGAGTCGGTGAGCATGCCGACGAAACGGCTGAGCAGACCGAGCACTGACAGGGCGTTCATCTGGCGTGTCATGCCGTCGAGCTGGTCGTTGAACCACCAGCCTGAGCCAAACTGAATCTTGCCGGGGCACGAACCGTCCTGGAAGTTGCCGAGCATGGTGGCGATGACCTCGTTGGCGCAGGGATTGAGCGTGTAGAGGATGGTGCGCGTGAGTTTCTTCTTCATGTTGAGCTTGTTGAGGAAACGGCTCATGGCACGGGCGGTGTTGAACTCGCCGATGCTGTCGAAGCCCGTGTCGGGACCCAGCTGGTTGTACATCAGTGTGTTGTTGTCGCGGATGGCTCCATAGTGGAACTGCTGTGTCCAGTCGCTCTCGGCATCCATCTCGGCCATCACGGTGAGGAAGCAGTTTTTGTATTGGCGCGTCTCCAACTCCGAGAGCTGGATGCCGCGGAGGGCCTTGCTGAAAATGGTTTCAATCTGCGAGTCGGTGTATTCCTCGTCGTAGAACTCCTCGATGCCGTGGTCGGACAGACGGCAGCCGTTCTCATGGAAGAAGTCGTGGCGCTTCTGCAGCGCATCCACCATGTCCTTGAACGAAGCAATATCCACACCGCTCACCTCGCTGAGCTGCTTCACGTAGTCGGCAAACTCAGGTTTCTCAATGTTCATGGCCTTATCGGGACGCCAAGCGGGAATCATCTTGATTTCAAAACCGCTCTCACGCGTCTGCTTGTGGTAGCGCAGGTCGTCAACGGGGTCGTCGGTGGTGCAGACGGTCTCCACGTTGTAGCGGCGCATGAATCCACGGGCCGTATATCCGGGCTGCTGCAGTTTCTCGTTGCACTCGTCGAAAATCTCGCGGGCCGTCTTGGGACTGAGCAGTTTGTCTATGCCGAAAGCGGTTTTCAGTTCAAGGTGCGTCCAGTGGTAGAGCGGGTTGCGGAAAGTGTAGGGAACGGTTTCGGCCCATTTCTCGAATTTCTCCCAGTCAGAGGTGTCCTTGCCGGTGCAGAATCGCTCGTCCACGCCGTTGGTGCGCATGGCGCGCCACTTGTAGTGGTCGCCGCCAAGCCACAGTTCAGTAATGCTCTTGAACTTGTGGTCGTTGGCCACCATTTCGGGAATGAGATGGCAATGATAGTCGATGATGGGCATTTTGGCCGCATGGTTGTGATACAAATCCTGCGCAGTGGAGGTTTCGAGCAGGAAGTTTTCGTCCATGAACTGTTTCATTTTCGTTTTAGGTTTTTAAGTGTGTTTATTGAATTTGTAACTTTACGCTTTTTAAAGGCATACAAAGATAGCATTTTTTTTGGAACTAACCGAATTTTGCCGTATATTTGTGGCGGAAATCTACGCAAACGATGTCGTTAAGAATTAAGTCAAACAGTCTAACTGTCTAATTGTCTAAATGTCTAAATGTCTAACTGTCTAATTGTCTAACTGTCTAACTGTCTAAAATATGAAAAACAAAGTTCTGCTGATTTATACGGGTGGCACCATCGGCATGGGGCGCAACCCACAGACCGGCGCGCTGGAGCCGCTCGACTTCAACCACCTGAGAGAGCAGGTCTATGAGTTCGCATTCATCAAGACTGGCATCGACGTCTATCAGTTCAGCACACCCATCGACTCGAGCGACATGGATCCACGCGCGTGGGCCATGCTCGTGCGCATCATTGCCGAACGCTACGACGACTACGACGGTTTCGTCATCCTGCACGGCACGGACACCATGGCCTACACGGCCTCGGCGCTGTCGTTCATGCTAGAGAACCTCACCAAGCCCGTCATCCTCACCGGCAGCCAGTTGCCCATCGGCCAGCTGCGCACCGACGGCAAGGAGAATCTCATCACCAGCATCGAACTGGCCGCTGCCTACAACGACGACGGTCTGCCGCGTGTGCCCGAAGTGTGCATCTACTTCAGCGGAAACCTGCTGCGCGGCAACCGCAGCACCAAGCAGAACGCCGAGGGGTTCAGCGCCTTCGAGTCGTTCAACTACCCTCACCTGTGCGACGCCGGCGTCAACTTCACCTATCACGACCACCACATCCTGCGCCCCGACTATTCGCGCCCCATGGTTCCCCACTACGCCATGAATCCCAACGTGGTGGTGTTCTCTTTTTTCCCCGGCATCCAGGAGAACATCGTGCGCCATGTGCTCGATGCTCCCGAACTGCGCGGCATCGTAATGCGTTCTTACGGCAGCGGCAACGCGCCTCAGCAGCCGTGGGTGATGGAGCTGCTCCGCGAGGCATGCCAGCGGGGCGTGACCATCGTCAACATCAGCCAGTGCGTGGCGGGCTGCGTGGAGATGAACCGCTACGACGCGGGCTACCACCTGAAGAAGGCGGGAGTCATCAGTGGCTACGACGGAACGGTGGAGAGTGCCGTAACGAAGCTGATGTACCTGCAGGCGCGCTACGACAACCCTGCCACCATCCGCCAGATGATGAACCGCTCCATAGCGGGCGAAATCACGGTGTAGCGATGAGTTAGGAGTTAGAAATAAGGAGTTATGAGATAGAAATTAGGAGTTAGGAGTTTCCCGTATCATCGAGAAACTCCTAACTCTCGAACTAGTCTGCAAATAGCTTTGTAGGAGGCGACGTTTCCTCACGTCGCACGTGAACCTCATGTCACGTGAGGACACGTGACCTCCTACATCGTAGCAACTTATTTTTCGTTCAACTTCATAACCCGTACTTTTCTTCAAGGTATTCATCTACAAACTGGCGCGGGGATATTAAAAATTCTAATACTCATTATGCGGTGGATTGCAAATCCACCGAACACCCGGCGCAACGGGAATTGCAAATCCACCGAACAACCGGCGCAACGGAAGCAGATTTTATAAAACTGCTGCGATTTTACGAATCTGCTCTAAACGATTCATAAAC
>OCTX012280168.1_pt1 | contig 161059 bp, 214 predicted proteins | sample 1539691 | NCBI WGS metagenome assembly OCTX01 (sample SAMN02144231, study PRJEB22623) | gut metagenome | biome: sheep rumen | host: Ovis aries | place: New Zealand
CCCCCCCCCCCCCGTTTAAAACGGAAAGGAAGAAGGAAGAGATATTTTTAATCAATTCTATTTCTAGAACATCTTTATCATTGGGTCAAACCCGCGTTCAACTATCTGCTCATTCAACTGCTGATCCTCAACCTCAGCCGTGAAGCGTTTTTCTTTTTCTTGAACCATGTTCATCATAGTATTATATTATATCTTACTTTGGCATCGCAACAGGTTGAACAGCCTTCGACTTAGTCTTATAAAGGGCTGTATTATCCGGCTTTTGATTAACCGCCTCCTGTTGACGTGTCCTAATTCTATCTTTATTATCTGATTGCTCCTTCTCGTTTTCCATTTTCTGCAACTGTGTCATATTTCTGGCTTTAGCCATTTGTTCTTTAGCTAAAAGCTGTTGACGTTGATGCTGAATCTGGATCTGCTGTCTCTGTAGCTTCATTTGTTCGAGTTGGAGATCTTTTGCTGTTACTTCCTGAGAATTATCGTCCCCCTGCTTTGGTAATTGTGGTTGCTTCCCAGGATCAATTGTTTCCCCGGGTTTGGGGATTTTATTAACCTGCTGTTGAGCAAAGGCTTTATTTCTCAGTACTATCATTTTTCTTGCTCTTATGATATTTATAACCTGCAGCAGCTAAAACAGGAACACTAGCTAATGCTACTGCTTTACCGGTTCGATCTAAACTCTTTAGGGCTTTTCCCACTACTAACTTTTTCCCTTCGGTGGCCTCACCAACCAAACCACGCGAGTGACTCTTAATGGATTCACGAAGAGCTTTAAGTTGTTCGGGAGTTGCTTTTTTAGCTTTTCCTTTTCCCTTAAAAAGGTCAGCCTGATTTTTAGCACCCAAAGACATGGCGCTACCAAGACCAATCATCGTAGTTCCGGTAGCAACACCTGTCTTTGCGATTAGTTTATCTTTGTTTTCTTCTTTTTTCATAGTTCTTCCTCTGTAGGATCAGACTGTTCGGTTAATATAGAGGCATCTATTCCTTGCTGTTCTGCTTGAGCAGTAAGTTTAGCCTGCATCCACTTCGTATACATCTCCTTTGTCTTATCTGTTATGAGAGACTCAGTATCAGGATCGATATCCTTAATGAGATTCTGGATATAATTCAGATATGCATCTGTATCTACGAGCGGCGCAGCCATATCAAGCGCCTGAAGTGAATTGGTTAAGATACCAGTTATACCAGTCACTAGACCAGAGATAGATTCGCTCTGATTAATCTGATTGTTATATTCAACACTTGTTTTCTCTGATATATGAAGACGAATAAGCGATGGGTCGATCTCTTCTCCATACAAAATATTATAAAGAGTACAGACGAGGGCCGTCACGCTATCCTTGATACCGGTCATAAAACCAGCAACTCTCGAATTAGCACGTTCACTGCTCTGAAGAATGGCCCACTTAGAACCGCTCGTTGAGTCAAGAATCGTACTAGGAATACCAAGCGGAGAGAGGACGTTGTTTCTACAAACGTCTAGGTTCTGCATGATATCCATAAGTTTATCAGAGAGTTTATCGAGGGGCAACATATTATTTTTATTGCCCAGTGTTGAATTATAGTCAGGAACAAACTTAGCACTCTGGGTCATTGCATTCTCAAGGAACGACACTACATCAAATTGAGAAGTCAAAAACGAGGCAAGTTCGTTTGTATTATTTGCAAGTTTAGTTGTTCGGGCGCAAAGTTCATTAGCTGTCTCCATTGGAGTGCTCTTATCGAACTGAAGGAGAAAAATCTGAACACTACTTAAGTCTCGCAAAGAAATAAGCGAAACAAGTAACTCCTTAATTACCAACTCCTTAACCTTCAAGATTAGTGAATAAAATAAAGGTTCACCGGCTGAATAACTGCACTGACGAAGAACCATTTTCTTAGCTACCTCTACATCCGTTAGTCGGGTGGCAGACTTAGGTTTCTCCTGTTGATCTTTCTTTTTAAGTCCATAATCATCCTCTAAGTCATTGACCAGACGAAGATTAATGGAACCTAAAGTAAAGGCATCATTTCTACCAATTTCATATAATTTCCCATCTTCACCTTTCACGATATAGGTTTCTTCTGTCTCACCATTAGAATTTCTTTTTTTCTTAGTGATTACTGAGACAGGATCATAGAGTTCTTCTGCACGAAATTTAAGATGACCTAATTCATCACGTTCGCGAATAAGCATACTAGTATATTGACCGTAGAAAACTGTATCCTTGATATGGTCTCGAATGTAATCAAAAATCTTAAGATCCTTGGTCAAGATATCATTAATACGCTCCGTCTTACTTTCATCCGTATTTCCTTCTTCGTCCAGAATTGTTACTACTTGCTGACCCGAGTCTTCCAAAAAGTTCACTACATAGTCAGAAAAAAAGTTTGTAGCGAGTTTAACAACATCCAATAGTTGATAACCTCTCAATTCATCAACTCTAGAGTAATACTGAGAAATTAAGTTGCTTGGAGAAGCACTTCCCAAAAGTGGCGATTCCCGATTTGCACCAGTTGCTCCGAACTTTGTAGATCCTATGGGAGAGTATCCTCTTCCACCAGACCCAAATATATTTGATTTAAGTGGAACACGGCTATTCCAACCACCTATTCCACCAAACATTTTCTGAAAAAATCCTTCTTGCTTTTTCATGTCCTTACTTTGCCAAATTCATTATTAAATAATTTCATAAAGTTGTTTATTGCTTCCTTACTTTCCTCACTATCAAAATCCAAGTCAGAATTTTCCTCCGCCAGTTTCTGAAGTTCAAGATCATCTCCCTCAATCTCCATGGTATCTTTAAGATCACCTAGAGTCTGAATATAGGAAATAAGCTTTTCAATCACCAGAAACTTATCTGCCAAGGTTAATTCACTTGAGTCTAACATATTCTCTGGTCTCGTCACATAATCAATTACCAAAGAAAGTCTTTGTATCAGGTGAAGACTTAAGACAGCTTTCGCATTTCTATATATACGGCTGGTATACAGCTCTAAAACTCGTGTTGATTTAGGATCTGTTGCAACCGTAGCTAGTGTATTAGATAAAGAATGAAGATCTAGATTAAGCTGAATTCCATACTGTTTATTATAGGAAGTGAAGATATCGTTAAGAGCTAACTCCATTTCAGCAGCTTTTTTCTCTTTTTCATTTTTGGCAATGGCACTAGCGTCAAGGATCATGTTAGTTGCAGCTTTTTTAGGGATACTGGGAGCGCCGACAATTATATTCTTAAGATCTGACTTCTCCTCTATGATATCATCAAAAAGCTCATAATCGTCGGAAGCTTCTTGTTTCCCCTCCTTCGCAAGGATCTTCTCTTTAAACTCCTTGCTATTAAATGGGTTCATTGCTTCCATATTTTTCTTTTTATTTAAATTGTGGGGCGATCATCTGATTATGATCGGTGTTCAGAAATTCTTGAGCTCGTTGAACTTGAGCCTGTTCTGAACCATCTTCTATTACTTGATTTGCTTGAGATCTGTCCATATCAGTTCCTGCAGACTCAGCATTAAAAGTTTTTCTTCGTAAGACTATCATAACTCGTTTCACTTATCTTGGAGGGAGAGTCACTCCCAGCATTTCCGGGCTCCCTCTCTAGTGTTCTTTCATAAGTTCTTTAACTACGTCGGTTACTATTCTTCACCGTACTTCTACTTAAATCCAACGAGCGTATTTATACCACTCTGGACCAAGCAATCTCTCGTAGTTTTCGGCTGACTTGGTAAGGTACCAGGCGATGGGCTTAACAATAACCACCTTGCCTGCCTTACGAGCAGCCTTTCCGAATTTACAAATTACTGTCTTCATATTAGAATTCTCCCAAGGACTTGAACCTTGGTTAGGCCTCTGTACCTGAGAATTACTCGGAATTTCGTTTAGTTCTGAGAGTCACGTCGAGGTGTAGGACCATTACATCCGCTCTCAGAAAATCTATCAACATGTTTTATAAGAATCGTTTGAAGTAATTAGGATTTTAGCTTTTTGGAAAAGCTTAATAGGTTTATCATATAAAAGTTCATCTTTATCCGTTGGTATAATTTCGAGCTTAGAATCATTTTCAGGTTTGTAGACATAATATTCTTTACCTATCTTTTTATTCTCTAAGTTTTTAACAGCGTCACTTATACTTTTGTAAAATTTAATTTCTGGTTTAAGTGTAATAGAACTTTTATTTTCATCAGTTACCCAAACCACCTTTGATGTTTTCCTTTCACGAGTCAAGTCAGACCATGACCACTTTGGAAATGACTTCGTAATGAGTCTGGGTGTATATTGTTTTAAAATATTATCTTTAATTTTTCGGTTTACTCTGACCTTTGTAATAAGTCTTAACCTAGTTGTAGTAAGGCACCAAACTTCTTGTGTTTCCTGAAAAGGATTTTCACTGGGACTTGGATACGTTTTCGATAAAGGATTTATCTTACCGACTGGTTCATAAATATAAACCACTTTCCCGGCTAAACCTTCACCTAATCCACTTAGAGCTAGGTCTATACTTGGATAGAAAGTTATTCTTGGAAGTTTTGTTTTTCCTAAACCCCTCTTTGAGACCTCGTCGTTTGGGACTGTCGGAATCATGACATCTCTATCAAGATCAGAATATAGAGAAGCCAGATAAAGTTTTTGATTTCTAAGTACTATCATAATACTGGTTCTCTAGTAATTAATAAAAAGAGGCCAATACAGCACTACTGCTGGAACCAGGAGAAGATTATCCACTCTTCCGCTTCACCGCAACAATAATAACTGTATTGGACGCTCCCCTGAAAATTATTATAAAGTTTAAGTCATCTCTGACCAAAACAAAAGTGAAAGGCAATATTTTCAAATCGCAATTCACTTAAGAACAATACTGAACTTCGGGATAATTCGACCGGAAGACAGTTTGATCTCACATATAAGGTTTTCGTTAATTTTAGGCCAAAAAAAGTGGGGGAAAATGGGTACTTTCAACCCTTTAGCACCCCAAAACTGACACAAATCCCCCACCTCCCCTAAAATACCTTCTAGAAACTGACAATTTGGCAGAAAAATAAAAAAGAAAGGACTCGATTTATCTCAAACCAAGTCCCTAAATATGGCTTCAAGAAAGACCCACAAAGATCTTCCATTTCTAAGGATTTCACCAAACTTTCCAAGTTTTAATAAGATCTAAATCTTTGTACCCAGTCTTTGGATCTAGGTTAACTCCCACTTGATGAAGGGCCCATCCCAAACAGGTTAGATTTCCGATCGGATCATAAAGAGCACTTTGTGGAAGTCCTAAAACTTTTGGAATAGAAATCTCTGGAAGACCATCTCCTACCTCCATACCATTCTCTGGGATATCACAGAAAAGAGAATCGATATCTTCTTCTCCATCATATCTAATAGTTTGTCCATCCCAAGTTAAGTCAGAATCGATTCTAGTTATGTAAGGTTGAAATGTAACTGCCTGATTAAGAGATTCATCTATAAATTTAACTCTAGATATGACCGTATTAAAATGTTTTACAGCTAATCGGACAACTTCTAGGTCATCGGGTTGACGATTAAAAATAATCACCTTCCCTATAAAATAGTCCAGGTTCTTTGGGTTAACGGCAATCTGAGCTTTCTTAAAACTACTTGTTACAGGCTCTTTCAGATAAATTGCCTCTAAGACAGAAGCTAAGGATCCACTAAAAATCATAAAGTGCAAATATGTGTTTCTCAGTTTCCCAGACGTAAACCTCATTCTCGTCTAAGGATTCAACCTCTTCAAGCCATACTACGGTTTTCTTTTGAAGATAACCGGCTTTATTCACAACATATTCCGTCCGGAGATAGAAGTCAGGAATATCCTGAATAATCTCCATAGGAAGGCGAGACCAAAGAACAGGAAAGGCGGACTCACTCCAATCCTCTCCGTCCTGGTCGACTATTAAATATTTCTTTTTCATAGTCTATTAATTATATCTTCCGTATAAGCTACGGGATCAAATTTCTTAAGCTCTTTGAGCTTGTCCTTTAATGCCTTTACTCTATCTGAAGTGTCTTTATTTTTTCTAAGATATGAGATAGGTTTAGACATCACCGCCGTAATTATTTCTGGCGAATAGCCTAAGTCTTTTTGTATCTGTGCATCTGTCGCCTTTGGATTACTAATAATGTACTCTGATATATATGGCAGAGCTTCATTAGTAGCAATTTGAAAATTAACCTTTTCTATCTTCTTTTCATTCACTCGCACAAGGAGTTTGATATAGTTATTAACAGTATATCCAACCCAATCTTTAATTGGAATTCGGAATGCTTTCACAGAATCTGTTACCCACACTTGGTACTCTGTTGCTGAATAACATATCTTTCTAGCGATAGCTTCTATGTCATCCACTGTTATGTTTCTAGCCCCGGGTACACGTCCCACAAAAAGCTTCGGTCCATTTTCATCAGTCAAGTCTTCAATATACACCTTACCCTCATCCACAAGCTTGTCATATTTGCTGATTTTCGGAGTGAAGATCTCGGTAGCACACTCAGACTTAGATTCGAATAGAATTCCCTCTGTCTTACCGTCAGGACTCTTGGTGCGTGAAATTTTATACGAATAGATAACTCGGCCACGACCAGTTTCCCATAACTTTTGAAGTTCAGAATTTTCCTTGTCAATAATCAAGTCCACCGAACTTTCTAGGAGATATGGATTATTTTCTTTCCATGCCCGATACAAAGACTGTGGATTAAAGGATGGGATCTGCGTCTTCACACCCACCGCCAAACCCATTGTTTGAATTGGAAGGTAAAGGGCAGCAGGTAAAGGAAGAGGTAAGCCTGATGCTGGTTCACGTTCACCCTGCGGGGACTCATGAAAGTCTATATACTCAGGATTAACTAAGTCACCAAGAATATCCCAGTAGAGGTCACTAAGTCGAATCTTGGTATAACGAGTAGCGGCAGGTGGACTGACCACACCATCAATGCTTGTATATCCAAAGAATCCATGACCAGTAAAAACACCGGATCTAACCATGTGAGCTGCAGAGAGTTCTAGTCCCGTTGTTCCATGCGGGTGAACCCGCGAAACTGAGGGAACAAACTCATGAGTAGGGAGATCTTTCCCTTTCGGATGAAGAAGCGACATATAGATTAATCGCATGATAGAAACTTTAAGTCCATCACTTAAGCGAGGGAGGGCACGTGAATTAGATACATATCCACCGTAGAGGACATAAGCTTCTTCTGTAATCTCACCAACGGAACGAGTAAGACCTGTGTTATTAATTTGCGGTTGCTGTTTTTCTATTACTTTCTTACGTGGGGCCATAATTAAAGATCTGTAAAATTATACGGATTAGTTAGTATTTCTTTATCGTATAGAAGTTTTTTTCGATTATCGATATTCTCGACGAGACCCATAGCATATTCTGCATACTCGGGAGTTACTTGAATTAGACGTCTGGTTTGCTCATTGTAGAAAGAATAATACACATCTTCTCGTTCAAGAGCACCTAATCCTTTGAAACGTCTAAATTTCTTACTCGTATCCATTCCCACACAAAATTGAGATCCTGGAATACGTGGATCACTTGGATAGAAATATTTTCCACCTTGTTCGAATATTGGAGATTCAGCAATATAAACCAAACCAAAATCGATCATAAACCTAGCAAACTTCAAAATAGTATATAATATACCTTTCTGGATGCTAAGTCCATCTTCATCAGCATCTGTAGCTATTACTAACTTTCCGTAACGAGTTTTCTTTTTAATTATTTCGTAAGCCTCTTCAGGACTCTTAGCATCTTTAATAACATTGTTTACTGAAATACCAAGACCCATAGTACTAAAAATCGTAAAAAATTCAGTATTATCCATCATTTTATCGGCATTGCAGTCGCTGGTATCTAGAACTTTACCTCTTAAAGGTAAGCAACCCCTCAATCTTACATCAACTGCCTTTCTCGCAGCTTTCAATGACCCATTAGGACTATCACCCTCTGTTACAAACAGCTCACAGTTCCATCTTTCATTAGCAGGTGCAGTTGCATCAGCAAAACCCTTCTTCATTGTTCCCTTTGCACGATAAATTCCATTACCACCAGCCGCATCCATAATCTTTTGAGCTTTTTCAACAGCCCCTAGTGATTTATGTGCTTCAGCCAAAGAGTTAAGTTTCTCTACATGCAAGTCCCAATACTCAGGATTCTTCCTGAAGATTCTCTGGATGTCCTTAACAACTTCTATGAAGTCTGTTGGCTTAACTTTAGCTATACTTTTTACCCTCACTTTATTCTGTGAGTCAAAGATAGTCTCATTTGCCAACATAATCACACACATCTTTAAGCCTGCATCCAGGTAAGAGTGTTTAATTTTATAGAAGTCCTTAATGGCAGTTTTAAAGAGAGTCTCTGCAATTGTTATGTGTTGACCAGTACAATCCAGACCATTAACAGATCCAAACTCAACTTTAGGAGAAAGTTCAGGATCCGCCTCAAAGGTCATATAGATTCCTACTTCCTTGTTCATTGAATTATCTTTCGGAGTTATCGTTCGGAGTAGTTCAAATTCATAGGGTCGGAAATCATTCTTAATAGTCTGTCCGTCAATTATTACATTAACGTTTCGCTTGAAGAACTTCTCCTGAATCAAGAGGAAATACTGTAAATTCTTAACGGGAATCTCAGGCTCAATGCTCTCGAAAATCTCTGGATCAAGTTGGAGAAGAACTATAGTTGAAAGTCCTTCTGGAATATGAACATAGTTCTTAGTTCCCTTGAAAATCATCTTCTCAAGATCCTTCAAACGCCCTGCTCCCTCATAGACTTTATAACCGCGTTCAGTTACTACAATGTAGAATAAGTCTTTCTTACTTCTAGGTCCTGCATTTTCCCAACATTCCTTGACAGCGGGAATAGATCTATTATAATTATTCTCAGTTATCTTTGACATGAGCACGAACCTAGTTGAGGTAGCACTACACAGGGAAATGCCAAGACCGTTAAGACCAACACGAGCTACACCCTCTGTACTTTGAAACTTAGAACCTGAATGTAGTTCGCTAATGGCTAGGTATGCAGAAGTACGATCTGGGATATCCTTACTCATTACGATAGGAATTCCCCGACCATCATCCCCTACAAAACAATAACCATTAAGGTTAGTACTAATTAATACATTGTTTCCATAACCAGCTGCAATCTCGTCAGTGGCATTATCGATAACCTCACGTAGGGCTGTATTGGCAGCATTCTTATCATTGCCTCCAAGATACATACCTACGCGCCGACGGACACATTCTGGAAATGGAAGATACTCAATTACTTCTTCACTAATTTCTTTTTTCATAAAAATAAATTGACATATTTTCTCATTACATGGGAGGACTATAACCTCCCATAGGTAAGGTTATTTTGGTCCTAAAAACGCAAAATCTTCGTGTAGGGGTATACAGGGCGAATCCACTGTTTCCATTGGGGAGGAAGTTTATCAGTGAAGAGCTCTTTCCGAATATTGTAAGAACTGTAATGACTCATAAGACCGAGGTAGGAGTTAATGGCACTCACTAAGTAGTCTATGTTATCTTCGGTCGGGATATTCTTAAAAAGGACTTCCTCTAAGCGACCCCTTACTCGATTCCCACAATAGACACGACCTGGCATGATCATTGAACCAATAAACTTAACTCCATGTCGGACGGGTTGTAGGTAGAACTTATCCTTAGAGATGGTCAAATCTAGGTTATCTCTAGCGAAGTCATAGATAGATGGAGCTGATTCCAGAAGTAATTCCTTCGGACCAAACATAATAAAATCATCAACATACCTGCAATACATCGGAATCCCGAGATAAAACAAGATAAACCAATCTAAAGGAGTCATGTAGAAGTTAGCAAAGACCTGAGAACTATAGTTTCCAATAGGCAAGCCTTTATCAAGTGGAAGAAAGAAAAGAGACTTCTCTGGTGGAAGAAGCTTAATCAGGTTAGGATCACCTCTCCTGATACAATCAATAGTTGGATCAGAAAGAGTAATGAGTCTTACTAACCAAACCAGATCCTCTAGTTTCCTTTGATCCCGGTAGTTCCTTCTGATAAAATTTTCTAAGCGATCTGCTAAGAGAGACTTCCGAATACCCATGAAAAAGCTCTTTACGTCCATTTTCATAACATACCAGTCTCTTCCTATTGCCTCAGCTCGATTTATGTAATCTTCAGCAGCCATAACAGCAGCTAAGGTTCCTCGTGTGGGGAGACAAGAGTATGTATCCTTCACAAAGTACTGAAGAAACAGTGGAAGAAGTTCCCTAACGACTAGGTGATGCACAATCCTATCTATAAAAGCCGCAGCAAAGACCTCTCTCACCTTCGGATCGCAGATAATAAAAACAGTTGACGGCGAAGGTCGGTAGGTATGGTTATTAATGGCGTTTGTTAAAGCCATGAGTTTTGGAACATAACCACCGAAGATAAATTCCTGAGCGGCCTGTGTATTTCTTTTAGACTTATAACAGTCTTTAAAAGCATCTAAGACTTCTTGATACGTGAACATAATAATGTGGACAGAAAATAAAAAGATCTGAAGAAAGGTAACACATGGTTCCTGTAATTCAGGTAATCGTAATAGTTCCAGTTGTTCCAGTTACCATTACTGTTCAGGTTCCAAACCTCTCTTATGCTATTCTTAATTTTAGCGAGGCTTATTAAACCCTGCATAGCACCCTCTTTTTATTTGTTTATTTTAAGCTCACTAACCCACCATTGCAGAATAGGGCAATGTTTGTACATTCGTGAAGGTTAGTCTTCTTGCTCTTTTCCTCTAACATAAACATCGTGCAAGTAGTTTCTCCACCTAGTGGCTTGATCCTTTATCTTTGATAACCGTATTAAAGGCTGATTGATATTATACCTTCCACTAACTGATAGTGCATTATCCTCAAGACAATCCTGAAGAGCTATTTCAATATGTGAAATTGTCTCTAGGAGTTCTTGAGCTGCCTCATACTTACCCTTTATTTCTATTTTCCCTGAAGCATCAGCTATTAGGTATTTAATTTGACGAAGGAGTTTCCTTAGTTCATCGCCTACATCAAACCTATAATACCTTGACATCTGCTTAATTGATTCTCTCAACTCAGCAGACATAGAGGACGCCTCGGAGAAAATTTCTAATTCTGAATAATCTTTCTGTTTGTTATCATTCATAAGTTTATGTTAAATTTTATATTGATCGCTGTCCTTTCAAAGTCCAGCTCTTATTTTTCATCACCCTTCCTCACAAGAGCTGAAGAAAGGTAACACATGGCGCCTGCAATTCAGGTAATCGTAACAGCCCCAGTCGTCCCAGTCACCATCACTGTACAGGTACCAAACCGAGGTATTGTCTCTCACTGACGAAGACCAGTACCACGCAAAAGGCATTGGATCTAAGCCTAAGGCTGTTCGAGTTAAGTTTAGCTCTAGGAATTGTGAGAAAACATCCTTAAGTTCTTTGATAGCGGGCAAATAACCGCCCACTCCCTTGGCTTCTTCTATAGCAGGGAAGTTGTAGTCTGGGTTATTGGCGAGAATGTTTTTCTGATTCTCCTCACCGTTCTTATCCTCCTCTGCTTCATCCCAACTCATCGGCTTTGAGGTGGATATAGTTCTAGAGTTATGACAAAACTCAAGGGCTTCGAAGTATTGGGTAGATACTACATGTCCAGCAATCTTAATACCGATCACCTTATCACCTTTCCTGGCTTGAACTAGGTTTAGGGTAACATCTCTACCATCAGCCAGTCTAACTTCTGCTGTTTTTAGGAACTGATCGTGGAGAGGCTTTAAGGACCTCTGATAAAGAGCCTTATCTGCCTTGGTAATAGTATCCTTGCTTATGTATACTCGTGAGGCGGCTATCTGTCCTAAGTCATCCTGTATCCAAATGTGAGTCCCAGCAGGTATGGTAGCTTTGAATATCTCACACCCCGAGTAGTTTTCTAGGGCCTTCACTGGATTCAAGAAAGTATGTATTGCACCACCGTCCAGGGAAAACTTAAATCCACACTTACTTATCGAAGGCTCTGGATTAGATGGTACCAGGTCTTGACCTACTTTAGCGGGATACCCCTGCGAGGGAGTTTTGTAACCTCTTCCGGACTTTGAGAGTGCTTTATAAACCGTTATTTCTTCTTTTGTTACAAATCCGTTTTTATTTCCGATATATAAACACATAATTTTTTAGTTTTGTTTGTTTCTACTGGTAAGGTGTTGAGAAACGCGGGCCCATTTTTGGCCGGGGCTGGTTTTGTGTGGCACAGCAGAAGGGGCCAGTGGAGTTGAGCGTCTGGAGCGTAAGCGGAAGAAAGCTCTCCTAATAGACATAGAAGAAGAAAAAGAAAGAATGAAGTCGGGCTGCCCTTCGCTCCGCTCGCCCACCACACCGCCCGACTACTCGGGAATTGAGAACAATTCCCTCCGCGACTTCGAGCAACCGAGGACTTCTCTTCGACCGTTAGGGAGAAGAGAAGGACTGGTTGAGAAGAAGTAAAGCAAGGATATTTACATAAATAATATATTTAAAAGAGAACATTTTTTTTTATATTTTTATACAAAACCTATAAAGAGAAAGGAACAGAAAAAATGTTCCCCTATTCTTTTTGTATATTAGAAATAACAGATTCTTTTTATTATTTCTAGATGGAAAATTTTTTGGCCGAAATTATTTATATTTAGTTTTGCATAAAATTATCCAGGGTTTTTTTCCACTTAGTGGGTATTCTTGTCTTAGGAGGAAACTCCACTGGCTAGTTTTTATTTTCCGATGAAAATTTTCCAAAAAAAGAAAGGGACTGTATTAAAGTCCCTGAAGAAAGTGTTTATTTCTTCTTAATGATTTCAATTCCTCCTTTTTTCTTTCCGTCTTCTCTATATAGGAAATCCTCTATCTCAAACCATTCCGAGAGATCCGTAGCTTTAGCCGTTTTCTTTATTTCACACTTTTCGTAAATATTTTTCAGTGTAGCCTTGATATCAGCTCTAGACATCCTATCTCCTTCATGGAAAGAGTTCATGATAAGTTCGACAAGCTGTGTCGAATCTAACGTCTCTAAAGCTTTATCGAGTTTATAGGTATTATAACCTACTGTCTTGAGTTTATCTTTTCCCAAACTCAAAAAGCCTCGTATTCTTTCGTCCATTTGATTCTCCACTATCTCTCTTATGTCTTCGCTAATTTCTAGTTCACAGAGATATTTTAGCTTTTCCGAGAGCACTGTCCTAGAATCAATCTCATCTAGTATCTCTCTTACCCTCATAGAATCTTCTTCGTTTTTTAGGTTGAACGTATTATTAATGGTATTGAATACACTAAACCTATCCTTGTAGTCGATCTGTTGAATATCGAATGCTCTTTGTTCTGCTATCATAACGAGGTAGTTGAAGGCCGGTGTTTTGTTTGATCCGCCATGATAGTTAATTCCTACGTAGTCGTCTTTATAGTTACGGTCATTGCATCGATCCTCCAAGACCTTCAAGGCCGTTAATCTATGGGCAGCGATTTCGTAGTTATCAACTATTTCCTGACTAAGCCTAACCTTCTCGGCAATAAGCTCTTTACATTTCTCTTCGGTTAGTTTCTTTCCATCAATCTTTAGAGTCTTGTAGTAGAATTCAGCTGAGTTTTTCCAGGGATTTTCCTCTAATCTCTGTCGTCCTAAGATTTGTGGTAAGTCTAAGGAGATATCTATGGCGAGACAGTCTACATTAGCGTCACTCAAAACAAAAGTTCTTGCATTATCTGAGTAGAAATCTGCTCCCAAGTAAACCGTTCTAGTACATAAGGTAAACATTTTTCTAGGTTCTCCTCTAAGAGGAACTTTCCCGATAGTAAATTTCTTCCCTAAGTCCTTCTGAATTTTCTTCAGATTATTTGGGGTATTACTACAGAGAATGTTTACCTCGGACGGTTCTAGCTTACCTTTCTTGATTATCTGAATAATATTTTTAACTGAATTTACGTATATCATAGCTTCTTTAGATTCCTTTGATACTATAGTTCCAGTTTTCTTATTATATTCACGATAAATCTCAAACTTACCGGACTTATATTCCTCGATAATTTCTTTGATTGGTCCATAAATAGAATTAGTTACTCTAACTTTAATGTTTGGCTTTCTAATTCTACTTGGTTGTGATGTTTCCCAATCTAACTTATAATAGTCAAGGCTTTTAAATTCCGGGAGTTGTTCTATGTAACTGTCTAGCATAGGAGTTGCACTTACATAACATACTTTTTCTATTCCCTTCATGGTTTGAACAAATTCCATCTCCGTGTTTGCTTTGAAGCGTGAGTCTGTAAACACGCTCTGAAACTCATCGACTATCACTTGAAACTTGTCAAATTCATCATCTCTCAGGATGTCACGAAGAATGCGAAAAGAGTCATAGGTCACGAGAATCTTGATTGGCTTTCCCTGAAAGCGTCGACTTAGAATATAATTATCCAAGTCTATCTTTAAGGTTTGACCAAAGGCTTTATCTTCAGCTTCACTGAGAAGTTTCTCAGCACCCATCCTCAGTTCCATAGCCTCCATGGAGTTATCGGGGTTTTCTCCGGTTTTACCTTTATCTTCCCCTAGGTCTTTATCCACAGCCAAGTCCACGTCATACTTATCATTATGTACTCTGAAAACTTCCCCCATGTGTTGTTCCCATTTGTTTAGAATCAACATATTTCTCGGACTACATAAGATAACGTCTTGTTCATTCGTTAGGCACCATTCTGTAAAACCACACCCTGGTATTTGTTTGTCCATAATGTGAGGATGCCCGGGAAGCTTGAATTCTTCCCAATCACCAATATATCTGATCATTGGTGGTACAATTATTACATGTTTTTCCATTTTCTAAAAGAAATTAACCCCACTGTTTTTAATTTTAAACAATGAGGTTGATATGATTTTCTTCATATATAAGGGTTTTATACCTTCTCTAGACGTAAAAAAATAAAAAGGGACACTCATGGTCCCACTTCTTTTCCTCCTTTCATTAATAAGGTTTTCACACCCTTATAGATGTAATAATAATTAAATAATATGTGTAGATTTTGTGAGAAATTAGCTTACGGAGACGAAGAACATAAAATGATAGAGCCATTGGCTGAAACAAAGAATATTGTACTAGCCGTTGATGATATTACCTCCCCGATTTATAAGAGAACAAATGACGCCACTATGACTGTCTATAACTCAGCTACTTCGGAGATAGATCAGATCGGAATTAACTATTGTCCTAAGTGTGGGCGACCATTGAGAAAAGTTCAAACCCACCCGATCACTAGAGAAGCCTTTAAAGGAAACGACTGGATTGTAGATGTATACCCAGGGCGAGAGATTTACATTCATAAAAACAAGAAGGGCGTTTTCGCTAGAGTTATAGTTTATACTAGTGGGAGAATAGACTTGGTTGTGCATGACGGTGATAAAACTACTGTCGAGGGTTTTAGGGCTCAGGTTCGTGTAGAGACTCTGGAGGATATTAAAGCTATCCTTGGAGTGTATGGACTTACTACTCGGTTCGACTATGAAAATTTTTGAACACTATAAAACCCCTGACGATCTTTACTACATTGTACTATCTTATGTAGGGAAACATTGTCCGGAGTTCAGAGATAGTCCATATCGCCCTTCCGGAGCGCCTGCTCCAAAGAGAGTAAGAGACCTAACTCTAGAGGAGTTTAAGAAATACGCTAAGAAAGCTACCGATTATTATATGTCAAAAACAGAACCCTCCACGGAGGAAGAATTTATAATGAGCAATGACTAGTTTAGAAAAACAGATCGAAGACAAGCAGAAACTTGTTGAGGGTAAGAGAATTGAATATGAGAAGGCTAAGTCTGACCAAGCAGAAGCCTACAGGAACTACTCTGAACTCAGAGATAGAATCAATCAGGAAATAAAAGATCTTAAAGTTGAAGATGCTAGGAGTAGATATTCAGGTTACTTTGGAAAGTATTTTATCACAGATGAAGACTATTCTTGGACTATCCTAGGAAAGATAACTAACATTTGTGGATATAATCCCGAGGAATTTGTCTATTCCGGATATCGACTTGAATACAAACAGAAAGTTAGTAATCAGTCTGATAAATTAAACATTGCATTCTTTACTAGTCGGACAATATTGATATCCGATGTAACCTATAATAAAAAAGCTAGGATAGTAGAGAAAGAAGAAATTGAGAGAATACTAAGAGAGTACTTAGATCACTATCAGGCATCTATGAAGGAGTTTTAATAGCTCCTTTCTTTTTTTTTGAACAAAAATAAAAGAACTCACGACACAAAACTAAACGTGAGTCTTATTATTTTTTTTTTGCTTTAACGCTATTTTCTGGTTAGCCTACCTTCTTATTATGTAACGCCCGGAGGCTTGTTCTTTAACATATTTACTGTTACCAAACTTCTATAATTCCGTTAGGTCTTTTTAGCCAATAAGTTTCTTGGCCTGTGCTATCTTTTCCCATTCTAATTGGTGTATCACATGGATAGCCCGTTTGTCGTCCCTGATTATTCCAAGGATAATCGCCTGGAATGTATCCCGGGATCATTGGTTTTCCGTAATAACCACCCGTATTATACGGATCTGATAGCATAGTCTTGTAGTAGGACGGATCAAACATTCGATTTATGTTGTTCGCTACGTCCATTACGCCACCAAGTATATTCATTGTTCCACTTAGTGCCATTTGACCTACTCTTAACCCATTCATCAGTTTTACTGACCCTTCGCTTGGAGCCATTACTGGCATGGGTTCATCTTCAGGATTTTGTTGATCGTTGTTTTCGTTTTTTACAGCGTTCCCTCCACGACTAAGTTTACTCAACCCAGCATAGAGAGCTACACCGCCCACGATCGCAGCCAAGAGTTTGATACCAGTGGCAGCGATATTAATGTAATTCGCCTTCATTGAGAGTTTTTGGTTCTTTTAATTATGTTCTGCTTCTTCTTTTTGTCCTGCCAAAAACTCCCTTGTTCTGTGTCTCTCGGTCTGTTCATTTTAGGTAACTAACCTGTTCATTTGTTTAATTATTAAAAATTGTTCTTCTTATTAATGGCGCGCCTATAGCGTCATCTCAATCCTAAGGGTTTTATCTCGTATGCTTATTTTCTGATAATGCAATGAGACATTCCCTGACTTTGTCTAGGCATTTCCCTAAAAGATTCGTCCCTTTCCAGTTTTTAGGGTCTTCGCATTTAGGATCTTCCCAACTTAAACCAATAGCCCAAATCCTATCGAATGGAGAGGCCTCAACGAAGTGCTTCTCTGCCCAATCGGGATTAAGAAGTTTTGCTTTGAGGTCTGGATTTTGGGAATATTTGAGGAAATTTCCATCAAACATTATCTTCTCTCTAATGGGTGCCCAGACCGCATCGGTATACCCTCTGACTCTTTGTCCAAGGTTCCTAGCATCTTGTGGTGTATTTACTATTAGGATTTGTTTTGCAATCTCCCAGTTCCTAAAGGTAATAGCTTTCCACCACATGAAATATTGTTCTGTGCAGAAAAATTCCTGAATTGGAGTTCCTGTCACTTTTTCTATTACGATTTTGTTGTCTATAGTAGCAAAGAAGGAAGCCCTTTTGAAATTACTTGGCCATTCCTTCCAGAAAAATATGTAATTATCTGTTACTCTCATTTTTTTCTTCTAATCAAACCATTCCAGGCAACCTTCTGTAGTCGCCCATATCTCTTCTTCCTTAGGTCGTCCGTGTCCTGCATTCATAGGGCGTCCATTTTTTTCGGCCCACTCTCTATATCCACAGTAACCGGACTCACTGGACCTTTCCGAATTAAACCACATACATTGTCCACAACATGCGTGGCCATAGTAGTGTTCGTGATCTAGAATTTCCTCATCGAAAATTCTTTTTCCAATCATGTTTCTCATTAGTTATCATTATAGTCTCTACAATCATCCGCTGGAGTTAGTGATTCTACCGGTTTCTCTTTTTTATGACACCACCTTTGATGCCAACCAATTGGGTGAGAGTCACAATCTAGGTTTGTTGGATCACATACAGAATTCCAACACCTTCCACATACTCTTCCGTATTCGTTTTCAGAAATTGCATTATCTATTATTTGCTGTTTATTAGTTTTCTTCATTACAGAAATAAGGGAGAGAACTTGTTATTGTTCCCTCCCTATTTATTAGAGAATATTAACCATGCGGTCAAAGATTTTAGCAACTCCGGCTCTGTCTAAGAAAGCTGAATAATTCCTGAAAACAGGAGTTCTAACTTTGAATTGGAGTAGAGGGATAATATCACCTGCTACCCATACATCTAGTCGTCTTGCTTTTGGAATAAAGACTAACGACCCAAGGTCCTGTTTAGGATAATCCGTTCCTGCCACAGTGAATCGATATACCTCATCCTCGTCGCTTTCCATTATCTCAAACCTTGGGGCTGTGACATTGAATACAACTCGAATTGCTTCATACATAGCTTTCACTTTTAGGATGACCGATGATCCTCGCTCCTGTTGAAAGAACTTATTCGGGTCTTTAACAAGAGCAAATTTTTGTTTAGTGTACTCTGTATTTAACATAGCTTTTTAATTTCTTCTATTATATCATCTAAGACTCCATCAAAGAACGATATTGGTTTGTCAGAGAATACCCTGATTGTTCCTGGTTGTGCCTCTACGAAGAGTTTAAATTCCAGGAGCCAAACATCAGACTTTCCCAAGAGCCCAAACTTTCTAAAGGCCCCTGAGATAAAGTCTATCTGACTGATGAGTGTCCAACCAGTAATGTCTTTTTCTTTTAGTTCCGGATCTACCTCCAGGAGGAAATTATCCGACATTAATCTGGCTGGTGCATTTATATACTCAGAGACAGGTGCTTGGCAACAGAATTCAGTGGGTTGACCATTTGCCTTCAGGATGATGCTTCTTGTATCTGTTACGAATACAATAGCACCTTCCTGAATTTTATCCCAACTCTTCTCTAAGTTTTCTCTTGAACTCATCCTAATGAATGAGATACTAGAATGAATACTAGCCATAACTTTATTTCATCGTAACAGTTGTCACTCCAGAGTCATTTAAACTTAGGGTGAGAGATTTGTTGTTAAAGGCTGGGATACTTTCCATATGGGATGATATCATAATCAGGCCAATGTTCATCTGATTTATTAAGTCAAGTACGACGTCGTGATTACCAGCATCAAGGTGTTTTAAGAACTCATCCATCACTAAGAGACCCATTCGAGTAACGATCTTTGAAAGGAAGTCCACGTCCAAGAGCGTTTTCTGTCCTTCACTACAGTTTTTGTACTGAACAGGATTTCCATAGAGCATGTAGTATGACTCTAAGTTAAGATGATCTTTTCGATTACCTTTTCCTTCAGTCTCTATGATACCGTATTTGATACGATTATCACTAAACTGTTCAGCTAATCTAGACATAATCTCTTTGTAGATAACTCCTGTCGGACCAGTCAGTTTAATATATTCCTGGTAGGCAGCTACTACTTGACTCACCTGATCAATCTGTCCTTGGTATTCAGTCAAGATTCTCTCAGCGTTAGCTCTATCCTTATTGAGAGTATTATATTGCTGCCAACACATAAGATCAGCTTCAACCCTAGCCATCTGATCCATGAAGTCAACTGGCAATTCAACTTTCTCTGGGATTGGTCCTGTCTGAGAGATGTGCATATCAATAGTTGCTAATGTTCTTTGAAGAGTTTCCAGTTCTTTGGTTATTCTTTCTATATCACGTTTTTCTGAAACTAACTCACTGGTTCGTGTATTGAGAGAAGATGTAGTATTCCTTAAGCCGGAATCAATATCCTCTTTTTCATGGTAGCCTGCATCCCAGAACTCCTGATATACTTGTCCTTGCTTAGTTAAGAGTTCCTGTATTTTTTCGTCGAGCTCTCTTTTGTGGGCTTCAAGGTGTTCATTGTTTTCAATGGGTCTACCACAGCTGGGACAAACTTTCTTTTGATCAAGACCTTGTCGTTCTGTATAGAGACGTCGTCCTTCAAGCTTAATCTCCTGAAGAGTAGAGGTCTCTGTGGCAATCCAATCAAGGGTTTCTCTATTGCTAGCGATTTCTTGATCTATCTCATCCACAGTTCTCTGTTGTCTCTGTTCCGCTATGAGAGAACTTATCCTAGATTCCGTATTCTCTTTCTGCGCCTGGAGGTTCGCAGTCATGGTCATGAATTGGTTATAGCTCATCCATTTTTTCTGTAAGACACTACCAAGCTCTCTTTTCTCTCGGAGTTCTTTTTCAGAGGTCTCAGGGAGCTGAATATTATCTAGTTTCGTTCTAATGTACCCTAAGAGCTCACGAGTCTTATCAATCTCAGCCTTCCATCCTCTACAACTCTCTACATACCTATTGTAGAGCTCTGTGGCGGTATCGTTATAGGCATCGATCTTATCCATCTTATAGAACTTACTGATTATCTCACTCTTTCTCTCGGGAGTGATATCGCCAATAAGTTTTGGATGGTCGGAGTCGAAGAAGTAGATATCCATATAATCAATGAAGGGGAACCTAACGTGCATGTCCTTTCGGAATTCTGTTACATTATTGTATTTCTGTGGTTCTCCGTTTATCCAGAATCCATACTTCTTAGAGCCTCTTTGAATCTTATAACCATTTCCTTGGTACAAGAATTCAACCTCAGTTATACATTCTTTCGTACCAAACTGAACAAAGTCCTTTAGGCCAGAGTTTTCTTGGAATGCATACTTGATAGCACTTAAAAGACTACTTTTGCCAGAACCATTTGAACCAGTAATTAAGACTTTATCCATGTCACCAAAGAATAATTCGACTTCTTCTATGCTTCGCCAATTCTTGCAATAAAATCTAGTGATAACAAAGTTAAAATCGACCTCTTTTTTATCAATGTCCTTTATGTTCTTTAAGACTTCACTATGGATATCTTTCAGTCCATTATTCAGGATAATACCATTAACAAGTTTGTCAATTTCTTCCCAGGCAGGTACTTTAATATCCTTGATACCTCCTGAAATGCTTTGATTTTCTGGTTTGTATACGCTCCATATACCACTCTCTGGATCCCAACCCTCTTCATCTCTAACTGATGTGTGTCGAAATCTCATGAGATTGTTATGAGGATTTAGGTTAACATATTCGATCTTTTTAGTACTACAGTCTAGAACAATTCCCGTCGAGTACTCACTATCTCCCATCTTACATCTCTGGGGGATACCAATTGAGATATATTTTCCTGTTCTCCCCGGCTTATGGATATCACCACATATGGCAATGTCGAATTTTCTTTCATCTAGCTTCTGGGAATGGAATTGATCCTCTTCACTGTAACTAATGGTGGCATGAGTGAATAAGACATCCACTTTTCCACTTATCCAAGAGAGATCAAACTCTGGTCTCCAGTTATAGAATCCAATCCGACAACCATCTATGGTAGTTTCTTTTTTATCCGCATAGTAGAGATTAGGTGGCAACATAACCGATAAGCAAGAGTCTGAGAATTCAATATCATTGCTCTTAGCATCTGCATCATGGTTTCCCCAGATTATATAGCCTACTTTGAAATACTTCATTAACGTATCAAGGAAGAGTTTAACCTCCGCCTGTACATATGGCCTAACTATACTTTTTTCTAAAGTATCACCGGCAATTACTATTACGTCGCAACCATTAGCTTGACCAGCCTCTATTATATTTTTACAAACTGTTCTGGTTTGGTAAAGTCTATATTTTTCGCTTGGATTTCTCTGGGGGTAGTCGTGTATATGAATATCTGCTATTGCTAGAATTTTTGTCATAGAGTAGACATTATCTGTTTATAATTTGCCATCAGCCATTGAAAAGCGGCAAAGGAATGTTTACAAAGAAGTGTTACTCCTCTTTTTCCTTTAGGTTCTTCAGTCATAGCTTGACCTAAGGTTCCCTTAATCCAATCATTCTTAAAGAGTGAATCTCGCTTATCTAAGAGATATGCACTTCGATACATAAAATCTGCACAGTCACAGTAAATCCTGACACGATTGTCAATCCAATCTGTTAGAGAAAAGTCCGGATCGATTTGAATATAAACATAGTGTGTATTTCCAGTATCTGAAGTGACTGCTAATTTAAGAGTTACATAGAATACTTTGAGAGTATTTTTCGTAAATAGACTCTTAAATTTACTAAGCGGTGTTTCTTCTTTCAGGGTATAGAATGTATTATCTAGGCGAACAGCACACTTGGCTGCGCGATCCTGTCTACCCTGATCAATTTTCATTAATTCACCTAATGTATATGGTTTTCCGAATAGGTTATCAAGTAATCCAGCCATAATATTTTAATGAATTTGGTTAATGTCGACGAGAGGTTTAATATTTCCCGTCAAAGTTATCACTTGATTCTTATTCTTAATCCATAGTCCCGCAAAAGAAGGAGCAGATTTATCTCTACCATTTCCACTGTATAATGGTTCTATTTCAGATTTTGGAATAAAGAGATTATCCCTAAAAAGACGTTCCGTATCGGGGTCAAACTTATAAACTCCAGCCTTACTTACTATTTCTATCATCGCTCGCAATACATTTTTTGATCAAACCTACTCATGAATGTCATAAAGAAGGAATCATTAAGGTTTGTAATACCGTATTTATCTAAAAATTTATGCCAATCTTGAAGTGAACCCAGTCGACCACAGATAGGAAGATATTCTAAGATTAATCTTTTAGCTTCTTCAAATCTAGGATACTTAGATATATCATATGTACTAAGCTGTTTGTCGAAAAGTTCACGATTTTCTACGTCTGAGTAATCGCCAGATAGGATATGATCGATGGCAGTATCGTAATTAACTCCTTCCCTCTTTGACGTTCTCATACCGTTATGGCTATTTCCCAATGCGTTTTGATATGCACCGTATGCATAAAGACTTAATCTTCCCTTTAAGTTATCGGGAATATTGTTATAGGCTTTATCGTAAGTAATTATCTCTGCCTGTTGTCCATACTTTGGAATTTTAAGTTTATCCATTTTAGGAGTTAGGCAGTAATCTATATCAGAGTCATTGGTTACTAAGACGCTTGGTTTTTCATTTTCACTATACAAGAGCATGGAAGCTAGGTAAGCTAGGTTATCATATTCCCAGCCAGGAACGCTGATGGATGGTAGTCCAAAAGAATTCATATTCCTAACGAATCCCCACTTAGCATCAAATCTTACTTCATTCTTGTAGAGTTTTTCATAAGCTAGCGCCAGATCTTCTTGAGAGGTATCTGGATCTGCTTTCATGGCCTCGTATTTGTCTCGGGTCATGTATCCTTTTAGGGGATCTCCTTTTCCTTTCTCCCCTTCAATATCACCACGATCGTCTTTGTAAGCTCCTTCGAGGATCTGTGTGGTGATATATCCTTTATCTCCATCCCATTTATCTAGGAATAGTACATACTTGTCTGCGCTTATTCCATAATCTCTGGGAATTTTATTCATCGTATAAATGCAACTTCGCATAAGCTCCGCCGCCGTATATTCTCCAGCTTTTTTATCTTTAGATACACCAAAAAGATTCTTCTGAAGAATGACCGAGAAGTCTATGATTGCATATGCATATTTAGTACCTAACATATTTCTTTTAAAAAATTAATAAAGGTAAGAGAGTGAGTCTTACTTAGAGCTCTTGTTCTCTTACCTGAGTTGAATCGTTAGAAGGGCAGTCCATTAGCACCTCCACCAAAACCCCCTGCGAAAGAGGGCTGTGAGAAGGGTGCGCTCTGAGGCTGAGACGGCTGCTGTGCTGTATCTGCCACCGGTGCTCCTGTCAAAGGATCAATATGTGATGCGGCTGGATTCTGGAACGGGTTGTCGTTACGATTAGTAACACTCTGACCGTTCTGAACTACATTATTGTTACCGTATCCACCTACACCCTGTGCTGATGGAGTAGCCTCCGCACTCATCTGAGCCAGAATAGGATCATTTGTCTGTGGGGTTGCAGCGGCTTTCGCAGCCTGGTTAGCAAGAGCGGTCTGATTAGTAGCCTGAATAGCTTCCTCAACAGAAGTTCCGTTCTGTTTAGCCATACGAATCTTAGCCAACTGATCAGTCATGAATTCAATAGCCTCCTGAATGAGAGACTTATTAAACAGTCGACGCTGATCGGCAGGTACGGACTCATCCTCACGATTAGCCTGCCAGCCAAGGAATGTTTCAACTGGATTCTGCATCAATTCCATATCATTGGGATCGATATTAACACCGTTCAGGAATGCTTCTGCTCCGAGTGTGTGGCTTACTGAGATATTAAATCCCGGGCCATCGCTCTTGCTAATATTAAGAAGCATAAATCCTTTACGACCTGTTAGTTCGCGGTTATACACATCAGCCAACCATGCATCGTTACCAATACCAGAAGTGATATTAGTATCGGCAATACTATTGCCAACGATTTCAGGGAATGCTTTACTCGTCATCACGAACAGAGCATTAAAGTTCTGACGGACAGGAGTACGTGTATCCTGAACTGACCAGAAGTTAGGACAATTACCATAGAATATGGTATAGTTCTTACGACGGATTAGGCTACGAACAGTAGGGTCAGTTGCATTGTTCTTGGCATCGAGCTCTGTAAAGAGTTCCTCCCAAACAGCATAAGCCTGGCGTAGAAGTGATTCATCCGAGGCAGTCAGTGAGGAAACCTCACGACCTGTCGTCTGATCTTTGATAGTATAGGCCTGCAGAGGCAGGAATTTAATCCAAGCCTGATAACTCTGCTCTTGACCATCGGCTGTCACGTTACGACGAGGCATGCTAATTTCACGTGTATTAGCTAGACTCACATAAGGGAATCCACTAATTACGGAAGGGATTGGCAGAATCTGATAGCGACCCATATTAGTTGGGGCTGACAGATATACACGCTCAATCATTCTCTTTTTCTCGAAATTGCGCTTCTTATTAGAAGGGCTCAAACTCTGTAATTTCTCCAAAAAGCTGTCTACATTACTAAACTGATTCATAAAAAATTGTTTGTTTAAAATAAAGATAATTTAATTAAATATTTATAATTCTTCTATGAGGAGGTTTTTTATCCTCCTCGTGTATAAGAATTTCACTTTCTATCTGTCCGCGTTTTTTACGTTTCAGAAAGCGACAAAGCCCTATACGTGAATAATAAAGGGGACCGGGCGACCCATAGAGCCCGGATAGTATAATAATATAATATGAGAAGAATTGTAATTATTGACCAAATTGAAACACCAAATTACTTAGCGTATTTTGGATGTGGACTAGGAAATGAGATCTATACCGTTCAGTATCTTCAAGAACTTGATGAAGATAGACTAAAACAGGTGATAGCTCTCGGACCTGGAGATGCCGCAATGCTTGTTGGAGCAGAGCCTTTCCGGTATCTAAGACAGTTTTATCATTTTGGAATTCGTGGTGAAAATTATTTTGACTGTGCCAAACTTCCTCGCTTAAGTATAGAGGGTGGGGCGTATATCAAAGAAATCATTGATTTTCCAGATCAAAAAACTATTGATGAGTTCCTAGCTCCAGAATTTACTAGGAGAATTAGTTTTCCTGGGTTTAAGTATAAAGTTATCCATGATTGGGAAGGAGCTATTCGATTTTTAGATTGGTGTGATTCACTTCCTTTAGATACAGATTTTGGATTTGACTATGAGGCATCTGGTATGCCTATGGAAAAAGTCTTTGCTGTATCGGGGTATGCTATTTCTACGGAAAAATATGCTGGATTTGTTAGCCTAACAGATATACGGCACCAAGTAGGGGAGGATAGTAAAGAGTATCGAGAAGTCCTAAACAGAACAGGTAAACTTTTGGTTAAGAGACAAAAACATATGTGGACCTATAACCTCCAGTATGAGTATCAGGTAAGTCACAGACTCTTAGGGGTCGACTTATATGACTTATGTGATGCATCTGTGGTTAATGTTCTTGATGGTAATCATGAGAAACACCTCTCCCTTAAATTTACGGCTCAGTTAGTGCTGGGAGTTGAAGTTTGGGATTCTGACTTTGATCGCCTTAGTGAACTAATTGAACATATGATATTGGAAGAAGTTGGTAAACTTAAGAGGGATAAACATTTCGTTGTTAAGATTACCCCCGATACTTTTGAAAATACCCCTGAGTGGAAGGAAATTTGTGCAAGATACCCTGAATATGTAGATGAATTTAAAGCATTAATTTTAGAATATTGGGGTAATCAATTTATGCCAATTCCGAGTGAGATTCTCGGTAAGTACTGTTGTCTTGACTCTTTCTATACTCTTATGATTTATCTCAAGAAGAAATCTGAGTATTCACAGGAGGCTTTTGAAGTGTTTATGGATAATCTTCGTCTTGGGGCACGTCTTATGAGTCATGGTCACTATATTGATGAAAATTATCGTTTAAGATATGATAAGTACTGTCGACAAATGATGGCTTGGTCTATCACTTGGAATACAAGAGCACTGTGTTGGTTAAAGATGGAGAAGCATAAGGCTAAGGCAACGAACATAAAAAGATATAAAGACATCGCTGTTAAGCTTCTTGAAGAAGGCAATTTCTTCCAAGGTAATTCCGTTGAGATCGTTAAATACCTTCTTAGCACAAATATCGATACCATGGATACTACTGAAACTGGCTTAAATGAAGGTCAGATTAAGATGAAGTATGGTGAGAAATTCGCCGATCAATTCGTTCAGCTGGTCAAAGATGCTATGGTTGAGGTGAAAATGAAAGGCAAGATCGACGAAGGAATTGTTAGAAAGAAGAAAATTTTAGGAGTTTTAGCTGAAAATGCTAAACACCTTCTTGGATTGGATCAACTTAAGTACGATGACAGTGGAAAGATTAATTCTAAACACATTGAACTTGAGAAGTATATGTACTATAAGAAAGTCTATGAAGAGCTTGAGAGAATAAATAATAGACAGCTTAAGGATGTTAATAATATCCCTGATACTATCTATATCTTTGGACAAAAGATGGAAATCTTAGAGTATGCAAATTACTTGCAAGATAACTATTTCCAGTGTCTCAGTCCGGAGAAAAACGATAAGATTGTCTATGATATGATGATGAATCAACAGCTTCCTGGTCTTCGTGCTAAGACAGCCTTCTTAGGAGCCCTCCTTGAAAGTACTCAGCAGCTACCAGAAACAGATAAGTTTTATAGCAGCAGAAACATAACTGACATTAACGTCGGTTTTGCTGAGATGATGAAAGAGTGGGAAACTTATTGGAAGAACGTAGATAGCGACGGCATGATTCATTGGCATAGTTCTTTATATCCAGACAAAGTATTTAACATTGCCATGGAATTATATCGTAGTCCTAAGACAAGTTCAAAAGTTTCAGCGAAGGGCGTTAAAGCAACTCTTTATGAAGTAGCTGACAAGGTAAAGGATATATGGACTGATTTTGCTGGATTTAATTGCCAGACACAGTTCTTCCCCGAATATGCAAAGGATTATGAGAACTATGAAAGTCCATTTGATCCAGTTCTGGACTTGAGTGATGAATTCTACTTCATGAGAAAGTTCACTATAAACTATCTAGTTTTCAAAAAGCATGCTAAGATGTTGTCAGTGTATGCTGGAGAAGACGGTATGTTTAATAAGAGGGCTAGGTATGTAATTGAAGATGAACACCATATTCCGATTCGAGATGCGGATCCAGATGAGCCGGGGGCAGTGAAGAAAAACTTTACTCCATACGAGGTGCTTATGAAGTCATCGAAGCGTTGGAGCTCAAGCTTCCACACGATTATCAGTCATGGAGATATAAAGAACTGTCTTGTACCTGCCCCAAGCTGGGATGAGAATGGAGACATTGTATATGGAGGCGCTGATCAGTTACTGACGTATTTTGATATTAGTAGTGCTGAAGTAAAGGCAGCGGGATATGCAAGTGGAGATCCTGACCTAATATCCAAGTTTAATGCTGGTGAAGATATTTACATATACAGTGCAAAACTCTACCTCGGTGATGAAGGATGGAATAGTTTAACTAAAAAACAACAAAAAACCTGGCGCAAGCGTTTCAAAACTATATTCTTGGGTGTTTTGTATGGCTTAGGTAAGCAAAGCCTTGCGGAAAGACTTGATGCTTCTGTTGAAGAGGCAGAAGATATTATACAAGGTCTTTATAAATCTTTCCCACAACTCAGACATTATGTGGATTCACAGGGACAGTATCCCCTAGATCATGATGGATATATTAGAACAATGTTAGGAGATAAACTTAGACTGAGAGAGTACTATGATTATCTTCCTAAAGCAAAGAATGATAGAGAAAAGAATAACTTAATTGCTCGTATTAAACGACTTGGTGTGAATCTTCCTATTCAGGGAGGTACAAGTACTATAATGGCTCATGGGTTTGATAATAATATTCGTGTGTCTATTGAGGAGGGATGGAGTCAACCGTTACAGCCAATTATAACGGTTCATGATTCTAATACAAATCTCATCCCTGTTGAGCATATTTTTGATATACTTGCTTTCTATCAAAAGAATTATACAGACTACTGTGCTCAATGTGGACCTAAAATTCGTTTATTGTTTGACTTGCTTGTGGGATTTGGCTATGAATCAGCATGTCCTCTTAAGCAGATAGATGAAAATACGATAGAATTTTCTGGTCCTGCATCTAATATAGTCTTAATTTATGACAAGATAATGAAGTGTAAACACATAAAGGTTGAATGTAATAAGACTAGGGAAGAGATTATGGATGCTAGAAAGATGATCACTGATCCATATTATAGAACTATTCTTGAAAGTGGGTGTTCTATAGAAAAGGATACTTCTGACATCAAGGTTCAGTTCCATAAGCTGGGCTAAAATAAAAAAAATAGAGAAAGGGACTTCGTGTCCCAATCTCTTTTTATTTAATCCCCTTCAACTTTTTTACCGTTTCCTCATCTAAGAAATGTCCCATACCATACGTGCTCTTGATTGGCTTCTGTTTTGGTTTCTTCTCCTTAGCGGGTAGTCCGGCCTCCTCGCGCGTCTTGGCACGAATTATCCAGGCTATATCCTTTTCCTTTTCCTCACCAACAATACAATCGTTGACGAATAGGCTAAGTGCCCACTCGGCAGCATTGCTTAGAAGTTTTTCACTAGTTTCGCTGCAATACGCTGTTGTACCAGTTCGTACTTCGACGGGCATCTTATTGAGAAGTTTGTTTATTCGCTTCTTCTCTTCCTTAGTTCTCTCTTTCCGACCGGACTCAGCCATTATTTTTTCTATAGTTGCTTCCTCTGCCTTTACCTCGTCATGCGACTTAATGATGTTATTAGCACCAGCCACCCTGATATTAAGTATACAGCATCGATTTATATTATTCTTAATTTGTTCCTCTGTGAAGGAAGCTACCATTGTTCCTGTACTGATGGGCAGAAAACCACGGATAAGGTGTTTTATGAACTCTCGCGAACCGCCGGTCTTATTCCAAAGTTCACAAATCTTTTGATATGCTCTGTTGACTTGGTCCTCATTCGGTTGTCCAAGTTTCTGGGGACGATCTTTTGTGTAGAGCTTAATTGGATTTTTCTCGTTTTGTTCTTTAAGTTTTTGTACTAATTCCGAATTGTTCATGATGTTTTATGAGTTTAATGTTATCAATTATAAGGAAAAGAGCGTAACCACCTTATAGATAAGTATGGAAAGAAAATTAATTATTGGATTAGGAAATCCAGAAGAAGAAAGAAAAGAAACCAGACATAATATTGGCTGGATGTGTATTGATAAACTGGTCGGCAATAACCAGTATTGTGAAAAAGACTACGGTTTTGTTTTTGAAACTTTAGAAGCTATTTATCTCAAACCAACTGTTGGTATGAACTCTAGCGGGAAGTCTATTAAGGCTGCTATGATTGAGTATGGGATAGAAGCTGAAAATATTCTGGTGATTGTAGACGATCTTGATTTGGAGTTTGGTCGTCTTAGGTTAAAAGGAAAGGGTAGCACAAGACATAACGGTCTAAGAAGTGTAGAGGAATGCATTGGCACCCAAAAATATGATCGATTAAAATTTGGGATAGGTCATGACTTTCAGGAGGGTGGACAATTTGATTATGTCCTATCTCCCTTTACCGAAAACGAAATTGCACAACTTCCCTATCTTCTTGAAAAAGTAGTGGATGGTATTAAGAATCACTACTTGGTGGAACCAAACAAGGATAAAGTAATGAATGTAATTAATAATGGATAAAAAGCTTTTAGAGGGATTACACGAAAATGGTAGTATGTTTTTACTACTTGTTTCATTGATTTCATCAGATACTCTAATTAACCTAGAGGCATGTGAAAAATCAAAGAAAAAGACAGGAGAAATTCTTTCTATTCTACCAGAAACCAACATTCCCGAAGAAGATAAAAGAAAATACGAGAATTATCTGAAGCGCGGACTTAAAATAATTGAAAGAGATGAAAAAGAGTTTAAAAGCCGTGATAGTAAGGATAAAGAAAAAGGATCTTGAGCTTAGATTAGGATATGTTTTTTATCATAGGGATCTTGTTTGTTCGGGAGAGACCTGTCTTGGAGGAAGTAAGTGGAATATTGATGAAGAAAATAAAGAGGTTATTTTCTATGGTTCCTCCGATGATTTTGGTCAGATGCCTTCGGATAAGTGGGAATCTTTAGTAAAAAATTTTAAGGCAGATCAATTAAACTCTTGGCACTTAGAAAGGATTCTTGAGAGTATCCTAGAGGTAAAAGATACAGATATTAATAACTATAAATTTAGGTATGGCAACAAAACAGCTTAGGGCAGTTTATTTTGAAAACGAAGATGGCAGTTTTCTTAGGATGGGGTGGACAGAGTACGATAGAAATCTCTTAACCCCTGAAGATGGAGAAATTTGGGATGTCATGGCCTCTGGTTGGTTCGTTGATGTCAATAGTAAGTCGGTAATATTCGATGGTCGATCTAACGAGTTTAAATCTCTTGAGATTAGAAAAGACTTAGTCAACAAATGGAATGAGGCCGTTGATCGGTTTAAGTGGTGTCAGGATAGACTCGATATGCAGGTAATCTTGTCTATTGAATTTCATTTGAAAGATATACCCATCGAAGAGTATAAGTTTATCGCGCCAACAAAAAATCACTACCCCATAGAGAATTATCACAACTTCAGAGTTGGCCAATTAAAGGAAATGCTAAGTAATATATCAGACGATGACTTTATAATGATTCAGGCTGATTCTCATTCAGGAAATTCTTATCCAATAGCGCATATAGAAGATAGTACGTCTATTGGATTTTGGGAACTTAGGTTTGATTCGAGTCGGGACTTCTGGCAGACATTAAGAGAATATAAGGATCATGGAAAGAAGGTGTGATATATGCATTGAGGAACAGTGTGGTGGAAAGCATGATTGTAACTGTGATACCTGTCAATCTAAAGATAAATGTCCAAAGATTCTTAGACCAACAATTAGGATAACTAATAGATGTACACAGGAATGTAAACACTGCTGTTTTGAATCTTCACCAAAGTCTAAGATAGACATGACTATAGAGAGGGCAAAGGATATTGCTAGGTTCTTAGAAACTAATCGGATTCATGACTTGAATATGATGGGTGGAGAATTTTTCTGCAATCCTAATTGGTTGGAGGTTCTTATGGAGCTTGGTCTCCCTGATCATATAGTCTATTTCCGGCTAGTCTCAAATAGTGATTGGTATAAGAATGACAAAGTAAAACAGGGTCTTCTTACACTAAGAGACGCACTAGGATCTAAATTTCATATGTCATTATCTAAAGATAGATGGCATACAAATGCTGGTGTAGAAGAGGCATCTAAGTGGTTAAAAGAAAATGGAATCTTAACGATTCTCGCTACTGAAAACAACACCAAACCAGAAGGAATTGTTCCTGTTGGTCGTGCTGAGTTGGGATATTGGGGGTTCTTTGATACCATGCAAAATCTCTGCGCCGGTGAAGACGAACATTATACTTTCTTAATTAATGAAGAGGGTTTTATCTATAAATGTAATTTCGGTGTATGGCCTTATGCAAAAATAGATGAATACTTAGAAGGAGGATTTAGAGAAAGGTTTAAAACTTATAATCAAAAGTTTTATAAAGTATTTATCCCTAACTGTAGAGTATGTTATCAGTGTGCAAAAAGGTATGAGTCCGAAGATGATAAGCAAGATCAGATTACTTATGATCATCTTGTAGTTAAAAGAGGTTACTAATATACAGTAATCTCTTTATTTTTACCCTCTGAAACGTAAAAAACGCGCTTACGGGGAGGTATAATTCTTAAACAATGAAAAAGAGATAAATATCGCGGAGTGGAGAAGATGGTATCTCGTCAGGCTCATATCCTGAAGATCGTGGGATCGTGACCCACCTCCGCAACTACTGTGAAAATTATTATATATTATAACTAAATTTTTTTAAAAGAAGAAAAATGAGAAAATTTATTTTAACATTAACTCTGATCTTTGGGATTGGGGTATGTGTGAATGCACAGAAGATCGCTACAGAGAATAGTAATGCCTTTGATAACATCGGTATTGGGTTAACGGGTGGTATATCAACTCCACTAGACTTCAATTCTATGTTTCCGGTTAACCCGAACGTAGGTTTGAAGATTACGAAGGATTTTACTCCTGCTTTTGGTATCCAGATCGAAGGCCTTGCATTCCTCAATGACAATCATTTTGCTGATCTTAAAACTACAGTTAAAGCAACTAATGTAAGCTTGCTTGGGGCGATTAACCTAACTAATGCTCTGTTTGGTTATAAGGGTACCCCTAGAGTGTTTGAAGTATCTCCTGTAGTTGGTTTAGGTTGGCTTCATGAGTGGAATACTTCCTCTAATAGCTTGTCTAGTAAGACTGGTATTGACTTTGCATTTAACCTGGGCAAGGCTAAGGCACATTCTATTGTTCTGACTCCAGCTATTTACTGGAATCTTAATAGTCTCAAGGAGATTCAGTTCAATAAGAATTATGCGCAATTGGCACTCAATCTTACTTACATCTATCATTTTAAGACGTCAAATGGTACTCATCACTTTAAGACCTATGATATTAGTGCCATGGAAAGTGAGATTAATTACCTGAGAGGTCGTGTAGATGAGTTAGAGAAAAAGCCACTTGAGACAAATGCCGTAGCTTCCATAGAAACTATCGAAAAGGTTGTATTAAAAGAATCCCAGTGGTATGTTCAGTTTTCTAAAGGTAGTTCTGTATTGACAGATGAAGCTAAGGAGATTCTCGACAAAGTTTCAGCAGAAGTAGTAGATATTGTGGGTACGGCATCTCCTGAAGGTTCGCCCAAATTTAATCAGGCATTGTCGGAGAAACGTGCTGCAACTGTAGCAGATTACTTAACAGGACGTGGCGTAAAGGTGAATAGTTGGGTTGGTAAAGGTTCAACTGGAGATTCATCCAATCGTTTAGCTATTGTTAGTGTAGTTAAGTAATATAGAGGTTTGTAGAAGGCGACTTAGTTGGTAGTCCTGTGAAAGGTTCGAATCCTCCTTCTACATCTAATAAAAGCTGGAAATGAGGTGTTCCTAGCTATATGAGAGAGGGCAACGGGGTAAAATACTGGATTATAATGCTAGCAATAATCTCCTTAAGATGACAAGTTTGTTTTTATGATTTTGGGTTGTGGTCAACCTAAGGATAAAACGGTAGACAACCTCTCCAAAATAAAAACCCCGTTTATTGGGTCTTGGCAGACATAGTGTATGCGCGAAACTGAAAATTTTGAGAACGAGGTGCAAGTCCTTGAGACCCAACTAGTTATGAAGAAGCTTATTTTATTTGTAACTTCTTTTGCTTTAATGATGTCTTGTATGAGTCACGACTTTGATACAACACAAAAGCAAGGAAGTGATGTGAAAGAAAACGTTAAAAATATTTTTGGCGTTGAGTTTAGTGAGAACCAAGATTGGAAGACAGCTTTTTCTAGCAGTGTAAGTGTTCGGGTTAATCCTGGTGATGGTATCAATAAAATTCAAATTATGGCACTCATCAAAGAGGATGACGAGAACCAATGTCTTAAAGTTCTCAACGAATTTAACTTAACCGGAGAGACCTTTGTTAAGCTAAATTATGATGCTCCTAAGGATAACTTAGGTTTGTACGTTGCATACATAACCTCTTCTGGATCTTACCATTTCGTAGAGATCAAAGGAGATGAGGTTAGTATGCCCTCAAAGACTAGGGGATTGACAAGGTCGTTTAACCCTAGTGGATATAATTTGCCAACAGGAGATTTCTTTATTACATCCTCTGAGGAATCTTATGCCAATAAACGTGGCTGGGTTCCTGGTGAAATGCTTTATCAGTATTCCACTCAGAAAATGGATGCTGAAGAATATGATGATGAGTATAAAGAAACTCTTCGACTCCTAGTATTCTCTTATTTCAAGAACGGTAGAAAATATAATAACCTTCCACTTGTTAAGCAGACTGGATATTACAACGAGAAGATCTACCCCATTACGACGGGAGATGATCCGATTGTATTATCACCAGTATACAAAAATGATGGTGGTTATCAGGAGGTTGAAAATTCTGACTTGTACTACTATTACTTTAAAGAAGAGGACTTAGGGAGTGATCCAATTGGTTATATTGAAAGTCTTCCTAAATACAAAGCTATTCAATTGAATGAATGTATTAAAGGAGATGATGTAATTAGTAGACATGCTTCCTATGCACTTATGTATTGGGGAGACGGTGTTCCTGTGGTAGATGAGACTCAAGGGTCCTTCCAATTCCCGAAGGGGTACAAGATTGGATTCATGATTCGAGCTAAAACAACAGCGGAAGGAGGAAAGAAGCAAGGCGAACTCTATGGAGATGGTCGACTGAACAATCATGTTAATAATTATGGAAACTTCAAGTCATCTAAGCTTGGCGAGGATGGTCCTAGAATGGCATGGTTAACAGTAAACAATAAAATGCTTCTTTGTTGTGAATCAGGAACAGATACAGACTTCAACGATATTATCTTTGAGGTAGAGGGTGGTATTGAAGGACTTATTGTCATTCCTGAGATCGAATCTAATTTCTATGTATTCTGTTATGAAGACCAGAGATTAGGCGATTATGATCTTAATGACGTAGTTTTGAAAGGACGAAGACTTAGTGACACGAAAGTAGAGTATACACTTATGGCTTGTGGTGCTTTGGATGAGCTCTTTATCTATAATGTAGAGGGCAAGCGAATAAAGCATGACAAGGAAGTACATTCTATATTTGGTAGAACAAAGCCTGAATTCGTTAATACCCTTAAGAATGATAACACTCCATTCGTAGTCGATACAATTACGGTAGCTAGTAGTTTTAGTTTTCTTAATACTGATACACAGCCCTATGTATACGATAAGACTAAGAATTGGGAAGTTAAAATAGCAAAGGAGGGACAAGATCCTCATGCTATTATGATCCCCTATGACTTTAAGTGGCCCTTAGAGAGAATTTGTATTAATAGAGCTTACTTGAAGTTTAATGAATGGGGAACAGGTTTAGTTACCTCTACGGATTGGTATAAATATCCGGAGGAAGACAAAGTATGGTAAAAATAAAATTGGGTTCATATAAAGTTATTATAATTCCAAACCAGATACCCAACTGTTAGGGAATTTATTTTAAAATACTTACTTAATAAAATGGTATTTAAAGAAGGTGAAGCAGGTTACTCTAAGCAAGGAAATACTGGTGTAGGATTTGCAATAGCTTATTTTACGAAAATGGGTTATACAGTCTCTATACCATTAACAGATACTCAAGACTATGATTTAATCGTAGATGATGGCACAGACTTACTTAGAGTTCAGGTAAAAACTACTAACAGTAAATCTAAATATGGATCTTTCTGTCTCAATCTTAGAGTTACTGGTGGTAATAGGAGTGGTATTGGAAAATCAAAGACGTTTGATCAATGTAATTGTGATGCTGTCTTTGCACTTACTGGTGAAGGAAGTTTATACTATATACCAAAAGTTGCAATTGGTGCAAAAACCCAAATTAAACTTGGAAAGAATTATGAAAAGTATAAAGTTAAACTACTGTAAATTAAGGATACCACTAAGGAGAGTGAATTGCAGCGGCCTGCAAGGTAGTCTTGAAAACTATTCGTACGGTGAAACGTATTGGGATCGACACCTACTCTCTCCGCTACGAACATTAGTTTCGTTTTAACTTTAATAAAAAATTAATGAAAAGAATGAAGTTTAAGAAACAGAAATGGTAGACTAGTGGGATACGTTCTCCAGGAATCCGAAGTCAGTGTTTATTTACAAGAGATTATGTGATGAAGATTAAATTACGAACCTTTAAGATTAATATTGATGATGGAACAGAACGTATTAAAATTTAAGAATGATATTAAGGCCTTAGTTGCTAAAAAGAAGGAAACTGGTTATGCAGGAACATGGATGCACCCTATTTACTGTGCATACTACATTCTGAAACACCGTGTAGAGAACAAAGAAGAATTTATTAATGAGGATATTAAGAAATCATATAAAGCCCTCAGAGATTCTTATCTACAAGATTTGTTTAGACGAAAGGTTAATAATATCTATGAAAAGTATGCCACTAAAGAGACTGTATGTGCTGATTGATAAAACCCTTGACCCTATCTATGGGTGTGTACAAGGAGGACATGCAGTAGCACAATGGCTCTTAGATCATCCGGAACAGAGATGGAACAATAGTTACCTAATCTACTTGTCGGCTGACATTGAGAGATGGAAAGATAAACTTGAGTACCTAGGAATAGACTACACAAGTTTTCAGGAACCAGACCTCAAGAACCAAACTACGTCTCTGGCTGTATTAGGAAATGAAAAACTTTTTAAAAATTTAAAATTAATTAGATGAAGAAGATTATTCTATTTTTGGCTGCCATTGTTATGGTTGGCCTGACCTCTTGTAATTCATGTGGGTCGAACAATGAACAGAAACTTAGTGCTACTGATTATGATGGGGTAGTACAGGATTTCACAGCTGGTGTAGCTCACATTCAAGCATTGCATCGTCAAACCATGTTTGGCCTCGTGCAGAATGGAAAATCTGTAACGGGTGGATATGAATGGCGAAATTCAAACGTGCTATTTAATGATAGCATTAAAATGGAGACTATTGATGATCTGCATGTAACCGACGTTACTGATGTATTCTACTATTGGAACAAGGAAAAAGGACCACAGGTTCAGTATATCACGACTGATGTGAAAAAGGGAACGCTCATTCCACCTGCTATTAATGATGTATGGATCGAGGATGCTGATATGAGCGAAAAAGAGATTAAGCTAAATGCAGAGGATGTACTAAAACGTTTGAAGGAATGGAATGGAATAATTCCTCCTGCTAATGGAATGTCATTACGTTATCCTGTTGGTCCATGTGAGTGTAATGCGCAGTGGGTCATTGGTGATATTTATGATGTAATTTTTGTAGATGCTGTTACTGGTGAGATTAGCAACTGGAATCCTGCCTTTAACCCAACAAAAGGTGTAAAAGGTGGTGATTTTGGAAAGCCTCTCGGTGAGTGGCCCTAATGATAAAAAGTCTTGACCACAGACTTAAAAAGTGGTCAAATGGCCTTGCCGTCGTCACGGAGGAGAATCTCTAAAATTCTCTGTACTAGGATAGACACCTAGCTGGGTCACAAAAATATTATAGGGAAGTGGGCCAGAGGTCGACGCCACTTGCTTTGGGAGCAAGTCATCATCGCGTGTTCGAATCACGTCTTCCCTACAATAAAAGCTTGAGTAGCTCAGAGGCAGAGCATCTGACTGTTAATCAGAGGGTCGGGATATCGTAATTCCCCTCAAGCGCTAAAGAAGGAGAGTTGGGTGAGTGGCTTAAACCACAGACCTGCTAAGTCTGCGTACGCTAATAACGTGCCGATGGTTCGAATCCATCACTCTCCGCCCAAGATATTAATAATAAATAAATTAGAATTAATTCTAATTTATTTTTTAAACTAAATTTATTCAAGTTATGAAAATAGGGATATGGGAACAAAGACTAGATGATCTCAAGAAATATATCTCTGAGGGAAAATCTAATTCAGAGATTGCAAAAATTTATAATTGTACTCCACGAGCAATAGCTGCAGCATTTCATAGGCTAGGATTGTCCAATCAAAATAGTTTACCTGAAATAAATTGGGTAAACGAAAAGGATACATTAGAGAAACTAGTCAATGTAGATAGATTAAGTGATGAATCTATAGCAGAAAGATATGGAGTATCTGCTAGTACTGTTAGACGAAAGCGAGAAAAATTAGGAATAATAAGAACTGTTAGAACTAAAGGTAATAGTAAAATCAAAAATTCTGATCAGGATATAATAAATGCTGTTAAGAATAATACATCTATAGCAGGAAGTTTGAAATCTCTTGGATTAGAAGCTAACAGTGGAAATAGAACTTGGATAAAGGGGAAAATATTGGAGCTGAATATAGATACTTCGCATCATACTGGACAAGGTTGGAATAAGGGTAAGAAGATTGGTAATCAGTGTACTAAGAAAATGGAGTTAAAAGATATTTTAGTAAAAAATTCAACTTACCAAACTAATCGACTTAAAAAAAGATTGATAAATGAAGGATACAAACTGCATAAATGTGAATGCTGCGGTAATACTGAGTGGAATGGTAAACCAATCCCTTTAGAATTACATCACAAAAATGGAGATCATTTTGATAATAGATTAGAAAATTTAGAAATTCTATGTCCCAACTGTCATGCACAGACTGATAACTATTGCGGGAAAAATTCTTTAGCTAAAAAGAATAGTTCAAATAAAACCCCTTGAAATTCTTAAATATGGTAAGCGGATATGTCGTAATGGTAGCCGAACCAGATTTAGGATCTGGCGCTGAAATATGCGTGTGAGTTCGAATCTCACTATCCGCACAAAAGTACTGCGAAATTAAAAGCCGTGATGGTGGAATTGGTAGATTAATCTCTGCCGTCTATAATAGCAATATTATAGATTATTAGTGGGCAAACTAACGTTAAAGGCTGAGATGCTAATGACGTGCTAACTTTAATAATTAAAGAGATTAAAGTAGTGTAACGCATAGAAAGTGAAACTATAAGAATAGAATATAATCTTTCCACGAGTGTCCACTATCCAATAATTAAGTTGGATAAAAACATATGCTAGACTATGAAGAACTAAGAATTCATAGAACTATAGAATAAAAAGTCTATAGGATAATATTTCGAGACACGAGGGACTTAAAATCCCTTGACCAGAAATGGTTGTGCGGGTTCGAGTCCCGCTCGCGGTACTAGACACATTTTATAACTTTAATGGTTCCGTAGCTCAGCTGGATAGAGCAACAGCCTTCTAAGCTGTGGGTCCAGAGTTCGAATCTCTGCGGAATCACTACATAAATTTATAACCAAGGGCCTGTAGCTCAGTTGGTTAGAGCAAATCACTCATAATGATGAGGTCATAGGTTCAAGCCCTATCAGGCCCACAACATAATTTAACTTTGGGAATTGGTGTAACTGGTAACACGTAGATCTTTGGAGTCTAAATTACTGGATCGTACCCAGTATTCCCAACAAAACACATTTTAATTAACGGCTCTTAGCTCAGCGGTAGAGCACAATACTTTTAATATTGGGGTCCTGTGGTCAGCACACAGAGGGCCGACTATTTTTATTAACAAATCAAGTCCCGTTGCATGAGTGGTTTAGTGGCTAGTCTGCAAAACTAAGAAGAGTGGTTCGATTCCACTACGGGACTCCTTTTTAGAAACACAAAACATAACTAATTTTTTAAAGTTTATATATGGCAGAAATTACAGTAACAAGAGCTCTTAGTGAATTAAAGACACTTAAGGCTAGATTTGAAAAGTCACTCAGAGACCTTAACTTAGTGGCTGTTAATCAAGGACAAAAGCTTCGTGCCCCCTTCACTTCCTATAAAAAGGAGGATTTTGAGGATAAAGCTAGAGCCGGCCTTCAAAGTTCGAATGCCCTCTATAATAGGATTATTGCTCTCAAGACTGCTATTGACCAGTCAAATTCCGTGACGAAGGTTAAAATATGCGGTCAGGAGTTAACTATCCAAGAAGTTCTTGTTCAGAAGAAATACTTGGAGCTGAAACACGACCAACTCAATGAATTAAAATCTCAGGCAACTCGTATGCGTCAGGATTATGACTCAGCAGTTCAGGAGAACAATTCAGCTATTGAAAAGATGGTTGCGTCAACTATTGGTCGTGACGGTAGCGAACAACAAAAGACAGCCGCACGAAAAGAAGCTGAAGAGTATATCAACAAAACCCGTGAGGTTAGTGTAGTTGATCCTTGCGCGATTGACGAGCTCATCAAAGATTTGGAGGATAACATTTCTGAGTTTGAAAATAATGTAGACTATGCCTTGTCGGAGAGTAACAGCACAACTGTTATCAATATACCCGACTAAAGAAAAATAATATTACTTACCCGGAAAGCGGCAAAAAATAACGCCTTCTTTATATCTGGAAGTAAATTAAGATATGTTTTCTAGAACCTCCATGGTTTTGGGTTTATACAGCTTGCAACGCTGTGTTAGTATTAACACTTATTGAAATTTACCTCAAAGATCAAAGATATAAAGATGAAAGTTCAAAGATTAAAGCTTATGAGAAAATTAAAGTTAAAAGATCATAGCTTAAAGATAGATAAAATCCTTGGATTAGTTCATCACTCGAAAGGGTGTAGGAGTTTTGCAGTTGTACCTTCTGCCGCTTATACAAGGCAGGGTTGGTAATATGAATTTATAAAGAGAATTCCCTAATGAAGGGAGTTTTCTTTTTCAAAGCCTTATATATGAAGAAATCTAAAACATAGTAAAATGGAGCAGAACAAAAAAGAAGAACAGGAAGAAGATACTATGATCTTGACCCCTGTATTAGAAAACGCGAGAAAAATGCTAGTAGCAGTATTAGCTATAGTAGCAATTTATAAGTTGGTGCCGGTTATTTGCGACACATATCTATCGGGCGTAGCAATGAAGCACGGCCTTTGGGAAAGTAATAGAGAAGGGTAAAAGCCCTTTTCTTTTTCTACGCCTTATATGTATAAAATTATAAAACTTATATGACAAATAGAGAAAAAATATTAAACGCATGGGGCGAAAATAATGAAATTAAATATCCTATTGGTTTTGGTCAAATAGTTGGAAAAAGAACCCCAGAAGGAGAATACCTATTTAGTTATATGTATACCAAAAATAAACAGATTGTTTTTGGATTAGATGGAAATGAATGTTACGAAGAAATTACCTGGGACAAACTTGATAGAGATATAAGAAAGAATGTTTATGAGTTCATGAAACGTGGCGGCTTGTTCTACCCTAAAGAAAACTTGTTATCGTATGAAGAAATTTCAAAACAAATAATTGAAATTTTTGGTGATGACGATTTAGGTGAAGAAGGAGAAGCATACTTTGAGCCAGAAGATTACATAATCATTCATGGAAAAATAGACGATGATGAATTTGCTCCATATAATATATCTGGGGCATCAACGCAGGGTGGAGAAGTTTTAGTATTCTTTGATAACAATGAGGGTGTTTCTACTTTGCGTCCAGAGGAGGTTTCTCTTATAGACGCTAATATTCTCCTTTTTAAGATAAAAGAGTTAGAAAAAGCAGGAAGATTTGAAGATAAGAAAAAATATTACGAAAAGCTATATAAAAGTACAAAAGACGATGATCCCTACAAAGATTGGAGAGATGACGAAGATACTTCCACTGCTGAGAAACTTAGATATGAAATACTAGAACTTATCAAGAAACAAGGAGTACAGGAAAAATGTATTAAGTTAAGTCCTTATGTTCAAGTAGGACCATATAATTTCCTAATGGCCTTCTACCTTGATGAAGATGACAGATGTTTAGAAGGATTTGAGTTAGATATGACTGGGGGTTCTGTAATGTTGAAAGAAACAACCTATTCAAAAGTTCTTAAAAATTTACAGAAACAAATTAAGGAAGGAAAATCCATAGTAGACTATTAAAGAGGGAAAACCCTCTTTCCTTTTATTTCCTTAAACATGATATAAACTTTTAGTTTTATTTAAACTCATTATTTTATTATGGTAACTTACATTATTATTGGAGCAATTTTATTGCTATTTGTATTAATTGCGTCGATGTCTTATGTCAAGGCCCCTCCCTCGTACGCTTTTGTAATCTCTGGTATCAACAAGGAACCTCGTGTGCTCATCGGTCGTGGTGGATTCCGTCTGCCCTTCCTGGAGCGCCTGGATAAGGTTTATCTTGGCCAGGTTAACGTAGACGTACGGACTGAAGAGGACGTTCCTACATCTGACTTTATCAACGTAGCCGTGGATGGTTGCTGTAAGGTGCGTGTCATTCCTTCCTCAGAGGGTATTCGTCTCGCCGCCAAAAACTTCCTTAACGCAAAGGCAGAGAATATCTCTCAACAGTTGAAGGATACCTTGCAGTCCAATCTTCGTGAGATTGTAGGTACCATTGACCTGAAATCTCTTAACCAGGATCGTGATGGTTTCGGAAAGAAGGCTGAGTTAAGCGCCTCCAAAGATATGGAGAAACTCGGTATTGAGATTCTTTCATTCAATATCCAATCTATCACTGATCGTGAAGGTCTCATCAAGGACCTGGGTGCCGATAATACAGCTCGCATCAAGAAGGATGCTGCAATCAACAAGGCTAACGCAGAGCGTGACGTAGCCAAGGCAAAGGCTCTTGCTGATCGTGAGGCTAATGAAGCTCGTGTTGATGCTGATACTGCTATCGCTGAAAAACAGAATGAGCTTGCCTTAAAGAAGGCCGCCCTTAAACAGAAAGAAGATACTGCTCAGGCTGATGCCGATGCTGCCTATGCTATTCAGCAGCAGGAACAGCAGAAGACCATCAACATCAAGACTGTCGAGGCTGAGATTGAGAAGACTCGTCAGGAGAAAATTCTCTCAAAGGAGCAGATTGAAATTAAGCAGAACCAGCTGACTGCAGAGGTTGAGAGAAAGGCTGATGCTGAAAAGTATAAGACTGAGAAGGATGCACAGGCTGCCCTTGAGACCCGTAAGCGTAAGGCTGAGGCCGAGCGTTATGAGGCAGAACAGCAGGCACAGGCTAAGAATGCTGAAGCTGAGGCTAGAAAGTATGCCATGGAGCAGGAAGCTGCTGGTATTAAGGCCAAGGGTGAGGCTGAGGCATATGCCATCCGAGAGAAAGGTAAAGCTGAAGCAGAAGCAACGGCTGCTCGTCTCGCTGCAGAGGCTGAAGGTATGGATAAGAAGGCAGAAGCTTTCAAGAAGTACAACGATGCCGCTATCACTCAGATGATTGTTGAACAGCTCCCAGGTATGGCTGAGTCTATCGCCAAGAGCATTGCCGGTGTTGGTAGTATCAATATCTACAGCACGAATGGCGGCTCTGGTCTGGAGTCTGTGGCAGGTTCTGTTCCTGTCATGATCAAGCAGGTCATGGATACGGTGAAGAGTGCAACCGGAGTCGATATGGCTGGTGTCATTAAGGCCGGTAGCATTGAAGCTCAGACAGACAGAAATATTAACGTAACTGGAATCCCAGGCGGTGCTCCAGCTACTTCGACGCAAGAAGAATAAAAATAGAGAAACCTTAGGGGACGTTTAAATCCTCTAAGGCTCTCTTTTATTTTTTATTCCCCTCGGTAAATCTCCTCAGCCTCACGTCTCAAATCGCGAATTCGGAAGAATCTATCAACAGTATTGTTGTAGGTAATATTATGAACTTTATAGTCCTTATCTCCTGCATCATAACTTATGATTATATCTTCTGGTCGAACAGTAGATGCCTCTAAAATAAGACGTAACTGCTCTAGGTCCACGTACTTTTGGGTAAGACCTGGTTGAATTTCAGCCAAGGTTAAGTGTGGAGTGTAGTTCTTGAAAGTAGGTTCAATACCGTACTTGGTCAGGAGTTTCTCATTAAACTCTGAGAGTACCTTGAACCACCAAGTATCTTCCTTTAATTTCAGAACTACATAACCACTATCATTTTCAAAATTTCCTAACTCGAAGAGATCGAAGACGGGATAAACCTCTCCATAACTCTTCAGATTAACTAATTCTGAGTTAAGTGACTCCGGAGAGTCAAACATAACATCAGTCTTATCAATAAATCGATCACGGGCATATAGAATTGTGATGTGAGATTCAAATTCTATGCCAGTGTCCTTAAGATCTTCTGCCTCAAAAACCGTAGCAAGTGAGACAGGAGTCTGTAAGTCACAAGCGAGCATGATACAGCTCGTCACTTTCTTATTGTTTTCCATATCTCATTATTACTTTTGATTCTTTAAGCGGAATTTAACCTTCATATCACCAAGACGGCTCTTGAGCGATGAGCCTCCCTGATTATAACCCTTTGAGTCAGTCACCGTGAGCCCCAAACCAAGCAAGTGATTTAGGAATCGCTGGTTGTCTTCGGCTGCGGTATCACCTCGGGCGGAGTCAAGAAAGTCTTTAGCATTTCTCGAAAGATATGCTGACAATTCCCGTAAAATTCTCTACACCATATGTAGAGACAGACTATATCTTCAGCAATGAAAGCTGACTTGTACATAGTCGTTGTGTATAGCTTTAATTTTCTGGCAAAAATCTATATCCACTTTCAGGATGTTTAGTTATTAAGCTTTTAACTACTTTTCCTGATAATCCATTAGCTTCCCCTGCTTTTGCTAAGCTTGGAAATATTCGACCTAACGGATCAACTACCTTTTGAAGCTTTTTTCCTTTTCTTATACTACTAAGCTTAGCTTTTTGTTCATCAGTCATTGGTACGCCTTTGTTCCATGCCTTTTGTCCTTTGTGGCCTTTAGATTGATTTAATAAGTAGTCCATATCTCTTTTTCGATTTTTCATATAATTAGACATTTTTTGTCTTTGGCTATTACTTACAATTCTTTTTCTATTAGCCTCTGCAATCTTCTGTCCGAAACCTTCAGGCATCTTTCTACCTCTATGGGCCTTTGCTGCCTGTTCTCTGTAATATGCTATTTCTCTGGTAGAAAATCGTTTCTCACCTTCTCTACCACCTTTTTTATTAAGGGCCATAGCATTTACAGCCTCTGCTATTCCGGGGCACTTTGGATATATTTCATGTAGTAGTTTATGGACCAATACATGTTCTTTCGCTGTTAAGTATACAGTATTAGATACATCATCTGTTCCTCCACAACACTTAGGTATAATATGATGAAATTCATAATATTCCCCACATACTTTTTCTCGATTCTTGGCTCTATTTATTATACTATCATGCCAAGTTTTATATTTACAATCTGGATTTTTATACTGCATCATCTTTTTATTATATGCAATATGTTCAGGTCTAGATTTATTTGCCATCTGTTTAATTTTATTTTTAACTATATTACTGGTTTTGTTTTTACAGTTCCAGTAATTCTCAGGTTTATGAAACCAAATAATTTCACCGATCTTTTGACCTGTTTGTCTATAACGACCACGGCCCATGATAGGATCATCTTTAAACTCATTCACATCTACACCAAACATCGATGATGTCACCTTGTTGCTATACATCTATCATTCGCTAAATTATTTTAGTGCTAAGACTATATCACCTAACAGTACATAGTCGTTGTGGAATTTTATTCTAGCTGATTAGACTTAATCTTTCCAGCTATTAAACTGATTTTACATCCCCATGAATGTAATCTAGGGATATGGTATAATTCTATGAGGGACATATAACCCACACTAAGTGGTTTATCTACCTCAATGTATTTACCTTCCATGTTTTTCTTGATGACTTCGAATTCGTCCTCAGGGAGGTTTTCTTTGAGCTCATCAAGGTCAGCAACAGTATTTGTTGGAATGAGTATCTTTGATTGTGGTGTAACACCAAGTTCATGTGCCCACTGATCCACCAGCTGCGGAGTAAACTTAGTGCTATACGAACCGACGTTCATGTAATAGACATCCTCAAGCTTATGAGTATTATGGTATTCAATAAACTCGTCGAGGGTCATATTATCAAAACGGCCGGGATAATATTTTTGTACGAGAGGAAGAATAGTATCTCGCTCAGTTTTACTACCATTCTTACGTTCTTCTACAATGTCATGAATACGAACACAGCAGGTAGAGAGTAGTTGTTCCATATTTCAGAATAAATTAACCTTTAGGTTGGGTTAATTTCTAGACTGTATCATACCCTATAGGCAAATAATACACAGTCGTTGAAACTTATTTTAAGTCTACTGATAGGTCACAAGACTTTCCAGTAGTTCTTTAAATTAATGCGCAAATAAATTTACGCTGGGAATTTTCAAAATATCAAAACCTAGGTTGGTCTTGATTTAGACTATATCACTTAAATTAATATATAGTCGTTGGGAATTTTATCACAATCGGTTTTCTATTAGACAAAAGCCCTTTTCTGGATTATGTTTAACCTATTTTGTGATAAAGTTAATTTTGCTGATTAAGTTTATTCTCTTCCAGCAATTAGTTAATTTTCATAACCGCAAATTAACACGGTTGATAGTTGAGTATGGGTTCATGACCACCTCAACTACTCGTTTTTTCCCAGTTCCATTCTCTACCATGATCGGCATCTGGCTGTCGGGGAGAATTTTGCTTATAACTCCCTTACCTCCGTAACGATTTGTCACCTTACTACCAATCATCAGGTTAGTTCTCTTGATCAGTCTCACTCTAATCGTATAAACCACCTTGTAATTTTTATCTGACAGACTTATCGGATCAAGTCTATCAGCTGCAATATACTCGGGATATCTATCATAGATAACCTTTCTATTTTTGTTCTTTTCGTATTCACTTATCACATCCTGTGACGTATGAGAGAAAGAGAGGTCCGGTCGCTTAACACCTTTACCAGGCGTACGAACAACTTTATTCTCCTGGATCATAACATCACTTACATAAGCTTCGTCAATATTGGGAGGGACTATTAAGGAATTCTCGATCGTATACTCAGAGAAGTCTCTTCCCTCACCAAACAAGCTACCAAGCTTATCCTGGAGTGCTTTATTAATTTCGTCCAATCTAACAGCTTTGTACACTGTTAAGACAGGATCTTTACTTTTTACTTTAGTACCGATGGGAGCAATCCACTTAAGAGCCTCCGTCGATTTGACATCATACATTAGATCTATAATGGAAAAGCTACACATCTTCTTTGCAAATGATTCGCTAACAACGAGGGCATCCTCATTAACATAGCCAAACATTGCATGGAACAGAACCAGTGCGTTTAGTCCTGCCTTATACGTATCAGCCTCCAGGTTAACTGCACCTGTAATAACATCACCCTTCTTAACCTTCTGGCCAACTTTAACCTTAGGTTCAATAAAGACATCAACATCATTAACAGACTGAATTGCAGTGCGTCTGGGAACTTCAACCGTATCTTTATCTGGGAGTTCTATAATAACAGAATCCTCCGTTATCTCTTTCACAACTCCCTCGTCTTTTGTAAACTTTTCGTTTAGTACATTATCCTTGAGTTCTTCTACGTTGCCGGTATCGACCAACGGTCTTTCGGCACCGGGGAGAGGTATAGATTGTTTAAGCATACTCGACCCCATGTGGATTCTAACCTACTGATTATCAAGCACTTAGCTCAATTTATAAGACTGTATCATTTCTAGACGAACAGTCGTTGAAAGTTTTCTCTGCTGATTCCTTTTTAGGTTCCAGCAATTTGTTCTTTTTAATGACTCCACTAAAAATTTAGAGTCTGTATAGTTGACAAATGGAATTCTTCGTACCTCTTCCGATAAACGGTAATCGGGGTGAAGATCTACTAATTCAACTTCTTCCACAGGGACACGTTTTCTTTTCAATCTATGTTTAACCTCTACCATACCCTCAGCATCTGGCTTAAGAGTATTAGTCTCGTAATCAACATATTCACTAGCACATACTTTTTTGTTTAGATAGTCGAAATATGGAATTGTTATTTTCACAAAATCTGGACTATATACGTCGAAAAGTATGTCAGTGTCTGTTACATGTACGGATTTTGTCAAGGCATTCTGTTTACCTCATATACTTTTTAGTACTTGCTTCATACTAAATCAGATCATATTATCCATAAAAGGTTATAAACTATGATCGTTGAAACTTTTTAAGTATGCTGATTAAGAAATTACTTTCCCAGCATTTAATATAATTTTAAAAACGCACGTAATTACGTTTTGATTGATCGGAGTCTAACTGCCTGAGTATCAGCTACTTAGGTTAAGACTATATCTTCTCTGATTAAAGAATAGTCGTTGAAGTTAGTTTACTTGCTGATTTAGTTCTACACTTTTCCAGCAATATTTTAATTTAGGAGCCTACTCCGTATTTAAGCTCCAACACAGATTAAATCTGAAAAACTATTATTGTAGGCTACGCTTTGAGGTATTTGGATCTTACCAGTCAAGCTTTGCAGATTAATTGCGTTAATACCCGGGCTTATCTGCAGATCACTTCCTCCCTTACTAGCATCGCTACTGCCTTTCCAATATCTAACGCACAGCATGGTAAGGACATTAACTTGCTCTTGTAGTTTGTTGTAACGAGACCAATAATTCATGATCTTCTTTCTGGTTCCCCAGTAGTTTCTCTTATTGGATCCGTTAAACAGGTAGTTCATAAACCCACTTGGAATAGACTCAATTCTTTTATCAATTATCAAGTCCTTCACACGATCATCTCCAAAAGCCAGGCACTCTTCAATCAGGCGCTTTGTTATGAACTCAGGTTTGTAGTCTAAGTCTAACTTAATTTCCAGCTTTTTAATCTGACGATCAGTGAGTCTAAGGGCCTCTCTTTCAAGACCCGTCACATTGTCGATTTCATCCAGAGTATATTCTCGAACTCGCTCCTGCAAGCCAAGCTCTGGATTAGTCCGTTTAATCTTGAGGACACCTTTTCTGATATCATAGATACGATCATAATCGAAGTTGATATCATAGCGACCGGTTCCAGACATATTAATTCTACAGTCGTAGTCATTGCCTAGAGTATTAGTTGCAATACGATATGCTCCCTCGATAATAAAAGCACCATCGATCTCTTTGGGGACCTCAAATTCAGAAAACCGGACCTCATCGTCGTAGTTTATGGTATACTCTAAGATAACCTTGTGAGTAGCCGTCAATCCATTCTCAATGTAGTAAGATGCTGGTCGGGGAGTTTCCTCCTCGATGTGCCAATTCAAGTTCGTTAACTTGTATTTGGGATTATACGCATCTATCTCACTACCAAAGAATCGATCTACGATAAGTTTTGCTCCTGTGTTTCTGAAATACTGATTAAAGTTACTCATTTATAAAAGTATTTTTAATGTTAACTGTTTAAACTCACAGTCGAGTGAGTTAAAGAATGTCTCTAACTCTGTTTTTACTTTTTCTTTTAGCTTCTCCGCTTCTACATACTCTTCCATAGGGAGACCTACAGTTGACATGAAAAAAGCTGTATACTCTACTATATAATTAAATGTATCTTTTCTCTGATACAGACATAGTTTAGTAGAAAATTTATCATATCTGGGCTCTGGTACCATCTTGGTCAAGTTCTCATATAAATTTTCTCTAATACTAACCACATCTGGGTCATTGGAATCAAGAACATTGTAGGGTATTTCATAAGCTAAGACTATTTTATAAAAATAATCATTTTCATTATTACCCATCATACTAACTTTAGAAGTCTATGTTCATCATATTACCTCCTCCAATTGGTGTTACAGACTTAGGCGTTACCTTAGCTGATGCCTTTGGTATAGAGGTTGTTATATTTTTCTGCTTCTCCGGCTTAGGAGTGGGAACAGGAATATCACCCTTTAAGGATGATGAAGTAGTGGATACAGAGTCTACTACAACACCATCCTTTCTTAGGGTTATATTTACGTTAAGTTCTTTCTCAAAGTCGGGAATATCAAGTTCAAGTTTTATAATTCCCATCTTATCTACTGTCAAGCTTATCATTCAGGAGAAGATTCAATACAGTACTTGTCATGGTATCACCCTCTAGATTAAGTTCACCCTTGAGGGCACGACCAATAATCTTGGACGACCAACCATATGACAAGGTCGTAAAGAAGGACTTACGGTTAAGGATAGCATTCTGGGTTCCTTGATATTCAATCTCCTCAACTTTATTTGTCTTGGGATCGACTACCATGTTGGTAAGACCAGAGAATACCATCTCAACAATTTCCTCTTGCATGTCACTAGGACTTACAATACCATTCTTCTGAAAGTCGTTACTCGTTAATGAATAATATTGATTTCTAAATATATTAAATGCCCCGTTAATATCTCCGGGCAGGTCAGCTGTAACCTGTCTCATGTTCACAACTCCTGAACAGAAGCGTTGGTATTTCTTGATCTCTGTGCCGTCAGGGAAGTAGTATATTGACTCCGGAGAGTATGCATACTGACGTCCACCTATAAACACTTCAATCTCACCACGTTTATTTTCAGTGTAGTGAATAGTTCCAGCCTCATACGCGTAACAATCGGCGACAGTTACCGTATCTTTCTCGAAATATTTCGTGCCTGAGCTACCCTTAGCATTCATTAATCGAATAACTGAGTTTAGCTTATATACTGGAGATGTAGTATGATAAGCCGTTCCTAAAAGTTCTCCTGCTGCATATTTCTGCTTGGGAATACCAACCCAGTTGTCTGGTCTTGGATAACGAAGCTCTCCACCTCGTACTTTAAGAACAAGCCATCTACCATCTTCTCTCAGTTCACAATCTTTAGGAGCATATAAATTTCCTGAGCTATCAATGACTCTTTCATGACCGCCGTGTTTCAAGCCTAGGATTGATTGCGTGGTTGCCTCACTAAAGGATGAACCTGCAGCCAAACCTAAACCACTGCCATCTGGTGTATCTGTTTTCAGGAAATTTTTGCTAAGTAAGTCTGGGGTTATGACGTCGAGGTCGCCTTCTCTCTTCATAACTATCGATCTTACTGGTACTAAGTCATCCTCATTCTGACGTACAACATCACCATATACTTTGCCATTAGGCGCTGTACGACCTGTTGCTACGTATCGGGGAATAAGGAGTCCTTCATTGTTCAGATCACTGCCCTCTGCACTGAACTTATAATTGTTCAAAAGGAACGTAATCTGTCTGTTCATATATCCACCCACTACCTATGTACTTAATATCTAAGCACTTATAGACTATATCATCAAAGATACTAATCTTTGTTACAATACATAGTCGTTGAACCTGAATTGAATTTCAGGCTTCCCATTAATTTTTATATATTCGGGAATTAGTTTGTAATTTAGGGACCCCCTAAATCAAGGGTCAAGACCGAGAATTTGTACTTCCCGGTCGGGTGGTAATAAGTTCTGTATTCATTCATACAGATTAAGACTATACCATGACTCAATCATAGAGCCTCTTAAGTAATAGTCGTTGATCTTATTACTTACAAGTTTCTTCTTTTCCTTCCTTCCCACATTTATTATCAGAGGGAGGAACAGCCTTCTGGACGATATCGTTGTACTGGGCTAACATTTGGCCAATCCCAGAAAATATCATTCCAAGAGCTGTCAAGATCTTTACTACTTGATTCATAACAAGTTGCTGATTTTAATTATAAATTTTTCTTCCAGCAATATTTTTAGATTTTGTGCATGGCGCACCCTTAATAAATATTGTACGCCACTCTGTTTGCGGCTTTTCTTAGATTATTCATCTAAAGCCAGACTATATCTTAACTACAATCCCAATAGTAGTTTCCCAATATATAGTCGTTGAACTAGTGCAAAATTATTATACTATATAGTTATATATGTTAAAATCCGTTCTTAATCCTTTCCCGTCCTTTTTTCCAGTCCTATTATGTCTGGTTCTATAAAGGTCTCTCTCAGATAAAATTACATACTTTATTCCTAATTTTCTAAAGTACTTTTTAGCAGCAATTCGCTTATCAGTTACCACACGATCATTTTTTATAATGTTTGCTGGTTTGATTTCAATTACTACCTTCAATCCATTTTTGAACTCTATGTAAAAGTCGGGAAGATATCTATGTATACTGTTGTCAGTGCTTCTCTTGTAGCTAACTATATGCTTTGATTTTTCAAATACAGAAACATCTTTTCGAATAGAAAATTTTTCCATATAGTATATAAAATCTTTTTCCCAAGAAGAATCATGCCAAAAATCAGTATTATAAATATCTGAGTGATAAGTTCCTATTTTATATTTCCCTCCAAATCTATTTAGATCGGAAGAGATTGTGCCTAGGGCTCGATTAATACCTCTTTGGGAAGCCATCTCAGCTAACAGTTTAACATGAGCTTTTCCCTCTTCAGTATTATCACGCCAATTCTTTATAGCACTTCCTATTTTCTTTTTATGAGAGTCAGAAAATACTGTACCTTTTTTAATCTGGCTCATATTTTCTTTATATTCTTTAGAAGTTATCTTGGATTTCCATGCCTCATTAAGATTCGCACCCGTTTCATTAGCTTTCATACAGTTGTTTATTCTTATCTGATTCATGCATTCCGAAGTATCAGCACCTTTGTATCCATTAGAAGTATCTCTTCTAAATTTGCCTTCCCATTCAAGTGGGTTTCCACAAATTGGACACTTAGGTCTTTGGGAAATATCAGTTATTCCCAATAAGACGGAATCGATATATAGTTGTAATGTGAAACTAGGATTTATAGATCTTAGTTTTCCACCAATTGATCTATTACTGATATACTCGTCTTCGCTTTTACCGGACAACCAGGAATACAGGCAAAACATCAAAGTTCTCTTTCCGTCTTTCCTGTCAATATACTTTTTACAGTCATTAAAAGGAATCCCTGGATGTGGATTATTTTTATTAAATATATCTAATATCTCTTGTTCGTTCATTTTATGATTCTTCAAATAACTTAGCTTATAGTTTATTTTGCACTAGTCGCTGATTTAGATTATAACTCTTCCAGCGTTTATTGGGATTTATTAGTCAGTCAACTATTTTTCAAAAATTGACTGAAGTGATCTATTCTCGATAGCATGTGAAATGTACTCGCTTTCACTCAAACCCTCGAGCAATGAGCCCTTATTAAGAATTGGCTTCTCATCTACACCCGAGACAATGAACTGAGGTGCGTTGATAGCCACAATAGAAGCCAACTTCACTCGAGCAGCACGGTCTAATTCTGCTTTTAGGTCAGAACTAAACTCGTTCTCCACAGTCTTCAAGTATCCATTATACTTTTCAGAGATCAACATAAGTTTCTGCTTATCTGTCAATTCAGACGAGTCGGCAATCTTTCTAATCTCCTTGTAAGTATCATTATCGGTATTAGCATATAGTGTAGAGTAATCAAACGTAACAACACCAGTACGTGTGACATATTTCAAGCCAAGTCGCTGAAGCTTGTTAGCTTTCTCTACCCAATCTTCATATCCGTATAGATATGACATCAACCTTCCAGCTGATTTTGCGTTAATGCGTTCATACGGACCAATCACGGGCTTACCACCTACTTTAATTTCATCAAGATCAGCTTCAATAATCTTTGAAATTCTGAGTCGTCCATATGTAGTAATCTTCGATTGATAATCAACTCCACCTAGCTTTCCCGTAAAGACAATAGGAGTTCCTGCCTTTATCTTACCATCTACCTCAACATCTTTTAAAAGCTGAGCATAGTCGGTATAATAGTACTTAGGGTTCTTCATGTCATCAGGATCATCCGGAGTATACTCCGAAATATTAGCTAAGCCATTACGTAGGTCTATATAAAACATACATAGACTAGACTATATCATAAGTTCTCATGAATAGTCGTTGAATCTTAATTGACTGCTGATTTGTTCTAAAAACTTTCCAGCAATTTGTGAGATTTTATAACCCCTAGGTTTCTCAAGGGTTTCGTGATTAAATTCGAAGATATTTTTTAAGTTCTTTTTATAGATCTTATTAACTCGGGGCGACATCTTCGCCATTGTGTCCTCTTTTGCCTCTTCTGGTACTAATATAACACTAATCGTGTCACCATCAAAGTCCAAATTAAACTATTATACGTTGAGTATAATTTAAGACTATATTATCCTTTCAAAAGGTCTAATACAATAGTCGTTAAAGTTAATAATTGATATGAAAAGCAGAATTGGAAACTACCTTTCAGTAATTTCATTGAGCAATTTCCAATCCTTGTGGTACCTTTTGGCGGCATGGATAGCAGATTCTACAGTTTCTCCACTAGGGGTTAAAAAGATCCCTCTCTTCTTGTAAAAAAGTTGTTTCCTTTCTTCTTCTGTAAATGTTCTTCCACTATTCCAGGCCTTTTGACCAATATGGGCTTCGGAAATTCTTTTCTTCTGCTCCTCAGTTCTTGGTCTATTTTTCTTTCCGCCTTTTGTCCATCCTAGTTTTTCAAATTTCTCTAAATCTAGGGGATTTATATAAGTCTGCCTGTTACCTTTATTTATAGCAATCATACCTTTATTTCCAGGATTAGTACACCCATGTCTTCCAGGTAAACTCACTATAATGTAATCAGTATTATCTCTATAATAGTCATGCCAATAATATTCTCTGGTTCGATTATCACAATCCTTCTCTAGAAGTACGAAATACGTATTTTCATAATCTCCATTAAAAAGTTTATTTATCGGTGCCATAGAACCAGTAACATGTCTCTTATCTTCCTTCCAAAATAAGAACAACCTTATAAACGTATCGTCTGTTTCCCCTATATAAATCATATTTAATTTATCATTTATTATAGCATAGACAGTATGATATGTTTTTAATATTAGCTCTTCTTCTGGAAGAATTAAATCCCAATCATTAGAAATATCCAATAATCTAGTAAAACCTATTCTATCCATTATATCAATTATTTTAACCTGTTGATAAGAGAAGTCTCTCTTTCCAACAATTTATTTGATTTTACAATGCCTAACTATCTAATTCTCAAAGCATTGAGTGGACCACACAAACTAATTGGATAAGCGATAGCGTCTTGCTCTACAAGACGAAGCTTACAACAGTATATACTGTACTCATGCAGCGTCGGCTGTCTATTAACTCTCTGATTATCAAGCATCTAGCTTTATTATCAGATAGACTATATCTTCGTAATCGTACATAGTCGTTGAACTTACTCTAGTTTTGTACTTCAAACTTTAAATTTTTATTCTTCCTAACTGAGTCTTTCAAGAACTGATACACCTCTTTTTTCTTTGATTTCTCAAGGAACTCAGTATATCTAATTCCATTGGGATCCAGTTTCGTATAATCTTGGAACTTGATCATTACATCAAATTCAAGATCAGCCAAATCATCAGTGGGCCCTGAGATAATTGCTACCACACGACCGCCTAATATCTGTTTTGTTGTTCTGCGCTCCCAATCTTTTGAGAACCCAACTTTTATACTTTGTGGGAATTCTAACAAATATACATATCCATTAGCTCCCTGGAATTTATTATGTAAGAGATTTCTGTTATTAACTCTCATAGCATACTCAGATCCATATCCATGAGAAGATTTATCTAAGAGATTTCTCTCCCGAATTCTTTCCATCCTATCATGTTTTTCCTGGCTCTGATTCCACACCCCAATCTTCGACGTTCCAAGGTATCTGCCTTGTTGGTGAAGTTGTTTCATGTGTTCACTTCGATTCCATCCTAGGTCTGAGTATGTTTTTCTTTTTAATACTACCATACTCAACGCCTTTCTTTTTTTCTAACAAAACTTAAGTAAGCTGCTGATTTTAAGGATCCACCCTTAATCCCAGCAATTCATCAATTTATACGTACCAATTAAATACTTAGCACGACCTGATTCTCTGCATACTCCTTAAAGAGTCGCATAAGTTCAGGATTTTCATACTCCTCCTTCGTTGATTTCTCAGCTTCTTCCTCTGTGAAGTTAAGCTCTTTAATTAAGTGCTTAATGAAGCCCTCACGACACATTTCGTAAGCGAGATGAAGGGGAATACCTATCTCATCCACAGCTAATGTTGTACTAGGTACGATAGGACAACGAGCAGAGTTCTTAACACGAACTGAATACAGTCCACGAGCTTCGTTCTTTTTTGATGTATTCAAGAGGTCCGTTGCTTGTTTCTTACCCGCATTCAGTAACATCCTCAGCAAGGCAGTGTATCTCACACGCTCACCGGGGGTCTTGAACTGCTCTAAAGTCTTTACATAGTTCTGGGGATTTGATTTAACGTCATCCGCACAACACAGGCGAATAACAATAGAGTACCATATACTCAGTTTGTGAGAGTTCATTTTCTTTTGACCTCCACGCATAACCAAGCTAAATGGTCGCATCATAGCCGGTTGTACTAAGTAATACCGGTTAATCATTCGTTTGTATGCTAGCAGGTGCTCCGGGAAGTATTTCTCAATAATAGCCATCAAACCTTCATACGAACATTTACTCTCATCTGTAATAAACTCAGAGATAGTTAGCTCGTTTTTGGCTTTGCTATATTCAAACTGGCAAGTATCAAATACTTTTATACCTAACTTCTTAGCGGAACGTCCAGCATAACCATTTCTTCTTAGATCTTCTCCCTGAAAATCAAGTTTTATCTTGACTCCGTCAAAAATCTGATCGAAGAGTTCTTTGAAGATATCGAAACGTAAGTCATTCAGGTAATAGAAGGGGAGTTCAATCCTAGCAAATCTACGTAGACCCTCTTCCTTTGTGAAAACACGTGCTCCACAGTTAGGACAAGGTTCAGCGGAGGTTTGTCGAATCTTACCACACACACAACGATCTTCATACGGGGATCCAAAGATCTCCACATCGTATACACCCCCCGGAACAGGCTGAATTGAGCCAAATTTTAAGTTGAGGTCTTTGTGTGAGGTTAGAACTCTATCCTTACCCTCTGAGTGAGTATAGTCAAGGATATCCTCATCGGTTAACAATTCAAGACTAACTTCTGCCATGTATAATTATTTTACAAGTTTTAAGTCTTTCCATATAATCTTATCAGCAAGCTCGGAATCCATTGGGTTGTCTTTAGACCACTCTTTGAATACCTGCTTGACATCAGCGATAGCATCAGAACGTGTCTTATCTTTGAGCTTCTCATAAAGCTTATTAGGCTCAATAACTACCTCGATTAGGTCTGATACTAAGTCCTGCGTAATTGTACGACTAGCATTAGTAAAACGAGGTCTAAACTCACGATAATCCATTACATCCTGATGATCAAGATCCAGATCAGCGTATGCAGCAAGAGAACGGATTTCGGCTGGCTCTTTTGTAAACCACTCGATACCCATCTTCCTAACACGCTCAGCCACCTTATCTCGTCCACGGCTTTCATAACGTTGTGCAAGCTGCTCCACAATTACATACTTCTGCTTCTGAATACGTTCAAATGCATTTTTAATCTGCACTGCATATTCGGGAGGCATGGTCTCACAATTTAAGATGAGATCATACATTCCTGATGAGAACAGAAATATGATAAGTGCTGGGAGCTGTCTCTGTTTGCGTCTTTTTGACACAATAGAATCACGCGACAGGTCACGCTCTGATAGATATTTAACAAAGCGAGCAATCTGAGCACGAGCTTCTTTTGCATAAGCTTCATTAAATCCAGCATCATCGGCTCCACCAAATTCATCATCCAAATCTCCACTTCTGAGCGGCTGATCTGGTGCATAAATACTGGCTGGGATACGGTTGTGACCCTGTGTCTGGAAGAGTTCTTTAGTGTAATTTTCGACAGTCATCTGGGCTGTATTCTTAGGAGAAGCAGCAATAATGGTTCGAACGGCATCTACAATATTACTCGGGAATGCACGTCCACCTCCCATATTTACACGATCTTCTTTCTTAGAAGCAGCCATAATGTCATCATAGGCAGAGGATAACCAAATTTCATCCTTTGTCATCTTACCACCATAGTCTTCTTCCGTTAGCTGAGGACTCGATTCTTTCTCTTCATCAGACTCTGATTCGAAATCTCCTTCTTCATCTTCTACATCATCCTCTGGAGTGACATATTCTTGATTTTCAAGATCCTCATCATCATCTAGTAAAAAATCGTCTTCATTCATTGTTTATAAATTCTTTAATAATTATTCTAATTCTGAAAATAAAACCTGAAATTTATTCTCACTATATAACGGCATTCATGGCCCTCAGCCGCATTTTAGCCGTTTTAGAATATTGCTAAGAGATTTGTGATATCTCCTAGGTTATCGTTACAGACTCTTTTCTCTTCTACATCAACCATATCACCCTGAGGATTTATATACTTTGTACCGGGGAATACAATTTCTTTTGGCTGAATAGTATAAGAACTTTTAGCATTATCGGCGGCTGTCTTAAATCGAGTTAGCCAAACCTTTGCATACTCACCCTTTCCATTAGCAGGATCATAGGGTTCTTCAAAAAGACCTTCTTTCGGACGAGGACACTCAATCATTCTTGTAATTTCTGTAGTATCATCTTCCGAATCAGTCATCTTATACTCCCAATAAAAATATGTTTTCTTTAGGTTGCTTTTATATTCATGTGCGCCATCCGCTTTGAGTAAGTCCTCCCAAATATTTTTAATCAGGGGTACAATATTCTCGGAAACACCACTCGGTGAGATCAAGGTCTGATTTTGAACTAAGCTATCACCAATAATCATAGCCTGTCCTTTAATAATCTTTCCTGTCATTCTTTTTTAAACTTAAACTTTTAATAAAAGAAAAGAGCATGATCGTTTATCTGGTCATACTCTTCCTTTTCCTCTATTTAATTCTTCCCTCTCGGGCAAGTTTCTGAACGATTCTTAGATAACTATCACAGTTATAATATTCACTCAGACTTTCCGTTAGTTTTAAGAAACTAAGTGGGAAGTGTCTCTCAATCTCTGCTTTCATATCAGGTTCATTCATGTATTTTCGGAATATATAACTTACTCCGCCACATACAAGAATACCGTCCACGGCATCGATAGCTTCACCTAACTTATTTTCAAGCAGATTTAATACGTCAGCTAAATACTTCTTACAAATTTTATCCATAGGTTCCGTTACGTCGTAGCGACGACCTCTCCGTTCAAACTGACCCTGAGGACTATCCTCAATAATCTTTTGAACTTCTCGGTTACTAAGACGGAATTCGTATGTTTTGTAGATGTAATCTGACAGGTTGTTAACTATATTAATAACACCACTGCCCTCTACTCCAATACAACTACCTGCGGTTGTTCCTGAGGAAGCAATATTAGCAAAATCACAAGTAAGCATTCCACCATCCAAGAGAATATATGAGTTCATCTTTGTTTTAGAACTCTTCTCCTGAAGACTAAGACCCATCTCATTATAAGATGCTTTACAGCTTAAACCTTGTGGTAAGCAGAGAAAGTAATTAGTAGAAGGATTAATCATCAAGGTTTCGTAGAGATAAGACAAGAGGTCATCAGCATATTGGTTAAAAGCCATACTAAGCCCAACAGCTACTTTGTCAAAAGACAAGCCATAAGTCTTATATCTCTGAAGAAGAAAACTAACTAGAATCGGATAACATGCTTTCATAGACTTATAATCAACAATCTCAATGAGATACGACTTGGGTACATGAAGCGCTGCTTCACCAATAATGTAATATTCTCCGTTTACCTGAAACATAACATCGTTGTCAATCTCCAAAGGTTTCTCTGGGAACTTGGCAACTGCACTTATAAACTTCTCATACTGGAGTACACCTTCAAGGTCTGTATAACAAGCCTTTATAGCACTATAACCCAGATCGAGAGCTAATACTTTAATCTCGTTCTCTTCTCCCATAATTACTTCTTAAGTGTATTAATAATATTTACATATGTATTGATGATTTTCTTATCTACTTTATATTTTTCCAAGTCTGCTAGAAGATCTGACTCAAGATATTCGATAGGAAGATGTGGATATAAAACAGAAAAGCCTGCTGTAATCATGCCTACTCCATAATTATCTAACAACTCTCCGGTTGATTCGTTTATATTTCTAACCACTACAACCTGACACAAGTCGCTCTTTGTAGTAGTGTTTTTATAGAGGAATACCGGGACACCGTCAAGAAGTGTACGATGAATAGATGCAAACACATCAGCAGCTGCCTTATCTACGCTCTCCCATCCCCATACAATCTGATTAACTCTTTCATCAGTATATTCTTCCTTAGAACTCGTACTGTTCATAATAGGATTCTGGTCCTCCATAGGAGAAGGACTCTTTCGGATTCTTTTTTTCTCTTCCATTATTAATAATATAAATTAATACGTAATAATAATTTGGTAATCCACATTCTACCTGCTGTATTCCCATTTGATCTACATTCAAGCTTACTAAAGACTGTCCTACTATATCAAGAACATTAAAGACGTGTCTTAGCCATTGTGGATTTTCTATAAATTTTTTTACTTCTATTAAAAGACTAAACTCTTCCCACTGACCATATTCTGTTTCAATGGCTCGGGATTCAATAAATTTAAGATTAGCACCAGGGAACTTATTCCAAGGTATAGACTGAATCGCATCAGCAATTTCTCCTTTGACTCCCAGTCTTCTCTTACCTTTCATCTTCAGGAGGCGCTCTATATTATTTCCGACCCGTATGTCCATATCCTCCGTTTCCGCGCTCTGTTTCTGACAATTCTGTAGTGAGTTCTAGATCAGCCTGTTCATATTGGGCAATAACTAACTGAGCTATTCTTTCACCTGGCTCAATAGTACATTCCTCATTACTCAAGTTGATTAGAACTACGCCTATTTCTCCTCTGTAATCAGCGTCAATTGTGCCAGGGGCATTAAGAACTGTCAATCCTTTTTTCAGGGCCAATCCACTACGGGGTCTTACCTGAGCCTCATACCCAAGTGGCAACTGAATAAACAATCCCGTTGGAAACAACTTTCTTTCAAGTGGTTTGAGAATTACTTCCTGTTCTATATTTGCTCTTAGATCCATTCCAGCTGAACCTGACGTTGCATATTCAGGGAGTGGGTAATTAGATTTGTTAATTACTTTTACTTTGATCATAATTTATATTTCCACTTAGTAAATAATCTAAAGAGCCAAGAATTGCCTGATATAAATCTAATACTTCCTATCTTATCTGGCCCTTTACTAAATTCTCGAAGATCGATTGCATAAATGTCAAACCCATAATTCTCCGGAGATAGACATGTCCTGTCGTCCAGAATTCTATCATCCGCGATCATAGACTGTAACGTACTCATTAGGTAGTTATAATCATCTGGAAGAAGATAGGTTGGCTTTTTTATAGAATCGAGGCCGAGACAATAATATATGGGAAGACGAAGCCTAACAGATATTCCCTTTTGTTCCAACAGAAGGGGAGATCCAACTCCGTCTTTCTCATACTTTACTGTGATAGGAATAGGTCTATCAGTCAGAACAGTTGTTTTCGAAAACTCTACTAAGTTATTGTAGATCTCGAGAAGATCGTTCTGAAGTGTAACCATTAACCTTCAGTGCTAGTTGCCAAGAACAGTTTAATTCCTACCTGATCGAGAATGTCATAAATACGAGTTGCATAACCGGGCTCAATACGGCCAGTCAGCTCCTTTACCTTTTCAAGATTCTCAATCATCTCCTTCAGAGGATTCTTAGTACCACTGAACTTACTATCATCAAAAAGACCAGACTGATCAATTGCCTGACGAAGAACAGTTACAATATCCATACCATCCGTAGGGATGATCTTAATAGCTGTTGGATAGTCAAATTGAATAAAGTTACTATCAATAACATTCCACTCAGCTGTACCAGCAGGAACATCAGTAGCATTGTCCTCGTCATCTGTCACATTCTGAATCTTTACCAGATAACCAGCCTTAGCCAGCCAATAATTAATACAAGCAAAATCCTTGGTCGTAATTCCGGCGTCACCGTTAATTATATTAATAATGTCCGGATTTCCCAAAGCTACCTCAATAGATGCAACGTTCGTGCGCAGAAATCCCTTAACGAAATCCATAACACTAACGCCCATAGTCTCCTTGTCGAAACGTGAACGATCGACACATTGTCCCATAGTAACGTTAATATCGCTACCTGCGGGAACTGCATACAAACTTACTTCAATCATTTGTTATTTTTAGATATTATTTATATTAGTAGGATCTGTGATAGCAAGTAAGATACCCCAAATCCTTTCCTCAGGCTTTCCAACCTGGAATAGTCTTTTCTCGTTAGAAGTAAAATCTCCTGTAGTCAAGATAGCTTCATAAATCTCTGTGAGATCTACTTCTTCTCCTTTCATCCATTCTAGCTGTCTATCCATTAGATAGGATTCAAAAGGCGCATTCTGACATTGTCTCAGGTCAAGTAACATGAACTCATCAACGTCATATATGTCTTTCCAAATCTCAAACATATTGGATATTCTAGCTGCACTTCCAAAATCACGGACCACACGATGGAATGTCTCCAAGGTTGTGGCCGGATAATTTTTATTCTTCTTGTCTACTTTGTACATACTTCAGTTAAGACCTTGAAACTGGCTGCCCAGACTAACTCAAGATTTCTCTTCTGAAGTGACGTCTTCAGGAATGAATCTAAGTAATCGTGATACCCCTGCGAATCGTTTGCTCTAACGTACATGAGAAGTACAGTTTTATCTAAACCAGTGTTTTCCCATCTGAAACGATCAATCACAAGTAATTGATTGAGGTCAAGGTCATCAACGGATCTAACACTTCCCATGTAAGCTCGCATTCGGTTTAGTCTCTGAGAACACATTGGATTACCGCACTTAATCAGGGATCCATAAATATCTTTCTCTGACATGGTATATCCACAAGTGCAGGTAGGCCACTGATAGTCTCCATTACCGCCCTTAAATACTTCACCAACCATTGGAATCGTACTATTAGCTAATATTATACCAACCTCAGCGCCGGGAGTGATGTTATTTTTCACCAACTTCGCTACAGAACCTGCACTAGGTTTTTTAACTGTACAACCATGAAGAGTAACTGGGTCCACAATTACATTAGCAGACCAAGAATCTTTTCCCTTCGGTGTTTGATCATTCCACTGAATAGAATGAACTACAGTCCTAATAGCCTCCGTTCCAGAACCAGCTCCAGCATATTTAAGGGCTCTCTGACAAATTCCCTGGGCATTATAAATAACTATACCGTCGTTTAGAAATCTACCCGTGTTTGTCAATGTCCTATCATGTTCTACAAAATCACCCATAGTCTCTAATTCCGTCAATGTCCATACCTGTGCGGGGGCGAACATAATATGTCCGTCAAGCGAAGATGTAGTTGTCGGAAAAGAAGCTAAGACGTTCTTGTAGTTGGAGTTTCTAATAAACTGTCCTTGCTGGGTATTATCAGTGTAATACCGATAAGCACGAAGAGTCAGGAGACTAGAAACCTCTGCATCACAATACTTTGAGTTAATCAAGCCATTGGCTTTCTGCCTAGCCCGATCAGGGTCAATATCATTTAATCTATCTATATCAATTAATGCTTCCGCTTGAATAGCAACAATACCTTTAGGGAATTTCCTTGGAAGAAACTTCATGAGTTTCCATGTCTGATCTACACCCAATCCACTTAAATTCAGATTACCTACCGTTACAATACGTTTAGGCTTCCCTGTTGCAGGATCGAGGTAAATAGCAATACTACTACCATCATACTTTAATGTACAATAGGTTTCGTCCTTATTGAGACCAAGTTCTTGAGAAGACTGTCTAATTGCTTCTAGCATTGTTACACCTTCAACTTTAAACTTTTTTATCTTCTCGATATATTCATTTTTTGTTTTCGCCCCCTTCAGGAACGTATCAAAAACATAGTCTCTTACAAAAAATCCATCCTCTTGGGCTGCTTTTCGTTCATAGGAATCAAAAGTTTCATCTGACATGCCGGTGGGAAGAGAATCTACCCAATAATTTTTCGCAGCATTAATCAAGAATTCCCATTTCTGTATTATTGCTTCTTCAACCATCCTAGTATAATGTCTTGTATTTCATCAATAAATGTATCCATGAGATTAGACTCACTCGGACTATCGGGAATGTAATCTTGATCAGGCTTAGCCACAATCGTATACTCCTCCTCAGTGTCCGTATCGAATCTATCGATCACAGCATATCCGCGATCTCTCAAAAATTTTTTAACTTTATCCGGGTCCCACGGAATACCAAAAGGTTTCGGGATCAATGTGGCCGCTAAGATAGCTTTAGCCCAAGGACAATCATCATCCTCGTCATTACTATCCATCCAATTTCCATCAGGTGGTCCTTCTTCTCCGGGAGTCGGATCAAATTTACTAAAATCATTATCAAACATAACCTAAAATATTATTGCTTTTCATTCACTAATCAGGGATTCAAGGGTAAAGGTTCGCGTTTTCTTTATTTCGAAAAAGGAAATACCCATTTAATAGGGTACTTCCTTTTTTTTAGATTATTCCACTCTCCTTCTTAGTATCGGGGTCATCAATAATTGTACAGTCAATCAAGAGAATCATAGATGCTGCGCTTATTGAATTCTCTAACGATACTCGGAGTGCTTTAGCAGAATCTAAGATCATAGAATCCTCGATCTTTTCCATCTGCTTTGTCTTAGCATTAAACACAAAACCATCTTTTGTAATGGCTGCTCGTTCCAAAACAATAACACCCTCTGCTCCTGCATTGTCAGCAATGGTCTTCAGGACGATAGGAAGAGAATCAAACACTGTTATAGCACCTTCCTTCTCACTCGGGGTGAGATCTTTCCAGAATGCTTTGTCCTTTTTGGCAGCGCGACTTCCTTTAAAGAAGATATATCCTCCTCCAGGAACACAACCCTCTTCGATGGCACTTTTTGCAGCAAGAACGGAATCCTCAATAGTTGCCTTACGATTCTGTTTTTCAGCATCAGTTGCACCACCAGCACGAATAATAGCAATACCACCAGTCAGATTAGCTAGGCGCTTCTCAAACTTAGTTTTATCATAGTCACTAACACCCTCAGCCTGGAGACGAGCTCTAATGATCTCTGCACGCTCTCTAACTGCCTCTGGATCACCATGACCTTCATAGATGATCGTACTATCACGGCTCACTACTACACGATTGGCCATACCAAGATTAGCTAATGTAGCTTGAGCAACTGTAGTCCCGTTCTCCTGACACAGATAGTCTGCACCAACCGCAATAGCAATATCTGCCATGATGTTCTTTCGAGAATCACCAAAGTCAATACCCTTCACAACGCAGCAACGAATAGCACCGTGTAGAACATTCATAACAAATGTAGCATTAACGATGTCATCCATATCATCGCAAATAATCAAAAGAGGTCGGCCCTGTGAGTTAGTCTGATAATCCTGAAGAAGAGTCATAAGTTGACCCATACTAGAAATACGCTCACCGGCAACTAAGATGTAAGGATTATCCATAGTACACTTTCCATCCTCCGGAGAAGTAACATATTGTGGAGATGCCCAGCCACGATCCAGTTTCATACCGGTAGTAACATCAATAATCGTATCAAGACCAGAAGCCATGTCAGCCGTGATCAAACCGTTCAGACCCACTCTCTGAATACCCTCTACTACCAAGTTACCTACCTCTGGATCATTATTAGCAGAGATAGTGGCTACTTTTCGGATTTTCTCAAGGTCACCATCAATTTCAATGGCATTATCCTTAATATAGTTTTCCATCCATCTGCCAGCCTTCAACATACCAGTCTTAAGCTCATTCACATTAGCTCCATTAGTAACTGCCTTGTGACCTCTTACACAAAACTCCTCGATGAGAAGTGATGTTGTAGAGGTAGCGTCTCCAGCCTGATCTTCCGTAAGGGTAGCTGCTTTCTTAACAAGTTCAGCACCAATATTCTCCTCACGATTCTTTAGTTGAATAGACTTTGCCACGGTAGCACCATCACGGGTAATTTCAACACCAAAATCATTATCAATGGCAACTGCTTTACCGGAAGGTCCAATAGTTGTCTTAATAGCCTCAACGGCCTTTACTACACCAGCGATAACTCGGCTCTGAACCTGATCGCCCTTTTCAATAATCTTATTATTCATTTTTAATCAATTACAGTTAAAATATCCGACACAGAGATAACTTTATAGGTTTCTCCCTCATAAGTAACTTCATGACCTGCACCAGGATATGTATAAACTAGTGCATCGGCGGTAATAGATTTATCTGCCACATTAGGACCAACAGACACAACGCGGGCCGAATCAAACTTACCGTCACCAACAGTCATCTTAAAACCTCCAAGTTTCTCTGTCAAGGCATCATCCTGTAACTTTTCAGGTTTAACTAAAATTTTAGTATCAATTGCTCTAATCATAATTATTAATAAATTAATTTATTATTCTTTCACGCATAAAGAAGAGACCCGCTAATGAAACGCAAAATTTCCATTTCACGAATGAATATCTACAACAGTCAGGCGAGTTTCAGGGTCGAGAGACTTAAGAACATCTTTTATATAGACCTCAAAAGCTTTTTCACGGGCCCTAAGTTCCTCATAGTCGTTTACTCTCCAATTGAAATCATCATCTGGACCTTTCCAAACTCCATTATTTAGGAGGTAATAGGAATGTAGAGTATCTAGGTTCTTGATATCTTTAACCAAGGCCGTATCAGCAGTAGTTCCATCATTAAGTTCGATGTCACCTCCCCAGCGACCACCTATTTCATACCAATCCCATTTCCCATCAGGGTTTCTCGTTGAATACTCACCACCGTCGTCTGGATCTATATCATCCGAATACTTAATAGCATAAGAATACCACTCCTCGTCTGTCCATAAGAAACGTTCTTCTAGGTCTTTAACTCTTTTAATGAGATTCTGATCCTTTTCATACTCTTTAAGCCAGGCGGTCCTATCCTTCACGTAATTAACATATTCACCATGGCCCACTTCATACCTGAAGCGTTCCTTTACTTCCCGAATTAATTCTGGCTTAGAGGCCCTTAAGTAACGATCTACCTCAAGATTTTCGTCGTAGGGCTCAAGCTGAATTTCGGGATCTTCACCAATAACAATTACTGAATAGTGCATAAAATTTCGTCATTTGTTCTCTGATAAGGGCGTGGAAGGGAACCCACAGAGAAAGAAAAGATAAGACTCACACCACCGGCCTGCCCGTGGCCACCGATTTCTTAACGCTCCGCCTATCGGCTTCACTAAAATCGTCACCCCGGTTGGTGTGTAGTCAGGGGGAAAATTTACCCTCCACAAGGGAGGGCCGCCATACGGCTAAATTTTCTAACCCCTCTCTTTTACTTAAGAACGATACTATGATTATCTCTCGGAGCCGAAACGGAGTGGAGGCGGAGTAATTGATTTTCATTTTCTTAATATTTCTGTTATTATAATCTATATACAAGAATGGAACTGAAATGTGAAAATTTGGTTTCTCTTTTTTTTAGTGGAATGAGCAGTAATTAAAGGCTTTGTCAAATATTCTAGATGAAATGAGAAAAACGCGTTTAAAAGAAAATAAAAACCTAATTAGTGAAAAGAAACATTGGGTTCCCTAGCAACGACTTTTTAGGAAGTTGCTAGTTTTGAAAGTGGACTCTGTATTAATTTTGACCAAAAGACATATGGATAACATTATAAATTTTACTGAGGCTAATAGCCTAGAGCGAGTTGATCAAGAAGTTGGTCAATCTATTGTTGTACCTAAAGGAGTTAGGTATATATCTGAGTGGAAAGAGTACGATCAAAAGTATTTCTTTCCATATCCACATATTGTTGATAAAAAGATTCCCGGTTGTGGATATACTGAATATTGTATAAGAAATTCTAGAGATATTATTCTCTGCTCTCCTCGTAGAGTTCTTCTTCAGAACAAATTTGATCAGCATCCAGATGAAGTTTTTTATGCAAAGAACGATTTAGAGGTTTTGCTAAATATCGATAAGGATTATAATTCTATTGGTAAAGGAAAATATTCCTTGGATAAAGACTTGGAGGCAATAAAATCTGAAGAAGAAAAGATTTTAGTACAGAACGAAAAACAAAAAGAGGAAAGCATCAAAAGGTATAAAACTCTCTATTATGATCTCCTTGAGTATCGTGATCGCATGAGATCTCACGGTAAACCTATGAAAATTCTTGTTACTTATGATTCATATAGCATTATTAAGTCTATTCTTAGTGACGGAGCTAATGGGCTAACTGGTTTTGGTATTTTTGATCAGTTCTATACTGTCGTAGATGAGTTTCAGAGTATATTTCTTGATTCCATTTTTAAATCTACTACAGAATTGAAATTCGTAGGAGATCTGCAGGGAGTACAAAAGGTATGCTATGTATCAGCAACTCCTATGATAGGGTCTTATCTTATGTTAATTCCCGAGTTTGCAAATCTTCCTTATTACTATTTTGACTGGATAACAGAACAGCCGGAAAGAGTAACTAAACCACGACTAAAAGTAAGAACCATTGATTCTCTAACGAAAACTATCAGAGGTATTGTAGATTCTTACAAAAAAGGAAAAGGCGAAAGCAGAGTTGTTGGTACAAAAATGGTTACTTCTCAAGAAGCTGTTATCTATCTTAATTCTGTTAATAATATCTGTAATACTATATCTAGACTGGATCTTGTTCCAGAAGAATGTAATATTCTCTGTGCTGATACTCGAGAGAATAGGCAGAGGCTTCACCAGAAGCTTGGTCCTGGCTGGGAGATAGGTCGAGTTCCTCTTCGTGGAGAGTCTAGGAAGATGTTTACCTTCTGTACACGAACCGTCTACTTAGGCGCAGACTTTTATTCGGATAATGCTAAGTCTTTTATTATATCCGATGCTAACGTAGATTCAATGGCTGTTGATATCTCATTGGATCTCCCTCAGATTCTTGGTAGACAAAGACTTACTGAAAATCCTTGGAAAAATGAAGCTGAATTCTATTATATAGTGAGAAGAGTTGGCAAGGATAGTAGGACTCTCGAAGAAATCATTTCTAAGAAAATGAAGACGACGGAGACCTTATTGGCTGGAAATAAAAGAGCTATGGAAAGCTCTGATCCTGTATTAATTTCTTCTGAGATAGAACACGTAAAGAATATGGATCTCCTGGCTAAGATTTATAATTATAAAAAAGACTATGTAGCAGTTAATCACGTCTATAATCCGACTACTAAGTCGTTTGATCTTGTACCTGTTGAAAATAAATTGGCATATATAGCAGAGGTTAGGTCTTATGATATTCAGTATAAAGACTATGCTGATAGATTTAGCGTATTTAATACCTTAGAAAGAGTCTTAGGTAGTGATTCTATCTCGGAAAAAGTGAAAGATTTTCTTAGCGTGTATGAAACTTTGGGCAGTTTTTATGAAAAAGCTAAGTTTCTCTGCGATAGTGATTATCTATTTTCTGATGGTGAGATAGAGGTAATATTAGATCAAATAGATCCGTTGATCTCTGACAGCTATAGATATATTGGAAAGAATAGGATGACCAGTTATAAATACAGCGTTAAAAAGATGAAGGAACTGTTAGCAATGAAGATCTTCGATGTTAATGACCTTAAGTCAGAAGTTTGTGCCAGGTTCTCACAAGGAGATAGATTATCTAAAGTATATATTAAAAATGTTCTTCGTGAGATATATGAAAATTTCTCTTATAAGAAGACACCAAAAGCTACAGACCTACAGGAATGGTTTGACCTAAAACTAATCAAAGTATGGGATCCCACCACTCAAAAGTGGGAAAACGGCTTTGAAATCTTATCACTAAAACCCTAATATATGGAAGAAGAATATAACCTAATTAAGATGAAACATTATCATCAATCAAAAACAAAAGACCTAATTAGTCCTACTATCCTAATGGGAGTAGAAGAAGATGATTATGAGAGGGAAGATGATTCAACTGATGTTATGGATCGTTTTGCTGGTTAGAAAAATAACCATCCCCCGAAAACCTTATACATGGAATAAGGAGAGAATATTAACGTTATTACAAGGAAGCCCCTGGGAAGGGCTGGCAATGGAAGTTAGAGTCCACCCCAATTTGCACTTAGCGACGGCTTCGGCCCAGGTACTATTTGGCTCCGGGGAGATAGTCGACATCAAGCTTTGCTGGCTAGGATTCCTACGGGACGGCGTTAGTTCTCTCCTTCGTTTTCCCATTAACAATATCCCCGATACCTCTACGTGGTTTAATGGACTATTAGCACTAAAGTTGTGAAGCTAATGTCGGGGCGAACCTGAGGAGGTAGTATACTGAGTGTGCGCCTCGGGGGAGTACAAAGTTAGCTATCTTAAGGGATTTATCTCTTAGGGTGGTATACCTTTATTACACGAAATAACTTTATACCCAATTGAAATTAAAAGAAATTAAGCAAAAACGAAATAAAATAAACTCTGTAATGACAAAAGATAATAATTCTAGTAAGTTTACGATCGCTTCAGCACTTTTGCTGCTGTTGGGATTCCTAGGTTATAGGAAGGTGTCTGGTGAGAGAAACATAGTGATGAAAGGAGAAATAGTGAAAGGAGAAAATAAAAATGACAAGACATCTGTAGAGCTAGGTAATGCTAAAACAGAATCGTCTCCCGAGGCTATACTCCCCAATGACCAGGCGTTTAAGACAGTAGTCTTACGAATGATCAAAGAACCGGGAGATGTTACATCTATGGAAGACTTTAAGAGTAAGTTTATACTTCTTAGCATGAGACTATATGTCACGAGCAAGGATATGGTTAAACGAATCCCAAAGTCTGACGAGGCATTTGATGCATTCTTGGAAAGGACTGATCTTAAGGACTCTGTTCATAAGTTTATCAATTACTGTATTAACAGTAAAGGAAAAGTCCTTTTAGAAGAAGCCGTTGACCTCGCATCCATTGCGAAAAGAGAATTCCGAACTTCCCTTAGTGAGACAGGGGGGGGGGAGAGATTCTAATCCGCGTAAGATAATTTTGTTATGAGAGTAAAAAAGAAGAGAGACTGCTAATCTCTCTTTTTTATTTTCCACTTCATTTCTATTCGGCGGATTATATTTTGGGCTGTTCCACTATTTCTTTTTCCTGGGCGAACGAAAGCTATATCCTGATCGGAGTTTTGGGTCATAGCAGCGTCCCTAGATTCGTCGTCTAGAAAATCACCTTTTTGTTTAAAGTCCGGGGACACACATACTCTTGGTTTTTTAAACATGTGATATACTGTTACACGACTTTTGTCTTCCAGTATACTATTAAGATAGGTTTGCGCCATTTCGTCTACTCCCCAATAGTCACCAACTACAAACTTGTTGTCTGGATTACAAGCTAATTCGTGTATGATTGGTTTGTATAATGTGTCAAATTCTTCTTGACTTATTTCCCTGTGTCCTGATATAAAATACGTCATATATACTGAATTAATTATTTTGCCATCAATAAGGGGTTCCCAACCTTATGGGTGGATATTAATATAAATTTCAGTTATAAAGAATGGATAATAATAGTTACGTAGTTCCATACGAATTAGTTTTTTATTACCCGGCCAATGAGGAGGTTAATAAATTATTTGGTTCTCCTCTTCCTCCGGGGTATGTTTTAGCAGCAGCCGCATCTGGTTCTGCTAAGTCTGCTTTGAAGTCTGCTGTAAGAGGTAATTTTGAAGGATATTACCTAAGGAAGAATGCTGCTAGTAGTGGAAACGCGGGCCCTATGGAAGATAATAAAGTCACAAAAGTGGTAACAGTTCGAAACCAAGGTCTTAAGTTAGAAATTTCTCAGTTTAGTTCAGAGAATTATCGCTACTATAGTGGATTTGCAACCTATGTGGCAGTTGATTCTGAAGAGATACAGGAGAAGATAGGAAAAAGGCTATTGATCCATATTAATCGAGATGAGTTCTTTAAACTTCTTTGGAGAGCTAGGAACATGACAAACCTTGTCTTAGCGGGGACATATTGTTTTTCTACTAATACCTCACAAGATTTTAACTTAACTGCTCACTTAGAAGATAGTAGTGATCTTGTTTTAGAGGAAAGTAAAGAAGCAGGAACAAGAATGTCGGCCACCAAAATGACCTCTAAGTGGATTCCCGGACATAGGTATGTTTTGAAGAAGGACAGTAAGTATATCCTATACCTCGGAGAAATTGAGGAAGTTTTAACAAGTAATGATTTTATATGGCAAAAGAGGCTTAGAAGTCGTTATTTCAACTTCTCTGGGGGAACCAGTTCATACTATACTAGTTACGTTGAGAAAGGAACGGTTTACTTAGAACTTACTCAGAATGTTCTTGATATAGTGAGTAAGTATGAAGGAAAATCACTCCCTGAATTTATTCACAAGTGTCTTATGACACCGACCGGGTGGAAAGTATTATCCTCTTGCCTTTGGGTTCGTGATCAGAGAGCAGAACAAAAGTTAACTGGTGCTGATATGGGAGAATACATGACATCTAATAGTACTTATGATCTTAATACTCTGATTAAATCTATCTGTAGAGAAGTTCAGACTAATACTAAAAATCTAGACAGTCTCTTAAATTATCAAAGTGACCTCTATATGTATATGTCTTTAGCACCAGACCTCGTAAGAGCTAACTCTGTTTTAGTGTCTAAAATTCATGACCTAAACAAAGAGTATCTGAAGAGCAATATCAAGAGTAGGTGTGATAGAACTTGGGGTACTCCAAAGATTGGAATTAAAGACCTTACATTAGAGGTAGTGAAAACGCAGCTTAATTTTAGGAAAGACAGTATGTTTGCATTTATAGATAAGTTTGCGCCTTTCACGGATATAGAATTTGATCAAATGGTAGAAACTATAATCACTGAATTGCAGAAAGATGGAAAATGACTATACCATGATCGTGGAGGTGTTGGCAGAGCCCGGGGAAAGCAATATTACAGTAACTGACGTATCTGATACAGATATGGAAGTACTTGAACCTATGCTCTTAGATATCCAGCAACACCGAGGATATTATCCCACCGGAGGGATGTGTAAGAAAGGACAACCGACCGCTAGAGACCTCTATAGGAAACATCAAGGGTGGGATGTCTTTGAATCCATTGTTCCTCGTCCGCCATCTGGTTTTAATACAATTATTTCAGTACAACTATTCAGACAGGAGCCTCTCAAGATGGAGATGCTGTGAATACCTTATGAATAGTAAAAGTACACAAACTTATTAAAGCAAGAAGAAAAATGAAGAACAATGAAAATGATTTTGGCTTTTTTAAAGCTGATGAAGTGATCACCTGGGAAGAACTTAGGTTTGATCAAAAAATGCCAGGCAAGGGAGAGAAAACAGTAAAAATAGACTGTCTATCAGGACTTCCAAACGAAGTTCTCTTGCCATAGGCGCAAAGCTAAAAACCAAAAAAGAAAAACAAGGAGCTCTGGGTAAAACGGGGCTCCAATTTTTATAGTCACTTTATGAAATTAGATCTGGTAAAAAAGTATATTGAGATTTTGTCTGGAAAAGAAGAGAGCAGAGTTATATCAGCTCTACGTGGATTACCAGACCTTGATAGAGATGAAAAGAATTTAATCTATACTTACCTATTCCCTAAACCTCTTCTTCACATGGAACTCCCTAATGTTATCATGTCTGATCGTGGTAAACATACGGAGGGACATCTCTCGGAAAACTTTGAAGAGACACTTATTCTCCTCAGAGCTTATCGGACACTTCAATATAGGAAGTTTATGCTTCACTTACTCCACTCCTTCATTGAGGGAGATAACGAGAAAGTTTATGTAGAGGAGGCTGTCCCTGAGAGAGAAGGCTATACGTGCGGTATTTGTAAGAAGCAACTTTATGATTACCGTTACTGGAAGTCCTTGTGCGAGAAGAATCCGAAATTTGGGGAGCAGGAAAGAAAAGAGTATTTAGCTTTTGCTAGTACACAAAGTAGTCAACACGTATGTATTGATTGCATGGTCCAGCTTCAGTTTCTTCACAAGATTCTCCTTTCCTTAGAGGGGCCAACTTACTTGTCTTGGATAGTTCCGAAACAAGAAAAACGCGTTTCACAAGGAGGGAGCACCTTATGACTGTGACGAAATGGTTTTAGTAGTTTGTGTTGAGGGAGAGCTGCTTAATTGTTTTCCCTCTTTCTTTTATAGAGAATGAAAGATTTAAACGAATATAGAAAAGAGTTTGTAATTCCTGGAATTAATTATCAGACGTTTCCTGTTTATGCTATTGCAAAGACGGGGCGGTTAGTTAATTTTAAGAATATAGTTTACCCAAATCCTAGGTCAGCCAAAAGATTCACTAGACGAAAACAACTTGTTCATAGGTCTCAGCAGGCTAGGATGTTTGATATGCTTATTAATATTGGCTATTTTGATGGTCTTGGAGAGATAGTTAGGGAAATGCCTGTCTTAATAGAGAACAGTAAGCGCCCTGAAGGACTTAAAGGAGGACTTTTCTGGCTTATCGATTATTATTTTCAGAATATTCGTGTAGCTGTAGAGCTAGACTCTGAATATCATGATGATTATAAAGATTCTCTTCGTGATAAATATCTCCAAGAGGTTCATGGTATTACTGTTTTTAGAATGAGAAATCTTCAGTTGGAGTCTGTTCAGAAGGGTAGATTTTTGGAACTGAAAAAATTACTTCAAGGATGTACTCCTACCTTAGAACCGATACCATTAATAATGACTAATGATCTTTATGAATACTTAGGGAGAAAAAGTAAATAATTCCCTTATGTATGTGTGAAACTAATGAAATTAATTGAACGCTTATGATGAGAATTGTAGGAGGTATGGGAGAAGATGGAAATATTAGTCTTTCAGTAACCTCACCCTTAGTATCTCGGTATTTTTCAAATTTCCGAGGAATGTTAACAGGTAGTAAAGATTCACCTTCCGGTTTGAAAGTAGAAAAGGCCGGCCCCGATACAGCAATCGTTGTGTTCCCTCCTGGAGACGTTGGCATAGCTGGTCCTGCGCAGGGATCTGGCATGAATAGCGTAATGTCTATTATTAGACGTTTTGTTGTGGGCTCTTTGAAGTATAGATCGAAGAAGACAGAATTTTGTCCTATCTTAGATTTTTCTGGAGGAGAACCGGGCGAATATAGTTTTGAGCAGCTTCAAAAGGATGTATTGGCCGCCGTTAAAGCTAAACGAAATCTAACTCTGATTGATACATATCAAAATTATCTCAAGAATCAGAAAGAGATGAAGTACACTTTTAATCAATATGATGTTGAGTATGGAACCTCAGAGTATGCAGATGTTGTACTCTTGATTCAGTCAGGGAAACTATCAGAATTACAGAAGATATATAAGAGTAAGTTAAAACTTACGAATTGGTTTTAAATACCAGTGTGATGTTTATTTGCGTCACACTTTTTAATTTTCACGTGAAATGATACAACTTAGTAACAATGTAACAGTGTATTATCCAGGGGAAACTTTGGATGAATCCATTAATGGAACCGTTAAGATTGCCCTTATTGGTTCAGATTCCTATGAACCTGGTGGAGCATATGATTGGCAAGGGAAATTTGCCGAGGGTCTAGCTAAATTGGCAGATCCAGTAGGAGGTCAGGGATTATTGATGTATAAAAATATGAATTATACAATCCTAAATTGCAAGCCTGCTAATCCCCCACACAACCCGACCATGGATATCAATAATCCAGAGATGGTGACGAAGGTATCAGCATCCTTCGATTTCTGTTCCGTGGCAGATGCTATCTTCCTGAACTTCCTCAAGAAGAGTACTTCTATGATGCCTGTCTTTGAACTTGGCTATCTGGCAACTAGTGGAAAACTTGTAGTAAGATGTCCAAACGAGTATGCTTATCAGCCCCTTGTTCAGCTTGTTTGTCAGCGTCATAGTATTCCTATGTACCCCGGCCAGATGACTAATGTACTTACTATTCTGCAGGGATTGTTTGCTCTTCCTGGCCTACAACAAACTCAGCAATATCCTTTACCAGAATGAGAACCCTGATAATTTTAAAGGGTCTCGTTAAGAAACAGAAAGAGTGTTGGGTTAAGAAAGAGGGACTTAGTAATTTCCTAGTAGATATTTCCCTCTTGAAGAGAGTTTATTATCGACCGGATTATAAAGGTGGTGGTAGAGAGTTCCTAACAAGATCTTTTGATGACCTAGTTTATCGAAATTTCATAGGAGCTCTTTGCTCTCACTTGTCGACGGGGATGTTAGTAGTTGTTGACGCTGACCAAGAATCAACTACGTCTATAGAAATTCTTGGAGAAATTTTTGGATATCAAGTTTTTTATCATGTTGAACCAACTCCTATTGATTACATAGGAAAGAATAAAAAGTACTGTAGTCCATATTTTATTTCTCCTTCCAAAGATACATTGAAGGAGCAAGTAGACTCTTTTAAAAGATTTAGTACGGATTATCCGATTATTGGGTCTTATCAAGATATAGAAAATTTCTGGAGACCTTTAACACATAACATACATCTAGAAGAGAATGATAGGGTTTTACACATATCGGACCTTCATTCTCATTGGAAAGTACTCAATAATCAAGTCCCATCTCCGGAAGATTTTGCATTAACTGTTTTTCATGGAGATTATATCGACGGTCCTGAAACAGGTGGATCACGTCGACTTATTGATCAAATTCTTAAGTATGAAGGATATGATAATATTATATTTTTAGAAGGAAATCATGAACTTCGACTTAGAAGATATCTCGGTTACATATATTTCCGAGGAAAACAAAAGAAAATCATATCAGAGGTATTGATGTCTGATATTCCTCAAGACTTCTTAAGTAAAACAGCTAAGGAGTTTACTGGATTAACTTATCAAGATGCCTTAGATATGATTTTTCTCCTGAACGATAAGTTTAAAGAATTTATTACATATTCAAAAGGTCGAGAACAGTTTGTATGTACACATGCTGGTCTCAGATGGTTAGATCAACTAGGTCCCAAATATATTGGAAATGTGATTTACTCTAATAAAAATATAGAAAGAGTAGATCAAGCATTTTCTACTTCTTATGCAGAACTTGGGTGGTGGTCTATTCATGGACATTGCAGATATAATGAACTAAATTTTAATAAATTCCCTGGAGTCATTAATTTTGATACAGAGGATGAAGATAAAGTAAATTACTTGATAAACGATAATACAAAAAATTTTAATGTATGTGTTCTAAGCGAAAAGTAAAAATTAAGATTAACGTAAGAGATTATGTTGGTGTTATGGAAAACCTCGGTGTCATTCCTAAAGAGGATTCAGAGGTAAGAGAATTTACAGTAGACGTAGAGGATAATAAGGATACCTATGAGTATCTCTTAAAGGCTAGTGAGATCCTAGATTGGGAAACTATTCCTGAACCAAAGGTCTCTACCTGGCGAGATATTCAGACTTGGCCTAGTAATCCTTTGACAACTCCTAGCCCTGGTTGGCAGCCTGGTATAGTGTATTGTAATGATAATGTTAGTGCAGTTCCAGAAGGTGTAGCAAAGATTAAGACAGTTAATTTGTCTTCTTCCAGTGCTGCTACTCTTACTGCGGATCACAAATCAAAGAGCATCACAAGTAAGCGTGTACCTAGTGTTTATACGAGTGGTAATGAGGAAGAAGTTTCTTCAATCGTAGATATTATTCATAAGACCTATGGAAATATAATAGAGGGTGGAACTGTTCTAAAATTACTTCAGGCTATTTATGATATAAAGTCAAAATCTCCAGCATTTAGATTCTCTAGACGAACTATGGAAACAGAGATACTTCCAAGTGTACCTCTTCAAGAAACACTTCCGAAAGGTGAAGATGAGAAGTGGTCTAGGAAGGCCTCTGAATATAATATCTTTGATATTATTAGCATAGTTTATAGTACTTGGAATAATAGGGAGTCTGACATCTATGAATTCTTAAACAATATTTTCGTAGTATGACTTTAGATGATCGCGTTAGATATGCTACAGCGAAAGTAAGAAATATAGTTTACTATCGCCTAGATGTAGAGGAGAATAATGCAGAGCGCTACAGGTGTCAGTACATGCATGTTCTCAGACAATATCGAAAGCTTCTTGTTGATCTTGTTAATGACTTAGGATCAAGTGATCCAAGAACCGGTTGGTTTGAGGGATTGATTGACATAATTGATCCGAAAGTGAAGAGCAATGAGTGTCTTAGTACGATTGAGGACTTAGAGTGGTACATTAATAATGAGCAGTAGTCAGAGAAAGAAAGAACGTCGCCGGATGAGATATGAAAGAAACGTCCGGAAAGAGATAGAACATAAGAATCAAGCTTGGGCGGAAGGTAAGTTGATCGAGGAGAATCATAACCAAGGTCCTTACTCGGTCCAGTATACCATAGCCTTATCAGAGCGTCTTGTTCAGTATGTTAATCAGGAACGAGATAAAGCTCTAAACATGGAACCAGGCTCATTTCTAGATAAGAAAACACAAGAACCTTTATCGAAGGATGAGGTCTATGTTAGAGGATTTAGAAAATATAAGATGAAAATCCAAGACTTAATCCTCTATTGGAATCCAGAAGTTCCTAAGAATAGAGACTATGAGTATCTCAAGAACCTCCTGGAAGCCTACTGGGATAGGTGCGTGGCAGAAAGAGACTTTACTGGACTTTGGGGAGTTAAGTATTAGGATGTGGTTTGGAGTAATATTAGAGGTTACTGGCCAAGTATAATTGGAGAATTTCTTGATCGACCTAATACTAAGCTTGTCTATAATGAAATGGTCGCTATTGACCATCCAGGAGAAAATATTGTTAATAGCGTGAGAAAGATGTCAAGTCTTGTTGGTAGCAATGTGAATCTCTTCTTTGTAGCAAAATTCCAAGAAATGATTCGAAAAAACTTAGAAGAAATGGGGCTTCCTCTGGAAAAGCTCAATTCGTTAAAACTAAGAATAGAGTAGATAATGGATTGGAAATGTAATCTCGTCTTTAATACCTTTGATAAAGTCATAGAATCTTGGTTAGAGAGACCTGGAAATGCTAGACTGACCTACGACGAATTAGTGTCCATTGAGAAACCTGTCAATATTGATACGGCAATAAAGTATAACTTAGTGGATTTCATTAAGTCCAAAGTTTATGAGGTAATAAAGAAATCTCTCGGTAATGCTGGGATCAATTACAGACATTTTAATCCGCTCAAACTAAAAATAATAGACCGGTGAAGTTTCTAGTTAATCAGTTATTAGAAGATAGACTTAAGGTTCAAAAACTTCTTAGTGACTGTCGTATTGGGGAGACTATTGGATTTATTTACTTTGAACAGTTCAGAAATCCTGACCGCTTAGTTCATCGTTTTCAGCTTGTCATAACCTATGCTGTTAAGATGACTATCCCTTGGTATGCACAAAAAATAGTAGAAGAATTTGTTGGGTATGCAGAAAAGGAGTTAGGGAGAAGGTATTGTCGGGGTTGTGTTTGGTGCGATAAGATTAATGGATTCCTATGATCTTCAGAAAGATTACTAATTATAGAAACGATAAGTATTATCTTTTTACAGAACTTAAACACAACATACTCCGTACAATCGCACCACAGATAATGAACTGCCTTCAGCCTCATCTCTTAGTATCTTATATTGCAGTTAATTCTGATCATAAAGGCACGGTTATGACTATGGCAGTTCAAAGATCTGGAGGAATGAGCAACGAAGAACTGATTGAAGAAGTCACAGGTAAAATAATTAAATATTGTAGAACAAATAATGTAACAGTTTATTATGGTAAATGATAATATCCTAATCAAATACGAAAGGTCACGCGGGCATAAGCACGATTGGCCGGACATTGTAATAGCCATGAAGCAGAGAATGATAGAGATGAAGCTCGGATTCCCGGGGATCGGTAACGACCATATGTCTCTTGTTCCATTCTCTACGATCGAAAAAGACCAACTTTTCATCTGGGATCCATACGTTGAAAGTATGACCCGTGGTGATGAGGCCCCTATTCTGTTTAAGAACCTAGGGGACGGAAAAGCTAGAATTGAAGGAATAGGGTGTGGGATAGACTCTGTTCGTGATCCTGATCGGACTAAGCTGAGATGGATGGACATAGTTGATATGCCGCAGCTTCCAGATGATTTCTTAGTTTTTAGAGTAGATGTAAGACCAACTTTAAATGGTGGTCCCGGATATTATTACTTCTTTAAATCTTATCGAGATTTTAGATATTGAGGAACTATTAATTAAGTTCCTCTCTTTTTTATGAAGAAGGGCAATTCAATTTTTAAGAGGTTTATTGATTGGCTTGGGACATTTCCCAATGCTTTTAGTGAAAATAGTACTAAACTCTTAGCCCTTCTTTTATGTGCACTAGCTGGTTCTTTTACCGCAGGTGTTGTAGTTCCTTTTGTTCTTATTTGGGATGTTGTAACTAACGGTTTTGTAAAAACAAACATGACAGACATGGGTATATTTCTTCTATGTTTAGGTGGTTTTATTTTTGGAGCCGGTGGTCAGGTTAAAGTCCCTAAATGGGTTCGTGATAGAGTGAATCAGTCGAATCCTGTCAATGAAGAGACAGAAGAGAGCTATTGTGATGAAGGGGCCGAGGGAGAACAATAAACCTCGGGAGAGTGGCCTTTACTGGGTAAGGGCTTCTCTCTTCTTTCTTCTCTCCGTGAAACTAGGATTTTGCGTATAGAGAGGTCTGAGGTTCTTATCTGTGCGCTAAGGATGGGTTGTGTCCTCCCTAGTGTGCTAAATGAAAGAACAAGTTATGAAGAATATTAGAATTTATTATGGTATGTCTGGTGCCTTAAAAGGTGCTACGATTAAATCACAAATAACAAACAAAGAGGGTCCTTACTTTGGTTGTGAAGTAATGGAATCCGCCATTAAGCCATGGAAATCATACCAATTTGGTATTTTTAATGGGCTTACTGAGTACAATGATCTGACCTATACAATACTGCATTTGGTCAGACTTAGAGATTTTATACAGACACACTTAAAGGATGATAGTATAATAGTAGAAAGAGGAGTAACTGATTCCTTGTTTTATTACTATTATAATAGTGAATTCCCAAGTGGTCGCGGGAGAGAAGAGAATAAAGACTTTATTATGAATGTAATAGGGGCTGAGAATATTTCACTACTACCCGATTTCTCTAATCTTGATAGAGTTCTTTTGATACAGAAGGATAGAGACTTTGTTAAAGATAAAGTTTTGAGTGATCCGTACCGAAAGAAAACATTTAACAATGATCTTGAGTTATATTTTGATCTACAGAACAAGTATGTAGAGTTTACACAGAAGTATAACAAGATTGATGAGGTCATTGAGATTAAGGATGCCAAGGAATATATAACCTTAGACCTTGGCGAAAATTGGAATAAAGTTTAAAACAAAAAAAGAGCATGCTTGTAATAAAAAGAGATGGTAGCAGAGAGGCTTTTAGTCTTGAAAAAATTCAAAAAGCTGTATTAGCTGCATTTAGTGATTGTAAGGAGGAAGGTTCATTTACACAGTCCGTATCTAATAAATTAGATAAGTATGTAAGTGAGCTTGTAGAAGGTCGAGAAGAGGACATCGATGTTGATGAAATTCATAACATTGTTGAACAATTCTTAATGAAGAATAATTACTTTAATGTTTCACGAGCTTATATTCAGGAACGTTATCGAAAAGCATTACGTCGAGCCGAGAATGAGCGTCTGACAAAGGGAATTTCTGAAAAGTTAGGAGCATCAAATGTGCAAAATCAAAATGCAAATCTTGATGAGCATAGTTTTGGTGGGCGTTTAGGTGAAGCTAATCGTTATGTAGTAAAAGATTTTGCACTTAATTACTGTATGAGCAGGAAAGCGCGAAATAATCACTTGAATAACGAAATCTATATTCATAAATAAAATTGTGACCTATACTAGTAATAGTATAGTGAAAACTGCGTGAACCCATGCAAAAGGGGTGTATAGAGATTTCTATGCTATCGGTTCAGAAGATAGTAATATCAGTATGAGTAAGAGAGCCTAAATCCATTCAGTGGATATGGTAATACCGAGCCAAGCCTATTTAAATAGGAAGGTGTATCGACTAAGTGGTGATGAGTGTAACCCAGTAGATTAGAGATTAGCACTAATCGAAGTGCGCAGCTTCCTTAGGGAAGAAGATATAGTCAGTCCTTGTAGAAATATAAGATCAAACGGATTTGGATTCATATGCAGTGGGAATGCATAACTGTTTGACGATTCCTTTCGATAAACTTCTTGCAAAAGGATTTAATACTCGTCAGGTGGATATTCGTCCAGCCAATAGTATTAATACTGCTTTTCAGTTAATTGCTGTTATTTTCCAAATACAATCACTTCAGCAATTTGGAGGAGTATCAGCCAGTCATCTTGATTGGAGTATGGTACCCTACGTAAGAAAGTCTTTTTATAAGCATTATAAAGAAGGTCTAGAGTTCATTCTAGATTTTTCAGAAGAACAAATTGAAAATTTTGGACTCAATGATGAAATGTCAATTGAGGACGAAAAATATAAGAGTGAGCCAAAAGTATATAATTATGCTTTAAAACTAACGACAAAAGAGCTCAATCAGGCTGCAGAGGGAATGTATCATAATCTTAACAGCCTGCAGTCACGTAGTGGCAACCAATTACCATTTACGTCTATCAATTATGGTACATGTACTTTAGTTGAGGGACGAATGGTAACTAAAGCTCTTTTAGAAGGATCTATTAAAGGTGTTGGCAAATTTCATAAGACTCCTATTTTCCCATGTGGAATTTTCCAGTATATGAAAGGAGTAAATGATAAACCCGGAACCCCAAATTATGATCTCTATCGACTCGCTCTTGAGTCAACAACTAAACGTCTATATCCCAATTATGCAAACGTAGACTGGAGTGGTAATGCTGGATACGATAGAAATGATCCATGTACTTACTTCTCTACAATGGGTTTGTTTATGTAGCCCCTATAACTTATAAGTTATAGAAAATATTAAAATTGCGAGAAGATAATTAAAATAAACTCGCAGCCGAAAGGTTCAACGACTATGTATAATATTAAATGATATAGTCTAGTGAAACTGATTAAAGTTTCAATTTAACGTGCAGAACAGCAAATGGTTGGGATGTCAATGGGTTTGGACAGCTCAAAGACGGACGTGGTAATATTTGTCCCGTTACGATTATTCTTCCTACACTAGCTATGGAAGCCGATTGTGATGTAGAAAAGTTTATGAGACTTCTTGGTCGTAAGATTGGAGAAGCTAAGGATATGTTGATCGAGCGTTTTAATTGGATTTGTAGTCAAAGCCCCGAATCAGCACGTTTCATGTATGAAAATGGAACTATGGCAGGTTATGTACCGGAGGAGGGAATACGTTCAGCCCTTAAACACGGAACAGTTGTAATTGGACAGCTAGCTTTGGCCGAAACTTTGCAACTTCTTATCGGCACTGATCATACTACAGAAGAGGGTATGAAACTTGCTAAGCGTATTGAGAATCTTTTCAAAAAGCGTTGTGCAGAGTATAAAGAAGAATATAAACTTAACTTCGGAGTATATTATACTCCAGCCGAGAATCTCTGCTATACAGCAATGAAAAAATTCCGTACAAAATATGGAATTATTCCTAACGTAAGTGATCACGAATTCTTTACTAACTCTATACATGTACCTGTTTGGCATGATATTGATCCTTTTAAGAAGATTGATATTGAGTCACAGCTCACTGGATATAGTAGTGCAGGTTGCATAACTTATGTAGAATTACCTAGTACGGCACAGCATAATATTGATGCTATGGAGACTCTCGTAAATTATGCAATGGATCATGATATTCCGTACTTTGCATGTAATCTCCCAAATGATGTATGTAATGATTGCGGATATACTGGAGAGTTTAGTGATAAGTGTCCCGAATGTGGATCTACAAATATTAGTCAGCTAAGAAGAGTAACTGGTAAAAAATTGCCGTCTATGATAGCAATATCATAGATAATTAGTGAACAAATTAACGGTGAAGACTGAGACGTTGATACCGTGCTAACTACAAAAATTGCGAATAGGTTTTGTAGTAGTGTAACGCATAGGGAGTGAATAAATATAATCTCCCCAAGAGTGCTCACCATCCCAGTGGGATGAAAATATATGCTGAGCTATGAGAAAATGAACTCATAGATCTATAGGATAAAAAGCCTATAGGATAACATAACTGTATTTGACTGGCGACTATAAGACTGCATTCAATTTGGGAAAACAAGATGAAGTAGAACATCGAGTAAAACATATTAAAGATTAAGTAGCATGAGATACCATAAGATAACAAGTCCGGATATTAACAACGGTACGGGTTTTCGAGTAACTTTATGGTTATCTGGATGTTCACTAAATTGTAAAGGATGCCATAATCCAGAAACCCATAGTTTCTTAAGTGGAAAAGAATTCACTAAAGAGGCTAAAAATGAATTATTTGAAAAACTTAGTAAACCCTACATCAAAGGATTGACATTAAGTGGGGGTAATCCATTTGAATCAAGTCCAGAAGAACTTCTTAGTTTAATTCTAGAGGTGAAGGAAAAATTTCCAGAAAAAGATATCTGGGTATATTCAGGATTTACTTTGGAAGAGTGTATTGACAAACCCCCTCTTCGAGAGATCTTAGAAAATATAGATGTCCTGGTGGACGGTAGATTTGTTCTAGCAAAGAGAGATTCTTCTATAGCATTCCGGGGATCTAGTAATCAGATAATTTGGGTTAAAGACAAGGAAGGTAACTTTATAAAAAGCGACTTAAATTAGTTTAACATAGAGAAGGTAGTGGTTAGAGTTATTGAAGACTCTATCTATTACCATCTCTTTTATTAAATTCAACTTAATGAATTATTATGAAGATTTGCCAGAAGATCAATACGTACCGTTGGAGTGTATTGATAGGTCTTTAATTGGTAAATATGAAATAAATAAGATGGGGAATATTAGAAATATAAAAACTGGAGTAATAAAGACCAGTAAAGCTAATTATCCTCAAATCACGTTTAATTCTGGTGGGAAAACCATATCATATTTTATTCACCGACTAGTTGCTATAACTTTTATCCCAAATCCCAACAACCTGCCGTATGTAGATCACATTGATAGGAATCCTAAAAATTATCATATTAGTAATTTAAGATGGGTTGATGGATCTACTAATAGTTATAATAGGGAAAGAAAATCAGTTTCTAAATACTTGGTCATAAAATTAAATGATGAACAAAAACCAATAGATAAAATAAACTATAATAATATTAAATCTTTAGGATATTGCCTAGGTAATATTCAGAAATCAATAAAAACTGGTAAGAAATATAAAGGATTCTATTGGAAAATATTAAATGAAGAGGTTGAAAGTTATATAGAAGAGTTTGGAGAACCAAATGATTTAGATTGGAAACCTTCTTTAAGAGATCCTGATATCCTATGTAATTCTAATGGTTTATTGAAAGTAAGAGGAGCACTAACTTTAGGCACTAAAGATAATAGAGGATATCGAGTTATAGAATCTAAAGGAGTAAAATACAAAATCCATAGATTGATTTTTGAAACATTCTCTGGGAAATTATTAGAAGAAGGAGAGATAATTGATCACCTTGATACAATTGTTTATCATAACTCTTTTAGTAATTTGTCTGTTGGGACTCAGAAAGATAATATGAATAACCTAAATACTCTTAAGAAGAGGGGAATTGTAGTCGTAAAATACGACTTATTTGGTAATAAACTAGATACCTACATTTCGATAAGTAGGGCAGCAAAGAGTGTTACTAATGGAGACCCTTCTGCAATTACTAAAGCTTGTAATAAGAAGTATACTACGGCATATGGTTTTATCTGGAGATACGAAGGAGATAGTGATCTTAGTTATTCTATAGATAATATTTATTATAAATACGACTCTAATAGAAATTTAGTAGACGTAAAGGGTAGATTAGTTGATTATAGCGACGGTGATGCTAGATTATATAAATCAATCTCGTATGCTTGTCAGAATGGAAATATTTGCCCATCGGATGGATATTACTACTCTAGAGGCCCAAGAACAATATTTAAATAAATTAAAATTATGTTAGAAGATGAAATCCTCGACCTCCGACGCTCTGCCAAGGGAAAAGGTACTATGTACATTATTGTCCCCAACGGACAAGAATCCTTTGATGTTCAGTCCATCCACGTGGCAACTCCGAAGGTCATTTTTAATAAAGATGAGCTTGACGGTTTCATCAAGTTTTTCTTAGAGAACTCTGTCTTTACTGGCCGCCTAGCCAAAGGAAAAGAGCATCCTATCTGGAAAACTCTCATTACAGAGTCCACTACAAGAGAATATTATAAGTTTTCTTTATCAGATTCTTGGATTGAGATTTGTCCTGTTCCATTGGACGATATTCTCTATGGGAAAACTTCCGTCTGAAATCGGCTAAAAGCCTTATATATGTAGAATAATAATTACCTTGAGATTAGAATTAAAATCTTGAGGTAATTTTTTAATCGTATTTATTATGGCAGGAAAACTGACAGGAAAAGTTATTGACTATGCAGTTACTTTTACAGTAACAACAATTGGTCAAGCAGTTGGTATGAAATTGTATAAAGAAGTTTGCATGATATGGGACTCACGTAAAATATTAGGTTTAGTATGATTAACGAATATATTAACTTAGGAATAGCATCCGTAGTAGAGGGTGTAAAAGTATGTCTAGGTTACATGGGTGAGGACCTAGTGGAAGCTTTTAAAGAGAAATTAGAGAGGAGTAGGACGAGATGAGGAGCTTACTCCTTTCTTTTTTCAACGCCTTATGGATAGATATGAAAAAAGAAGATTTACGAATTATTTTTTATGGAAGTACGGATTTTAGTGTTTCCGTATTAGATTCACTTTTAGAGAGAAATTGGATTATTGATGCTGTAGTTACTCTCCCCGACAAGATTGTTAGGAGACATGGCAAAGATATGATTATTCCAAATCCTGTCAAGGAATGTGCAGATCGAAATTCTATTCAAGTATTCCAACCAGAAAATCTTAAGGATCCTAAGTTTATCCAGGAAATAAAAGACCTACAACCTAATCTTCAGATTGTTGTGGCGTTCAAGATCCTTCCTAAATCTATATGGAGTATTCCTGTTTTTGGAACATTAAACTTTCATCCCTCTAAACTACCCGCCTATAAAGGACCGGCCCCAGTTCAATGGGCTATTATCAATGGAGAAGAAGAAACTTGTATTAGTGCATTTTTCCTTAGTGATAAAGGAATAGATTCTGGCAAAGTTATAGCCCAATCGGACCCCATTTCTTTGATATTCACACAAACAGAAGTAGAGACAGCTGAAAATATATTGGAGGATATGAAATTAGATATTATCCCACAATTTACAGATTATGTCTTGAATCTTATCATAGATAAAGAGGGTCGTCCTTCAAAAATGCCAAAGAAAAGTTTTGATCAGCCAGAATCTTATGCGCCAAAATTAACAAAGGAGAATACTAAGATTGATTGGAACAACTATCGTGATGGTATTGCCCTACATAGATTTATTCAGGGACTATCTTCCGTTCCTAGTGCTTGGACAACCATGGATGGGAAGGAGATTAAACTAATAACATCCGGCGGTGTCATCGAAGGACCAGATGAGGAAATTAGGTTTATTCCAAACGGGACTCTCCTCAAAAAGAAAACCGGAATATATGCCGTGGTAGGTGAGGACTTAGTTCACCTAGAGAAAGTACAACCGTCCGGAAAACGTATTATGTATGCTGCCGAGTTTTGGAATGGTCTTCCAAAAGATAAAGAGAAGAGATTAGGGACTTGATCCCTTTCTCTTTCTTTTTCTGATAGCCTTATAGGTGATATGGATAATTCAAAAGAAAAGAACAAGCAAAACTTAATTGATTTATTTTGTGATGGAGAGAGAAACATCATGTGGTTAACATATGGTGCATTACTCGTGGAATATGTACTTCTGGCTTGGCTGGTCATTCATACTGGCTATCGTGTCTACATGTTTGATGAAATCGACAAGTTCCGAGATGAATGGAGATCAGGCGAACCAAGAGAATTTAAAGTACTGAGCGTTAAGAACGTGATTACTAAAAGTCACGAGAACACAAAACGAATATCTCACTTACAGGATATCGAAACTGGGCAAGAAACAGATATTGAACTGGGAAGATGGGATGTTAATGATCTAGTATGTGTTGGCAAAACCGTTAGTATAGAATTTGATAAAGAAGACCTCTATGATGAGATCGATGTCCCAGGATATGCTAAGAAGGGAGAAATTGTATGGGTATTTATCGGTGGCATAATTGTCATGATTATCTTAGGTGGTATAGAACTTGATGATGAAAAGCTTAATAGATATAGCTACAGAGACGAGAATAAGTACAAAGCTTTAAAGAAGGCAAGAAGTACGGTTAGAATGTTATACGTTACCATTCCTATCGTTACTTGGTTTATCTGTACTATCATCTCGCTAGGGATAGCTTATCAAGTAGCTAATAATTAATTCCTGACCATATGACAGAAGAACAAATATTAAAGAAAGCTGCAGAAATTGTGAACAATATTAGTAGCAATCCTGATATCCTAGAACTCCCTGCTCGTGGTGAAACAGATAATCACCTAGAGAAGATACCTGGAGAAGATAATAGGTGGAAACTTATTACAGAGATTGGAAACGTACGATTAATCTTTGGAGAGGATAATCAAACTATTGAAGCAGTCGATCCCGTTGATGGACCCTTCATAAATTTGGGTTATACGATCGGGAAATATATGGTAGTCAGAATTGAAGTCAATGAAGATATTATCTTAACTTTAGAAGAAAGCAAGAATGGACAAGATAGTACTGAATAAACCTCTTACCCTTTTTATAGGGGGACCCGGTATGGACGACGAAATTATGGGTTGGGTGTTAGACAAACATCCAAAGGTGTCTTTCTTCGGAAAAGAGCCTAAGAAATTTCCACTGGGAATAGGTTGGAATTATCACCCCCATGATCAAGTGGAAGCCGTTAAAGATCTCTTCAACAAGGCCGTTGGTCTTTGGGATGATGGTCCATGGTATGCAATCACATTTTCACCATTTGTAGTAAGGGCCGTTGAGTATCATAGAAAACAGCTTCACTTAGAAGACAAAGTTGATATGGTTTACGTAACCATAGATTACCCAGATTTTGACATCGATAAACTCATTAATGGATTCCCGACGGAGTATGAAAAAACTTTTAAATTAGAGTACGTTAATGAGGTTGCTGAGCTTGATAAAGTGTGGAGAGATTTCTCTAACCCGATGACAGAAACAATAAAATTATGAAAAAGAAAATAATAGTATCAATTTTGTTCAGTGTAGCAGCTATAGGAGCATATATAACCTATACATCCTTATCTGAACTCAAGAAAATTAGTGATGGCGATTATGAAGGCTGGGATTGGTAAAGACTTAATAAAGAAGGGCAAAGAACTTGCTTTTCTTTTACGCCACGATATATCCTACCATTTCTCAAAAGGTGGTTGGAGGGATGTAAGTGATCTTACGAAGAACCACGGTTTCAGCAAAACTCTCTTAGAAAAAATTGTGGAAACTGATGAAAAAGGTAGATATCAGTTTGACCAGACTAAAAACAGGATTCGTGCCGTACAGGGTCATTCTATTGAGGTAGATATGGAATATACTGAAAAAGAGCCTCCCTTAGAACTTTGGCACGGGACGTCTAGTCGTTTTATTGGAAATATCATGAAAGAGGGATTAAAGCCGATGTCCCGACAGTATGTTCACCTGAGCAATGACATAGAGACTGCTAGGAAGGTAGGTACTAGGCACGGAGGTGACTTGGTGTTGCTTCACATTCGAGCTAGGGAGGCTTGGATTGATGGTCAAAAATTTTATCAGGCAGAAAACGGTGTCTGGTTAACAAATTCACTTTCATGGAAATATATAGAACAGTCATATGATTAAAGTATACGATACATTTAACGAAAATGGTAAAAATTTACCAATCGAAAATATCTTACATTTTACATATCTTCATGGAAAAGTAGATGATGCACGTGGATGTGATCTTTTCGGAGTCCTTATGACTAGTATTGATCCAGTCCGAAATATCTACTATAACTACGCACGCGGTAGTAAGAGCAAGTATCGAGTATTTGTAGAAGACATTGATGATCTTGTAAAAGTAGCTCGCCTTACTTGGTTTCCTGTTGAAGTTGCTGACTATGAAGGCAAGTGTATATGTATTCTGAAAGAGTGGAGATATGAAGAGAATATAAAGCATTCTGGAATCATTGTCGACATTAGCGAGTGGGAAGAAGGATTAAGATACGTCAAAGAGGATGTATATGAGGGTCCTGAATTTCCAGACGACTACTGGGAACAGGCGAAGATTAAGATTAAAGAATATATAGAGGAGATTTCTTAAAGATCTCCTTCTTTTTTCTCTGAGCCTTATAGGTGTAATGAAAAATAAACGAAGAATATTATGATAACTAGAAAACAAAAAGGAATCGACCTTTTTACGGAAGTATCAAGAGATTACAGAAAATCCGTAAGTGCAAAAATAACAGACGCTCGGAATAAACTTAGAGAGCCGTATGTTAAAAAACGACAAAATATAGAGGAACCTATAAAGGCATCTTTCCTTCTTAAGTCTAGTGCAAACAATACTTGGTATATCTATACTATGATGTTTGGTAATTATAAATTGCCAAAAGTTTTCACTCACAAACATTGTATTACAAATGCTGGACGTGGAGATTCGAGAAAGTATGTTATTTTCCGGGGAGATATTAGTGCTAGGAAAGTACATAAAACTAATGGTGGATACGTAGTAACCTTAACTCCACATGTTCTTACTAAAATGAGAGAACGAAGAAGGGATGTTTTTGGTGGAATAAAAGATAACGATGAGCTTATAACTAAGATCTTTATTGGTGACGAGATTGGTATTATGTATTTTCACGACTGGTCACAGTATGAGATTGCTGATCAAGAAGTCCCTGATGGAGAGGAGAGCCCTATTGAGTCTTTCCGCCTAAGTGAAAGCGAGAATAAACCCGATCCATGTTTCATTCGGACAGCAGCTGGTTTGTTCCTTGGGGTGGCAAGTAAGGATAGATCTCATATGTCTCTGATTACCTACATAACCGACAGAGAGATCATCAATGAGAATGAACGCTACATCGTTGACTACTTAGTGGATAGTGCATACGTTTACTATAATCAGCAGCTCTTTGACGATAAGACCTGTAAAATGGTTAAGGAGAGATTGGATGATATAGATGAAGATATTACTGTTAACATGCTTAGTTTATGACGAGGCAGATAACTAATTCGTATGTTAGCCAGGAGATGGCTGAAGTACTAGAAAAGGAACTTGAGTTCAGTAAGTACATATCGAATTCAATTCCTCTTCCTAGATTAAAACCAGGAAAATGGGGAACAACCATAACCGATCCTGTGGCTGGACCATTAGTGGACGATGAGATAGCCTATCTTCCAACTGCTCCATTAGTGAGAGACTTCTTAAGCAGTGTCTACAAGGTTCATATCTTTGTGTATCCAATGTTCGGCGATAAGCTGGGATATGACTCTTGGGAGTTTATCGGATGTCAATATTACATTGGAGAAGAGGATGAGTATGGATTGCTTTTCTTGACCTATGATGATTTAAACGAGTGGCTAGTATCTTCCAAATACCTAGTAAACGATACTTGGTCTGGTGAAGAAAATGATAAGGATGCGAGGAATCAAATCTATTCAAGCCACGAACTTGCTCTCTTGGAGGGAATTCGAATAGCATTGTCTATGGTCGTTGATAAAGACCAGTATAAGACATGGAAAGAGCTTCGTCAGAAGAGAAAGAAAGAGTTTGACCTAGCTAATCCCAAAGAACTTCCCGATGCTATCTGGTTCCAAACTCCAGGCGGTAGTGCAGCCAGAGAACTTCTTCTCCTGAAGGATGGAGATGTATTCAAGTCTGAAAACACTTGGGCAAAAGTTGCTCTTGAGGGAGGACACTGGTTCGTGACAGAATCTAATAGCCCAAGACTCATTAGCCACATGGCAATAGGAATAACAGGTAAGAAAGATGTTGAATGGGCAAAAGAAACATTCAAGAAATGGTGGAAAAGGGATGAGGATTAACCTCTCCTTTTCTTTTTTGACCGTCTAGGATAATATTCAAAGCCTTATATATGAATGAAAAATATTCGAAGAATTATGAAAAATAAAACATTAAAAATTGCAGTATTCGCATGCTTAGGCTTATTGAGCGTAATAGCAGGCAGTCGTACTTTATACAAGAAGTACAAAGAGAAAAGAACTCCCAAGGAAATAGAGCTTGATGATGAGCTCAAGGAACTTGGGAAAGTGATAAAACAAAAGGACGCTAAAGCTTGGGAAGAACTCCGGAAGCAGTGCGCCCGACTTAAAGGCAACGAAGGATTGAAAAAGACATTTCTGGAAAATATAGAGTATTTCCATAAAATTTTCAAGAATGCCGATAAGGAAAAACTAAGAAACATTATTCAGGAGGGATTGATCTCAGATATGTCAACCGACAGTTTCAAGGAGGCTATGGAAATAGCAATCTCCAAAAAGTACGGTAAAAAGATTGAGAACAGTCCTGCCTATAAAGAATTTGTTGAATTTTACATCGTTGTGGCAAAAAAGGAACGTATGTTTACTTTGAATCAGGCCATCGATGAATATAAATTAGAAAAACAAGATGACAACAGAACAATTCAAGAACAAGGTTGACATGGCTCATGCGCTGTGTCTCGCTGGTTGGGCTATCACATTGGTAGCTCAGATCGGAATCCGCATGTTTAGTAAGCGGTAATGAAAGGAGGTTTGGGGAGAAATCCCCATTTCTCTTTTGTCCGCCCGACACTACCTTATGATTGATATGATAAAAGAAGATGTATTTAATGTAATTCCCGTCACAAGGGAAGAAAGAATTAAAAAACTCTCTGAGGCAGTTCGGATCTTAAAAACAGAGTTCGTTGGACTGGATACGATCATCGATGAAATCTCAGAGAGTATTTCCTCTTGGTATATAACACCGGAGATCATAAGCCGCCCCGTTGTGATATCACTGTGGGGCATGACTGGTACAGGTAAGAGTAGCGTAGTGAGAAGGTTAACCCAATTACTGGGTCTCAAGAATAGTACTATGTTCTTTGACTGTGGTGAATATATAGCCGACAGTAAAGACATATCAACTAATATCTGTGAGACTTTCGGATTTGATACTGATGACTACTCGGGTTCTGACAATGGTAGTATGTGTATGCTCGATTATCCTGTCTTTGTATTTGATGAGTTCCAATATGCTAGAACCATTGATGACGAAGGAAACGAGGATGTCAAATCTAGTATACGTCCTATCTGGACCCTGATTGATTCTGGAATCCTGGATGTTAATGATTCTTATAACTGGTCCTATAATCAATTAGTTCAGTTCGTCGAGGACTTGGGGTCTTTCGTTGAGATGTACCCAGATATTCCCGTTGAAAAGAATGAGATTAAGGATCCCGGAAACGTTGAACTAACTCTTAACTCCCTTGGACTCCTACACTACGACAGAGCTCTCCCAATATCTCCCGCCTCACATAAAGACGAGGATGATGAAGAGGAAGATCCATTCCGACCCCTCAAGTTCATCGACAGTGATAAGATCAAAACCATTGTTCGTCGCTTGAACAAACTTGAGACAGGTCTTGGTATGAAAGTAGCACAAGAGCTTACCCAAACAAACCTCACCACAGGACAAATCTACGAGAGACTTGTGGAGGTTAAAAATTCCATAACTAGACCAAAGACAATAAATTGTCAGAATGCCTTGATCTTCGTCGTGGGAAATTTGGATGAAGCTTTTGATGTAGCAGGAGATCAAAATCCAGACATGGACGCTGATATGTTCTATGATATAACTTCCAGAGTTACTATTAGTGATATTAAGAAAGCTCTCAAACGGAGATTCCGTCCAGAGCAGATCGCACGCCTGGGAAATAACTTGATTAAGTATCCAACTCTAACCAAAGAGTCATTCCAGAAGATCATTAAGAATGAAGTGGCTAGGGTGCTAGTAGAGTACAAGAAGGTGACTGGTATTGAAGTTACCCTTGCTCCTAATATGTACGATCTGATCTATGAAGAAGGCGTATTCCCCACACAGGGAGTAAGACCTATCTTTACAACGATTGGTTCTATCTTGACTCCATACCTCAGTAAAATTCTGATGGTTAGTGAAGGAAAGATGAAAGAAGCTGAAATCTCTGTTGCTTCAGATAATTTCCACATAGCAAAAACACAGATCCTGATACACCTGGCCGATAAAGAATTTTCTTATGATCATACTCTTCAGTTGGGGGCAATCAGAGATCCTAAGTCTAGGAAAAAGAGATACTGCTGTTCGGTTCATGAGGCAGGTCATGCTGTTGCGTATGCAGCTTTGACTGGTAAAACACCAGACTTGATAGTGGCAGTATCTACGGATCATGGAGGGTTCTGTACGACATACGACAAGGAAACACAAGGAGAAATTGACTCTAGGTTTGATGTTGACATGAACGTTAAGGTTGACCTAGCAGGCTACTTGGCAGAGCATATGTTCTTTGATCCAAAACTTTGTCTGATGGGAGCCGGAAGTGACTTAGAAGGAGCTTGGAACACATTGTCAGATGCTGTCCAGCAGATTGGTTATTTTGAGCCCATTCTCTTCTCTAACTTTTTGACAGAGACCAATACAAATATATCAACGGGTCTATCTATTAGGAAAGAATATGTATCGTATGGCGGTAGAAAAGTATCTGTCGAAGATGCTATGAGCCTCAGATTCCAAGATCTCATAAAAGAGACCAGAGAGCTCTTAGAGGCAAATAGAGAATTGATTAGAAGATTAGCTCTCTATCTTGGGGAAGCTGGTTCTATGGATTCGACAAGGTTCATGGAGTTTGTAGAAAGTGATCATGGTGGAACATTAACCCCGAGTGTGATGGAAGAAATAAAAGAGATGAACAGTCCCGAATATTATAAGTCCGTCTTAGAGGGAAAAATAAAAGAGTAGGTTTTAGGCCTACTCAATTTTTTTTAGTCCAATGATTTCATAATCCATTGATATGGTTCTGGATCTTCTGTACAACATGCATAGACAACTAGCATCATTATGTTCTGCATATAGAGCTCCTCCAGGTCTGGACTTTGTCCACCATAATACTCTTGAATTATATAGTCTTCATTATATTCCCAGATATCTTCAAAAGTATCGTTCTCACCGGCATCAACCATGAACATGTCTAAGTATTCTACGTAGTCGTATCGATATTCGTAATTAAACATGGCATAGTTAGAACCACCATCATATTCTATGATCTTCCCAAAAACTTGCCACCATGGGTCGTTCTTATCTAGGTGTTCGTCAATGATATCCATAAGATCTTCAAAGACATCCATAACGGATCGCCTCTCGTCCATTAATCTAATAGTGGTATCTAAGGTTCCGATTGGTTCTAAGGGAAGCGTTGTTACATTATAAACAAGACCCTGTAGTTCATGAACATTAGCAACGGGTCCGTAACCAACAGTTTCCCCCGTGAGAAGATCCATGATTGTTACCATCCAAGGTCTTTCTGGGAACGTATCTGTTTTAGTTACGTAGATAACATATTCTTCCGCATGATTCATAGAATATCTCCAACTACCACCATATCTAATACTAAACCCTAGGCAAATTAAGATTTCTGGTGTTAGATCTATAGATAGGAGATTTTCCTTGTCGACAGACTTAATCGTATTATTAGAGTCACCTAATAAGACTTCCACACTTCCTGCCCCATAGACATTTAAGACAGAGCATGTATGTCCACCTTTAATTCTTAAGCGAGTCCCGACAGTTAATCTTCTAAAGTCTATTTTACTGCTCATACTTCAATAATTATTGTTACTACGAGATCTACAAAACCAACTATACCCGATACTAAAATAGGTGCGATAAAGAAATACTTTTTCATTTCCCGATTAACCATCTCGAAGTTGGGTATAATCTCATATCCTTTGTCTTTAAAGGCTTCATTATATCTTCTTTCTTTTCGGTCGGTCAAGTAAGAACCATCTTCATAGAGAATATATCCCGATATAAAAAGAGCTAACACAAGAGCTATAACATTTCCCCAGATCTCAGTTGGAGCTACGTTTTTGGGCTCTACTCCCGCTTCACCTAATTCTTTCTTGGTATACTTAAACCAAACATGATCACCTTTTTCTTTTGACATGAAGGTATGTGGTTTAACGTCCACAGTTCTACTTGCTCCTGTCTTTGTATCTTTAATTAGTAACCAAAGATGACCACCTTCTTGTAGCTTATTTCGTACCTCATAGCACCTAGAAACCTCTTCATTAGCTATTTTACAGTAGTTACTTATCTCTTTCGCTCTTTTAATTCTATCATACGTAAATGATATAGAATTAAAAGCCGCATAGATTGTTCCTAATAATACTAGGAAGAGAAATACCATTCTCCACCAACTATTAAATTGAGACGCCTTAGCTAGTTTGAGTATTCCTGGTTTCTTTCGTAAAACTTTAGATTCACTGTCGTTCATTGATTAATCTTGCTCTTCGCCAATGCTTTGTCCAGTGTTCGTCTGTTTGAACATGATCTGCTCTGACGTATTTCATAACGTTGTTTTTGAATTTCTCACAGGGGAATTCATAGTAGTTCCTCAAGACATAACCCTCTGCCGTACAAACGTTTCCTGTGACCGGGTCATGTGAGTCTAACCTAGATACGGGTACTTCAACGCTCTCAAAAGAAAACTGAGTAGGTGTCGTGCCGGTTTTGCTAAAATCTATATCCATTAGGGTGGGGACTGTTGGATATCCGAAGTATTTAGCATAAAATTCAACTTCATCCCAGGATAGCCACACCTGTCTAGTGTTATCCCTAACGGCAAAGACATAGAAGAAGGAATCTTTAAGCCCACAGTACTCAATACTATGGATGCCTTCTAGATTCTCTCCAAAAATTTCTATGTCTTCATCAATATCATGACTTTTCTGAGACCAGTCATTCCTAATCCACTTAGACCAAGGGTTAGTGGTGGGAGCTGCATGAGATCTGGCATATACGCCACTCCTCGATAAGCATGTATTCTCACCATCTAACTTCTCAGTCCAAAGGATTCGTGACATGACCTTTACATCCTCAAACCAATCTTTATTTACCCGGTCATCATTAGTTACTCCGGGAGAGAATGGTAGGTGATATGTTCGGCCATATTTATCTGTCATGCGTAGATTCGATTCTTAATCTCTTGTGCACAGAGCTGATTGATCTTCTTATTGAGAACTTTCTGCTCTCCCTTTTCTAAGAGGTCATATGCAGCATGATTTTCTTTGAGGAAATCCTCTATAGCATCTTTGGTGAAATTTCCTAAGATCATACCAAATCCCTTTGTCCAAGATTCGATCTCACCCATCTTAGAGACTACATTATCAAGACGTGCCTGATTTACATATCTCTCTGCTTCTGATATCAGTGAATTGAGTGACTCCGAATACTCTGGAGCGGGTTTAGCCTCATGATTCTTCTTAGACTTCTTTTCACTGAATTTAGCATTTTTATTCTTGATAATAATTCTCTCACCATTGCCCATATAGAGAGGTTCTTTGGGTCGAATTACAACACCTTCGCAAGTATTATCCTCGATGGGCGGTAAACCTAACCATTCGGGGATTTTAGAATTGAAGAGATTTGGATAAGCCAGACATTGATCTAGGGTTCCTTCTAGGAGAGTCCTAGCATAGAATATGCCAGCTTCTGTAAAGAACTTATTAACTTCATCCACCGGAAGGAGCCTACTCTCTCTCTCTTTACCAGTCCACAGGCGAATATCGAAGCCATAGAATTCGTGAGTTGGTGAATAGAAGACACCCTTCTGAATTACCTTTACATTCTTTACCTTCTCTACATTGGGATGAGGGTATGTTCCGCCAAAGAATTCACCATAGGCCTGAACCTCTGTGATCTCTGGGTACTGAGCCTTGATGAGGTTGAAGAGATTGATTACACGATCGTGATAGCGCTCAATGAGTTCATTCTGATCATAGAAATTCTCACCTTGAGCTACTTTAGCAGTTCTCTTACCGAATTCAATTGACTGACCATCAGTTAAGAATGAGGAATTAGATCCATGCACTTTTTCCTGGACTACAAACAGGATGTCTGTTTTTCCTTGATCCGCTAATGCAAATCTAAATTTGTCCATAATCTCCTTGTTAAAGGAGTTTTCAATGTCATTATACTTTTTAAATTCCATAATAAAAATAGTTTTGTTTGTTCACGTATAAGGGAATAAAAGAAAGGGCCTCAATGGGCCCAAAGAGTAATCACTGTTATAAAGGAAATTCCGCATAATATTAAACTCCAAGTAAATGGAACATTGAAGAAAATATTATCATAGAAATCAAATTTCTTTTCCCACCTACTTCTTTCTCCGTATTTTTCATCTAGTCTTCTCTTCTTTCCGTCTAGGCCCTCTTCGTCTTGAGTAAAAACAATTGTTCCAAAATATACAAGTAGGACCATTAGAATAACTACAGTTTCCCATCCATCAGATCCAAAAGGCCATTGGATGTTGTCATCACCGACCAAATCTTCTTCTGAGATATTTAGCTTTATGGTTTTACTGATATCTTTCTCAGATACATCCAATTTATCTGGGTTAAATTTAAAACTTTTGTTTAGTTTTATATCGTAGATAGAGACATATTTATCAGATTTGGCAACATACTTTCCATTTTCATTTGTAACATAGTAAGTATCTGTTCCAAATCTTGTTATTCTAACATCTCTAAGTTTATTTAGATGCTTATCTGAAATAAAATTTCTGATTTCTTTCCACTCAACTATTCTAACACATTCTTTGTAGGTAGAGTAGGAAAGAGTTCCAATAAAAATTGCCCAAAGAATAGATACGACTATTAGTCTCCCAAGAGAATCTGCGTAATCGATTAAATACGAGCCACCTCTAATCGTTCGGTTGTTCTTGCTTTCTGAGTTGTCCATTTAATATAATCTCTTTTATTTTTCCTATATACTCTTCTCTTTCTTCCTCTGAATCAAAACTCCCTTTGAGTGGATCATTTTTCCAGTCTTTAACTATAGTATAGTTATCGAATTCAGGTTCATTGTCCTTGCCAATTGGGCACACAGTCAGACGACCACTCCTCAATCTAACATAAGCTATGTACCTTTCTCCAATATAAACATCGTATTGTTCAGGATATGCCCGACAAGTTCTATTAAAGATTAGCTCTATATTTTTCTTCATTCTTAAATCCCTTTTCCGAATTTTTGAGCCAATTCTTACTACCCAGAGGTTTTCCATTAAAACTTGCTCCCCATTCATCCCCATAGTCAGGATGAACATTTGATAAATTCGGATCAGCTTTCTGAATAAGACCGCTCGAATCAACATATAGTTGTGACCAATAAGAATTTTCATCCCACTTAAAATAGGAGTTTTCTGGTCTTTCTCCATTATGATCGTAAACCATACAGTCAAATGGTTCCATAGAGTTCACTCGAGCTTTGACTAAAATCCTAACCTCATTGACATCTTTTCCAATAGCGTGGCTCAGAAGATACTTAAAAAGTGGAGTATAATCATAGGCTCGCCAACCTATTTTATGCGGATTCATACCTTTCTTTTTTACTCCAATGGCTGTATCTTCAAGCGTCTTTTTGGTATGGCGTTCATATTTATATTTACTTCCTTTTCCGTAAACAAGATAATTTAATCTTCCTCTTGTATTCTGCTTTCTGTAAAGTAATTTTATTCTATCTCTTTTCATATTATTCTATAGGTAAGGAAATAAAAAAGCCAAGCTATCTTCACAGACGGCCTAGCCTCAATTAGAAACAAACTACTAAACTAAAACAAATCAAATTTTCTCTTCTATGTATGTCTTAACTAACTCAATACATGACTCCATATCTTCCCAGGAGACAATCTCTTGTGGAGTGTGCATATTACGCAAAGCTAATGCTACATGAGTAGTTTCACAATCCCATGCATGTTCCTGGATAGATGCAGTATTCGTACCACCACTTCTGGTCGTGCTAAGCTGATACTTAATATTACGATCTTTAGCGAGAGCAATGAGCTCATTATTAATTCGACGACTACGATCATCGCCAAATTCAATGACTGCTCCTTCACCAACAACTACATTACAGTATTTAGCGGTTGATATTCCAAGGTCCTTGTCTGTATCAAAAGTTACATCTAGGTCAATTGAAATGGCAGGATCTATCTTCCTTGCAGCTACCTTGGCACCACGTGTACCACTTTCTTCCTGAGCCATGGCTACGCAGAACAGCTTAACATTGTTGGCCTTCAGTTTCTCTTGATCGATTCGGCGCATAACTTCAGCAATGACGTATACACAAGCCTTATCGTCCAAGTCTGGTCCTACTACAAGCTTTCCATCCTTACCAAAATCAGTCAGGAGGTTTCCTCTCTCATAGATAACCAGTGTACCAACTTTAATCCCAAGTTTCTCTGTTTCCTCTTTGCTTCCTGTTCCCAGGTCTACAAAGAGCTCATCAAACTTAGGAGCTCGATCATATTCTGGCTGGTCGTATTCAATATGAATTGGTGCTTTACCAATAACACCAGTCACCTGAGTATCAGCATCTGTCAAGATAGTAACACGTGAACCCTGAAGTACTTTCTTATCTGTTCCTGCACCATTAGCGATCTTGAGGTAACCATTATCAGTAATGTCAGTAACCATCATATAGATTGAGTCTATGTGAGCACTGATCATAACAGCGACACCATCTGGATCACCTATCCAATAGGAACAGTTATTAAAGTTATCCCAGAAATCGCGATTAACATTCTTAACGTTCTCTTCTATGAAGTTCTGAAAAATTGATACCGCTGGAGCTTCTTCCCCTGAGGGTGATGCTGCATTAAGTAAGGCTTCAAAAAATTCTTTGTTTTCTTTCATATTTCTTTCTTCTTTTTTAAGCATCAAGAATTGTCCAATCTTCTGCAAAAACATCTGAGCTCGAAGGAACCCACGAATCAGCATGACTATCCGGATGTATAATTAGCATCTGGTTTACATAGTCGATATGAGGGTTCTCTCGTTCCATTAGAAGTTTCTTTGCAGAATCAGGGAGGCTCTGCATACCAGGAATAATTTCTCCCGTGATGTGAGCAGGAACTTGTTTAATAACAAACAGTCCTTTCCCGTTCCATCCTTGACGCTGCACTGCTTTTCCTTGTTTGAGTGCTTCAATTGCTTGTCCGAAATTCATAAGTGTTTAATATTTAAATTGTTTGTATCACATACTTAAGAATATGACAGGTTGTCAGTAGAGTTCTGCCATTTTGTCAGCATTCCTAGTTTGGTATAAGATTTGCATATTCTATAGTAGAAAGAAGAAAACAAAATAGGAGATAAGAAATATGAATATTTTCGATTATTACTTCCCTGGTTTCAAAAACGAAGCCATGTTGAATGTTCGAGAGAACGATAAGTCTTACTTACTTGAGCTGAGAGCCGTAGGTTTGACAAAGGATGATATTAAAATTACCTTCGAGGATAATGTACTGGTTATTAAGAGCATTAAGCCAAAGGTAGAAACAACTTATATCCGCCATGAGTTTTGGGATGACATGATTGATAAACGAATCCAATTCCCGGCCGATGCGGACATTGACTCGACCACAGCTAAAGTAGAGAATGGAATCCTCTACGTCGAAATTCAAAAAGCTGCTGGTTCTAAGAAAGAAATTCAGGTGCAATAAAAAAAAATCCAGGAGAGGGCTTAAAAACCTTCTCCTTTCTTTTTATCAAAGAGGAACATACACGAGATCTTTTTACGGACCATGTAACCCTTCTTTCCTCTTCCTTGGACTCCGAGCCAATTCATCATTGCACTCAGTTCCCAGTACGCGTAACTGCTTCACCTATAAGGATTTAAGGGTTCCTACTATTTTATGTATGTCTTTCATCTCGGTTAAGCTGAGATTAATTCCTCTTAAGCGAAAAGATTTCTGAGTCATCTCCATGATCTCCTCTGGCTTTACTTCTTTGACCCAGACTAAGTCTTGTAATATCTCTAGGACCTTCTCATGGGACTCTAGGAAATGCTGTAAGGGGAGATGTACCTGATTTGGAATAAATGGCTTAGCTCCTTTCATGTTTCCTTCAATGAACTTAAGTAACGATACTTTAGCCTCTTCCCTTGTCTTGTGGTAGTCTTTCCATCGATAGGTCTTTAAGCCAGTCTTCTTAGAGACATAGATATCTCTAGCATTATCAACTTCTTGGATTATGTGATAATCTGAATCAAGTTCTACTACGATGCCAAGTTCGGGGAGAAGGATATCCCAGGAGATATAATTTTTATACCATTCTCCAGCTCGATCTTTTCTTACTAAGAGATCTAGATCTACTCCACATTCCCCCAAACACTCTCGCCAGTAATCTATGTCTTCTACAAACCAGATTACCTCACGACAAACAGTAACTCCCATAGGAAGAATATCCTCCAAATCCTCTATACAGTCAAGAAGATTCTGGGATCTCCCTAGGTTCATGTAAGATTTCTGTTTATTACCCTCCCTATTGTATCTAATGTCTATGGTTTTACCAGATTTTCTACTTATACAATATCTTGGGACTTTAAATCTATAATCGTAAGTACCGTCCTCCTGGATAGGGGTGAATATATAGTCGTTAAATTTCTTTTTTCCTGGTCTTACTTCCCCTAAGATTATATCTTTCTTTATTAGTTCAATAAATCCAGGTTGCAACATTGAAATTTATCTATAAATTCTTCCCATTCCCGAACGTATACCAATTCAGGATCGTATAAGTCAGAGTACATGGCACACTTAATCCATTCCCTAGTATCGGGGTGCTTCATCTTCGCCTTCCCTAAGTACATATACTTATTCTCATGGGATAAGCCGTTCCTAGGGTTGGATGATTTGTCTTTAAACTCGATTACACTACCTACGACCATTACCATATTTTTGCGTTTGGTAGGTCTTCGTCTTCAGGGATAGGACTAAGTTTGATAATACCAAATCCTTTTCCTGTTATCTCCCAAGTCTTTCTGACTACTCCGATATGTCCACCACCTTTACTGGTAACAAACTCTTCATTATCTGCTTTATAGATAGCGCTCTTAAGTTTAGAGGCATATAGTGTGCCGTCTGGATCTTCAGCAACGACTTCCGCGATATGGTTCAAAAATGGTTTTCCATCTTTACCACCAGTCGAATAGATAAACTGATCACCTAATTCAAGAGCACGGCCAAGTCGATCATAGATTTTCTTCTTTTTCTTACCCATTGAAATTTATATTATGTTGATTCATCTTATTTATAAGTATCTATGGGCCTAAGAATTGCATTTTCTTCGTTTTGAAAAAGAAAACCCTACCAATTAAGGTAAGGTCTGCCCGGATTCGAGAATTTTTATCCTCGCTTCTAGGGCTTTTATTTTCTTTTCAAGTTCATCGAACTTATTTGTAACTGTTGTATTGCTTACTGTAATTGCTGAAGCATCAATAGTAGTACAACACATATCAGTTGCCGCTAATTTACTGATACTAATAGTACCGAAATGACTTCTTCGGTGACGTTGTTTATTAGTTATACACCACTTCACAGTTCAAAGTAGGTTGGTTCGTAAGCCAAGTCATAATCCTCGTTCAGTACACTAACACATCTAACCTCTGTCTCTGCTAACATTTCAGGATCGTGATTAGTTGTATGTAAGTGTCCATGAATATTGATATCTGGTTTCATCTCAGTAATAAATTCAGCCAACGCTTTATTACCAATGTGTGACTTACCATCATACCATGAACAAGACTTCTGTTGAATAATATCGCTTACTCCATAAGGAGCATCATGTGAAAGAAGGATTGTTTTGATTTCATTATACGGACTTCGGATTTCCCTTTGTTCGTTAACTCTTTTTAATCCCTCTTCAAAAACTTTCCTCTGATATTCTAACTCTTTCATAAAGGCCCAGTTACCAAAGGGTTTACATAATGGGGTTCCATAAATACCATACACTCGATTATCATTCTCTTTTGGCTTTATGAAGATAAGTTCGTTCTCCAAGTATAGAATGTTAGTTCCTTTACACATTTCCTCAAACTCATCTCCATGTCTCTCCAACCAGAAATCATGATTTCCTGCTATCATTACAACAGTATGGACAGGCTGCTCAGTGGCCCAGGGAATAAACTTCTCCTTAAACCACTTCTTACTATCCTTCGAATAACATTGGAATCTAAGAGGAACTACGTCTCCAGCTATTAGAAGTGTATCTGCCGGTTTTGGAAGATCTTTTAAGATTCCGTGTTGATCTGCAATTGCTACAAACTTCATGGTTCGTCAATAATTATTAAGTCATCTCTGAAGGTATGCAACATCTCCAAGACAGATTCAGCGTTGATATCCGTAATAGGACTAGCCTGACCGCCAACCTCGTACTTCATATCTTTAGTCACTCTAAAAGCATAGGGCGGCTTTGGATATTCAATGTTACCGAATTCGTCTACCAAGTTTTTCACGTATCCCTGACATAAGTTCAGGTTACCACGAACAGCCTGGTAGCGTTTGTAATATTCGTTAACTCTGTTTCTAAAATCATTTATTTTCATAATGTTCTTTTATATAAGTAAGGTAAAATTCCTTTATATCCTTTTTCCAATCTTCGCCTACTTCAGGTATATACCAATTATTCGACTCTGATATAACTTTCTCTATGTCTTCAACCTCTAGGTCTTCGTAATAAAGATCTACCTGAGCAAGGGTCCTTAAGTTAATTATCATAGTTCCATAAACAAAACCTCCTTCAGGATTTGTCTCCTCATCCCAATCGTCGTAATTATAATACTCGACTACCCAATAATCCCCATTATACTTGTAGATGTCAGTAAATACATCTCCATAGCTAAAAGTTAGATAATCTCTGGGATATTTAACTTGATTAATTATCAACTCCATGAAAGTATCTTACATAACTTTTAAAACTGAATGTAATTTCTGGATACATTACACCACTGAACTGATCCTCGTACATGTTACAACATTGGAGTTTAATTTCTTCGAGCATGATTGACTTGATTGCCTGTCCGAGGGTATTCTGGATAGTTAGGAGCATCGAAAATGGCCCTTCATGCTCTGTAAAAAACTTTATTAGGTCTATATTATCAGACCAAACCCCAATATTAACCGTACCACCTCCTCCATCATTGAAATCATGATTGAAACTGCCCACAGATATTATATACGGTGATTGATCGAATTCCATATTAACATTCATAATGTTATCTGGGTTTCTTAATGTATTCTGTATTTCTTTATTCCATAGCTTATACGGAAGTAGTGTAATTGACCACTTATCTCTAATTAATCCCATGACGTTCTAATCTATTAAACTTGAAAATACACCACATAGAGTTTGCTTGTCCAAGAAAGTCTCTGTATATAATTTCACTATCCTTAAAGTAGTACCATCCATACAAGTTGCCATACTTAGTGTATAAGCCTAGGCCAATATCAAACTGTTTACCACCTAGTTCAGATGTCCACTTCCTATTTGACTTAAAACTAAACTTAATAGACAGCATCCTACTATGGAGATCTACTTTAACCCTCTCAGCTCTTGCTTTGACCTTAGATAGGTACTCTTCATCTTTGAAAAACTTAATAAATTGCCAATAGTCTTCTACCTCGTAGGTTACCATAGGCTAAAAATATCCTCTGGTTCTTCAATCAGGCCAGCCCTAATAGTACTAACCCCCAAGGAGTTAATCTTATTAACTACTCCCTGATCTGTTCCCTGAATACCGATGAAAGTAAATCCAGAGTCTTTGTGTAAGTATACAAAATCCATTAGATCAACAATCTGTTCTCCCCAATGATTCTCAGTCTGCTTCACAAACATGATCTCCGTGTTGTGATCTTTTATTTTCTTGTCAGTATTCCAGGCTTGATACTTAATGCCCTTTTCTTTGGCAGCCTTCTTGAAAGTTTTGGTATCTTCCCAATCTCCCCAGATGACAGCTTGTTCGGGGTGATCTATCTGATCGTATCTCATGTTAAACGTGCTTGGGGTAAGTTGAAGACATATATATTCGTGATCTGCCCCAGGGATAATACTTTTGCTTAGGATAACTCGAGCATGTTTAGCATCATCATAGTTATCTATCCCCAAGTCCTCCTTCACGAATTTAACCCAACAGTCTTCAGCACATTTACATGCATTACTGCAATCTCTCCTACCTATATTAGTTTTAAAAACAAACTGTATATTCAGGTCAAAGGACTTAGAATCACGTAACCAACCAAGATGTTCTGAGAAATCTATGGCCCTACATTGGTCACGAATTTCTCGTTCCATTTGTTTTGCTTCGGGCACTTTGTAAAGAACCGGATATGCTTTACCATTTTTATAGCTTACCCTACTTGCATAAAGAGCATTGACCGAGATTATTTTCCCAGTCAATGTTATTAATACGTTTATTTTCTTTTCCATTTTTAAAACGGCGTAGGACCACCACCAGCACGAGCACTCATTACTCCGCGAGCTTGAAGATCTCTACTTACATTATTTCGACTACTTAAGAAATTATTAACCATCTGATTAATTTCATTCTCACTAAAATCTCTCTTTTCTGTAACACTCTTAAGATCGCTATAAACCTGTTTGGGAACTACTACAGTTCGACCATTGTTTAAGCGAATACTATAAGCCAGGATATCAGTTTCGCCACGACGATTCTTAACGATTTTCATTGGGGCGATGTGATTAGGATTGTTTGGTTCACGTCCACGAGTAATGATCATGTCAGCGGCATGCTGTTTACGACTAGATTCACCAACATCCTGTAAGTTAATAACAGGTTCTCCCCATACATTAACTTTTGGCTGAGCTGCTACAAATAGAAGCTTATTTTGCTGATCATCTACAGTTAATTCTGATAAAGTCATATAAACCTGACCAAACGCATCATACATAGAATCATTTGCTTCAATTTTCAAGTTACTATCATAGTCAACACCGACTACTTCATAGTAACCCTTTGATTTAACAAAATCAACGAGCTCTCTTGCACTAACTACACCTGCAGGAGTGATACAGATTTCCAGGTTATCACCTAAAGCTTCTTTAAGTCCGTTATAGACCTCCATTAAGTGTGCTGCTACATCACGAAACGTCCAGCCAGTAAATTGAGCTCCCATACGAATAATGAAGTCTCGATAATTAATATCACCAGCTGCATAGTAGAAACATTTTCTCCCTGATAAAGCCATATGTAAGATCTCTTCCATTAAGAATAATGACTTACCTTGACCTGGGGGCATACAGATAATAACTAGCTGACCTTTACTATAGCCTCCACCAGGATATGACTGATTAATGAAATCGAACTTAGAAGGAATTACGTCATCGCTTGCATCTGCTACAATTGAATTAATATCTAAGTCCCCGAAAGATTTCGTACTGAGATAGTCCATGTTGTTTGTCTTGAAATCAAGGTCTTTGATTTTCCTGATAAACTCGGCAGGACTCGTATCAGCCATTTCACGATACTTACTAATATTAGCACTAGCCGCTATATTAATAATAGTCTCTTTGAGAGGAGCTATTTGTGCTTTGGTGTATTGCTTATATTGAATTATTTTCTCTAAGATGTAATTAGCCTCAGCCTGTGTTTTACCACCCTTCATGAGGATACTTTCAAAGAGGGGCTTGCCAATAGCATCCAGGTCATAATTCTTGATCGCCGCACACAAAGATTCCATAAGTGGATTCCCAGACGTAGCGGCCCGCGTTTCATAGTAGTATCTAATATCGTCAATATTCTCTTTGGCTAGTGCAAATGCATACTGATTAAAACAGCCGTAGAGAAGTTCTAGTGAATTCTCAAGTTCCATTTATAAATTATTTTCTTCAACGATTACGTCTTCGAAAGTACAATATTTATAGTACCCTCTTATCATATCTTCTCTTTCCTTTGCTCCATTCGTATAGATGGGGATTTTTCTTTTCGAATATGGTTCCACGGTTATCACATTCATGTGTTTACCTCGTGCACATCTACCAATCTGCTGGAGTGTTACACCTGCTAGCTTTCCTGCGAACAAGCATATATTCTCTAGTCCAGGTAGATCGAGAGCACGAAACCCACTTGAAGTACTTGGGATAACATCAACTTTTCCATCACGAATTAAGTCACATGCTTCCTGAAGTCCATCAAGAACCCGTCGAGAACCATCTAGGTCATAATAGACATATCCCTCACCACAAACCAAGAGTACTCTAAATTGACCTAAGAAATAGTTATCGATCCAGTTATATAGAATATTCACAAGGTTATTAATAGGAATATAGCAAAGTTTATAATGCTTACATATCTTGATTATAGTCTGGCATACTCCTGGATCTCCCCAGATTTGAGACATAATCTCCATATATACATTTCCAGTTCGGTCAATCTTATTTCGGTCAAGTTGAAGATTATCTAGGGCCTCTGTCTTAACACGGACGTATGAAATTTCCATATTAAGCGGCATTCTATAAATCAAGGATGGACCAAAATACTTAACCAAATTTTTGTTTCGAACCACCACCTCACTTAGACCGTCTTTGAAAGAGATCACTTCACCAGCAGCTTTATCAGCCGTTCCTGAAAATGCATAAAATCTCTCTGCTCCAAGACAAGCATCATAAATAAACTCTCCTCCACTGTTGATAGTGTACTCTACTTCATCGACGAGTACCCATTCGTATTGAGCTAAGATCTTCTTAAAGTCATGTGATAAAGCTGGATCTTTGGCTTTCTTAGAGTTCATTAGGCCTGAAGTTATCATACAATCTAAGTAACCGTTCAGTTTCTTGTCAGAGTTACTAACTTCTAGACCAAAAGCGTTCTTACACCTCTTTACGAGCTCATCTCTTGCTTTATTTGATGGACAAACTATCAATACTCGCTTGCCCAATGTTTTGTACGCATAGTTAGTTAATGTCGCAATAGTTTGGGTTTTCACATTGTTACCCTATAGGCTTTTTATCCTATAGTTCTACGAATTCTTTCATTTCTCCGTAGGTCGGCATATATTTTCACCATAAAGGTGTCGGATACTCGTGAGTGGATTATATTTATTCACCACCTATGCTCTACAATACTGATTCGCCTTTCGCAATCGAACCAGTTATCACGGTATTAGCATCACAGCCTCCACCGTTATTACCCGATTTTTCACTACAGAAAAGTAGTGTGGCTTCATTTATTAAAATTTGTTAAAACCATAGCCCGTATTTACGACATAGAGTCCTACTCTATAACGCAACAAAAACAAGACGTCATCGTTTTGATAATCTCTAAGTTCTTTGAAGGGTGTTGTTCTAAAGGAATCCGCTAAGATACATGAGTTGAGGATGTTATTATAATCCTCAGTGCTCATTCTATCTTTAAAGATTCCAAGTAGGTAACATGCCCATCCGATCCCTAATACGTATTGAAACGTTCCATTACCTTTAGAGTGTCGACCAGGATCGTAGATCTTTACGGTCTTATCAACATAGCCCCATTCTTTTCGCCATGGAATATATTGATAATCACTAGTCTTCGTCTCTAGGAAGTAGTGGAGTGTAGGGTCATCGGTATTAATTACAATTCGATTAATACTTCTGTCTAAGTAAATTTCAAATAAGTTCATCTTCGTTATATTCGCTCGCCAAACACCACTTAAGACACTTGGCCTTAAAGCAGATGTCGACATGCTTTTTATGTTTGTTAATCCAATCCGTTTGATACGTAATTTTCTTAACTGTTTTATCTACTTTATCCAGGTAAACGATTTCATCGCCTAACTCTGGAAACTTCTCATCTGTTGTATACCACATATAACGTTTATTTAATCCATCCAATTTCACTACCGGCTCTTTGAGCCATCTTTCTTTTCATACATTCTTCCGGATCTTCTCCGTCAGATTTGATAATACCGATCGGACAATAGTCGATGGCGCTCTTAAGACGCTCAGCTATCCTGATCGAAATGTCTGTCTTGTCCATATATACTAGGATCTTTTCTGGGAGATATTCCCTGATGAAATCCATCTGATAGTCGCTTATAGACGAACCAAGAACCGCAACAGGTATATAGGACGGTGCCTGGATGAGAAGTGATATAGCATCATATACTCCTTCACAGACAATTATTTTCCTAATTCCTTCCCCATGCTCTAGTACATAGGGTGGTTTAGGAGAAATCGGTGGGAAGAAATATCTGATTTTAGCTGACGGACTACTAAATCTAATCTGATAATAGAAAGTATCACCTTTGTATTTAAAAGGCATAACAACGTTTCCATCTAAGAATCTAAATCCAAGCATTGGATAAAGATCTTTCATGTACTTATGCCTTCCAATCAAATAATCAACCCCTCTTTGATCATAATCATCACACTCATATTCATACTTCTCTAAAGTCCAGATGGGATCAGTGAGAGGTACGACTTCTAAATTTGGATGAAATCCATAATTATAATCTTGTAGGTTTTGTTCAAAGGTAATATCATCCGTCACATTTACATATGTCCTATCGCATACAAAGCAATGACCATAAGATAAGTCATCTAGAATATCTAGCTTATGCTTAGTATGACCCTCTGCTTTACAGAAAGGACAGTGTATCTGATAAACCCAACCTTTTTCGTTGGCTTTAGCGAATCTCTTGACTTCTTCTATAGTATTTACACCATAAGCTTCCATCAAGAGTTCTTCCATTTTACAAAAGACTAGAGTCTTTCCTTTCTTCGTTTTTACTTCTTTATACTCTATCATCTGTTGTAAAAAAATCATGGAACCCTTGAGAATAAACTCAAAGATTCCACTTGAAATTTAACCTTCTTCAGGTTATTACTTCTTTTTCTTATTGTTCTTTTTCTTGCCCTTAAGCTGCTGGACATTCTCCTCCTCAGGAGCGGCTTCCTCTTCAACAGGTTTAGCCTCTTCCTCAGTTTCGGGGAACTCAGCATCAGGGAATTCCTTCTCGAAAGGATCCTCAGCTACAGCAGGAGCGATCTCTTCCTCTTCGATTGCAACATCGCCCTTCTCTTCCTCAGCGGGTACAGGTGCTTCCGCTACGGGAATAATCACCTTCTTTACCTCAGCCTTCTCGGGAGCAGGTCCCTGGAATCGCTGAATAGCTGCATCAAGACTCTGAACAATAAGTGGAGCTACTGCAGGAATATGTGCACACATATTTACTTCATATGGTCCCCCAACAATCAGGGCAAGCTCATGTTCGTCATAAGATGTAGCCAAGAGAGAAAGGAACTCCTCACTAGGCATAATATCACGACTTACGGAACCAGGACCAATAGCAATACGTACACCTCCTGACAACGGTAGATCTACTTGTGATTTCTTACCATTGTAAATTCTCATAATTCTTTTATTAAATAAATTTTAATTTAGTTTATGACCTCGGAACATAGCCGAGGCCTATTCAATCATAAGGATTTTATTTCTCAGTCTCCGTGTTTTCTGCTTTTGCTTCTCGGAAAATGATATGATCTTTACCGCTTTGTGGCATAGCCAGCCAGAAAGTACGATCAACTTCTGGCACAACCTTCAACCACCACCAATGACCTCGTGTTGTAGCCTCGATGTGAACATTAATCCAGAACAATGTATTACCTGTCTTAGAGAAAGTAATTTCTGCATTAGGGAAATTAAGATTTAAGTACTCAATAGCTTTGTATCTAGCAATTGCGAAATAATCCTCAGGTTTACCGTCCTCGGGATAATAAAGAATCTTAATCAAGTGCTGAACACTATCTTCTATTGACTCTTCGTCTTTCTTGTCAATGTCACTCGTACTTTCAATGTTAGGAATTAGGTCAACGGGTTCAATATACTGCTCTATATAGGAACCTATCTTCTGAGTGATAAATTCACCAGGGAGAGCAAAATCAGGAGCCTCATAAGGGATAATCGTCTTAGGATCAACCTTGATTGAAGTGTAGATAGCTTTCTTAAGTTCCTTAACGGGGCGACATACACTCTTCTTCAAGGTATACTCTGGCTTAGACTCCTTTCCAATAATATCCGTTAACCAGTCTGCATTCTCGTAAGCCTTCTGCATATCACGACCTGACAGAACAACAACATCTGCATTGCCTGCAGAAAAACCGAGGAGATATGGAATTGAGAAGGTCTGAATATTTCTGGCCGCACTAAGATTACCACCGAAGGGATTAAATCCAAAGATAGTCACCCTGTTCTCTTTTGCCCAACTTAGGACTTCATAATTAAAATCTAGTGGACAAACCGGAAGAGCAATGAAATTAAGTTCAGTGCCATTTCCTTTAGCCAATTCAAAAATTTCTTTAACTTTCTCTAAGTCAGCGCCAGATCCAACTTGCAAGCCAAAGTTCTGTGCTGTACCGGCAGCTTTGATAGTGATCAATTCACTAACCCAATTCTTCCAATCAGCAGATTCGTCGACTAGGAGGAGCTGTGTGAAAGCACGTCCTAAAGTATTCAAGTGCTGCTTCAGACCTAGGGCCAAACCGTTCAAGTACTTGGCACCTACCACAAGGACAGGGCCTGTTTTGAAGGATTGGATGTACGTCTTCAAGAGAAAGTCATTGTTAGCTTCAATGGATGTATAAATATATCCAATGTTGCTACTCTCACGGGCATAAATATCCCCCGGGTTAAACCCAATTGTTGTAGTATCAATACCAACTCCTGCGATTTTTAATTTTTCTGTCATTGTAAAATAGATACGTTAATAAAACCTTCTTTTTCTTTTCCGGCTACTCCTAACCAAGACAGATTAGCTTTTGATCTGAGATCCGGATTTACTTTAATTGTATTCTTAAGAAATGCTGAATCACTAAAGACCCCTACATTCTCTACAAACTCGTCTATCAACTCTCCAATAAGTCTGGCAAAGTTTTTGTTTCGCATAAGAACCATCTGCAAGACTATCAAGTGGCCACTCGACAATGAATCGGCTAGTATGGTAGATCCGTCAGCAAGAGATTCTATCCTAAATATACTCTTCCATGTCCCATCTCCATTCCAAAACTTAATACACTTATCGGCTACCTTGTTTTTTAGGCGAATCCGTTTTGTATTTTTAGGATCTGTAGCTTGATTAAATATGTTATACCTAGAATGATGTCTTTGATCAAAGGGGATATATTCAGGAAATCTAACCAAGAAATCATTAACTCTAATATGGTCTGGTTCTGACTCTATAGTAAATAAGTCATCCAAACGAACAACTTTAATTCCTGGTACATTATCCTCACAAATTATCTTTGGAAATCCTGCTAACCAATCCAAGAACCAAATTGAGTTTCGATCCTGTTTTTCTCTCTTCTGAAGAAGCTTCAAAACATTTTTAAACTCTAAGTACGTATGACTCAAAGTCGCTTCAAAATATACCCCAAGCAAAAACATCTGCAAGAAACGGTCTTTTACAACACTCCCGAAGTAATCACGAATAGCTTCTTTAACAGTCAGAATACTCTGTGTCTTTTCAAAACGATTCGTAATACAATTCCAGCAAGGAATGTAAAACGTTCCAGGCATAATGTACGTCAAAGGAGAGCGGTTCTCCCCACACTTATAACATTTTCCTTCTTCCCCAGGAGTTGTCATTTCACAAAACGATTCCATCTTTAGGAAGTGGTTATCTAGCATGTGAGATTGAAGATCCGCCCTCTCGGTAAAATGATAATCACATAGTGGGCATTTATATCTAGCCTCTAATATATTTTGTAAACTCATATCTAAGTCCACAATCAACGTGATATTCTCGATCTATACATTTGAAATCTCCGTGATAGGAAGGAAAAAATGTATCCGCATCCTGAGGAGTATCAAAAATTTCTGTCAGATAGAGAGTATCAGCTATTCCAATAGTTTGTCGATAGATACTTCCACCTCCGATTATCATAACCTCCGGACAACCTTCTTCTTTAAGTTTCTCCAGGGCATCATCGATAGATGAATATACTTCAACAAGTTCTTCTTCGTCTACATTGACGTCAATCTCTTTTGTAGAAATAACAATATTCCTACGTCCAGGGAGAACTCCAGGCAACGACTCCCAAGTAGCTCTACCCATTAAGATTGGTTTACCTATAGTTAAATCTTTAAAATGGCGCAAGTCATTGCTGATGTGATAACAAAGTCCACCTTTCCTGCCAATTCCAAAATTTCCTACTGATACAGCAGCAATTAAACTAATGTTCATTTCTTTTTATTCCACTTTTCTACATTCTTCTCGGCTCTCTTCAAAATTTTATTATCTTTGTTGAAAGTCCGATTAGAGAGGTACTGATAATAAGGAGTCTCATCCCCTTCTTCATCGTAACGCCACTTGCTAACTTCTTTAGTAAAGTTAAATGCCCCATCAAAATAAGCAGGGTTCTTCCAAGAGGCTCTGTGTTCATTGCCCTCTAAGTCTACCCAAATCACATCTGCACAAATATGTGAAGGTAATGATTTAGCATCTTTCCATGCAAGTAATTTTTCGTTTTTAATCATTATCACAAAACATTAATATTCCACTAGGATATCTAATTTCTTTAAATTCTTTTTCTTCTCGGCCAGATACTTTCCCAAGGCTCTTTTGAATAAATAGTCCATTAGACTTCATGATAGTTTCACATACTTTTCTCTCATAGTCAGTAACTAATCGAAGTCCACCAAAGAAACCAGTAGGATCTTGTTTAATTTGATCATCCCAATCCTCTAGGGAACCAGGACAATACCAATCATCGGGGTCATCAGATAATGAGACAAAAGTATTACCAGCTTTATCATGAAAATCAAAGATCACTGGGAAACATACATTATGATATGTCCCTTTCTCTTGGATTCCACCATACAAGAGATAATAGTAGGTATCAAAACTATCACCAAAATAGTTATAATCTGAATAACAAATCCAGGTCCATGGTTTAAAGTTTTCTACCTCCTTACTTCCCAAAAATGTAATCTGACGATATCCCTTCGGCTGAGAGTTAATTTCAATAGTTAATTCTCTATCTCTTGGCTTTAAATTAACTTCTTCTGCTTTAGGTAAAACAGCTTGAATTCTCATACACTAACTTCTGCTTTGATAGCAGGCCAGGGATCATAGTCCACAAGTTCAAAATCCTCGTACTTAAAATCATCAATGGTTTTCTGATCACCATAGATAATCATCTTCGGGAGGGGTTTTGGTTCACGTGAAAGCTGAAGTTTGGCTTGTTCTAAGTGATTGAGATATAGGTGAGTATCACCGGTCGTATGAATGAACGTACCACACTTATAGCCAGTAAGCTTAGCTACCATCATGAGAAGAAGACTATAAGAAGCTATATTAAACGGTACCCCAAGAAACCAATCCGCCGAACGTTGATATAACTGGAGGTCCAGGTACTCACCCCTCACATTAAATTGAAAGAAAGCATGACATGGTGGTAAAACAAAATCCTTCATTTCACCAGGATTCCATGCATTGACAATCAAACGACGTGAGCCGGGATTTTTCTTTATCTCTTCAATCACTTGTCCCAACTGATCTATAGTCTCAGGGATTGGAAGCATGCCATATTCAGTATACATAGCATTCTCTGATCTCTTCGGCCAAGCTCTCCACATTGGACCATAAGGAGCATATTTTTCTCCCGTCGGGTCTTCCCAAGCATCCCAGATATGAACATTCTTCTTACGAAGTTCACTAATATCACCGGAGCCACTAATTATCCAAAGAAGCTCTTCGATAATTCCCCGAATAAACAACTTTTTAGTCGTTAATAAAGGAAATCCTTCGCTCAAATCATACTTGGCCTGAGTTCCAAAGATTGACAATGTACCAGTTCCAGTTCTATCCTCTTTTTTGATCCCATGATCCAGGATCTCCTGCATTATTCCTAAGTACTGCTTCATAGGGTAAAGAAATTATAATTACCTTTTCCAACAAAAACTAGCTGATCATAGTCCCAGGATCCAGGGAAATATATTCTATCCGCATCAACCTCACCATCAAATTCGGGAAGTTCTGCTACACACCAAGAGTGATTTTTAATCCACTGTGGAGCGTCTGGATTATATGTAGTTAAAGAATCTAACTCAGCCACACAAGACATACCAGCGTCTGCACAGAAACCACCTAAGGTGTCCTTTACGTAAGACTGAACTTTCTCGTCAAGACCATCATAATAGGCATCTTTCTCTTCATCGGAAGCATTTTCATCGGGGTGGTTTTCATCAATCCACTCCTGAATCTCATGCACTACCTGATAGGGATCATAATCCGTAAGGTATGCGTTCCAAGAGCCATCACCAATACCAGTGTTCTCAGAGATAGCAGTCACTCCATTAGAAGACAAAGTCTCTTCATAGGGTTCATCCCAATCCTGGTCCTTTGTAATATAACAAGGATCTGTAATAATTAATTTTCCTTTAAATTTCATACTAGTAAATAAATTTTAAATGAGGTAGAGAGTATTATCCTCTACCAGGTGTAAGGCTTGAAAAGGTCTTCGGGAGCAAAATATAGATTTCGGAATCCTCCGTCTATAATCCGCTCAAACCCTTATATATGTATAGAAAGACAGTAAACCATTCGTCTTCTATACATTTACTTTTATGGAGAACAATTTTAATGAAATTTTAAACACAATGGCTGATGGGATTAAAGACCTCGCACGTGAGGATGCCCGACATAAGAAAGTCATTATGGAAATTGGTATGAGACCTGTTATCCTATTTTGGGATAAAGTAAAGGATTTACAGAACAAGACGTTCCAACCGGACGTGATTGTCTTCTTAGGGTGTATAAAAGACTGTATTGATATTTATCATCAGGCTACTCAAATATTAACTGACTTGGAGAACTTTAATTATGACGAAGGTGACTTCATGATGGAGCTTCAATTTAAATCCATCGAAAGGTGCTATAAAGCTTCTGAAGAAAAGTTAGCCGAGACAAGAAAAGTCATGGAATCAGTCGGAAACCCGAGGACAGTTCACTTGTTAATGGAGGAACTAAAGTTTAATGGAATACTCTTTTAGGGTATTCCTTTTTTCTCTCCCCTTGAAAACCTTATATATGAAAGAATTGCGAGATTCGGGTGTCAATCACCCCGCCCGGCCTATGTTTGTGGGTCGGGCTTTCTTTTTTACACCGGCTAAATTCGTATTCAAAGCCTTATATATGATGAATAAATCAAAAGAAAAAGAAATGAAAAATAATGAAGAAAACAAACAATCAACCAAGACACGTGCATTTATAAAAGCAGGTCTTGTACTAGGTGGATTTTTGTTAGTTACCACCTTACTGAGTAAAAATCGAAAACTAACGAAGAAAATAAATAACTTAGAAGGACAAATAGAAAATCAGAAAGATGTTATCTACGGCCTTCAAAAGTTCATTGAGAGAGGAGCCTTTACGAACGGCAAAATCTCAAGACGAAGTGTTTAATTAATAGAAAAGACATGATCTATTTAACAAATAAGTTAGCACCCAGCATGATGTCTGGGATGGTACCAGGTAGTAAGTTAGAGAAAATCGGGGATTTCAGAATCGAGCATATTAAAGAGCTTGAAACAAAACCCGGTTTTAAAGCATATATACCTGAGAAAGTGCTCTTAGCGACCTTGCGAGAGAGAACGGGAGCAAAATTAGAAAATATCACGGAGAAGAAGTTAAAAATCTCTCCGGGTAATGAATATTACCTAATCCAACCACTTGGAGAAGGTATACAAAACTATAGGGATGAGGAGCAACTCCCAGAAGATATCGTTCTTATTTTGAACGGTTTTAGATGTGAATAGCCCTTATCTTAGAAAAATGAAAAATAAACGAAGAATAAAATGAAGAATACAGAAAAAACAAGAGGTGCAGAGTTCTATAATGTACTTGCCCTCAAGGTCCTTGAAAGAGGAACAACAACGCAAGACGAGTTTCGTGAGCTTATCAAAGCCACAGATGAAGAACTTGGATTTATTTACCGGGATAAGTACAATCTTACCGTACAAAACAACTTTGAAAAGGTGTTTGGGAATATCCTGGAAGTAATTGTAGAAAAGCGTGATGATGCTGATAGATGTCGTGGTAAGCGTCTTATGATCAAAGTATTTGATTTTAAGACAAAAGACCGCAATGAAATTCTTGAGGCATGTAAAAAGTATTTTTCTGCTATCGCAAAGCCAAAAAAGCCCGCACGGGCAGTGACTACGCTTAGTGAAGCAGATAAAATCTACCGCGACGTATATGTAGGGGAAGCTAATAAGATTCAATCAGAATCCCCGACGACAGATAGACGCGTCGCAGTAAAGATGGCGAAAAGAAACGTTAGGAAACTGTCCAAAGATTTCATAAAGAAGATTTGGAAAGTCCTAGTTGCTTTTAATCAGAGTGGTGAATATCAAGAGATTCTTTCTTCACGACTGAAGGAGATGCTCGGACATATCACAAAATCAGAACCAAAAAAGTGGTCAGATCAACTTGTACCGTATGGTATAAAATTCCACATAACGATCGCGGATTATCCGCAGGACAATCGGAAGTGGGTTCTTAAGTTGAATAATGATGCCACAGAACTTATGATGGCTCTAGCCAACATTGCAAAAAAGATGTATGGCATGGAGCTTCAGATACCGACAACGGGTTCATTACAAAGAAGTAGATATACACGCCTAGAGGGAACCCGTCAAAGTATGGCTGCCAGTAGCGAGGAATACATATCACCCAGAGTGAAATATATTGTATTCGCTATGGCAGGAATAATCCAGAAGCAACACTCCTTTGTGGACATTAACCAAATATGCAGTGTCCTTAGAAAAAATCATTACAGGAGCATTAACGTAACGAGCCAGGAGATACTGGAAATCGTTAAAGCATTCCCCGATTACTTTGAAAGAAGCATTCAAAGGGGAAGTGTTGGATTAAAAGGTCATGATACATGGAGTAAAATCCAGAAGTTCAATCCTAAAAATGAAGAGTGGCTTATCCCATGGGTAGTAAACAGTGGGCTTACTCTCGAAGATGTACAAGAATTCTTCCCAGGCAGTACTCAGGTTAATCCTGATATTAAGGTAGGGTCTTCGATATATATGATCAAGGCAGATCGTTCAATAGGAGCTTTTATGAAATTAGCTAGATTACAACTCTTGATGAGAGAATGTGATTACCCAATTTCAGAAGAAGGCCTCTTGGGACGACTCGAGAATGAGAATAAGATATCGGAAAAGCTTATCCAAGCTGTTATGTTGGACAGAAGAAGACAATCTTTCGAAGCAGAAACTGACACCGATCAGGATAAGATACTGTATCAAATCGAGGAGAACTATATGATGTAATCATACCTTAACCGTTAGGGTGGGCTCAGCATTTATGCATGGGCCTATCCTTTATTTTCTTTTTTTTTTAAGTGGACTCTGTATTAAAACCTTATATATGAATGTGAACATAAACAAACAATGTCAACAGATGGTGAGACTAAAAGTCTGTGATAGATGTAATAGTCTCTCAACCGAAAAATTTTTAATTACGAAAGATCTAGTCCGTGATGGATAAGGTCTTTTTTTTCTTACCCAAAGCCTTATATATGAGGACAAACAGTTTAAGTTTAAGGAGGCTGTTCTGTTTTCGTTCATAATTTTGGGCCTGATTTGAAATAAATCGGGCTTTTTAAATGACCGTCTGAAAAGCCTTGAAAACCTTATATATGTAATGAAGAAAAGACTTAGCTCAGTTGGTAGAGCGCACTATAAATATTTATAGTGAGGTCTCCGGTTCGAGTCCGGAAGTTAGACTCATTACCTGAAGTGCAGCAGAAGAATCTGGGGAGGTTCTGACGTTGCATATACTTTTTGCGTGGGTGAAACGTATCCCACTAACTTGATAGTAGCATACTGAAGGTGGCTATGGGGAACTACATCAAGGACAACTAGGTAACATGGCAAAACCTAGGTTCGTTTGAGCGAACAGAAAATAGCATAGCGTGCCAGACTAACCCTTAAAGGGGACAAGGAGAAGTTGTTATACTCCCGTCTGAGGTCAAGAATTATAATAGAATTCTTAATCGACCTTTGCATATTGGCTCAAAGCGGAAAGGAAGTCTAACAGGGAATGTAATAATCAAACACATCCCTGAGGACTATCCGAATAAAGGTTAAAAAAGTGTTAGACACGATATAACGGGCTGGTCAAATTATTATGAAAGGAACGACCGGCCTAATCGTAAAACAAAAAGAATAATATTTAGTAGGGTGAGGAACCTTACAAACCGTATATTCCTGATCGGAGTTCTAGGAACATGGATCAAATAGGAATATGCAAAACACAGTATCCGAGGATCCTCGGAGAACTAGGAATGGTGACATGGCCTGTATTGTCGTGAACAATCCAAAGTACTAGGGTGGAACTGTGAGGGGCTGATAATACAGCTCAGCTATTATATGAAACCAAGATCTGAGGAAGATCGAGTGGAACATAGTAAAAATAAATTTACATGAAGAAACTCAGGGCGAAATATAATTCACAGCTCATAAGACCGTAGGAGAGAAGCCTATGGCAAAAACAATTTAACTTATTAAAAGACATTATAACAAAGTGGAGCTTATGAAAAAAGAAAGTTTCATGGTAATTACCCTACAGTGGGTCATTATAATTATTGGTTTCCCGCTCATCGTCGGGAACATAGTATATAACCAAATTAGAACTTGGTTGGTATGACAATGATTTGCAACACAGATAAAGTGGCGCTCGCAATAATGATGTGCCAGGCGCTAGATGAAGAAGAGATTCTGGAGAACTTGAGAACAATGTCAAACCAAACACAGTCAACTAATCTTTAAAGGGTTCCTAAACACTGGGAACCTTGACACGATTAACAAAATTTTATGTTTAATATAAATTTAAAAAGATTATGAAAAAGTCATTAAAAATTACAGCAATCATTGCCGCTATTGCAGCGGTAGTTGGAATCGTCGTAGCCATCGTTAAGTACTTTCCGCGCAAGCAGCAGGAGATGATCGACAAAGTCGAAGGCACCGGCGAAGACACGGAATTCGAGGAGGTAAAGTAACCAAACAACATCTGGGAGAGCTTTAACCTCCTCCCTTTATAGACACAAAAACCAGAAGAATGTAAACATACAAACAAGGTAACTTCTAATTGAGTATGTCTTTTGGGTGATATGCCCGAAACTGAAGAAGCCGGACCATCAGGGAAGTGTTCCCGGGTTGTCCTAGGTAGAAACAGAAAGATTAGAACTAAAGTTTCTATACATTTAACGTTTATATTCAGACATAAATCAATAACAAACGCTTATGATAGTAGAAATATTAACAGCACTTGGTCTTGGACTTGGTGTGAAGAGGGGTTTAACCCTGAAAAGCGAATTAGAGCTAGCTAGGTGGTGCAAGGCAAACGAAGACTATTATAACCAAGCCAGCGAGTGGATATTATCCGAGATAGCCAAACGTGGATTTGCTCGGGTAGTAAGATCTAACGGACAGCCAGAAAACATCCAACAATACACTATATTCATGATAGACGATGTTACTCTCCTCAAACGGAAGGGACGCAAAGACTTGAAGAAACAAATCAGATTGTTGGAGGACTGTCGTACATTTATTGAAAAAAGAATTGGAGCTTAGTTGCTCCTTTTCTTTTTTAATCGGGTAAGTATTGAAAGAAATACGCTCTAGCCGTACCAAAGATAGTTGGATTGTCGTCGTCTAAGAAATTATCCCAGTCTTCAATTGTTGCTGGATCGAAGGGTCGTAAGTTCATTATTCCCAAGCCAACACCAGTTTCAGTTATCTTCCTAACGAATCCAAACTTTGGGTCCACTGTGTCACCTATAATCTTGATCTTAGCAGTTAAAGATTCCTTATCAAGGCTTAGGATAACTAAGTATTGGATATATGAGATTACTCCCTTGTTGCTACTTACCTTTATATCTCTTATCCAAACTGTATCTTTGTTTTTGTCTAGGATCTCCTGTATTTCGTCGAATCTTCTTTCAACCTTTTCTTCTGTTTCTATGGCATGTAATCCTGCCTGTATTTTTTGATTAAGTTCTTCTCGTAATGTTAATTCCATCATATCACTAATAAGGAATCTAGAACACCTTACATATAGAAGTATGAAAATAAAAGAAATATTTAAATCAGAAGACCTCGTGTTTATGTCAGACTTGCATTATAATCACGAGAACGTTATTAAGTTTAATAATAGACCTTTCCCAGAGGGCGTAGGTCAGATGAATTCATGGATAGAAAGTATCCTCCCACAGGCTAATGGAAAAATTCTCTTTGACCTAGGGGATCTCTTTTGGAGAGTAAGTGAAACTAGGATGAAAGAGGTATTGTCTCTTACTACTCCAACACGATTTTATAAAATCCTAGGAAATCATGATAAAGAGAAAGTTTATTCTAAATCCTATATTGCTCAATATTTTACAGCCATAGCAGACCTCTTGGAGATTAAAGTAGAACATAATGGAAGAGTAATTCCTGTTGTTCTCTGTCACTATCCAATGGTCTCCTGGAAAGATAAACCAAGAGGTGCATTCATGCTTTTTGGTCATTGTCATGGAAACATTGATCCCTACATAGATTCTACACCAGACCTTAGGGTAGACGTTGGACTAGATGGATCTCTTGCTAGGTCATATGGTTCTTTTATCCTCCCCTTCTCGACTATATACGATCATATGGTACAAAAAGCAGGGACAGATGATTTTGTAGAATATGTTAACAAGGTTGTTAAAGAACTTTGAGAGTATACGAAAAAGAGGTTACTAGTAATCAAGACTACTGGCTAATATATGAGAGAAAAATATATCATGTTAGAGCATGGTGGTTTGAAAGAGCTGCCATGTACGAATTCTGGGATTACGAAACAGATCTTTTCATCACAAGAGATTTTGCTTTAAACCCAGAAAATTGGAAAAAAGATTTTAAAGACATTTATCTCTTCACAGAAGAGTATGAAGCAATAGAACAATTGAGGCTACTAAAAGGCGAGTAACCTCTTTCTTTTTCCTTACAAGTGTATATGATTAAATGTTCAATAAATAGTAACATTAAGTTAGAAGAAAACCCAGAAGAGATTCTCATAGGGCATTATAGTCCCTCTGAGATCTTGGAAAAACTTGGGTTAACAGAGAACTCTACATGGAGTGAAACACAGACTGTCCTAAAAGAGTTATTTAAGAAAGACCTAGAGGATGTAGAAGATATTTCTCAGGTTTTCTTTGGAATTATGGAATCTTCTGGAGACAGTGGTCTAGGTTTCGGTTACTTTAAGTGCTGGATAAAAGTAGGAATAAGTCCTAAGGTGTGCTTTTTCCTATTCATGAATCCGAGTGGAGAAATTGATACTTACATTCCTTATCGAGGTAATACTTTTGGAGAGGACTTAAATCCTCCCTCTGAAGAAGCCCTAATCTCTCAGTTGGGACCTCTCCCTGGGGAGATTGGAATAGATCGATTTTTTGAACTAGGACTTCTAGAACCCGACTGGGAAGCTGCCGAAACAGAATTTATAGCATACCAGAAATATGCCCTCTAGAAAAGAACGTGTCATTGAAAGATACGAAGAAGCGGGATATGATTTAGATATAATTCATTACAATGAAAATCTACCAGGAGATCATTGGAGTTATACACTCTGGTATTGGGAAGACTTACAGATTCTCTCCACTAAAGACAATTTTAAAACAGAAGATGAGCTTCTTAGGTATCTCGAACAAAATTACGATGATATTATAGAAGACGCAAGAGAACAAACAAGATATGCCTAATTGGTGCTATACATCATATATTATTGAAGGTGATCCAGAGACTATTGATGCTCTAGACAACCTTATGTCAGAATTAGAAGAACTTCCAGAACCATATGTTAAATCAGATTTTGGTAATACATGGCTAGGTTGTTTAGTCAGTAAACTTGGTGGCGATTGGAATAAGGTTAGATGTAGAGGTTCATGGCTTAATGCGGGTCGAATAAGGCCAGATGCATTATCTTTCAATACCGAAACGGCATGGGGTCCTATGGAGGAAACTATAGACCTAATTAGAGAAAAGTTTCCTGGTATAGAAAATGTCTGGTATTTTGCAGAAGAACCAGGAATGGCATTCTATGTAACAAATGATGAGTCTGGAAAATATTGGAAAGAAAGATACATAGTTCAAGACCTCGTTTCTTATGAAGAGGAACGGACAGAGACATTAGAGGAGGCTCTTTATGTAGTCTCTACTTGGCGAGGTTGGACATACAACTCTTTAGAGGAAGCTGAAAAGGACGAAGAATTATTCATTAAACAAATCGATATCGAAAAATGAAGAAAACAAGAGAAGAACTTATGCAGGTGTATGACAGTACGATGGAAATTATCCAGACCGGTGGCTACGAAGATAACAACGGTAGCTGGCATATCCTCACGAATCCACTTAAGAATTCACGATTCTATTCTACACTATCCACATTAAAGGACGAGTTTCCTGTCTTCGAAGAAAAGATCTATGTAGAAAATATAGATACTTTCCAGAAGGCAATGAATCTTGGCCCAAAAGCGGCTGTCCTTAATATGGCGTCTTTTCAACGCCCTGGTGGTGGAGTAAAAAATGGTAGTCGAGCTCAGGAGGAAGACTTATGCAGACGTAGTAACTTACTACAATCCCTCTATGCATTTAGCGCCGATGGTTGTGAAGAATTGGGGTATGAGCCCTTAAAACGACTCAAATACCCTATCCCCATGTTTGGTGGAATTTACAGTCCACATGTCTTAGTTTTCAAAAATGCACTATCATATTCTTTAATGGATAAACCTTTTGAAACTAATGTTATCAGTGTGGCAGGTATTAAGCATCCTACGCTTGATAAAAAGACTGGAATGCTTCAAGATAAAGATGCAACTACCATGAAAGGTAAGATTCGTGCCATCTTAAGAATAGCCCTCTTGAATAAACATACAAAACTTGTTCTGGGAGCTCTTGGTTGTGGTGCATACGGAAATCCACCGATTCATGTTGCTCAATTGTTCCATGAAGTAATTCATGAAGAAGAGTTTTGGGGACACTTTGAAGAGATATGTTTTGCTATCCTAGAGGATGGTAACTCTTTGAAAAATCAATCCGGCGGAAACTTAAAGCCCTTTAGAGAAGTATTTAGTTAATGTATAAAGAAACTCGTTTCAAAGATCTAACTACTGAAGAACGTAGTTCTAAGTTTAAACTATCTTTCGTAGATGACATAGAAAGAACATACTCGGACTACGATGAGGAAACGAAAAGATACATAGAGACTGATCAATACAAGAAAGATAAAGAGAGATGGGGCTGGAATAATCCTCATCTCCACTTTAAACTATATCCTTCCCCTGAATATAAACCATGGCTTCATACTATGTGGGCGTATTTTTCAGAGGTTGAGGAAATAGGAGAAGTTCAAGCAGATGATGCCAACGATGCTCCCTATTCTTGTAACTGCGGATCTCCGTACGACACTATTGGAGATAGAGAAATAACTGTTCTTAAAGTACCTTTTGCTGTTCCCGTCGTAGGTTGGAAATTAGAAATCAAATTCCCTAATTCTTGGCCAATGACAAACGAACCCTGGTGTATGGATGATATAAACTTAGGGTGTATTCCATGGATTTGGGCAAGAACACATTATTACCCTAGAAAAACAAACAAAGGAGTGTCCATTCTAGCCGGAGATTCCCCAGAAACTTTCCTAAGGAAGTTAACTGATATATGGAGTCTCTGGTCTGACGTAACAACCATCTCTGTAGTGGGAGATCACCCATGGACATTCCCAGGCGAAGAAAACAAAGGAGAATGGTGGGAAATTGAATGCGAAGGAAGTAGTTCTTATTTCTCTCTTAAAGACGGATTCCCTACTATCCTGGAGCTTTATCAATTTAGTGATTATCGTGACCGATGGGAAACTTGTTGGGAAGGATGTGAAAAAGATCTTCCAAGAGTATCAACTAAATCAAAAGAATACTCTGTAGAGGAACTCATGGAGAAAATAAAAAATTATCCAATAAACCTAGTCTAAATCAGGCTAGGTCTTTTTTCCTTATACGTGAAATGGATTACGAACAATTATTACGAGAGTACATTAAACTATTTGTACTCGTTATGGAAACGGTTGGTCAAACGACCAATAACAAGAAGTACATGGAGGTTGGTAAGTGTATCGATGAATTTGAGGAAACGATTAAACAAATTATTGACTGGGAACCTGAATTTAATCAGGCAATAGGTCTATTAATCATAAGTCTCCTCATGACCATCCATAGTAAAGACGAACTTGCTGGATGGGAAAATACACAGAGGGTCAACTACTACATAGATGACCTCTATATACGATACCTAAAGAAACCAACGGATGCATTCCTTAAAAAGCGTGGAATGCCAACGATCGCAAAACTAAGTGATCATGGATTATTTACACTTATTGAGAATTTTAATAACAACAAAAGTAACAAATAATGCCAAATTTATCTGACGACCCAAGGTTTTTTATCAACATAGATCCCCAAAAGATCTATGAGTATGGTTATGGAAGTGATTTTACTATAGACAATCCATTTAAGATGAAAAAGACAACAGGACCGGAACCAAATAAAGAGTTCCAAGGAATTATCCTCGATGAAAATGGAAAACCAAAGAAAGGAACTGAATTTAAAGGAACCTTAACAAGAACACTTTACGTGTCAGGTTTGGTCTATGCATTTGATCCTGTTGCTAGAGACTTTGCATTTGTCTTAATTCAACTTGAAGATGGAAATATAATTCTTCCGGCCGATCAACTTCGTTATGGAGAAACATGTCGACAAGCCTTAACTAGAGTTCTATATACGGATATTGGTTTGAAAGTACGAGAACAGAACATAAGAGAAAAAGTTCTTGATGATAATCCTAGAAAAAATGAAGCACAAGACATTGTATTCCGCTACATGATTGAGCTTCAACTAAGAGATCTTCAAAAACAAACTCAGTATGGAGAAATCAATAGAGATACTGCACAAAGAGGCGGTACTAAGAAGATAAACAAAATCATGATTGTCAGGTACGGTCAATTAGATGAGGTCAAAGGTATAAACAAGCCACTTCGTCAGTTGATAGAACAATTTATAGAACGACGATATAAGATATGATTGAAGAAAACAGAAAATTATCAAAAGGAACAGTCCTAGATCATGACGTCTGGGAACACCCTAACTTAGCAGTAACTTGTGCCCTAGTAACCAAACGTCCTAATGGTAAGCTAGCCTTCCTCACACAAACAAGAGGAAAGGGAGCTGCCGACTTCAAGGGATCACTGTGCTTTGCTTGTGGATATTATGATTTTAAGGATCATTATGTTCGACTAGCAGCAGCTCGTGAACTCTACGAAGAAACTGGTTATCAAGTAGATCCGGGAGAACTTAAGTTTGCAGGGATCAGTGATGGTTTACATACAAACCTAGGAAACATAACCCTTCGGTTCGTAGCTTGGATTGAAACTCCAAAAGACCACGAAACGGTAAATAACGAACGTGGTGGTGAGAAGGACGAAGTTTCTGGTCTTACTTGGTATGACTTAGATTGGATTCAATCGAATAAAGAAAAATTCTGTTTTACCCATGATTCCTTTGCTCAAGAAATAGCAGACAACCTGGATCGTATCATGGCAGGTGGCTATTATATGGACCGATGGGATCAAGAAAAACCTGAAAGAGATGTTTAAGAACGGAGTAACGTTAAATAAAAACGGATGGTACGTTCACTTAATGGATTTTATGTGGGGTGCCTCGTGGAATAATTTCCCGAACCTATGTCCTCTATTCTGGGGAGTCATAGGCAGTATACTCATATTCCCATTCTGGTGTATCTGGATGTTAATTGCTGGGATATTCCATCTAGGAAAACCTGTTTGGAAAGTAGTTGGAGATTGGGTTATTTCTATAGGAAGTATCTTGACAGCCATGTGTATCATAATACTTATGATAATACCTGTTGCAGGAACAATCAACAGCCTAATTATGGCATGCTTTGTCGGAACATCCTATACTTGGGCTAAAATCCTACACATCCTGCTTTCGATAGTTGTTGGAGCAGGAATAGCGATTGTACTAACTTCCATTACGCTCTACATAGGTGAAGTCTGGGAATATCACAAAAAAGGAAGTTCTGACTTATTTAATATGTCTAATGGGAAAGTAAGATTCATTGGAGATCTATTCTATTACCCAGTAGACAGTGTATACAGTGGGATTAGATTTATTTGCCACACAATACACTCGATATACAAAAAATGTTGTCCCTTAATTACTTGGAAATAAAATGGTTATAGTATTAATACTATTTATCCTCATGGCTCTCTATAAACGCTATATGGAGAAAGAGGATTGGGTAGATAGTTTTATATCGGCTACAGCAGTTTCAATAATTGTTGGAGTAGTTCTAACTATCGGTGTAACTTTGGTCAATGGATTCACTGGCCGCTATGATAGGGAAGTGGAATTTTTTGATGTTAGGGAAGTCAAATACCATAGAATAGAAGTTATAAATCCGGAAGACAGTACAACATCTGACAGTACTATAGTATTTAAAGATGTAACTGTCCTAAATGAAGGACCCTCTAATCAAGTTAAACGTCAAAAGATTGTTCCAAGAGAAGATTGGATTCTTTCTGTGTTCGGAGGATTCTTCTGGGGAGTAACAACAGATGTAGAAGCAACTCTCTCAAAAGAAAATATAGAGAAATATAACAATAAGCAGACCAACTAACTTTCAATTCATACGATTGTAGGGGAAGATTTAATTGTGAAATTAATGTCTTCCCTAAAAATTTTCTACATATGGCTCTTAGGACATTAAGTTTAATCATGGAAAGAAACTCTATCCAAGAAATAAAACTTACACCACCTAATGAACGCGGAGATACTATAGTAGGATTTCCGGAAGGGAATAAACTACCTAGGTTTCTATATGCGATCTGGTATGATATGTTATCACTTACAATCAAGTGGCTAACCTATGAAGAAGTCAGAAAATTTATACCGGAGGATATTCCTCACAACTATAGATGGGCCTTGCTTAAATTAGATATTGATGATAAGGGAAAACCAACCTGGTTACCATTCTTAGAGGGACGTGAATAAATCCCTCTTTTATTTTTTGCTCTTGAAACGGAGAAGTGGCCTTATAAGTAGATATGTCAACACTATTTTACAATAACAGAGCAATATTTAGGAAAATTTATATTCTCTTCCTAGAGGATTTTCCAGTAGGAGTATTTTTATCGATGGAAGATCTTCTTAGGTATTCTTCAAAATGTACGGGCCAAACTCGGACAGTTAGTTCTATGTATAGTACTAGAAGAGGGAAAAAATTACCTCGCATTATTGAAATACTCTATGGAGAAGAACCAGTTACAATAAACGACGGAACTGGTTTAGAGGATCTTAATAAGTACCCTTTAGCTGCTATAGCAGACATTGATTTTGATGAACTAGGACGACCTTGGTACAGAACAATACAGCCTGGAAAAAATGTGTTGTACAAAGAGAAGAATAATGAGTTTGCACCTGGCTGTAGTGAAGAAAATGGAAAACTGAATGTCAACATGAATTTTATAAAAGACTTAATAGATGGCAAATACGATTAATGTAAGAGTAAAAAATCCCGGAACTGAAATAATATCGCAAAAGTTAGTTCCGGTCAGACCAATGGCTCCTCCATCGGGAAAACTTCTATTTACTGATCCCATAGGAACGACAAATGAGGGTGAAGGAGTTGAGACAATTTCTGGAAACCTATTCATAGTGTTCTTAAATAGTTTGGTTCTCGGGGCCTACTTCAGATATAATCAGGCAAAAGCTATTAAAGACGAAGATCCAGATAATACAGTCATATTACCGACCTGGTTTAATACAGACAATTACAAACTCAGTAAGAGGCTCTATGCGTACTACTCGGACGGCAAAAATGTTATCGTTAGTAGGAGTAAGGATAAAATTGATTTTATCAAAACTTTCTACAAATACGAGACTATACTAGTCTTTAATCCAGATACTGTCAGTTATGCTGTCGAATCTTGTACAAATAATGCCGCTTTTGATATCCTGTCTGAACTCCCCAGGTGGGTAGAGAAATATGGAACCCCTTATCATTGATATGGAAGAAAAAGTATTTAAACAATTACAAACAGTAGCAGATGAATTAGGATATCCATGTTATGTGGTAGGTGGATATGTAAGAGACCACCTCATGGGTCTTCCAAACGACGATATAGACGTAGTCGTTGTTGGCTCTGGTCCTAAGATGGCTAAAGCTTTTGCTAAATCTGTTGGAAGTAGTGTTCAAATTTTTGAAAACTTTGGTACAGCTAAAGTTGACTTTGAAGGACTCGAGGTAGAGTTCGTAGGAGCAAGAAAAGAATCTTATCAGAGAGGTTCTAGAAATCCAATCGTAGAAGATGGAACTCTAGTTGATGACCTAACTCGGCGAGATTTCACTATCAACGCCATGGCTATTTGCCTGAATAAGGATAGTTATGGTCAAGTAGTAGATCTTTTTGGTGGTATGGATGATTTACGAAAAGGAATACTAAAAACTCCAACAGATCCAGAAGTTACTTTCAATGATGATCCGCTTCGTATTCTCAGGTGTATCAGGTTTGCCACAAGATTTGGTTTTAACATAGAGAAAGATACCTGGATTAGTATTATAAAAAATAAAGAACGTCTTAAGATAATTACTCAGGAGAGAATTACGACAGAGTTGAATAAAACTCTTTCTCAATCAGATGAACCCGGTCGAGGAATAACTCTTCTCAAAGAGTCTGGACTACTGGATATGATTCTCCCGGAAGTAGCAGTCCTCGATAGAACAGACGAAGAATTAGTGGGACAGCATCATAAGAATAATTTTTGGCATACAGTTCAAGTCCTAAATAACGTAGCACTGAGGTCCAGTAACCTCTGGCTTAGATGGGCTGCCCTCCTTCATGACATTGGAAAAGAACCAACTAAAAGATTTGATAAAGAAGTTGGCTGGACGTTCTATGGACATGAACACGCTGGAGCAGCTATGATAGAAGGTATCTTTCGTCGCCTGAAACAACCTCTAGGGAAGGAACTTGAGTATGTTAAGAAAATAGTAAGCATGCATATGCGTCCTTCCATGATCAGTACCCATGAAGCAACTGATTCTGCCGTTCGTCGACTCTTAGCAGACGCTGGAGAGGATTTTGATGATCTTATGATTTTATGCGAGTCTGATCTGACCACAAAAAATGACGAAAAGAGAGCGAGAATCGGACAACACTTTGTAAGACTTCACAGTATGGTTGATGATCTTAGAGCACGTGATTATGTTCGTCTTTTCCAGCCTGTCATAGGAGGATCAGAGATTATGGAGATCCTAGGACTTAGACCTGGTCGGGCAGTAGGAGATTTGAAACAGGTACTTAAAGACGCCGTCCTAGACGGTTCAGTTCCTAACGAGGAAGAGCCTCTCATTAAACTATTAAAACAAAAAGCAAGTGAAATGGGATTGTATGCTAACCCTTGAAAATAAGCTTAGGATATTAGAATCTGAACAAGCATTAAGAACAGTCCTAAGTACGTCTATAGACTCTGAACAATACTACAACGATTTCGTAAGTTCATTAGGAAATGACGAACTAAAACAAGAAATAGAAGAATGCAAACAGGAGATTTTAAAAGGTGGTTCAAGAAGGAACTCCAAACCTTAGCAAGAACTGACATAGAATATTACAATTTCTTGGGGAAACAAGAAGCAGATGTCATAATGTCTCTCTATGAGACTAGAAATGATATTCGCCTATACTTAGATCAGCAACAGGTGGTGGAAACCCTAGATAAGGAAGATTTCCTAGAAGCTACGAAAAAGTTTTTAAAACAAGGTGGCCACTTAGAAGTCATTGTTGATGATACAACGTTAGTTCCTAGTGATTTTCCAGTACCAATAGTTCATACTAAGAGTAGATGGCGGAACGATGGGTTAGGTAAAAATATTCACTTCATAGTGGCTTATGGCTTTTCTGCATTTAAAGTTGAAGGTGAAAATAAAAGGTTTGGTGAATTTGGATCAGACCAATCGGTATCCATTCTTGCATATATTCTTGAATGGGAAAAACTTAAAGAAGGTGTTCCTGTTCCAGAAGAGATTGCAAGAAAAACAATGGCAAAGCCTTGAAAATCTTATACGTGAGGAATTTCGCATTGTGAAAGGTCCTTCCCGGGCAATTCACAGGTCGATAGGCTATAACCTAGCCTTGGCAAGAAGAGAAAAGGTTGGGGTTAGTACAGGTGAACACGAACAATTCGTGGGTGCTTATCCCAACCCTATCTCCGAATTCCTCTATGGTTACATCAAGTGACCATTCATTTTTTTTCAATACCTTATATACGTGAAGAATAATAAACGAAGAATATATGAAGAAAATTGGAGAAATTACTATTTACAGTAGCGAAAAAGAATTTGAACTTTTAAAAGTACATGCAGAAACCGCCGATAGGGTGTTTGGTGGACTTGCACTAGGACTATGTGGGATTTATATTCCACTACAAGAATATAAATGGGAATGGGCTGATGCCAAAGAACTAAAAACATAATCATGAAAATTAATTGTCCAAAGTGTAACAAAGAAACAGAATTCTTTACCAACACGTCAATAAGTGACGATGGAGAAGTATTTAGATGTCAGCATTGCGGTTGGCCATTTAGATACGTAGAAAAATGAAAAGGAGTAATTAAACTCCTTTCTTTTTTTACTCCCTTAAATAATAGCTCGTTCCATCATCCCTTTATAATCTTCACTCTTATATGGATTTAAAGGGCTCATTGATTTCACCTCTATAGCCAATCCCTCTTTTATTAAACCAAACACATCAACATGATTCTCTAGGAACCACTTAAGTTCAGCTAATTGTCGGGAAGGTACTACTTTCCAAATATCTTCATCTTTCATTGACATATACATAGAAAGAGTATCAGCACTTTCTTCGTCAATTATTTCTCTCTCCAGCTCTAATACGTCTTCAATGTTACGGAGATATAGCTTAAACGGTTTCTCAGAGAAAAGTTCATCTCTGTGATCAGAATACTTAGTACCCCAACTATAAATCAAGTTACCATTCCAATCAAAACCAATGCTCCTGAGAAGGACCGGTTCTTTATTCTCACCTTCCACCTGAACCAATACTCCATGAGGAAGTAATGCACTAACGGCTATTAATATTTCTTTACCAGACATAGTTATCTCGTTTTATAAAAATACCGTAAAACTTTTTATCAAGCTCAGCCCATAATTTACGAGATAATTCTTTAAAGGCAACCTCATCTTGAGCCGAATTAAGGTAGTCCTCCTCAGTGAATTCTCTATCTCCAAGAGAAGACTGGATCAGGGCATCTGAAAGCTTATATTTATCAAGCGTAATGAGGCTATTCCATTCTCCTACCATAACATTGACCTGAGTCCCATTCGGTAGAATTGACATATATACCTCGAAAGAGCGATAAGGAAAAGACTTAGCCTCTAATTCTCCTATCACATAAATTCTAGCATCGGTTAATTCTGCCATCTTAGGAACGAAACACGAATAGAAAGCATTAATTAAGCCTCTCTCATAAGTTCCTTCGTATGTAGTTTGATCTTTCTCTAGCAGATTATTATTAACATCCACTAATCGGCCAGGCCAAACAGGAATATATCCCTTCATCTCAAAGGCAGCCTTCATATCACTTAGTGACGAACCAAACGCCGTTCCTAAGTTTATACCCGTTTTGTTAAGTTCTTTAGGTATCATACTATATCAATTCTTTCTTCAAAGTCCTCTAAGCAAGCAGCCATATTAACACGTATCCTATTCATGAGTCCGTACTCCAAGGCTGCATTATTAATCTCCTCGGCTGTTTTCCCTGAGGCAACAAAGTCCGGGAAGTTCTGGGCAGCCACAATATAACCACCTTCCTTCTTCCAATCGGCCTCTGTTCTTTGATCTTCGTCAGGTAAAAATTCCTGCTCCTCTCCGAATGCACAGCCTAAGGTAGCATTAAAGGTATTTCCTTTGGTGGGTACATATCCACGTATGTCCTTGCCATCCCAATACAGGAAGAAGTACAATGGGTCTTGCCAATCACCACCAGCCCAACACTCGAAGTATGGGATTCCCTTCGTGGGACTAACTTTAACATCATCGGAGATAAACCGATTTTCAAAGTCAAACTGTACCTTCTGTACATCCTTAACCCATTTCCAGTCAAGTTCCGTGCCTAAGTCTAGGATCCAGTCATTAATGTAACCCGGTTCAGGGTTATCAAGACTAAACTCCTTGATGGCTTTCTTATGGTTCTCCTTCTTCTTAGCGATAGCCTCCTTGAATTCATCAACAGTTAAACGAGGGGCCTTTCGACCACCAGTTCTGAGAGTAGCATTCATATTAACAAAGATGGCATCACTAATAGTTCCTCTCCAGTCCGTAACCGTATAAGCAGGACCTTCAAAGAATGGATTATCCTTATTCTTCTTAGCGATTTCCCCAAGGCGAAAGTACTCGAATAAAGTATCAATCTTTTCCGGGGCCCAAGTCTCAGGCTCATTAGCATCATCTTTCATGAACTGGCCAATGAACTCTCGATAGTGTTCTTTGTCCGTTACTTGAATCCAGACATCCTTTAAGAATGCCACCTGACGTCCCACCATAAGAGGAGTCCTAGATGATTTTGTTAAGTCAAGGAAGTTAAGAATACCTATTCCAACCTTCTCTCCCAAGACACCACCTCTAATTAAGTACAAGGCAAGAGTTCTTCTCCTATTAAACCAAACAAGTGCTTCTTGTTTTTCTTTTCCGTTGTTAATCCAATTAATTATTTCTTGTTCTTTCATAATCACATATAAGGGCTTGATAAAATTCTTTCATAATCATAGTAGGGTTGACAACTACCAATTTTTGTAGGCCAACTTTTCTAGCTTCTGTTCTAAGCCAAGACCATTCTTTCTCCGGGTATCCTCCCCAGGCTGGTCCAAAGATATAATTCCATGTCTCGTCAGGAATATCATACCAAGCACCAGGAGCTCTCTCAGCGGGAAGTGCTCTACCATATTTTGTACAGAGGTTCCCTTGGATGGGAAAGTAGGTAGCAAACCTATCAAAGATTCGATCCCAATAAACAAAGAACTGCGCCGGGAGGGTATGATCTCCACTATAACCCACCCTGATCCATGGCACACCAGTGTCTCCGTGCTTGATCGGTTGACACATCTGATAATATGTCTTTGGATCGGATGAAAAACCAAGAGAGGTAAGTCTCTCAAGGAACACATCCTCTACAAACTTTTCCCAGGGGAGGGAAGCACTGAATTTCTTCCTAAACTCCGCTAGAGTCATAGGCTGTCCATGAGCTTCTTGAATAGGAGAAGCAAAGTAGTTGAGATGAATCCAGCCTTCAGTTTTTCTTCGTCGTCTCCAGAAAAGGGGACCTGTATTATTAATAATAAATTCGTTTTCTATTGTCTTCTTTATAAATATCATCTATAGGTAAGGAGAAGAAAAGAAAAAGCATGACCTATCACAGGCAATGCTTCTTCAAGGGATTTTTTTGTTTTTAATTTTTTCCGCTTCACTCATAAGGCTTTGAACCGAAACCTAGGCTGACCTCCATCATCCACAAGGTAGATAGCGAACTTGACGTCATGTTTCGTTGAAGTCGCCAAGAAATATGGACCTAAGACGGGATTATCAAGGAAGACCTGATCAAAAACCCCGATATCAGACAGAGGAATGTCTTTGTCTCCATAGGCTAGGTTATAACCAAACCAGAAGAGAGTAGACTCTTCCTTATGATCGATTAGCCATTCAAAAACGGTATCATAACACTCCACATAAAAGAGAAGGTCATGATCTATACCTGTTAGTCGTTCAACCCTAGAAAGAAAGTCTGTTATATCCTCTTTCATTGTTATACTTTTTCCTTAGGTGGTCAATATCTTCTACACCATTCTGAACGAGGACCTTAGAGTATAGGTCTCTATAGTTCTGAATAACCTGATCCTTAGCTTCCTCTCCCCAAGAACAATAAATCAATGCACCGTACTTAGTCATGGAGAAGACAAACGGATCTTGTGGGATTGCTATCTCCTTAACAAAAGCAATGGTTTTCATTTCCCCTCGTGGAGCAGCGATAAAGAAGTTATGAGAGTCAGTTCTCTGGTAGGAAACTTTATGACCATTGATTTCACTGGGGAGACTACCATAGCCAGCCTTAACGAAAGGAAACCTAACCAAGTTCTGGACGGCCTTCGACCGCTTAGAGAAGAATCCTGCCTCTACCTCACTCACCTTGTAGTACTTACAGACACTAAACATGTCATACAAGGCTGGATATTCATTCATGAAGGACTGTTTTGGGTAGTTCGGCCGATAAACATCATCTATTATACCATAACTATAGGAGTCAGCTCTGATCATATTAATCATGTACTCATAGTTCTTCTTAGCTTTCGTCAGACTCTCATACATCTCGGGTGGAATCTCCCCAGTGAAATCGGAGGGAAGACCACAAACCAGGTCATACTTACGAAGCAGTTCAGAGAAGTGTTGTCTAGAGATCAGAAGAACACCCTGACCGAAATACCGGAAGATTTCATCAAGGAAGAGAATAAACTTAACTCTTTCTTCCTTAGCCTTGAAGAGAGCCCTATTAAAGTTTTCGGCTTCAGTTATCTCAGTGTACCTCTTAGAAGAAGTAAAGCCGAGTTCCTTCAATGTATTAGCCTCGCTTAAGGAATACTCTTTCTTTTCACCTTCTATCTCTCTAATGTGTTCTGATAGATAATTGATAAATGCAAGCACAAAGGCTTGATGAATTTCTTTTGCAGTGTAAGTTTTTAGCATAATAATTTGTTTTATTGTTTGTTACGTGTATAAGGCTGTGGTCACTCCTTCGGCCTGACGGACCTTGGAGTTTCCCGGGGAGAGGTAAGAGAAGAAAGAAATTTTTTTTTAAGCTTGAAGAAAAGAAAAAGGAAAAGGATTAAGGGAAAATCTAAGGAAAACCGCTTCGCTTCGCTCGCGCTAATGGGAAGAGGTTTCTACTGAAAGGAGAAACCGAATAGTGGCTGGGGTGTGGTGGGCGAGGAAAGACGAGTGAAACGAGGAGAGACGAAGGGCACAGCCACTTTAAAAGAAATTATCCAAGATTTTTTTACATTATTTTACCAATTTATATATATAGTATGAATTCACTCAAAAAATGTTGGGAACCTGCGGACTCCAAAATCAATACAGTTAGTGAGAGAACCCTCCAATATTTTTTGTAGAAAATGAACCGAAATTCCAGTCCAGGCTGATATGGTGTAAATTTTTATTGGAAAAGAAAGTATCTAGTAGATTTTATTTTTTTCTACTAGATACTAATTTTTTAATCTATAGTTGTATAGGTTGAATTCAATAGTTCGATACAAACTCGCCGTTGACCATTGACATTAACTTCTCTATTTCGTATAGAGAACCACTCTGCTAGGTCGTTAGCTTTAGCTCGTTTATTATAGTCGAGACTTTTGTAAAGATCATTTAGTCGGTCTTTAGCTTCTTGTTTCGGTATTATTTCGCCTTCTTGGAATTCATTATATACAGCTTTAGTTAAAGAAGTTCTGAAGGATTGATTAATATACATCATATCAGCCTTAAGGCGAGTTGTACTATAATCATGTGCCCTAAGAACATCTTTTCCCAATACTAAATATTTTTTGACAGTATCTTCTAGGATTGTGTTCATTATTTCCTCTTTAATATTATCTTTTAAGTCAGACTCACAGAATAATTTTAATTTATCTCTAGTTGTCTTAAGAGAGTTATACTTTTCGAGGAACTCGTTAATTTTTGGATCTATTTTGTATCCAACTGCTTGTTCAATCCTATTGAATACGGTAAATCGATCTGCATAATCAACTTGCTGAATGTCAAAAGCTCTTCTTTCAGCAATCATTACTAGATTATTCAGACTTGGCATTAAGTCATTACCTGCATGCTTATTAACTACAACGTAATCTGATTCGTAGTTATATGCAACAGTATGACCAAGTAGAACTACAGCATAATTATGTCTGTCATAGTTCATCTTAACATCATTCCAACCTCGAAGAATAGATTCTGTTACTTTAATCTTCTCTTCTAGAATAGCATCAAATTCTTCTTTGGTTATCTTGCCATTCTTTTTTAAATTTTTGTAATAGAATTCTGCACTATTCTTCCAAGGGTTTTCTTCAAGTCTCTGTCTTCCCATAATCTGTGGGAGGTCAAGACTTATGTCCACTGCTAGACATTCTATGTTAGCGTCGCTAAGAATGAATGTTCTCGCATTGTCGCTATAGAAATCTGCTCCTAAGTATACTGTTCTTGTACACAAGGTAAACATTTTTCTTGGTTCATTCTTTAATGGAACTTTACCAATTGTGTATTTTTTACCAAGTTTCTTCTGTATTTTAGAAGCATTTCCGATAGTATTTGCGCAAAGAATATTAACCTCTTCGGGTTTAAGACCTGTTTTGTCAATTATACTAATTATGTTAGCTACTGAATTGACATAGATCATAGCTTCTCTGCTTTCTATAGTTTTTAGTTGACCTGTTTCTTTGTCCCTAACGCAAGTTGTTTCAAATCTCCCCTCACGGTAGTCATTCACAATCTTCTTGGCGGGTTCAAAGATAGATTCAACTATTCTAATTTTGAGTTTGGGTTTCTGGATTCTACCAGGATCTTCTTTAATCCAGTCTAACTCAAAATATGGGAGGCCTGAGAATTCTGGAATCATTGCCAGGTACTCTCCCATCATAGGTGTGGCACTCATATAACATATTCTTTGAATGCCCTGTAACGTATTAATGAACTCTACTTCGGTTTGTGATTTGAATCTACTATCAACAAAAATTGATTGAAACTCATCAATAACCACTTGTGTCTGTTCATTAAACTCTCCTAATCTCTTTAGGGCTTCCTTCAGGAGTCTAAAAGAGTCATAGGTAACTAGAAATTTGTAAGGTTTGCCCTGTAGTCGACGATCACGAATATATCTACCAACTTCTCTCTGTAATTCTGAGACGAAGGTTTCATCCTCTGATCTAGACTGTTCTAAGAATTTAGCCATCTTTTCTCGCCATTCTTCCAGTTTTTTATCTGGATCAGCTTCCTTTGTAGAGCTTAGTGAAGCTTGGCTCATTGCCTTTTCACCAGCTTTACTATTACTTTTGGCTTTGTTTCTTTCATCACTGAGGTCCTTATCAATTTCAAGTTCAGTGTCATACTTATCACTAGTCACTCGATACACTTCCCCTAAGTGTTGTTCATACTTATTTAGTATTAACATGTTTCTAGGGGAACATAGTATTAGGTCCTGGTTATTAGTAAGACACCATTCTGTAAAACCGCACCCTGGTATTTGTTTATCCATAATATGCGGGTAGTCGGGAAGTTTAAAATCTTCCCACTGACTAATGTACCTTATACCTTTAGGTACTGTAATAATGTTCTTTTCCATTTCGTATTTGAAATTTATATTATTTAGCAAATGAAATAGACCCCATCGTTTCTTTTAACTAAAACAATGAGATCTTTTATTATCCATATATAAGGCTTTCAGGTTTTCTCAGACGGTAAAAATTGAAACAAAGAAAACGCGCTCCTACAAGCCCTAAAACTTTATCTATGTAAACTTCTTATCATATAATATGTCCGGAAGGTTTTCTTCCTAATGCTTATGGCTGCCCGTGAGGGTCGTTGTAAGTTTATGGGCATATTTTCTTTTTCCTCCCCCACCAAAAACAAAAAAGGAAAACACCAACCCATCTCAGGCTAGTGCTTTCACGCGATCTTACATTCGACTTTTTCTTTTTATGAACTTCACAACAAAGTTTTATTATTCTCACTTATAAAGTTTTCGGCCTTTTCTCCTTACCAGACAACGTCCCAGTCGCCATTGATAAACCATTCAGGCCATGTCTCACCTTCCTCAGGTTCATCGCCGAAATGGAACTCCACCTCTTCAATGAGCTTAGCCCGAAGGTCTTCTTCTGTCTTTCCTGCATCAGCTATCACAATGCTACCACCCAGGATGTCAATCATCTCTGGTTTGCTGGCTGCCTGGAAATGCAGGAACTCACCTGTCGCCTGGTCCATGACGCGATCTACATTGAACTCGATGAACTGATAGAGTCTACTCTTAATGAGGTTATGAATTTCGGTCTCTACCTCAACACCTACCTTAGGTACATCTTCTTCTTTCTCAACTGCTAGGAGCTTTTGTCCTAGTTCATGTAATTTCTCTAGTTTGTTCATAATAATCCTTTCTTATTAAGTAATAGTAAAATTTTCTTCCTTCTCTTGGACTTGTCCAGTAGTACTGTACATGATTTTCCTTTTGTGTCATGTATTCAGTTTCACATCCTACTGGAACAACTCTTTCATATTTCTTTAGATATAAGAGATCTTTACTCCAACCTTTAAATTTTTTCCAATGATCCCACCTATAACTATTAATAATCCAGACTGGTTGTGGGTTTGGAATATCTTCTCTACCCTGTCCAACTAACTTCTGAACATATAGTGAGCCTATTGGTCCTATGATCCTAGATTCATTTGGCTCTATAGTTGCTTGAGAGAGAACTCTCCTATTCCACTTTTTCTTCTCTCTATGATTCCTAGCCAGCTTCATTTTTCCTGGCCACCTCGGATTATAGACGGCAGATCCAACGTACTTAATACATCCCCCTTCGTCTACTCCAAAACCAGACCAACCAAGACCATCTTCTCTACTTCCATAGTATCTTCTTCTGTATGTACTACCCAGACCGAGGAGATATTTAAAAGCTTCGATTCTGCCATCAAGGTTAGCATATCTTTTAACCGGATCCGTCTTTCTAAGGAACTTTTTCATTACGTCCTCGACCGGTTCCCCCAAATGACGAGCTAAGAATTTTGTTATATCCTCTGAATCTAATCTTCCACCATCCCAGGTTGGTCTGTATTCGTCGTATCTCTTCAGTCCAGCCCTCATCGAGAGGTGTCGTCCAGGGAATTGATCTATCTTATATCTTCTTGCCTTAAAACCATATACTTTGGATTTTCTCCACTTATATTCATTTCTCCAACCGTGTTTACTAATTTTTGGTTTGAAGTCTAACATAATCATTAATAAGGTCTTTAAATCTTATTAATATAATAAAAAATAAACACAAATATGATAGAACTATTACAAAACTATTGTGACAATGTCATCAAAGAAGAGATTGATGTTCTTTCAAAGACGTCTCTTCGTGAATTATACAAAGCCGCATTCGACTATAAACGCGAAGTTATAGAACAAGACTTCGGTGATAGAACGAGTGACGAACAATTTCAGGATATTGATAATAAAATAAAACTCCTAGATGAATTGGGCTTATCAGGGAGTGAAAATTATAGGACCTTAGTAACAGACCGGGCCGAAAGGAAGAAGATCAACAAGAAATATCAGGAAAGTGAGGACACCAAGAACTACTTGAAATATCTTCAGTCCTATTTTGGAGACCTTGGTTTCTTGGCTATGTCTTTCCGACAATTCGCTAAAGCCTTGGGTGGTAGATATAGACTTACCACTCTTAAAAATTACCAAGGGAAAGTGTCTAGCAAAGAAATTCAGAAACTAAGTGGCATAAGAGATGCCGTCTTTAGGATGGAGAATGATAACTTCCAGAGACCAATCAAGAAAGCTAAGCTGAATACCCTCCGAGAAGGAAATGTAACTGGGTTTGACCTGGATGGAATTAATGCTTCTTACCTACTTCAAGTTATATATGGCGAGTATCAGGGAGATCAGTGTTTAGTGGATTGGCTCCAAACAGAAAACTGCTTATTCCAGGCCTCTCACAAGATAGATGAGAAGCATGTGGTTACATTGGATTGCCTCGATGACAATGACCTATTTCAACTATTCATTGACAGTGGTAATCTCTCCCCACAAGCTGACCTGATTTATGTCATGGATTACCCAGGAAGCCCAGATGAAATAACCTTAACTGTTAATTTTATTAAACCTAACGACTTCTTAGTGGCTATCCCTAAGAGTGATGTTAGTGGAGAATTTCCTCCCATTATATTCCAAACCTTCTGGGACGGCGTTATCGTTGAGGAAGTGTTGGGATATGATCAATTAAAAATGATAAACTATAATAGAAATACAGATGGGTTGGTGGTGGAATAAAAAGAAAGAAACAGATGAGGAATCGAAGGTCCTAGAGGATGTAGTTAAAGAGGCCTTCAGTAAAGGTGTTGCTGAGAAAGAAGAGAAGAAAGAAGAGGTGCCTCAAGTAGAGGAAGAACTTGAGCCTGAATCTATCTTATCTAAATACAGTATTGTTCCAGAAAAACATGAGACAAAAATTCTTGGTGAATCTATAGGAACAGATTTTCTAGCGGCCGCTACTAATTATGCATCCTCATATTTTAAGTGGAAAGAGGATATATCAGATCTTGAAACTCTAAAGAAGTCTCTGGATGAAAAATATAATCGCCTATCTAGACTTAACATGGAGAACAGTCAGAATGGTAAAGAGCTTTCTAAAGTAATTTGTGAGACTAAAGATGTAATTGATAAGAATAAAAATTATGGAGAGAGAAAGAAATTTATTGAGGTTCTTTACAATAACGTCAAAAGTTTTACTCCAGTTCTCATCTCTTACAAAGATTTTGATAACATATTAAAGAAGCACCACTATTGGCCTGGCCTTTCCAAAGATTATAGCGGATTCTTAACAGACCGAAATATTCAAGGACTCGAAGAGATAAAGGAGTTTGATAAAAATATTCTGGACAAGCATGGTTATAATAGAGTTTTAAATATCTTGCGGAGGTATCCTCGTAGTTTATCAGACCTCCCTTACATTGACGATGATCTAAATTCTGGACAATATCCGCTTGCATTCTTGATGGATAAGAATGATGATAGGTGGAGCTATAAAAAAACTATCCACCCAAAGTACCTTTGTGTTTGTGAATATGAACAAAAGTGGAATCATAGAGCATCAGATTATGTTAACGATGGTATGAGTATTAGGGAAGGCGAGGAAAGTGACCATGATAGATGTGAATTAATAGATGCTATAAGAGACATTACCCTGAATAGAATTTATAAAGAGTATGGACTCCTAGATGAAGACGGTAAATTAAAACAAGATACTGATATATGGAAGTACGTAAAGTTGTATACAATTTCCCATAATACTATTCTTGCTCTTTACCCTACTGAAAAAGATTCTAAGAATCCTATAATTATATTCCAGTTCTATACAGACGGTGTAATTGTATATGGATCACTTGGTGAAGAAGACATTTTTGCTTCTCTCCAAGATAGTCTACTCGACTTAAGTAAGAGATTTTACTATCAATAACCTAAGAGTTCCTTATAAACGAGGAACTTTTAAATTTTATTCTTAAGAAATGATGAAAGTTAAGACAAAAACAGATGTTATTACAAATTCATCATCTGAGGTCTATTGTATGATTACCTCAAACCCAGACACCATAAAGACCATATACTCTAAGCTTAGTGAATATTGGGAAAGTGATGTTGTGGGAGATGGTGGTCTCTGGTATAGACCTGAAGATGATCCAAAAAGAATTGGTGTAGAAATTGGCCATGAAGCAGAGGGTTCTGGAGTCTGGGAGATGGCACAATACGGTTTTCGACGTCTTATGCAAGACTTAAGAGATAGTGGTTTAGAATTCGAACTTGATTACGAAACAAAAGATTATGATTAATAAAATTTATTTACTTGGAGTAGATGATGTGGTAGTTTCATACCACGCTACTCAGAACGGCGCTATCGCTAAGGCTAAAGAACTTGGACTTCTTCGTTCAGGGGAAGCTCTCGAACAAGACTTATTCAGTGAAGTCCTGACTAATCAAGGTGGTTTAATAATTGAACCTGTAGAATTATGTGGTTAGGTTGGAAACAAGTATTTCTTAGACCTCTTTTTGCTGGGGCTTTGATTGGATTAGGCGGGGCAATTTATCTTACCCTAGGAGGAATTGTTGGTGCAGTGGCTTTCGCTTTTGGTTTGATGGGGGTTATACACTATGGAGCCCCACTCTACACAGGCATGGCCGGATTCATAAACGTTAAGGATAAGTTTGCCTGGATTATGCTTCTGATTACCTTGATCGGGAATTTTATTGGGTGCTGGCTTCTCTCGCTAGTTACTCCTGACACCCTAACTCAGTCGGCGGATGCTGTAATGCAGAGTCGGCTTGATGCTGGTTGGTGGATTTGTATTCTGCGAGGTATAGGTTGTGGATTTATCATGACTGTTGTAGTCCAGGCTGGTAGAGATGGAAACATACTTCCAACATTATTTGGTGTTCCCCTGTTTATATTACTTGGTTTTTATCATTCAATAGCTGATGCTTATTACTTGTGTCAGTCGTCGTTTGGGTTTACCACAGTTTGGTTGGAGTACCTATGTGTAGTATTAGGAAATTTTATTGGATGTAATGTCCCTAGAATATTAGCATATAATGATGAAGGTTAAAAGCAAAACAGATGTTATCACAAATAGCAGTACAGAAGTTTATACTTACGTTACTGAAGACAGCGTGGGAAAGATTATGGATATCATAGATGCAGTTTTATTAGCATCTGGATCTGACCTAAAAGCAAAGGACCTAGTGGAGATTAAACCTAAGTGTAGTAGGACCGAAGAAGTTGATGAAGCGTATGAAGATTACTTAAAGTGGGATGTAGAAGAAGGTAAGACACCACTTACCAAAGAGGAATGGTTAGCTGAAGAGAATATAAGAAGTCTGGACTCTTGTGAATATCCGACTGTATTATATGATACTTTTGAGGTCAAACCACTCCGCCCTGGAGCTGGTCATATAGCAGACGCAATAGTAGAAAACCTACCAAAAATATTTAGAAGTGATGAATTTTTGTGTTAAATCAGTAACAGACGTTATCACGAATAGTAGTAGTGAGACGTATATTATTAGAAACAGAGGAAATGCAAAGTTGATCGAAACTCTCTGGCTTGCTTACCTAGCTAATTTTCCTGAAGAGCACGGTACGCCTGAGAATCCCTCCTATTCATGTGTCTATAATGGTTTTGATGTAACTGATATGGACGACGGTGGTGTAGAATTAGACTATACCGTAATGTGTAATGTAGAAGACTGCTACGGTAAACTTTGCACACTATTTGGTAAAGAGAACATAGAAGACATATCATGGGGATGAAGATTAAAAGTAAGACAGACGTTATAACTAATTCCAGTACAGAAGTTTATACTTACTGGGATAGTGATGCTCCTAAGTTGATTGAGAAATATCTCAAGAACATTGTGAAAGCCATTACCGGTCAAAATATTAAAGTCTCTGATTGTTTTGAGATTAGATTAAGACCTGGTTGGTGGTTGGAAGAGAAATATTCGGATCTTTATGAGGAGGGAAAATTAGATAAGAAAAAATATCCTGCTAAACCTGAGTGGGAAGATTACTATCGTTTTGCAGACGAATATTCGAAGTACTTAGAAGAGAAAAATGAAGAGTATGATGATATTCCATCTGAGTATTGGGATGGAATAGATATTCAAGCTAAGAAATCAGAATACAAGACCGCTGCAAAGAACCTTAGTGAGCTTATTTTTGGAGGATTATTTACACAAGAAGCATATTATGGTTAAAAGTAAGACTGATGTAATTACTAACTCTTCAACCGAGGTCTATACTTATTGGAGCGATAGTGCTCCTAAAGTAATCACAGACTTCATTGAGGAGATGGTCCGCGTTGTGGCGGATAAGGAGATTAAGGCCAGTGACTATTTCGATATTCACCTGGAGCCTAGTGAGAGAGCTTGGGATAAGTATGCAGAAGACTATGCTGATAAGAAGATAGATCATTCTAAGTACCCTGAAGTTCCTACTGAGGAGGACGTTGCCCGATATTGTGTTGAGACTGGCGGAGACTTTGGTGAGAACTGGTCCGGCCTAGACTACCCGACATGGGAAGGTATTGTAATCAAGGCCAAGAAGCCCGAGTACGAGAACCTCGCTAAGCAGTTGAATAGAATTGCTAAGGGGTTGTTTGATGTAGATGCTTACTTCAATGGTTAGTGTTAAAAGTAAAACAGACGTCATCACAAACTCTTCGACAGAGGTTTATATGATGAATCGTGCCAATGATGGATCCTTGAAGTCCATTAAAGAGTTGGTGAATGCATTCCTGGCGAAAGGCGGTTCACCAGAGACTTTTGATGACTTATTTGAAGCTGAACCCTACTTCAACGAACGTGCAACTAATGATACGTACTTAGATGTTCAGGCAGAAGTAGAGAATGGGTATTGGTCACCTAGAGACCTGAAGCCGTATAAAGACTTCTTAGATCAAGATAATAAATTGATTGACTGGTCTAAACTGGATCATAAACAAAGACTCAAGTTTGCCGAAATCTACGGAGATACTGCTGATATGTATGAACCATTGATTGGCAATGGCTATGTTTTCAAGGCCAAAGACCCGAAGGATGAGAAATTGGCTAAGATCCTCACTAAGATTGAGACGATCTATGACCCAGTAATCTACAGTAATTAAACGGAGGACGAAAGTCCTCTTTCTTTTCCTTACTTATGATTATGGATAAAATACAATTTTACAAGAAACGAACTAAACAAACATTTATTGAACCGATTGAGTGGACAGATTCGATTACAAAAGACGAACTTAAAAAGTTAACTGACAAAGATACTCGTGCGTCTGTTTGTATCGATACTGATGGCAAGATTAGACGTTTTTATAAAGGTTGTGCCGTAGAACTGGTGGCATCTCCTGGTGATATTATGGTATTTACTCCAGAAGGTCACTTAAAGGGGTACTCCACAGCAAAAGAGTTTTTCAAAGACTACAAAGAAGTTAGACTATTTACGAAAGATGAGAGGTCTACTTTTAAGTATTGGTTTGCCCATTGGGCAGCTTATCAAGTAACAGCCCTGAACTTAGGAGTATGGAAATTTAAATACCTTTTTCATGACTTTGAGAAACCCTGGCTTAAACTTATTTTGCCTTATAAGAAACTACAGACTTGGCACAGAGAACATAATCGTCATCACCTGGCTTATGGTTTAAAGAAAGGCTGGGATAAAGTTGACTATGAAGCTCTTGTCATTGACTGGGAATGTTGCAGTCTCTCTAAACAGGCTTGTCCTTTAGATGCTAGAGATACTCTTGATTGGCAATGTGAGAAAGAAAAATGGAAGCCCTATGAGAAAGAACTCAGAGCTCACATAGAACCAGTACTAGATAAGCTTGGATTATGATAACAGAAGATAATATTGAGGTTAACGTTCCTGATATCGCTGCTAATTTTAGAAACTTAGAATTAGATAGTATGCAACCTGCCCTAGAGACTCTCGGAATAGAGGGTTTCTATCAGGCAGATGAGGAGCGGTTTAAAGCGTTCCTGGAGAAGCTATATCCAGCCATTGATGATTGGGGCATAGTTTGGAACCTTTATGAGAAAGACTATGTGAAAGGCGCTAAAGAAAGAGTTGAAGACTATTTTTTAGAAGTCTTAGGTGATAGAGAACAGGCCATGGTTCAGTCTTTCTATCCGTTTATTATATATGTTGCTAAACTTGGTCCTGACGAAGCTAGATGTATATCTCTTTTGGGGGATATGGCAGAGGTTGGATTTAAAGGAAAGCAAGATCTCTATGATAAACTAGAATATGAAGTTTCTGAAGTCTTAGAGAGATATCCGGCTTATGTACCGGAGAGCCATGTGAAAGAGACAGCAGATGGTTTGGAGGTTTGGGAGGACGATTCTGGCGGTGTTGCACCAAGTCCTGTTATTGTCAAAGGATTTGATGCTAACGTTATGCGGAATATTGTTGCTTCTGAGATGGAAAGAGGAATTACTCATAAAGAGATTATGGGTCACCTCAAAGATATGAGGTGTTGTATTGCTCGACTATCTCCGGATGATCCTACTCCTAATTGCTTCTTCTGCTCAAAGGGTCTTTGTTGGAAAGCTGATCTAATAGAATACCTGTCTAGGGATAGATATCAGGAATATGTAGGTTACCTTGATGACGAAGAGCCCGTTGATAGTGAGGACGAGGTAAAAGATGACGATGATGATTCTTATGAGGATCAGCCTTGGTTACAACAAATGCAGGACTATGACGAAGATGGCTTTGGATGGACAGGAGCCTATTAGTGGTAAAGATCTTCACAAAAAATATAGGATTCCTGATACTAAAACAGTTTCAGAGATACGAGAATCTGGTAAAACTGGAAAAGTAAGTAGGAACCTTAGATATAGAGAAGATCGAAAACTTAGGCATAAACTTAAGATGGAAGCAAAACAGATTATAGATGGCGCAAACGAAGACGATAAAAATTGAGAAACAAAAATTAAAACGTTTTGTAGAGCTTCTTCGAAAAGCAGAGGCTTATGACGATGAGTACTATAAGAAGAGTGAATGTGATCAGGACCATGACTTAATAAATATGATCTTGATGCAAATTCCAGAAGTAACACCTCCAAGAAGAAAATTAATCAATGGTATTTAGTGTAGATAGTTCTAAATATAGCTGTGATTCAGGCAAAGGCTTGACACAGAGAGAAGTTCCTGGAATATTGGGAATGATAAATAAAATAGCAGAGTGGGATATGGTACAATTTCCATATAACACTAAGAAGGAAGTGGTAGTAGACCTCGGCCAGGAGTTGGGTGGAGAAAAAGAGACGACAATTCTTCTAGAAAATAGGGATTTCCTAGGTCCTAATCCTGCTTTGGTGCCAGGTTCTATTATCAGTACACTAGATATTCTTGTGGGAGTTAACGATCCTGATACCCTAGTCCTCATGTACCCCGCTGAACGGAGTGCGGTCGGAAGATTTAATAGAATGATTGATGAGGTTATCCTCCCAGAGTACATGTACTTGACGATGGACGTTTCGCATGTTACGGGCCTTACCTGGAATAGAGTCTTTGAGCCAGATTCCGAAGTCTATCCCGAGAGAACGGAAATAGCATTCCCAGAGTATAAAATATTCGTTGATCGATTCTTGGCAGGTAGAGTAGGAGCCATTAATATTCTTTGGAATCATCCAGACTTTGGTCTCTTGGATTTTACCATGGATAAACGAGAGGTGCGATTTAAGTCAGATTCTTTTTCAGAAACAGAGGATCAGGACTTTATGGGATGTATTGCCAGAGAAGTTATGGCATACCTAATACAGACAACCTCAAGAGTAATTTGTCCTGCTGATGTTGTCCACAAAACAGAAGAGTTGATAAAAAAAGAAGTTCAAGACTTAATGATAGAAAAAGCATTAAATGCTAAAATGAAAAAAGAGAGTAACCCGTAAAAGTTACTCTTTTTCTTTTTCTTCCCACTCCCCCAAGAGGCGACGTATAGTTCTTTTCGTCCCTTTTCCGAAGACGTTGAGTTTAGAATTTTTATTTTTTACTGACAAAAACAGCTCTCTAAAGGGAGGTACTTCTGAAGTTATGTACATTTTTTCATATTCTTCCCGCAGCCTTTCTTCTACCTCTGGAGTTAGGGGCTCTGGATTTAATGTATATACGTCTGCATTTTGAACTAGCCTTAATGCTAGGGCTTTTCCTAGTGCCAATTTATTTGTGGTGGTCCAAGACATCAAAGTCAATGTATAATGGCTATCCTCTAAGACTATGTCTTCTATTATTTTAACTCTTCTAATAATCTTTTTCCCATCCCCATACATTGTTCTAAGACTCATTCGTCTTTTCTTTTTTCGTAAAAATACTCTCATATCTATAGGTAAGGAAAATCAAAGCCTTATAGATGTAGAAAAATAAAGAAGAAATAAATGGAAAATTCAGTAAATTACAAATTAAAGTGTCCACAGTGTGGAAATGAGATCAGAATTAATTCTGATGATATTTACAGTATAGGCACTTGGGGTGATGGGTCTGATATAGAAGTAGCCAATTGTCCCACATGTAATGATCAGGTTGTTTTATCAGGTGTTCCTTATGAGCGAATCGACGAAGAAATACCCTCTGCATGAGTTTCATTTCCCGGACGATGACGCTTTCTTCTTATCACTGAAAGAAGCAAGTGAATTCGTTGATAAAAAACTTCCTGAGAAGTATTCTTGTGAGAAAGATTATATAGTAAGAAGATACTATAATATCTTTCTTAAAAAAGAGATGCAGAAAGAACCAGTCCTATTAAGTTATTATCCTAAGAGTGGAGAATTTTATTCAACTTTTCCACAACTTAGGAGGGATATTCCAGTTTGGATAATAGGAATGAAATATTCACAGAGCTTGTATGCTAAGTATCTAGTTTTAGTGGTAGCTAATATGTATACCCAAGAAATAGAGGATATTAGTTTCAAGTTTTATCCAGAAAGTTATGAACCCGGAGTAGGATATAATAATCACTTAGGAATCTTTGGAGTTCAATGGAGACCATTAACTTTTATGGAAACGGTCGCCCTAGAGTCTCTTCATGGAAATGAATATATAAGAGTTCCCATTATTAAATGGAATCCTACTAAATCGGTAGAAGATCATGTGAGATTTGCTAAGGAGACTTTTGGTTGGGAGAAATCGGAGGAAGAACTTAAGTCTATGTCATGGACATTGGAAAGAATGATTCCAGATGAATCTACTGGTAATAAAGGTCTATACTTTTCAGAAGATTGTAATAGTATCTTTGAATCAACGGTTGTGAACAATCCTCATGTTTATAAAATATACGAATTATGAAGAGAGTTTATTATGCAGTCGAAGAACAGAATCCTCAAGGCGAATGGATTGATGGAACAGGTTCTTACGACAAGAAGGATGCTGAGCATTTTGCTCAGGAAGTTGAACAGTATCACCCTGGACAGCCAGGTCGTCTCAAGGAGTCAGAGGAGATTTATGTCTTCCTCGTACGTAATTTTAGATATTGTGCACCTCTTAGCGAAAACACTCTCAAGCTACCCATGCCTATGTTTGTGGTAGGGTATGAGGATATGCAATATCTCATCGAAACTAAAGGATTAATAGACCTTAACATCGAAGTCTTGACCGTTGAAAAGCAAGTAACGCCAGATCAAGAAAGGTTGGCTTACTTTGTGTGCAAAGAAGGAGAGCAAGAGGTTCTTTTCGGCACGGCTTATTCAAGTACGAAAGAAGCTAAAGCGGCAGCGGATGAAGATTCTATTCAGGAACAAGAATTCTGGAAACAAGAACCAGATTCGGCCCTAAAAGAAGCAGCCCTTTCGCGTTCTTACGTGGTCATGGATGCTCCTATTTATAGGAGAGAAACGGGAGCCTAGTGCTCCTTTTCTTTTTCAAACCTGTATTTTGCGTTCTCTATCCCTTTAACCCCTTACCCGTGAGAGAAATTTAAGTAAGAAAAATTAAAAGAAAAATTTTAGAAACATGAACAAATTTGACAACAGTATTGATTCGCAAATTTTCATGGCCTTGACTATCTCTCAGGATTGTGATATTCCTATCTTAATCCTGGGTAACTCCGGCTGTGGTAAGTCTACAGTTATTAAGGAGTTTTGTGATATCAATGGCTACGAATCAGTTCTACTCCGAATCTCTAATGAAACCCCCGATACTTTGACGGGATTTCCAACAGTTGGTGGAGAGCGACAAGAGGGCTCTAGGGCAGTAGCAGCTCAGCATATTCGACCAGTCTGGTTTCAAACAATCCTAGACAATAAAGCAAAAGGTAAGACGTCTGTCCTTTTCTTGGATGAGATTACTACTTCAAATGTTATGGTCCAGGGTGCAGCTTTGAATCTGGTATTTGATCGTCTATGTGCTGGTGAAAAGCTTCCTGATGATACTCTAATCGTTGCAGCTGGTAACTATTTTGGTAACTTGAGCAATGAGAATACTATGTTGCCTCCTATGTTGAACCGTTTCGATATTGTTAATGTGGTTCCAACCGAGCGAGACCTTGATACATTCCTTTGTGAATATGATGGTGCTCGAACAGGTAAGCGTTCCTATATGCAGGATGAACTTACCTCTATCTGGAAAGAGATGCAGGAGAAAAAGAAAAAAGACCTAACTCAGGAGTATCTTGATTCAGTGGGTGAGATTATAGAAACGGCGATTCGTATGGAAAGCCATCAGCTCTATAAGGAAGGTAAATTGGATTTGAGTATATCAGATTACCAAGATATCTACACAACCCAAACCAACGATCAAAGACTCCCTAACTTCATAAGTCTCCGTTCTCTCAATTACTTGAAGAAGGTAGCTATGTCTTGTTATATCTGTTTCGGAACAGAGGGTCTTACTTCAACGAACTTCTGGAACATGATCCATGGTCTGGTTGGTATTGCCATGTCTAGAAACAAGGATAATGGCGAAGATGTTGAAAAAAATATCGTAACAGACCGTTACTATGAAGCTCTCTGTCGTGCGGGTCAGGAGATTGAACGTCTCAATAATGACAAACTACCCAAGTATACGGAGTTCTTTGACAAGTCTGTAGATGACCTCAAGAAGAATGGCGTTTTCGATATTGGTGACCTAGCGGCTCTTCGAAATAAGATTGAGGAGATGCACGACGATAAGAGTGTATCTGATATCGAACGACCAATGGCCCCTGCTACAGCCGAGAAAATTTATAATGGCTTGATCGAAACTTTCAGTAAGAGTGTAATGAAATATTATTCTAACCTAGTCTCTCAGGCTGGTGTAGAGGATAGTATTGTTGCTCTCTCTGCCCATGTCAACCCTGAAGAGTATATCTCCCACGTAGAGATTTGGAATAAGGTTGCAGACGTTGCTTCCTCTATTAACAAGCTCTTTAAGGATTCTCGTCTCGGCTATGACCTGAATATGATCAAAGATATTAGTAAGCATTCAGAGCGTCTTGCTAAACTTTCATACAAACTTCGTATGATTAAGCGTACTAAGAAAGACACTGATACGGCTTTCTATAACATGATCCCAGAGGTCAACTTGATTGAGGGACTTAAATAAAAACCACCTCGGGCAAAGGCTAAACCAAATGCCTGAGGGTTTCTTTTAAGAAAATATATGCAGAAGACATTAGAAGAGATAAAAGAGTTTATAGGTTATGTTAATCGTACCTATAATAGTTATCAATATCAAATTCGAGCAGACCTAGATACTCCTTATGGACCTGAAAACACAGCTCTAGGGTACTCTTGGAGATATGATGATGAGAACTCAGGGAAAGTTGTTTTTAATGTGGTTGTTGCAAAGACCCCAGTTGAGCAACTTAATATACGAGTAGCTTATCATGAATACCTTCACTGCTATTTGGATCACTTATCTGATCACCTTGAACTTGATAGGGCTGTTATGCGTGTCCTTAAGCTAGAACGTGGTCAGATTATAGATACAGTCAAAGATGAGTGTGGTATTCCCGAAGAGATGGCTGAGGGTTTAGTAGAGGCTGTCATTGATGATCCTTCTTTAAATCATCGCCTACATAATGTTGCCATGGATATGGCTTGCAATAGCTATATTGGACTAGATGGCATTAAGGAGATGGAGAAGGCTATGGATGAGATTACTCCTAATCTTACGGCAGCACTCATGGAAGAGTATAGAGATCGTGTTGATGATGAGGATATTAAGAAGATTATTGATAAGCGACTGAAGAAGATTCAGGAACAAGATCGATCTAAACTCATCCACCCGTCCTATTATCATACAAAGGACGGTAAGCCATTCCCAGAGGGTAAGACCTATCAGGAGTATCTCTTGATGATTCTCCGAAACCTAGACCAATTCGTTAAGTCACAATCCAACCTGTCACAGGGTGGTAATGGTGATACTAGTGGTGTAAGTAAGGGTCAGATCCAGGCTGCTGCAGCAGGCGCGCAATCTCTCAAAGACCTTCTTAAGTCTCTTGGTATGATTGATGATGAGGAAGACGAGGAAGAAGGTGAAGGACAAGGTAATGGAGAAGGTGGTGACAAGGAAGCTGACAGTGATCCTGATGGAAACGGCGGTAAAGGTAATAAGATCAGTAAACATGATCCCTCCAATGCCGGTGGTTTCCGAGGGGACGCTAAGAAGTCCATTCATAAGAATCGTGGTATCCGAGACCATAACTTGTACAATCTCAACGACAAGAAGAGAATGAGAGACCATCTCTCTCCCTCTAGAAAGTTAGCGGATAAAAAACGTGAACTTGGTGAGATTAGTGCCGGTGGTGGAACAGGAATTGGTTCGGCCGGTGCTCCAGAATTCATCAGAACTGTGACTAAACAGGACGAGGTCGACTTGGCTATCGACGAAGTAATCCAGAAATACACAAAGCGTGTTGTCAAGAGAACAGTAGTTCGTGATATCATGCGTAATTATAATCTGGGTCGTTGTCGAAGCGTTATAGTCCCTTCCATAACAGAGAAGTATCGACTTAATCGAAATCCAAAGATTGTTTATATCCTAGACATCTCCGGTTCGATGGATACTGTCTTGGTGGATCGCATCTTGAATACGATTGCTAAGAAGATGAAAAGGATCGGACACGGACTTAAGTACGATCTTCTTACATGGTCCCACGCTTTTGGCGAACACTTAAAAGACATTGAGCCCGGTAAACCTATCCCTAAGATTCATACAGGAGGTGGTACTTGCATGGCTGATGCCTTGAGGTATGCTAAACTTCACTATAATACAGATCCAATCTTTGTCTTGATATCAGATTTCTGTGACAACTTGGATGAGTGGTCCTTGGTGTTGGGTAGTATGCCGAAGTATAGCGTGTACGGTTTCAATTATGGTCGTACAAATTACGATAAGAAAGATTGGCCTTCGAATTTCAGGGTCATCAACTTTAATAGATCATATATAGATAGACAGTTCTTATGATAAATAAAGAAAAAGTGCATGAACTAGTTCGACTGTTCTATCGCCCGACCTATAAAACGTTTTATGTAAATAGTACGGATGGTCGAGAGGTATGTAAACCACTTGGTGTGTTTGTATCTCTTGGTATGACTACTGCTTGGGAGACTATGGTAAATATTCGTGATCTCTTGAATAGTAGTAATAAGTATCGAGCGAGGATTGTTGAAATCGGTAGTATTAGGATCGGCGATCAGTATGTCAATCGCATTACTAATGATACTGACCCTAAGCAATATATTCTTGAAAATCTTCCTAAGAATGTTATGACAAAGGAAGAGTGTGATCAAGAGTACGAAAATCTCCAAAAAATCATGAATACTCATTCGACCGCAGAGGTTTTGGCTGAGAATGCACATAAATATCAAAAATTATGTCATCTTAGGTCAACTCTGGATAAGTCGAATGGTTGGGATACTCACCTGATTCAGAAAGATGGAGACTGTGATTATAGAATTTATCATCTCCTCGTTAATTATGAACAGCGCGAGGGGACGGAATATAGAGTAGGTATATACATAGAAGAGTGCGATGATGAAAAAGAAATGCCTTAGTACATTTCTCATTGGACTCATACTTGGTGTCGGGATAGCAATATCCCTATGCCAGGTATTTTTTTCCAAAGCCGATGAGAAAGCCCTGCAAGAGAAAATGGATTCCCTTGTCAGGAAAGAAAATATTCTCTTAGATTCTCTAACTAACCTAAGTAGGGAGATGGGGAAGGAAAGAGTAATTATAAAAGATTCACTAGTGAAAGTTTACATAGATAGAGAAATACAAGTTAATCGTGTTAAAGAACTTCCACTAGACTCAGCCATAGAGTACCTAAGAAATGAAATTAACCAATGAAACACATTATAACAGTAATATTCCTAATGTTCTTTATCCCTCTTAGTTCATTAGGACAAAAGAAAATAATAGTTGATGGTGACACTCTTGTTGCCATAACTCCCGCGAACCTTGGAACCATTAATTCGCTTCTAGAGGACCGTCATTGGCTTCAGAAGGAAATTTTCTGGCGTGATTCTTTAAACAAGGTTGATTCCGTAGATCTAGCTGTGAAGGATTCCACGATAGCTACCTTATACCGTCGGGAAGCTCTCAAAGAAGAACTTTACAAGTCAGAGTTACGGGTTGCTAAGAAGAAAAATCTAAAAAAGAATGCCCTTTTTGGAGGAGGTGGACTTCTCCTAGGTCTCCTTTTAGGACTACTCCTATGATAGAGATTGTGATTAACTACGACGAAGGTCGGAAAGAGTATAAGATTTACGAACCCTCAACTGATACTCTCATGGTCAGTTCTAACTTAACTGAGGCCTTAACAATCCTCAATAAGTTCTTACTTGACTCTGGTCTCTCGAAAGTTGACATTCTTGAATGCCCAGACATCTCTTACCACATCGATTCTCCTACTATGAGGTCAATCGTGGAAGGAAACATAAAACTCATCAAGCGTCTTAGAACTGCACCTTCTGGGTTTGCTATGAGCTCTCAACGTTTCGGTGGTAGTGGTACGGGACAACAACAATCCCAACCGTCCGGGCAGCAGAAAAAGCAACAGAAGTCCAAAGGTGGACAACTCTCTGGAGCGACTGGGTTCCTTGGTTCTTATAAAAAATTTGGTGGAGGGAAAAAATTTTAAGAAAAATGAAAACAGAGCTGAAAATTTACACGTCATACGTGTCTCCTTTGACCTTAGACCTCTTTACTGGGGCGGGTCTTCTCCCAATATTCATTATTAGAAATATTGGACGTAATAAATTGATTTCTAAGTATGCTGGAACACCAGTCCACATGCCAATCCTGGCCCCTAGTAATGAACTCTTCCGTGGGTGGCGTGATAGACAAATCACTAACGATGAGTATATGAAAGGTTATGCCTTGGAAATGGCTCAAGTGGATATGGAATCTGTTCTTCGAGATATAGAAGCCCTTGCTGATATAAGTGGAGCCAAGGGAGTAGTGTTCTTAGGGTATGGATCAGATAAGACTATGTGTCATAGGTCAATTTTATCAGAGATCTTGAACTCTAGTGGTATCTTGATTAACCCCATTAGAGAGATTATAACATGAAACCGACCGACGAAGAGAGCATTGCCGACCTCGTTAAAGAGCGACTACTCTCACAAGAACTATATCCAAGCAGCGTCTTCTTCACCTATGAAAGGAATGGTGGATGTCTTGCGATAACCTTCATGGCTCGTGAAGACATTGATACCTTCCTAGATTCCCTAGACTATAAGTCGATGTGTGATAAAAGTGGCTTCACAGTTTACCCAACAACCCGAACTGTTCTCTTAGAGGGAATGGCTCTAGCTAAGATTGTACTATGATGGGAAAGAATGAATCACTCCTTAGAGAGTTCCTATCCTTAGACTATAGTCCTGGGGTTAGGGTAAATAAGATAAAGGACATTCTCTTAACGGAGACTATAGTCCTTAGGTCTAATTTTTATGGGTTGTCAGTGAACTACATGCACGACGGATCAAAGTTGTTTATCCCCTGGTCATGGGAAGACTTATGGTCTAGCCTACACGTATACGCCGGGGAATACATACTTTTTACGGTTCCAGGGCAGGAGGCACCTTACATAGAGAAGATGGTATATCTCATGACTAAATTCCAAGACCTCTACGTTAAAAGAGGCAAAGGGAATGAGATTTTAGAGATACTATCAGAGATATGTGTCCTGAAGACGGATAGCATAAGAAAAATGTTAGAACAAGATTACGGGATAGAACTAGATCCCTTCGAATTTACTAGTTCAAATAAAGATTTTAAGATATGAGAAAAATTAATATCTACACTGATGGTTCTCACTTAAACAAACAGAGTGGTCATGGTCGCTTAGGCTGTGGTGGTGTTATGGTAGAAGATACTGGTGAAGGGTTTGGTAAGCTCTTGGATAAGTTTAGTAAAGAATTACTTCCTGCAGACCTTGAACGAGATTATGGATCAAGTGAGGTCAGTAATCCAACTGCCGAAATGATTGGTGCCTTAGAAGCTCTTAGAATTTTTGATATTCCGAAGGATGCTGAAGTGACTATGCTCGCCGACTACGCTGGGGTTCAGGCCTTTAATACTGGCACCTGGAAATGTAAAGAAGAATACATTAAAAGGATCAAGGATCTCACCGCTCAGGTAATTAAGGAGAAACACTTGGAAGGTCGTATTAAGTGGGCTTGGGTCAAAGGACATCAAACTAAGGCCGTTATTAGGACTAATCGTGATGCCTACTGGAACGATCAGGTAGATGCTTTAGCAAAAGGACAATGAGCAAAGGATTATGCAACGACAATGAGCGTCGTATAAGTGATCAAGAGATTTCTGGCGTCATTACTCTACAGCAAATGATTGGTGCAAAATGCTACATCAGGAGTGTTTCTTCCCTAAATGGCTGGAGATGGGATAAAGACGCAATAAGCAAAGAATATACAGTGAAAGAGATTGGTTTTAGAATTTCCGTTGATGGCAAGTGTTTTACTATTGTCGTCCTTGATGGGATTGATGACCGAATCTTCACTTTAAAGGATTTAGAATTTGTTGAATTAGCAGATGACTAAGAAATCTAAAAATCCAAAACTTCCCTCAAGAACCCGTCCCAGGGTTAATGCCTTGGCTGGATATAAGTTCCATACGGGGACAAAGGGGAAATCCTTATCAGAGAAGAAGCCACTCTATCAACAACAGAGTGGTCTTGATGGAAATGAATATTCACTTGATGAATTAGAATTACAATGATAAGTTTAATAAAAAGGACTGGTATTAGGTTTGATACAGGCGCTAAATTGAAAGCCAGTGACCTAAACATCCTGAATAATACGATAAACTCTCTGGTTGATGCCGTTAATGTCATCTTAATGACTCAAGGAAACGTTAATATCGAGGAAGGAACAGAAACTAGCAATGTCTATACATTAGAACAGGCTTTGATACATGTTCCAGCCGCTAGACGTATTCCCGGCATGAAACTTGTATTTAAAAGTTCTCAATCAGAGTGGATGGAATATACTTACATAGGGAACGATGGAGAAGATGACCATTGGTACGACGATAAGAATTGGGTACCGGCTGACTCCAGCGTAACCGTAATTGATGGAGGAGAATTTTAATGAAGTGGGATGCAACTGAAGGTTATTACCTATACAAAGCTAATCTTACTCAACTCCAAGAAGCACTTGGTATTAATACGGTCGATTGGGATGTTAGACAAGAGCTAGCACCCTATTTGACCAAGATCCTCCAATACTTGAATCGAGAGATTATAGATCGGACTGGTGAGTCTGACGATATGTCTCAGAAACTTCAAGTAATTTTTGATATAGCTCTTTACGGAGCAGATATGATAGTATCTAATCAGTCATATTCCCTCGCGCAGGAAGTCGGTGTTACGGATGAGAGTGACAATAATAATCCCTCTTCCGCCGATGGTCAAGAAACAGACGAGGGCGATGTACTAGATGACGATATTCCCGAAGATGATGAAATTCCCTGGGAAGGAACTACACCCTACGTGAGTGATAGATTCGTATTTTCATGGGCAAATGTCTTAGGGACTTTAGTAACAAGATTAAAAATTCAATATGCAAGCTTGCTTTATGAGCCAACCACACAGGGTTGCCCTTGTTGTTGTGGATATAAGGCAGGTGATTCTCAGAAAGATTTAGAATCCTGGACAAGCGGGGTTTACCCAGAAGATGAGGAGTACTCAACAGCTCCAACCCAGACGGCTACAACTGTTATGTCTAGGAATGAATGTGGATGTAATTATAGAAAAAGTTAAAAACAAAAAAGAATGAGTAAAAACATTAGAAAGTTTACCTCACAAGCAGATTATGATGCTTACAAGGCCAATGATGGCTGGGATTATCCTAGTGTATCCTTTGTTGAGACTGATATAGATAGTCAGGTACACTACAATAACGAGTTTATTATGCGATGGAATGTCGCTGATACTAGTAAGACACCCAGCTTCTATGGCGAGATCTCTCATGATTGGTTTAAGGATTGGGTAGACCATGCATCAAGACCCTGTCGTGTATTAAAATCAGATCATACACAACAGGATGTCTATGACGTTAAGTCTGACGGAAGTGTCAGTAATTGGAGCCAATTTAGTACAACGGACACTAACTATCTGCACATGACCCGTATACAGAACGTTAATGTTGGTTGTTTCCAAGATACATCAAAAGGTATTAAGGAGATTCGATTTAACTTCGACAAGGGTTGTCCTCAGGGTTTTCATAAATGGTTCCCAAATTCAACTGCATCTGATGGTTCGAAGCTTTGGGGTCGTTATGATATAACAGCACCTGCTGGTACAAATGTTAGTGCCGTAGGTACAGAGGGAATTGATTGTGCAGCGGGTCGTTGTCATAATCCAGATTTGACAAATGATCCAGTCTATGATGGAGGAACAACCTATGGTAACTGGCGAGCTGATTATATTCTAAGCGGATGTAAAGCCGTTGGTGGTTTGGCAATGACTTATTGGGAGTATTATGTACTTACGATGATTTTTAGTGCATACTACAAGAATTTCAATACACAGGATGTATTCCATGGTTTGACTGAAAATTATAATACTAGCAATCATTGGGGCGGTGCTCATCAGTGGTTGAATGGTAATACCGATTATCTTACCGCTCCTCACGGTCAATTATCTGATAGTGACAGCAATAGATCGTCTGCAAATGCGACAGGTGTTAATCAGGGCTATAGGTTCATGCATCTCGAAAACCCGATTCATGGTAAACAGTGGATTTGGGGAGCTGGTTGGGGCGGTACAGTAACTGCAAATGGAGGTAATTATATTATGACTTTTGATGATATAAGAGCCAATGCCAGTGCTACTTATAATACTGCCGCTGATGGTGATTATACAAGTCCGGCCCTTAGTATGCCCTCTTCAGATTCTACATCAGTAAATAATACTGGAGCATGGGGTTACGTTGCTAACCGATTCGTAACTGATATTGATGTTTACGGAGTACCTTGTGATTTGTACGTAGATGGAAATAATGGTCATAATCAAGACGGTTCGTCATCTACTGGCTTCTATGATGCAATGTGGGCTTATAATCTTGATAATAATTATGGTCGTGTAGCGTACCTCGGTGGT